>Ga0209161_10004736_pt1 | contig 10816 bp, 9 predicted proteins | sample GraSoiAngelo_155_FD_186169 | JGI IMG/M metagenome (GOLD analysis project Ga0209161, IMG submission 186169) | Grasslands soil microbial communities from the Angelo Coastal Reserve, California, USA - 14_1009_13_30cm (SPAdes) (version 2) | ecosystem: Environmental > Terrestrial > Soil > Grasslands ...
CTACCACACCAAGATCGTGCGCCGCGGCACGCAACGTGCGATGGTCGTGTGCGACATGCCCTTCCTCACCTATCAGGTCTCCCCGGCCGAAGCCGTCAGGAACTGCGGCCGCGTCCTGGCCGAGACCGAATGCCACGGCGTGAAGCTCGAGGGCGGCCGGTCGATCGCGGACACGGTGCGCGCGCTGGTGGACGTCGGGATCCCGGTGATGGGCCACCTCGGTCTCACGCCCCAGTCGGTGCACGCGCTCGGCGGCTACCGGGTGCAGGGCAGGGACGAGCGAACCGCCGAACGGTTGCAGGACGACGCGCGGGCCCTGGAGCAAGCGGGCGCGTTCGCGATCGTGCTCGAGCTGATTCCGGCGCCGCTCGCCTCGCAGATCACGCAGTCACTCACGATCCCCACAATCGGCATCGGGGCGGGTCCGGCGTGCGACGGTCAGGTGCTCGTGCTGCACGACATGCTCGGCTTGAACGACCGGTTCACGGCCAAGTTCGTGAAGCGCTACGCGGCGCTCGCCGAGGAAGTACGCGAAGCGGTGCAACTGTACGCGGCCGAGGTGCGCGAGGGGCGCTATCCCGGGCCGGAGCATTCGTTTCCCAAATGAGCGACCTCTCGCGGCGGGACGTGCTCGCGCTGCTGGGGGCGGCGGCGCTGACCCCGCTCACCCGCTCCGGATGGCGCGGACCTTCACGCGATGCGGCGGGGCCGGGGTTTCGGATCCGCACCATCACCGCAGGTATCACGCTGCGCAACCCGGCCGACATGGAGGGGCCCGGGGCCGCGCTCGCCTTTCTCAAGCGCGCCAAGCGGACCGTCAGCGACGCGGGGTATGAAGTCCAGACCCTTCGCATCGCGACGCAGCCGTTCCTGGAGGGAGCGGGCCCCCGCGCCCGCGCGAATGCGCTGGCGTCCCTGCAGGCGCTCGACCGCGCCGTCGCCGCCGAGAGCGTGCTCCTGAGCATCGGTCCCGTGCTCGCTCCCGACGACTATGACACCGAGTTCGGAGCGTGGGCCGCCGAGCTGATCCGCACGACGCGGAACATCAGTTTTTCGGCGCGGGTCGCGTCGCCGGAGCGTGGCGCCTCACCCCGTGGGGTGACGGCCGCGGGCGAAGCGATGGTGGCGATCGCAGGCGCGACCCCCGGGGGCATCGGCAACTTCCGATTCGCCGCCGCCGCCAACGTACCCGCCGGCACCCCGTTCTTTCCGGTCGCCTACCACCGCGGGTCGGACGCCGTGGCCCTCGGTCTCGAATCGGCTCCGTTGCTGTCCGCGGCATTCGCCGGGGCCAACACGTTGGCCGAGGCCAAACAGAGTCTCACGCAGCTACTCGAGTCCCGGCTCGGGTCCCTGGAGCGGCTGGCGCGCCAGGTTGCTCGTCACGACGAGCGGACCTACCTGGGCATCGACGTCTCGCCCGCGCCGGGCAAGGACGCCAGCATCGGAGCGGCGATCGAGGCGCTCACCGGGGTGCCGTTCGGGGACTACTCGACGCTCGCCGGGTGTGCCGCGATTACAGATGTCCTCAAGAGCCTGCGGGTCAAGACGTGCGGCTATTCCGGGCTCATGCTCCCGGTGCTGGAAGATCCCGTGCTGGCGCGGCGCGCATCGGAAGGACGCTACAGCGTGCGCGATCTGCTGCTGTACTCGACCGTGTGCGGCACCGGGCTCGACGTCGTGCCGCTGCCGGGCGACACCGCGGCCGATCGGCTCGCCGCGCTCATTGCCGACGTGGCAGCGCTCTCCGCCAAGCTGCGCAAGCCGCTCTCGGCGAGGCTGTTTCCGGTGCCGGGGAAGGCCGCGGGCGAGCGGGCGCATTACGACGATCCCTACCTCACCGACTGCGTCGTGATGAAGGCAGAGTAGGGCCCGGGACGCAATGCACGACATCACAACGCCCAAGGACATGCGCGCCTGGTCGCGCGCCGAGCGCGCCCGCGGCCATCGCCTCAGCTTCGTGCCCACCATGGGCGCGCTGCACGAAGGGCACCTGCGCCTGGTCGACCGCGCCAAGGAGCGCACCGACAGCGTCGTCCTGAGCATCTTCGTCAACCCGCTGCAGTTCGGCCCCAAAGAAGACTTCACGAACTACCCGCGCGACCTGGCCCGCGACCGGACCCTCGCCGCCGAGCGGGGCGTGGATTGCCTGTTCGTCCCCGCGCTCGAGGCCGTGTACCCGCAAGAGCCACTGGTTCGGATCGCCCCGGGACCGATGGCCGATACCCTGGAAGGCGCCGCCCGGCCGGGGCACTTTGCCGGCGTCCTGACCGTGGTGGCGAAGCTGTTCCACATGGTGGAGCCCGACGTGGCGGTGTTCGGGCGGAAGGACTTTCAGCAGGCGATGCTGGTGCGCCGCATGGTGACCGACCTCGATTTCGGGCTCGAAATCGACATCGCGCCCACCGTGCGCGAGCTGGACGGGCTGGCGCTCTCTTCGCGCAACAGCTATCTCGACGCCGACCAGCGGCGCGCCGCGCTGGCGCTCTCGCGCGCGCTCCGCGCCGTCGAGCAGGCGTGGCGCTCGGGGGAAGCGGACACCAAGGCGCTGCAGCGCCGCGGCATGGAGGTGCTCACAGCCCCGGGCGTCCGCCCGGGGTACCTGGAGCTGGTGGACGAGCAGCTGCGCCCCGTGGCGCGCGCCGACGCCCGCACGGTGGTCGCCATCGCCGCGCACGTCGGCGCCACACGGTTGATCGACAACGTGGTGCTGGGGGAAGGAGTGGCGGGTGATGTGTCGGTGCGGGCGTCATGACACTCCCCTCCTGGGCCGTCGCCACCCCCGAACGCCGCGCGCACATCGAACGCGTGGTGGCACTGCTCGACGAGTGGGCTCGGGCGATGGGTGTGTCGGACGCCGAGCGCGCCCGCTGGGTCAAGGCGGCCTGGCTGCACGACGCCTTGCGGGACGAGCAAAGATCCGATGAGCTGGCGCACGGGCCGCGCGCGGCGGCGCGCGCCGCCCACGATGGCGAGCGCGATCGCGGCGTGCTCGACGCCGTGCGCTACCATACCGTCGGGTACGTCCACTGGGACGACGTCGGACGGATGCTCTACCTGGCCGATTTTCTCGAGCCCGGCCGGCCGCTCGACGCGACGGACCGCGCCGCGCTCACTGCGCGCGTGCCGCGCGAGCGGGACGCGGTGCTGAAGGAAGTCGCGCGGCGCCGGATGGAATGGGTGATCCGCTCCGGCCACCAGCTCATGCCGGCGACGGTGGGGTTTTGGAACTCGCTCGCCTCGCGCTGAGCGCCCTCGTGCTCGGCGCGGCCGGCTGCCGGGACGAGCGTCCGCGAGCGACGGCGTTCCCGGTGCCGGGACAGGACGGCCCCCGCGTCACCGTCGAAGTGCTCAACGCCAGCGGCAAGCCGGGGCTCGCCCGGTCGGGCGTGCGCGTCCTGCGCCAGGCGGGGATCGACGTCGTGGCCTTCGGCAACGCAGCGGCGACGCTCGGGACGCTCGACTCGACGCGTATCGTGATGCGCCGTCCGGCGGCTGGCGCAGGCGACCGCATCCGGCGGGCGTTGGGCGTGGGGCGCGTGGTGGTACAGGCCGACAGCACCCGGCTACTCGACGCGAGCGTGCTCCTCGGCGCGGACTTTGCGCCGCGCCTCAAGTTCCACCCGTAGCTGGCCGCACGCCGCGCTGATGTCCAACCCGCGGCTGCGCCGCAGCACGGCCTCGACGCCGTGACGCTTGAGCCGCCGCTCGAACGCGAGCATACGCGGGCGGTCGCTCGGGGTCAGATCGGGCGCGCCGCCCGGGTGCAGCGGCAGCAGGTTTACGAGCGCGCCGAGCGGGCGGGCCAGCTGCGCCAGCTCGTCCGCCTGCGTGAGCGAGTCGTTCTTCTCCCCGATCAACACGTACTCGAGCGTCACGCGGCGGCGGAACTGCGCCAGCGCCTGCACCACCTCGGGCAGCGAGTACTTCTTCTCGATCGGCATCAGCTCGCGGCGCAGCGCCGCGGTCGGGGCGTGCAGCGACACGGCGAGCCGGAACTGCTCGGGGCGCTGCGCCAGCCGTGCAAGATTCGGCAGGATCCCCACGGTGGACACGGTGATGTGGCGCGCGCCGATGCCGAACCCGTCGGGATGGTTCAGGATGGTGAGCGCCGTGTCCACCGCGTCCCAATTGAGGAGCGGCTCGCCCATCCCCATGAACACGACGTTGGTCGGCGTGGTGGTGGGATCGCGCCGCACCGCCTCCCGCACCTGGCCCGTAATCTCACCCGCCGAGAGGTTGCGCCGGAATCCCATCCGCCCCGTAGCGCAGAACACGCACCCCAGAGCGCACCCCACCTGGGACGAGATGCACAGTGTGCGACGCGTTCTCTCGGGGATCAGCACGGACTCGATCGCCTCACCGTCGGCGAGCTTCCAGAGGAATTTCTCCGTCCCGTCGCTGGACTGTTGGGCGGCGTCGCAGGTGAGCCGCGCCAGCGGGAACGCGTCGGCCAGCTGCGCCCGCAGCGTGGCGGGCAGGTCCGTCGCTTCCTCCCAGGAGCCAATCGGGCGCTGCCACAACCGCGGCAGGATTTGCGTCAGCCGGTAGCCCGGCTGGGCGCGCGCCGCCAGCCATTGGGCGAGCGCGGCACGTGCCGCGTCCGGCGTGAGGGAGAGCAGGTCCGTCACGGCACCCGCCCCTCGAGGCCCACGCGGTAGGCTGCCCCGATGTCGTTCACGCCGAAGTCCCGCGCGAAGCTCACGCGATACCGGCCCACCCCCACCCGCACCCCCGTCACCGCCCGCCATCCCGGCCGCCCGTAGCTCCCTTCACGCTCCACCAAGAGATCGCAACCGAATTGGGGGCCGAGCTCGAAGCCCGCCCCGAATTGATGATCCGCCGAGAAGCCGTGCGCCGTGGCGATGCCGTACCGCCCCCTCACCGCCCCCCTCGTCCCCCACAGCGCGCCGTGCCAGACACGCACCTCGCCCGCGCCGCCCGTGGTGAACCGCGAGAAGAAGTGCGTGGCGGCGGCGAGGGTCACGGCATCCGAGAAGCTGCGGCGCGCGCCGACATCGAGCGTCCAGCGGGTCGACTGCGCGGCGTCCAGGTGGGTTTGTTGGTATGCGAGCGTCGCGCCGAACGCAGTCCCGCCTCCTCCCAGCGCGACGCCCCAGGTTGCGCCGAGCGTCTGCGTGTAGTACGGGATCGTCCCGGGATCGGGGTCGGGACTGAGCGATGTACGCACCAGATCACCGATCCCCATGCGGCCGTACACCAGCCCGACCTGACCGAGTGGCCGCACGCGCACTCGCGCAGTCGTGATCAGGCCAGAAGCGCCGACGGTCGGGGCCGTCTCGATTACTTCGAGCGCGAGGCTCGCGCGCTCCGGGATCGCCGGTTGGGCGGGATTCCAAAACACCGCGGCCCCGCCCGTACCGAGGGCGGGGGGGAGGGGCAGCGTCGTCGCGGCGACCCGCCAGAGCTCCGTGCCGGCGCCCTGTTGGCCCCACAGCGCGGCCGGGGCGAACCCCGCCAGGAGCAGCGAGATGCGTTGCATGGCGAACGTGTACCAACTTAACTATCTTCAAGCGTTTAGGACACTTGGACGCACGTGCGACTATCTGAGCTGTTGTCTCCCGCTCGCATCCGGGTACCCCTTCGAGCCGCGGACAAGGAGGGGGTACTGCGGGAGCTGGTCGAGATGGTGGGCAACGGCGGCGGCGGGCTGTTGGACGAGGTGCTGGGCGCCATCCTCGAGCGGGAGCGGCAGTTCCCCACGGGGATCGGGTATGGCGTGGCCGTACCCCACGGCAAGACCCCCGCGCTGGCCGCTCTCGTCGTGGTGGCCGGGACGACCCCAGCGCCGGTGCCGTACGAGACGATCGACGGCGAGCCGGTGCGCCTGTTCTTCCTCCTGGCCGGCCCCGAATCCGCGGCGGGCTCGCACGTGAAGGCGTTGAGCCGCATCTCTCGTCTCGTGCGGCGGGAGCCGGTGCGCAGCCGGCTGCTCGGCGCCAGGACGCCCGAAGAGTTCTATCGCGCCGTGTGCGAGGCGGAGGGAGCATAAGCAACGTGAGTCGGACGTCGAGGCGCACGCTGCGCTGCGGCGAACTGCGGGCGCAGCACGCGGGGCAGCGCGTGCGGCTGGGCGGGTGGGTGCACCGGCGCCGCGACCTGGGCGGGATCGTGTTCATCGATCTCCGCGACCGCGCCGGTCTCGTACAGGTCGCCGTCGGCCCCAGCGCGCCGGAAGACGTCCGCCGCATCGCGGGCGGCCTGGCCGGCGAGACGGTCGTCGAAGTGGAAGGCGAAGTCGTCGCGCGCCCGGCGAACATGCGGAACCCCGAGCTCGCGACCGGCGAGGTCGAGGTCCACCCGTCGAAGCTCGTCATCGTCGGTCCGGCCGTCACGCCCGCCATTCCCGTGGCCCGCGCCAAAGGCGAGGAGCTTCCCTCCGAGGAGCTGCGGCTCAAGTACCGTCACCTGGACCTCCGCCGGCCGGAGATGCAGGCGAATCTCGTGCTGCGTCACCGGCTGCTGCAGCGCGCCCGGCGCACGCTGTCCGAGCTCGAGTTCCTCGAGATCGAGACGCCGATCCTCACGAAACCGACTCCGGAAGGCGCGCGCGACTACCTGGTGCCGTCGCGGGTGCACCCGGGAGAGTTCTACGCGCTGCCGCAGTCGCCGCAGATCTACAAGCAGCTCCTCATGGTGGCGGGGTTCGATCGCTATTTCCAAATCGCGCGCTGCTTCCGCGACGAGGACGTGCGCAACGACCGCCAGCCGGAGTTCACGCAGATCGACATCGAGGCGTCGTTCGTGGGAATGGAGGACGTCCTCGGGTTCGTCGAAGCCGTGCTGGCGGCCCTGTGGGAGGAAGCGGGTCACCCGGTGGCGCGGCCGTTCCCCCGCATCACGTGGCGCGAGGCGATGGAGCGCTACGGCACCGACAAACCGGACCTGCGCTACGAGCTCGCGATCGCCGACTGGACCGCGCAGGTCGCGGGGCTGGGCGTACCGTTCTTCGAATCCGCTTTGAAGAACGGCGCGCGGGTGCGCGGCCTGGCGGTGAAGGGCGGCGCGGCGCTATCGCGCAAGGACGTGGACCAGCTCGCCGACGCCGCCAAGCAGCTCGGCGGCTCCGGCTTGGCGTGGGTCAAGCGCCAGGGGGAGCAGCTCTCGGGCTCGGTCGCGAAGCACTTCACCCCGGCGGCGCTCGCCGCGCTCGGTGTGGGGGACGGAGATGCGGCGGTGATGGCCGTCGGCCCGGACCGGTCGACCTCTCCCGTGCTCGATCGTATCCGCCAGGAGGTGCTGCAGCGGCTCGGCGCCAAGCCGAGCGCGGCGCACGCCTTCGCGTGGGTCGTCGACTTTCCCCTGTTCGAGCCCGATCCCGAGACGGGAAAACCCGTGTTCGCACACCACCCGTTCACGTCGCCGCACCCCGACGACCTCGCCGCAGGGAAACTCGACAGCGACCCGTTCGCGTGCCGCGCACTGCATTACGACGCGGTCTACAACGGCAACGAGCTCGGCTCGGGCTCGATCCGGATCACCGATCCCGCGGTGCAGCGGAAGGTGTTCGCGCTGCTCGGGCTCGCCGCGGCCGATGTCGACGCGCGGTTCGGGTTCCTGCTTCAGGGCCTCCAGGCGGGCGCGCCGCCGCACGGCGGCTTCGCGGTCGGGTTCGATCGCGTGGTCATGCTGCTGGCGGGCGCCGGCAGCTTGCGGGACGTGATCGCGTTCCCCAAGACGACCGCGGCCCGGGCGCTGTTCGAGGGCGCCCCCGCGCCCGCCGGCGCCGCGGACCTGAAGGCGCTGCACATCAAGGTGGAGCGATGAGCGACGACACCATCCAGCGGCTGTCGACCGAAGGCGTAGACCCGCTCGCGCTCGCCGGCGTGAACGACGGCAACCTGGTCCAGCTCGCCAAGCGGCTGGGAGTGCGCGTCTCGCTGCGCGGCGACACCCTGACGCTGCAGGGCCCGCAGGGCGCGGTGGAACGGGCGGCGCAGGTCGCCCAGGCCCTGGTCGATCTCGCACGCGTGGGCGAACCGCTCGATGTGGGCGACGTGGACCGCGTCCTGAGCGAGGAGTCGCTCGGCACGCTCGGTCGGGAGACGGACGGCGAGTTCAAGATCATCCTGCCCGGGTTGCGCCGCGTGATCGCGCCCAAGACGGCCGGTCAGCGCGAGTACCTCCACGCGATCGCCCAGCACGACATCGTGATCGGGATCGGGCCGGCGGGCACGGGGAAGACCTACCTCGCGGTGGCGGCGGCCGTAGACGCGCTGGCGCGCAAGCGGGTGCGGCGGATCATTCTGGCGCGCCCCGCCGTGGAGGCGGGGGAGAGCCTGGGATTCCTGCCGGGCGACCTGCAGGAAAAGGTCGACCCGTACTTGCGACCGCTGTACGACGCGCTCGAGGACATGATGCCGCGCGATCGCGTGCAGAAGGCGATCGAGTCGCGCACGATCGAGATCGCCCCGCTCGCGTACATGAGAGGGCGCACCCTGTCGGACGCGTTCGTGATCCTGGACGAGGCGCAGAACGCGACCGGGATGCAGATGAAGATGTTCCTGACGCGGCTGGGGGTGAATTCGCGGGCGGTGATCACGGGCGACAAGACGCAGATCGACCTCGGCAACCGCGAAGACTCAGGCCTCTTGCAGGTGGAGCGGATCCTCCCCGGAATCGAGGGGATCGGCTTCTGCTATCTCACGGACACGGACGTCGTGCGCCACCGCCTGGTGCGCGACATCATCCGCGCCTACGCCGAGGACGCGCAGGGCTGAGATGATCCTCCCGAGCAGGGAGCAGGTGCGCTATCACGGCACGCGCTGGGCCTGGGTGCCGGCGCTGGCGCTGCTCACCTACCTGGCGTTCCCCTCGAGTGCCAACAACGTGGCGCCGCTGCTCGAGCCCGGCTCGGTCGCCGAGCACGAAGTGATCGCCCCCTTCACCTTCCCGGTGAACAAGTCGGACCAGGAGCTGGCGCGCGAGGCGGAGGAGCTCGCGAGCACGGTCAAGCCGATTTACCAGTTCCAGCAGCGGGCCTTGGACAGCGCTTCGATCGCCCTGCACGGCTTTTTCGCCGGGATCGAGAACGCCGCCGATCAGGGGGGAGCCCAGGCGGTGCTGCGGGTGGCCAAGGAGCAGGGCATCGCCCTGACCCCCGCCGAGGCGGCGTACCTCGCCAAGGGTGGCAAGCGGCACGGTCTCGAGAAGGCCCTCACCGACCTGTTCGACCGCACGCTCGCGCTCGGCGTGACGGCGCCCGGCGTGCTGCAGGTAGAGCAATCGCCGGAGCTGATCATCCGGCGGCGATCGTCCGAAACGAGCGTGTCGCGCGACCAGGTGCTGTCCTACGCCCAGTACCTGGCGCGCGCCCGGCTCACGCACCCGGACAAGGGGTCGAGCGTCGGGGACGCCGTGTACGTGCGCCTGGCGGGTCACTTCTTCCGGCCCACGCTGGTGCCGAACACGCTCGAAACGGAGCGGCGGCGCGACGAGCAGCGGCGCAGCGTCGATCCGAGCAAGTACATCGTGCGAGCCGGAGACCGTATCGTCGGTGCCCACGAAGTCGTCACCAACGAAGTGCACGAGAAGCTCGTGGCGCTCCACAGCGAGCTGGTGCGGCACGGCACCGCGACCAGCAGCTCGGTGGGCGGCGTGCTCGGCCCGCTGCTGCGGGACTCCCTCGTCCTGGGCATCTTCTGGGTCCTGCTGGTGTTCTACCGCCGCGAGACCTACCGGGACCAGCGGCAGGTAGCGGTGATCGGCGGTCTCTTCGGCGTCGTCCTGCTGCAAGCCGCCGCCGTCGCGCGATTCTTCCCGCAGCATCCCGAGGTCATCGCGCTGCCGTTCCTCGCGATGATGATGACCGTGCTGTTCAACGGCCGCGTCTCGATGAACGGCGCGATGATCGTCGCCGTGGTGATCAGCCTGCAGCCCGTGTTCCACGACGTGCCGGCGCTGTTGTTGTGCCTGGGCGGCGGCGTCGCCGCCGCTCTCTCGGTGCGGGGCCTGCGGCGCCGCAGCAACTTCTACGTGCCGGTGTTGATCATCGCGCTCGGTTATCTCGCGGCCGCGCTGGCGCTGGGGCTCGCGGGCAACTGGAGCGTCGCGGAAATCGGGCTGCGCGGCGTGTGGGGCGCCGCCAACGGCCTCGTGGCCGCGGGGCTGAGCTTCTTCCTCCTGCCCCTCGCCGAGTCGGTCACGGGCATCACGACCGACCTCACCCTGCTCGAGCTGTCCGACCCCAGCCGGCCGCTGTTGCGGCGGCTATCGCTCGAGGCCCCCGGGACGTACGCGCACAGCGTGGCCATGGCGAACCTGGTCGAGGCGGCGTGCAACCGCATCGGCGCCAATGGGCTGCTCGGGCGGGTCGGGTGCTACTACCACGACATCGGCAAGGTGAAAAACCCGCAGTACTTCGTCGAGAACCAGACGCACGGCAACAACCCGCACGACCGGCTCAAGGCGTACCAGTCCGCGGAGATCATCCGCGCGCACGTCACCGACGGCCTCGTGCTCGCTCGCGCGGCGGGGCTGCCGGAAGCGGTCGCCGCGTTCATCCCCGAGCATCACGGCACCACCGAGATCACGTACTTCCTCGACCGGGCGAAGAAGAGCGGCGACGGCAAGTCCCCCAATCCGTCGGACTTCGCCTACCCCGGTCCCAAGCCGCATTCCAAGGAAACGGCCATCACGATGCTGGCCGACTCGGTCGAGGCCGCGCTGCGCGTGCTCGAGGACCTGACGCCCCAGAAGATCGACGACGTGATCAGCCACATCGTGCGCACCAAGCTCAATGCCGGCCAGCTCGACGAGGCGCCGATGACCCTGCAGCAAGTCGACCAGGTGAAGC
>Ga0209161_10004737_pt1 | contig 10815 bp, 9 predicted proteins | sample GraSoiAngelo_155_FD_186169 | JGI IMG/M metagenome (GOLD analysis project Ga0209161, IMG submission 186169) | Grasslands soil microbial communities from the Angelo Coastal Reserve, California, USA - 14_1009_13_30cm (SPAdes) (version 2) | ecosystem: Environmental > Terrestrial > Soil > Grasslands ...
AGGACGCGCGGAATAACCCCAAGCCCCTCCAGAAGCGGGCACGGATCTGGATCGGCGGGGCCGGGGAGAAGCGCACCCTTCGCGCGGTCGCCCGCTACGCCGACGGCTGGAACGCCCCTTACTTCGGCCCCGCGGAGTGGAAGGCCAAGAACGCCGTCCTCGACGGCTGGTGCGAGCGGGAGCGGCGCGACCCGAAGACGATCATGCGGACCGCGAACGTCGGGTTTTATCTGGGCGCCGATCGGCGCGGCGCCGAGCGGGCCGAGGCGCTCTACCAGTCGCACTTCGGCGCGGATCCGCGGAAGGGCCACCTGCGGGGCACGCCGGCGGAGGCCACGGAGCTGGTCGCGGCCTACCGCGATGCGGGCGTGGAGCGACTCAACATCGGCCTGCGCCAGGGACCGTACGATTGGGAAGCCCTCCAGGCCTACGCGGCGGAGGTGCTGCCCGCGTTCGGCTCCCGGCGCCCGGCGTGAGTGCCGCCCGGAGCGGAGCTCGAGCAGTCGCGTCGCCCGGCACACTCGAGAAGACCGCCGTACGAGGCTCTGCCGCCGTGGCCGCGGGCGGCGTCCGGCCTGGCGTGGGATGTGGCGTCGGCAAGCCGCGGGTCCTCCCGCGACCGTCGCCCACGACCGCGGGCGGCCCGCCCCGGGAGAAGGTCCGGGTCGGCGCGGGCGAGGGCGTGTGGCGATCGGCGCCGTGGGCGCGGCCCTCAGGACGTTCCTGAGCGACGGGGAGGCCCGCCCGGCCGAAACGCCGGTCCGCGTGACCACGAACGGCTTCCGGCGGCGATGGCGCTGGTCGGGCACTCGAGCGCCCGGGACCTCCGCGTTCGCCCCGTCCTTCCCGCCCGACGCTCGGGCCCCGAGCGTCACCTGCCGAACAGTCCGTGTCAGCTTTCGCACGGCTCAGACCGGGCCCTCGGCCGGCATAGATAGAAAACTGCTGGCCGGTCAAGGAGTTATACCTGGCGTCGTTCTTGCTGGTTCGCTGGACGATAGTGGGCGTATCCCCCGGGACAGGCCCGGGCGGCGCTCCGCGTTTCCGACTCCTGCTTCCGGGGAGGCCGCGATGTCCGAAGCGATCCGAGGCGAACTCCACCATCACGAGCCCCTGAGCCTGCACACTTCGCTCCGCGTGGGCGGCCCCGCCGACATTTTGGTCGTTCCGCGGGACCTCGAAGATCTCCGGCTGGCGCTCACGTTCGCCGCCCGCGAGAGGCTCGCCGTCGAGGTGATCGGCGGCGGTAACAATCTCCTCGTCAGGGATGGCGGCGTCCGCGGTCTCGTCGTGAAGCTCGACCGCGCCTTCGCCCACGTCGACGTCCGGGAGGACGAGGCCATCGTGGGGGCGGGAATGACGCTCTCGGCGCTGGTCCGAGAAACGGCCGCGAGGGATCTGGGCGGCATCGAGTGCCTGGTGGGGATCCCGGCGACAGTCGGGGGCGCCCTCGCCATGAACGCCGGCACGTCCGACGGATCGATCGGCGACTTCGTCGCGGCCGTCTACCTCCTCCATCCGGACGGCACGCTCGGCGAGCTCCGGCCGGGGCCCGGGGCGTTCACGTACCGGGCGTTCGACTACCCGTCCGGGGGCGTCCTGATCGGGTGCCGCCTCCGCCTCGAGCGGCGGCCGCGCGCCGACGTTCAGCGGGAGATCAAGCAGCGGCTCAAGGCGAAGAAGGCCACACAGCCGCTAGCGCTCGCCTCGGCCGGCTGCGTGTGGAAGAATCCGCCGGGAGACGTCGCCGGCCGGCTCATCGAAGAGGTGGGGCTCAAAGGCAAGCGGATCGGCGGCGCCGAGATCTCCGCGACGCACGCGAACTTCATCGTGAATCGAGCCGACGCGACCGCGGCCGACGTGCTCGCGCTGATGGACGTCACGCGCGAGCGGGTGCACGCCCGGCGCGGCGTGCTGCTTGAGCCCGAGATCCGCGTCATCGGCGAGCCGGGCTCGAGCGGCGCCGGCGAAGACGTCGTCTTCGACTGGGACATCCTGACGATGGACACGGGCGGGCGGCAGCTCGTGCCCGCCACCCGAGAGGACCGCTAGGCCGAGTCTGGCCCGGCCCTCTCCGCCCGCCCGCGGCCGCGCCTCGGGGCGATCTGAAAGAGCGTCGCCCCGCCGGGGGGCGGGCCCAGCAACTCGTCCTCTACTTCGCGGGCCGACCGGCTCCGCGCCGCTCGAGCTTCGGCGCGCCCGCCCACGCTCGCCGGTCGGGTTCCCGCCGGTGACTGACCGTCGCGAAGCCCGCGGCAGGCATCTTGACGGCCCCCCGTGGCGCAGCCTAAATTTGAATCACCTGCTACTGGAAGCCGGCCCCGGTCCGCGGGCGAGGCGCCTGGGCCGACCCCGCCCTTCGCGACCGCCGGCCCCGAGGCCCCTGGCGTCGTTCTCGGCGCCGCCGCGGGTCGGGTTGATGTCCGAACGCCCCCGAGACGCAGTGCCACAGACGACGTCTAAGCGTCTAAGGAGAGCGTATGCTGCCGCTGCCGTCGGTGCTGGTCGTTGACGACGATGCCGGCATGGTCGACACCCTCGTCGACATCCTCTCGGCCCGGCGGTACCGGGTGGAGACGGCCCATTCCGGGGACGCGGCGGTGGCGATGGTCCGGCGCATGCCGTACGACGCCGTGCTCATGGACATCCAGATGCCCGGCCTCAACGGGGTGGAGGCGCTCAGGCAGATGAAGGGGCTCGCCCCCGGGCTCAGGGTGATCATGATGACGGCGTTCACCCGGGACGAGCTCGTGGAGGAGGCCAGGCACGCCACCGCGCTCACGGTCTTGCCAAAGCCGCTCGACATGGACTGGGTGCTGGCCCTCCTCGGCCGCGTCACCGGTCCGACCGCTCCCGGCGCCCCGGGGGGCGGATGATCGAAACCGGTCGCGTCCTCGTCATCGACGACGACCCCGGGACCTGTCATACGATCAGCGACGTGCTCGAGCTGCACGGTCACGCCGTCGAGTCGGCTACGGCCGGGTATGCCGGTCTCGAGCGGCTGACCGCGACGCCCGTGGACGCCGCCATCGTCGATATCAGGCTGCCCGACATCTCCGGGCTCGACCTCCTGCGCGCCATCCGCGCGTCGAGCCCCGACACGGAGGTCATCTTCATCACCGGCCACGGCTCGGTCGCCACGGCCGTCGAGGCCGTGAACGGCGCGGCCTTCAGCTACCTCACCAAGCCCTTCGAGATGCCGCAGCTGGTCGCGGCGCTCGAGAAGGCGCTGGAGAAACGCCGCCTCGGGCGCGCGCTCCGGGATTCGGAGGCCCGCTACCGCGCGCTGGTCGAGGGCTCGATCCAGGGCTTGTCCATCCATCGGGGATTCGCCATCGAGTTCGCCAACGCGTCCCTGGCGGCGATGTTCGGCTACGCCGGCCCGCCGGAGCTGATCGGCCGCGACCTCCGGGTGCTGGTCGCCCCTGACGAGATCCCCCGCGTCGAAGGCTACGCGGCGGCCTGCCAGGAGGGTGGGCCCGCCCCGCCGCGCTACGAGTTTCAGGGGGTTCGCCGGGACGGAACGCTGATCTGGGTCGAGACCCTGATGTCAGTCACGTCGTGGCGGCACGGTACGGCGCTCCTCGCAACGTTCGTCGACGTGACCGAGCGAAAGCGGCTCGAGGACCACCTCCGGCAGTCCCAGAAGATGGAGGCGATCGGGCGGCTCGCGGGCGGGGTGGCGCACGACTTCAACAACCTGCTCACGGTGATCAGCGGCCGCGCCCAGATCGAGCTCCTGCGGCCTGAGCTCTCGGGGCCGTCCCGGCGGAACATCGACCTGATCGCCGAGGCCGCGAGCCGCGCCTCCACGCTCACCAAGCAGCTCCTGGCGTTTAGCCGGAAGCAGGTCCTCCAGCCGCGGGTGCTCGACGTGGACATCGTGGTGGCGCGGATGGAGCCGCTGCTCCGGCGGCTGATCGGCGAGGACATCGACCTCGTCACGGCGACGGAACCCGGGCTCGGCCGGGTCAGGGCCGACCCGGGCCAGCTCGAGCAGGTCGTCCTGAACCTGGCCGTCAACGCGCGGGACGCCATGCCCCGGGGAGGGCGGCTCACCGTCGAGACCGCGAACGCCGAGCTGGACGAGGCGTATGCCCGCCAGCAGGCCGACGTCCACCCCGGCCCGTACGTGATTCTCGCCGTGAGCGACACGGGGGTGGGGATGGACGCCGAGACGCGGGCCCACCTCTTTGAGCCGTTCTTCACGACCAAGGGCGTCGGCGAGGGGACGGGCCTCGGCCTCGCGACCGTCTACGGGATCGTCAAGCAGAGCGGCGGCCACATCACCGCGTATAGCGAGGTCGGGCGGGGTACGACCATCAAGATCTACCTGCCGCGGGTCGACGCGGCCAGCGAGGTCCGCGGGGCGGAGCCCGAGCCCGTCGTGCTCCGCCGGGGCTCGGAGACGGTGCTGCTGGTCGAGGACGACGAGGCGGTCCGCGAGCTCACCTGCGAGGTGCTCGAGATGCACGGCTACACCGTGCTGGCCGTGGCCGACGCCGGCGAGGCGCCGCGGGTGCTCGAAGGGGCGTCGCGCCCGATCCACCTGCTCGTGACGGACGTAGTGATGCCGCGACTGAGCGGGCGCGAGCTCACCGAGCGTCTGCGTTCGCTCAGGCCGGGCCTGAAGGTGCTCTACATCTCGGGGTACGCCGGCACGGCCGTCGTCCATCACGGCGTCCTCGATCCGGGCACCCCCTTCCTCCAGAAGCCCTTCACGCCGGACGCCCTCTTGCGGAGCGTGCGGAAGGTGCTCGACGACGGCGGCTAGTCGCCGGGGGGAGTGGAGGAACCCCGGGACCCCGCGCCCGCGTCTCAAGGGCACGGGCCGCCGGGGAGGGACCGTCGTGATCGAGGAAGGCCGACGCGGGGCGCTGCTGACGCTGGGCCCGGAGGCTGCCCCCGGGCCGACCGGCGCCGGGTCCGGGACGGGGTCCGCCGACCCGGCCGAGCGCGAGGCCCTCGACGCGTACTCGCAGGCGGTGGTGTCGGTCGCCGAGGTCGCGGGGCCGGCCGTCGTCGGCGTGGCGGCGGGCCGGCCCGACGGCCACGGCGCCGGGCGAGCCGGCGCGGGGTCGGGCGTGATCATCGCCCCCGACGGCTACGTGCTCACCAATAGCCATGTCGTCGAGGGCGCGGAGCGGCTCGAGCTCACGCTGCCCGACGGCCGGAGCCTCGGCGGGCGACTCCTCGGCAGCGACCCCGCCACGGATCTCGCTGTCGTCCGGGCGGACGCGGCCGATCTTCCCCCGGCGACGCTCGGCGACTCGGCGGCGCTCCGGGTCGGGCAGCTCGTGGTCGCGATCGGCAACCCGCTCGGCTTCCAGTCGACGGTCTCGGCGGGCGTGGTGAGCGCGCTCGGACGCTCGCTCCGGAGCCGGACGGGCCGGCTGATCGAGAATATCATCCAGACCGACATCGCGCTCAATCCCGGCAACTCGGGCGGGCCGCTCGTCGACTCCCGGGGACGGGTCGTCGGCATCAACACGGCCATCATCGCGATGGCCCAGGGCATCAGCTTCTCGATCCCGGTGAACACGGCCAAGTGGGTGGTGGCCCAGCTGCTGACGGTCGGGCGGGTGCGCCGGAATTACCTCGGGTTCGTCGGTCAGCGGCGGCCGGTCGACCGCCGGCTCGCGCGCGCTCGCGGCCTCGCGACCGAGGCGGCCGTCGAGATCGTCGCGGTGGAGCCGGCCAGCCCGGCCGCCGCGGCCGGGCTCCGGGAGGGGGACATCGTGGTCGCGGTCGAGGGCCGGCCGGTGACGAGCGTCGACGACGTGCACCGGCTCCTGACGGAGTGGCCGATCGGCCGCCCGGTCAGGCTGACCGCGCTCCGGCGGACGGAGATCGTCGAGACGACCGTCACGCCCGCCGAGGCCCCGTAGCCGCAGCCCGCGCGCATGAAGGTGATCTCCGGCGGGCAGACCGGCGCCGATCGCGCCGGCCTCGACGCCGCCGCGGCGCTCGGGCTTCCCACCGGCGGTCACGCGGCCGCCGGATTCTGGACCGAGTCCGGCGCCGACCCGGGCCTCGAGCGTCTCGGCCTGACCGCGGGCGGCTCCCCGGAGTTTCGGACGGAGCGGAACGTCCTCGACGCCGACGCCACCGTCATCTTCGCTCCCCGCGCGCCGGCCGGCGGCAGCGAGCTGACGCGGGCGCTCACCCTCCGGCACCGAAAGCCCGCCATCGTCCTCGATCCCTGGGCGCCGGCGGCCGCCGGCGCGCTGGCCGAGTTCCTGCGCGCCCAGGCGCCGACGGTCCTCAACGTCGCGGGCGATCGGGAGTCGCAGTCACCCGGAATCTACCAGCGGGTCCGGGAGCTCCTGACCACGGTGCTCGCGAGGGCGGCGCTTGACGGCCAGCGCCCCCCGCCCTAGCGTGCCCGCATGCGGCTCCCGCACCGGCCGGTCGGCGTCGTCGCGCTCGTCGTCCTTCTCGCCGGCTGCGCCACCGGGGAGCAGGCCGGTCGGGACGAGCGGGACCGAACGCTGGTTCTGCTCAGCCACTCCGACTGGGACGACAAGATCGCGGACGCGCTGACGAAGCAGGGCCTGAAGGTCGCCGAGCGGGAAGGCCCGCCGGCCTCGCCGGCGAGGTACGAGCTCACCGTTCGCTTCGGGACACGGCTGGACTACTGCGTGTTGAACGACTCGGAGAAATATTCGTCGGTGACCTACGAAGTCCGCGAGCTCGAGACCAAGGCCGTCGTGGCCACCGTGCGCGCCGCGGGCTGGACCGGACCCTGCCTCGTCCACTGGACCGAAGTGTTCGACGAGCTGGCGGAGAAGCTGGCCCGGCAGCTCCTGGGGTCCGCCCTCACGCCCGGCGGCTGACGGCGGGATCGCGGGGCGGCGGGCGCGCGGGCTGCCCAGCGGGAACCGGTGGAGGGTCCGGATGTCCGGCCCCCGCAGCTGCCGTAGCCGCCAGGTCGCCGCTTCGCGAGGAGCCGGCTCAGCCGCAGGCCGGCGCGGGGGCGCCGCCCACGACCGAGACGCCCGTGCGGCTGCTCGCCGTCGATCGCCCTCGGCGGGTGGCCCGCCCCGCGGGTCAGCCCCGGGTCACCCCGCCGCCGGTCGGGCTCACCGGCGCGCCGCGGCCGGCGGCGGCTCGAATCCGAAGCGCTTCAGCACGGCTTGCCCCGCCGGACCGACGAGACGGTCCAGGAACGCCTCGGCGAGAGCCGGTTCGGCGGCGTCGCGGAGGACGGCCACCGGGTAGAGGATCGGACCGTACGTGTCCTCGGCGGGGCGGAACGCCTCCCGTACGCGGCCGGGCCGGGTGGCCGCGTCCGTCGTGTAGACGAAGCCGGCGTCGACTTCGCCGCGGGAGACGTAGTCGAGCGCCTGCCGGACGTTCTCGGCGAACACGATCCGGGGCTGGAGCCTCTCCCAGAGACCGAGGGCCCGGAGGCTTTCTGCCGCGTACTGGCCGGCGGGAACGGTCTTGGGGTTGCCGACCACGATCCTGGCCAGGCCGGCCGCGAGCAAGTCCGTGGGCCGGCGGAGCTCGAGACGAGAGTCGGCGGGCGTGACGACCGTCAGAACGTTTCGGGCGAAGACCCGATGGGTCTCGCCGCGGATCAGCCCCCGCCGCGCGAGGTCGTCCATCTGTCGGTGGCTCGCCGAGATGAACAGATCCACCGGCGCCCCGGCCTCGATCTGCTGCCGGAGCTCCCCCGACGAGCCGAAGCTGTAGCGGAGCGTGACCCCGGGATGGGACCGCATGAAGGCGCGCCCGATCTCTTCCACGGCGTCCTTCGTGCTGATGGCGGCCGAGACGGTGACCTCCTGCGCCCGGGCGGGTGGGGCCAGGCCCGCGGCGGCGAGCAGGGCCGGGCCCCCCGGGTCGCGCCGGCGGTGGGCGCGGCCCACCGTCGGTCCCGCGGCCGCGCCCATGGTGGTGCCGAGCGTGGACCCGTCGCGCGGGCGGCGGCCCTCGACCGCCCGACCAGGGGCCAGACGGCCAGCCAGCCGCGCGTTCGGTCCGAAGCCGACGAAGTCCGTCGCGTGTCGCCGGGGGCCGGTCATCGGCGCGCCGGCGCGATCCGCGCGGCGATCGCCTGGCCGACCTCGCCGGTCGAGGCCATGCCCCCCAGGTCGCGCGTGAGAAGCTTCCCCTCCTTGACCTGCTCCTCGACCGCGGTCACGACCGCGCGCGCCGCGTCCGGGTGGCCGAGGTGCTCGAGCATCATCGCGCCCGTCCAGATCTGGGCGATCGGGTTGGCGACGCCCCGCCCGGCGATGTCGGGGGCGGAGCCGTGCACCGGTTCGAACATCGACGGATACTCCCGCTCCGGGTTGATGTTGCCGCCCGGCGCCAGGCCGATCGAGCCGGCGATGGCCGGGCCGAGGTCGGACAGGATGTCGCCGAACAGGTTGCTGGCCACGACGACGTCGAACCAGTCGGGATGCTGCACGAAGTGGGCGGTGAGGATGTCGATGTGGTACTGCGCGGTCGTGACGTCGGGGTACTCCCGGCCCATCGCGGCGAAGCGCTCGTCCCAGAAGGGCATGCTGTGGATGATGCCGTTCGACTTGGTGGCCGAGGTGAGGTGGCGCCGGGGCCGGGTGCGGGCCAGTTCGAACGCGTAGCGCATGACCCGGTCGCACCCGCGGCGCGTGAACACCGACTCCTGGACCGCGACCTCGTCCGGCGTGCCGCGATGCAGGCGCCCGCCGATCTCCGAGTACTCGCCCTCGTTGTTCTCGCGGACGATCAGCATGTCGATGTCGGCCGGGCCGCGGCCGGCGAGCGGGGAGTGCGCGCCGGGGAGGAGCCGGACCGGGCGCAGGTTGACGTACTGGCGGAAGGCGCGGCGGATCGGGATCAGGAGGCCCCAGAGCGAGACGTGGTCGGGCACGCCCGGGAATCCGACGGCGCCGAGGTAGATCGCGTCGAAGCGCCGGAGCTGGTCGAGCCCGTCCGCCGGCATCATGCGGCCGGTCTCGGTGTACGTCTGGCAGCTCCAGTCGAAGGTGGTCCAGTCGAGCTCGAAGTTGAAGCGGCGGGCGGCGGCGTCGAGAACCCGCGTCCCCTCCGGCACGACCTCCCTGCCGATCCCGTCGCCGGGAATGACCGCGATGCGGTGCCTCATCTCGTTCTCCTCGTCAGATCGCGCTGACCCCCTTCCAGGGGTGCGCGCGCAGCGCCTGCTCGTTGATATCGGCGCCCCAGCCCGGCGCCCGCGGGATCGCGAGGTACCCGCCGCTGATCTCGGGCGGCCGGGTGACCAGCTCCGCCTTCCAGGGGACGTCGTCGATGTCGATCTCCATGATGCGCACGTTTGGGAGCACGGCGCAGAGGTGCGCCGAATGCAGGTCCGCCAGATGGCTGTAGTAGTTGTGGGGCGCGATGGCGATCTCGTAGCACTCGGCCATGCGGCCGATCGTGACCGCCTGGCTCCACCCGTTCCACGGCACGTCGATGATCGCGACGTCCATCGCCTGCAGCTCGAGGAACGGGCGGTACTGACGGGTGGTGACGAGGCTCTCGCAGGAGGCGATGCGGGTCGAGGTCGACTGCTTCAGCTGGAGCAGCGCCCGGGGGTCCCAGTTGTCGTACTCGAGCCACTGCAGGTCGAACGGCTCGAGGAGCTTGGCGATGCGCATCGCGCCCTCGGTGCGGAAGTTGTAGTTCAGGTCGAGCGCGACCCCGACGTCGGGCCCCACCGCGGTGCGGAAGGTGCCGATCAGGCGCTCGATCGCGCGCAGGATCTCGGCGCTGGCCACGCCGTCGGTCGTGTTGGGCCCGCGGCCGAACCCGGGGAAGTACACGGTCGCCGGGTCGCCCGGAATGACGATGTTCGTCTTGAGGGCGGTGAAGCCGCGGCGAACCACCTCCCGCCCGAGCGCGGCGATGTCGTCGAGCGTGCGGAGGGGCGGCGTGCCGAGCGCCGGGCCGTGAATGGCCCGCGTCGTCCCGCAATGGGACCAGTAGAGCCGCACCCGGTCGCGCAGGGGCCCGCCGAAGAGCTCGTAGACGGGAACGCCGAGCGCCTTGGCCTTGATGTCCCAGAGCGCGAGCTCGATGCCGGCCATCGCCTTGTGCGAGACGCCGCCCAGGTTCTGGCGCGTTCGCCGCAGCATGTCCCAGTAGCGGAGCTCCACCGCGCGCGGATCCTCGCCGACCAGGAGGTCCTCGAAGTCCCGCACGCAGCCGGCGATGCCGTACGGGTTGCGGTTGTCGCTGCACTCGCCCCAGCCGTGGAGTCCCTCGTCGGTGTCGACCTTGACGAAGGTCCAGGGCCGCCAGCCGCCGTCGCAGTGAAGAGCTTCGACCTTCGTGATCCGCATGCGTCCTCCGCGCGCGCGCTCCGCCTCGGCTTTATATCACAGCCCGCCGCCCCCGGGACCGCGGACGCCGACGGGCGCGGCTCGGCCCCGGCCGAGGGGCCGTCCGGTTGACGAGGTGAGCCGGCGCCACTCGAGTGCTGGCCCCCGCTCACCCCGCGCCGGCAGGACAGACGGGCGGCCCTGGCCATCGGACGGCGCGCGCGGATCTTCGCGGCGAACGCGGAAGCGGGGGCCCGTCGTGAGATCCCGCCAGACGTTCGACCGGATCGTGAGCGAGTCGGTGGGGCGATCTCCTGAAGCCGATCCTCGGCGACCGCCACGGGCCGTCGGACGGGCGACTGCGTCCGGCTGCGCCTCGCGTCGCGCAGCCGCGTTCGCCGGGTCGGGGGCGGCCGGCTACTGCGTCTGCCCGGCCAGGAGCTTCGCCACGGCGTCGAGCCTGTCGGACGCGCAGGCCCACAGATCGGGAAGCCCCTCGGAGCCGGCGATCAAGCCCACGAACGCCGGGTCGTCGGCCTTG
>Ga0209161_10004742_pt1 | contig 10812 bp, 8 predicted proteins | sample GraSoiAngelo_155_FD_186169 | JGI IMG/M metagenome (GOLD analysis project Ga0209161, IMG submission 186169) | Grasslands soil microbial communities from the Angelo Coastal Reserve, California, USA - 14_1009_13_30cm (SPAdes) (version 2) | ecosystem: Environmental > Terrestrial > Soil > Grasslands ...
GGAGGGGGCCCGGGCCGCACTCCTCGACGACGAAGAGTCCCGCCACCAGGCGATGCGTGTCGGCGGTGATGACGACCGTGTCGGACGCGGCCAGCTGCTGCACGCGCGCCGCCACGTTCAGGGTCTCCCCGAACACGTCCTCGCCGATGACGACCGGCCCCGTGTGCATGCCGACCCGCACCGCGAGCCGCACGCCCGGCGCGAGGCGCTCGTTCAGCGTGCTGATCGCGCCGAGGAGGGCCAGCCCCGCGCGCACGGCTCGCTCGGCGTCGTCCTCGTGCGCCGTGGGCCATCCGAAGTAGACGAGCAGGCCGTCGCCCAGGTACTTCCCCACGTGCCCGCCGAAGCGGCCCACCGCCTCCTCGGCGATCCGCTGGTAGGCGCGCACGACGTCGCGGAAGTCCTCGGGGTCGAGGCGAGTCGAGAGCTCCGTGGAGCCGACGAGATCGCAGAAGAGAGCGGTGAGCTGCCGGCGCTCGCCTTCCTCGGCGCTCGGGATGCCCGCCGCCCCGGCGTCCGTCCCCCTGAGGCCGCGCGGCGCGTGCCCCTCCTCCGCATCGATCCTCCCGAGCGTCTGGAGGATCGCCTCGATCGTGACGTCGCGCCGCTCGACCCGCTTCTCGGTGACCCTGTGCAGGAGCCGCCGGAGACGACCGTTTCGGATCGACGGCGGGATCGGCACGGGCTCGGGGCTGAGCTGCTTGACGATGACCTCGTGCATTGACTGGCCCTGGAGAGCGAGCTCGCCAGTCAGGCACTCGAGCAAGATGAGTCCCCAGGCGTAGAGGTCGGAACGGGTCGAGACGGGCTCGCCGCGGAGCTGCTCGGGGGCGGCATAGGAGGGGGTGCCCAGGATCTCGCGGGTCGCCGTGAGCCGCGGCAGCGACCAGTCCTCGACCTCCCGCGCGAGCCCCCCGAGGCCGAAGTCGAGCACCATGGCGTTCCGCTGCGCCCCGGTCTGGGTCACCATGAGGTTCTCGGGCTTGAGGTCCCGGTGGACCACGCCGCGCGCATGGGCGCAGGCGAGCGCGTCCAGCACCTGGGTCATCAGGTGGCGCGCCAGCCCCCAGCCGAGGCTCCCCTCCCTCGTCAATACCTCCCGCAGCGTGACGCCCGGCACGTACTCGAAGACGGTATAGAGCGTCCCGTCTTCGGATTCCCCGGAATCGATCAGGCGCACGATGTGCGGGTGGGAGAGCTCGGCGCAGAGCCGCATCTCGCGTCGGAAGCGGGCGATCTGGTTCTCGACGTCCCGGGCGGCGTCGCCCTGCCAGAGGCGGAGGGTCTTGATGGCGACCGCCTGCCCGGTGGAACGCTGGCGGCCCTTGTAGACCCGACCGAAACTGCCTTCGCCCAGCGGGGCGAGGACCTCGTAGCTGCCCGCGAAGATGGAGCCGATCGAGAGTACGGGGTCTCGCACCACAGGCACCGGGACGGCTCCTCGTTCTAGGCGGCGCGTGGTGCAGCCCCGTCCTCGAGGCCGCCCCAAGCTGGCGGTCGGCGCCCGGGACGATAGCCGTGACGGGACGACGGACAGGGGATTCCTGGCTGCGCTTCCATGACTCGCCGGCCTCAGGGTTGTCGTCCGCGGGCGGGCGGCCTGTCAACGGCTGCCCAAGCCTGCCAGATCACCGGGCGACGCCTATTGTGTGAGTATTCGGAATATTCTAAATCTTCAGAACACTCCGGTAACAAGGAGCCACAGGCATGGAAGCGAGCAAGGGCGATCTTCGTCGACGGCAGCGCGCGGAACGATGCGACAGTGGGGTGGGTCTGGCGGGCGGGCACTCGATCGGCATCCTGGCTAGGCGCCGCGACGTGACGCTTCCACCCGGCCAACACCTGATCGACGGGTTCCCGCGCTTCGGTACGCACCTTGCCCGGCCCGCTCCCGCCGTCCCCATTGATCCTGTGATCGAGATCAGCGGCGCCGTGGCCAAATCCGTCGCCCTGCCACTGGCCGCGCTCGCGTACCCGGCCGCTGCTCCATCACCGCTTCGACCCGGCGCCCGCACGGCAGCCGGGGACCCCGAGTGATAGATAGAGCGCGTCGTAGGTCAACTGAGGCCCCAATGGACACGCCGCTGCTGTGGCACATCCCGCTCTCGCATTTCAACGAGAAGGTCCGCTGGGCGCTCGACTACAAGCGCATCGCGCACCGCCGTCAGGTGCTCGGCGCCGACTACCTGATCCGCGCCTGGCGCGCGACGGGGCGCGGCACGCTGCCAATCCTGTTCCTGGACGGCCGGGCGATCGGCGATTCGACGCATATCATCGCCGCGCTCGAACAGCGCTATCCCGAGCCGCCGCTGTATCCCGGTGACGCCGACGCGCGGCAGCGCGCGCTCGCACTGGAAGACTATTTCGACGAGCAGCTCGGCCCGGCGCTGCGCGCGGCCATCGTCACGCCGCTGTTCCGGCACGATCCGGACCTCGCGCTGCGCGTGCTGACGACGGGCATGCCCGACAAGGCCTACCAGACGCTGCGGCCGCTGGTGCGGATCTTCCCGGCGTTCTACCGCTTCCGCCACAAGATCAGCGACGCGAAGCTCGAGGCCGATCGCGCCACCGTGAAGGCCGCGCTCGACCGCATCGAGCAGGAGCGGCAGGGCCGCGCGTATCTCGTCGGCGATGCGTTCACGGTCGCCGACCTCACGGCCGCGGCGATGCTGGCGGCGCTGCTGGAGCTACCCGAGATCCAGTACCCGCTGCGCGTCGAGCTGCCGCCGTATCTGCAGGACTACCGCGCCACGCTGTTACCGCATCCGGCCACGCAGTGGGCGGCCGGAATCTACCGGCTGCATCGCGGCCGCTCCGCGGAAGTCTCGCGGCGGGCGGCTACCGCGGCCAGATGGCCGTCTACGTGAAGCCAAACGGACTGCTCGGGACCGCCCTACATGGCCGCGATCAGGCCCTTCCGGCACCTGATCGTGTACCCGCCGGCGATGCGAGAGTTCGGGCGGAACCGGCGGGCGCGCGCCGGCGATCCGACACCGACGCACGCGTAGCTGGACGGGCACTTCTGGGTGGTCTGGGTATCTCGGGAGACCGCCGACTGTGCCCGAACTGTGCCCGTCATGCCACCTTTCGTCGCCGAGCGCCCCCCTGGTCGCAGATGGCTGATGGTGGCATGGTCACGGCACGATGCTGCGGTGTCTCGTCTTGCTCATGCTCGCCCTCGGGATCCCCACCACGCTGCATGCCGGCGCGCTGCTCGCCCGCGGCGACGCCTTCCCTGCATGGACGCTCAGCGACCAGACCGGCGCCACGGTCTCGTCGCGCGACCTCGCGGGGAAGACGTACCTGTTATGGTTCTATCCCAAGGCCATGACTCCCGGCTGCACCACGGAGGGCGACGGGCTGCGTGACAGCTTCGCGGCGTTCCAGGAGCGGCGGGTCGAGATATTCGGCGTGTCGTTCGACCCGCCCGCGCAGAACAAGGCCTTCGTCGAGGCCGAGCGTTTCCCGTTTCGCCTGCTCTCCGACGACAAACGCTCGCTCGCGGTCGCCGTCGGGGCGGCCGACTCCTCCGCACAGCCCGTCGCCCGTCCCATCTCGTATCTGGTCGGGCCCGACGGCGGGGTACGCGCCGTCTACGGTAGCGTGACGCCCGCCACGCACGCCAAGGACGTGCTGGCGGATCTACCCGCGGCCAAGTAGCCCATCGCTCGCGGGACGGGCACTTGGTGTCGGCCTCGGAAGTATCCAGCGGCACAGCGGGAGGTTGCACCGGGCGCGCCACGCTGCTAACTCCGCGACTCTCTTACGTCCCCGTCGTCTAGCCTGGCCTAGGACACCGGCCTTCCACGTCGAAGGTTCGTGACGCGACCCTAGCGCGATCCTCGGCTGAGGCACCAAGAGTCGCTTGGTCGCCGACCGCCGGCTGCCCGTCGGTGCCCCCGCTCCGGCACGACCGGCGGCACACCAAGCATCGCGGCGACGCGCTCGGCGATTTCGTCGGCGTCGGGCGGCTTCTGCGCGCGCACGAGCACGGCGAGGATCAAGAGGCGGAGCAACTCGTCGCCGTCGCCGTTGTCCTGCGCCACGACGCAGAGGCGTAGCGCGGTGCTGGCGGCAGCGTCAAGACGCTCGCTACCGCGGCGTCGGCGTGACGCGGCAGTTGTCGAGCACGTCGCCGACCCCAACGGTCGCACCGAGCCGCAGCTCGGGATGGCACTCGCGGAGGTGAGCGGCCATCGTCGTCGCCTCGGCGTCGCGGATGCGGTCCACCAGCAGGAGCACCGCACCGCAGCGCAAGCACGCGACCTCGAATCTCGTGCCGCCGTCGAGCACCCATCCAGGCTACACGGCGGCTGGGCGTGATGGTAGGCCGCGACGGCACGGCGATCGCCCCGGCAAGGCGCGCTGCCGCTGTTTCGATGGTGGAAGGCTCCTGCGCGCAACTTGGAGGAGGCAGGACCAGCGCTTCCCCATCACACCAGCACCACGGGAGATACAACACATGTCGAACCTGGCGCGAGGTGGTTTTGCTGCAATGTTCGCGGCCCTGGCGCTCCTCGTGGGTACGCCCCGCAGGGCGGGGGCCGATCCCAACAACGCCAACTGCAAGCCGAACCGCGCCACCTGCACGGGGAACCACCAGGTGTTGCAGCGGGGCCTGCACGGCGGGGTTGTGCACGGCGCCGGCGAGCACGACGACCACCACGAGCCCGTCCACGACGAGCACGACCGTGACGACGAGCACCACGACGACCACCCTGCGCTTCGTGGACAACGGGGACGGCACGGTCACTGACAACGAGACCGGGCTCATCTGGGAGAAGAAGGACAACACCTGCCCGGGTATCCACTGTGTGAACGACGCCTACACCTGGAGCAGCAGTGGGACGGCGCCGGACGGGACCGCCTTCGCGACCTTCCTCGTGACGCTGAACGGCGGGGCGACCGGGGTGGGCAACTGCGTGAGTTCGGACGGCAGCTCGCAAACGGGCGGGTTTGACAACCACTGCGACTGGCGGTTGCCGACCATCGCGGAGCTGCGGACGATCGTCGACGGGAGCGTGGCTGGATGCGGCCCTCCTAACTTCAGCAGCCCGTGCATCGACCCGATCTTCGGCCCGACCGGAAGGTCGTCAGGCTCGCGGACAAGCGGAAGGCGCAGGCGTGAGGCAGACCGCGCACGTTCGAGCACAATCCGAGCACAATCGGCCCTTGCCCCGACCGCCCTGCCCTGCTAACTCCGCGACTTCTCTCTGTCCCCGTCGTCTAGCCTGGCCTAGGACACCGGCCTTTCACGCCGGTAACGTGGGTTCGAATCCCGCCGGGGACGCTGTTGAGGTCGTGGTGGGGTTGTCGGGTGGGGAGCACGGTCAGTGGGATGGTCAGTCGGAAACTTCGCGGGGACGCGTTGGCCCCGCCCAGCGGGCGTTGGGTTGCTGCCGTCTCCGTCCCGCGCCGCGGCGAGGAGTGCCTCCATGCCCGTCGTCTCGGGCGAGCAAGGGGGGAAGTACGCGAGCGGCTACCACAACGCCTCGGGACGATCCAGGAACGCACCTCTCGGAGAGCCCGGGAGCGTCGTCGTAGTCGTGACGGGCGCCTGAGAGGAGGTGGTGGTGGCGCCGGTGGTGGTCGAGGTGGTGGACGGACACGTGAACGGCCCGCAGGTGAACGCACAGTTGATGAGCCCCACGTCGCACTGCGCTATCCTGAGGGAGTCGCCGATGTTGCAGGCGCCGTCCCCGTTGACGTCGCACGCCTCGGGCTGCGTGAGCTGACTACATTGCCGCAGCCCCACATCGAACTGGGCCACTACGAGCGCATCCCCGACATCGACGATCCCGTCCCCGTTCACGTCGCCGCAGCGGACTGCGGCGACCGTGGTGGTCGCCGTCGGCGAGGCTGCTCTACCCGAGGAGGCGGTCGCGAGCAGGAAGGAAAGGGAAAGGCGGGCAGCCAGAAGCCCACGGGCCGGGAAGCGCAAGGCGTCCTCCTTTACCCACCTCCCCAATGGCGAACACGGGTAATCGTCCCACGCGATCCCGCCATCCGTCAATCACGGACGTCACCCGCGCGATGGGAAAAGACCCGTGCGGGGATTCTAGTACCGGGAACTCCATCCGTGACGCGCATCGCGCTCAGTCGCGGCTGCACGCCGTAACGACCGGACACCCCTCTTCAAAGTACGCCGCGTCGCCGTTCGCGGATGCGACGCTGGGCTGATGAGCGGAACCGCGACTACGACACCTACTTCGCGGTCATTCCGGGACCGCCCCAGATCATCCTCAAGGGAGAGTCCATGCGGAGAGAAGCGTTCGACCTTGACGAACGCGACGGACTCAGCCACGGAGGGTTCCGGTCACGTCGGCGTTTGGCGGTGAGAAGATGATGTCTCGATCGCGCGGATTCACTTGGCCGTTCCCCCAGGGCACGGCGGTGCGAGCAGGACGATGGCATCGGAGACACGCTGGATATGGTCGGACGAAGCCGCTCGCGAGGAAGATCCCAAAGCGTAGCAAGGCATCACTGCTTCTCGCTGCCGTCACCTCCGCATGCACGATCAGCATGAACGGCAGGCAGCCGAAGGACGAGGTCAGGGCCAGCGCTCAACCGGTCGTCCGCGAGGCGCGAGGTCCATCCATGGTCTCAGATCGGGCAGAGCGAAAGGACGCGGAGGGCAACGACGATGACGAGGGGCGTGATCCGGCCAAGAGAGCTGCGGAGGCCTACAAGAACAAGCGATTCCTCGAGGCCCTCCATCTTGCTCCAGATCAATATGCCTCGTTGAAGAGCATCGATACGCCGAGCATCACGGTAGCCACGGCGTGGCGCTCGAAGAGCGGCACGAAAGGGACCAGCCGCCTCGAACAATGGTCGACCGTCACATCGGCATCAGCAAGCCGGGGCGAAGATGTGTTTCGCCTTGGAGTTCAAGTCCTCTCTCTCACATCTGGGACACCAAAGGGAGATGAGGCGATCGGAAGTTCAGAGGAACGACGGTTTCGTCCAACCACTCGTCTCGATGCCGGAGTGGAGCCGAGCATCGGTTGGACTCGCGAGGGCACCCTATCGCCCTTCGTCGAGGTGGGCACGACGCCGCTCAACGGCATCCTCTCCCCCACGGTGCGAGGCCGTGCAGGGACAAGGGTACGGTTCGCTGATGGCATAGAGCTATCCACCGAGGCATCCCGAGAGCCCGTCACGGAATCGATCCTGTCCTATACTGGCATCATCGACCCGGCGACCGGGAGGGGGTTCGGTCGAGTCGTTGAGACTGCCGGCCAAGCGAGTGCGTCATATTCCATTACCAAGCGCTGGGATGCCGCCGCCATGGCCTCGGGGGGCATCAGGACGGGAACGGATGTCGCTGACAACGTGCACGCCTCCGCCGACCTGAGCCTCTCCTACGACCTGAAGCTCCCCAAGTGTGACTCTCTCACGATTGGCCCCGAGTATAGTTTCGAGCACTTCGACCGCAACGAGAGCGGATTCACGTTGGGTAACGGTGGCTACTACAGCCCGCAGACCTTCCACCGGATCGGTGTCGGTCTGAATTTCCTCAGTCTCGAAGCACAGGACCTCGTGGTCCGCGGGAGTCTGTCCCCCGGCTGGCAGCATAGCCGAGAAGAGGGCGCTCCCGTCTTTCCCTCGAGCGAGCGCAGCGAACGTACGGCCACGACGAGGACGGATAGTGCAGATTTCGACAGCGAGATCGAAGCCGTTTACCGATTGACCGACCATTGGACATTGGGTGGACGTGCACACGTGGAACGGAGTCCGCAGTTCAACGAGTTGTTTGCGGGGATTTCGTTGAGGTTCAGCTTCGGCCCACGCGGCTCACTGGTGAGCACTGATATCCCGGTGTTCCCCAGTTACTGAACTCGGAGGCCGCCTCGGACAGTCCTATCCCTTCGCGTCTGCGGCCTGTAGTACGAATCGGGGGACATCGGGAAAGTCATCGAGCACGTTGGCGCTACGTTTGACGCCCCGCGTGACCGCCCAGCGAGCGAGCCAATTGATCGATTCGTCTCCCGTGTAGACGTCGGCCGACGCATAGGCATCATCCCGGAGGGCCGCATCGAGGGAGATGAACGAGTAACCGCGTTGCCTCATCATCCGCGCAAGGTCGACGAAGTGATCGGCGTTCAACATGTTCGCGTGCAGCAGCACGACCTGCTTGATTTCACGGCCGAACAGCGTGACCGAAAGTCTTTCACTGTAGTGGAACACCCGCTTCGTGTAGCGAATGTACGTCGTGGCCAGGCGCCGCATCATTCGTGCGTCGCCGCGCTCGGCGGCCTTGCTGTACGCCGCGGCGAAGATGTAGTCATCGTTGTCCACCGTCACGGGCGCAACGCGGTATCCTCGTCCGGCCAGGAAACGCTCGACGTCCCGGCGGGTGGCGAGGTCCCGTCCCGTGTGTAGGTACGGGTGCCGGAAGTAGCGCAAGCGCATGCCTTTCCGCCGCAGCAGCTTGCCCGTCACCCTCTCGCCGCGGACGACGTCGGCGTCGAAGCCGGCCGGAGACGTCGCGTGCAGGTCGGTGTGAGCGAACGTGTGGTTACCGAGCTCGAGCCCGGCGTCGAGCCACATTTGCAGGAGCGCAATCCCGCTTCGATCCGGCGCCCCGTGGCGGTCATGGCGGAATCCGTAGAGGCCATATTCGTTGACGAAGCCGACCACGGGGACGTTCCAGGCCGCGATCTCGGCCAGCAACCTTCGTGTCAGGGTCGTGCGTGCCGCGGCATCCATCTGAGTCACGGAAATCACGGGTAGGTCGTCGAAAGTCACTGCTGCTTCACGAGCCGGCATCCCCGAAGGTTCGGTGGACCGGCTGGCGTCCCAGGTTGCGTGGCTGAAGGTGAGCGCGCAGAGGCACATGGCCACAGCCGCCCACCCCGCTGTGCCCAATTCGGGGAGTCGTCGAGCGCGGAACCCACGGGCGGGCGTGCCGGCGCGAACTCTCCGCAGCTTCCAGGCCTGCAATGTTGCGGCCGAAAGAGAATGCAGCCGAAGCGCGACACCGCCGACCACGTCTTCCAGTGCGGCGTGCCAACCGATGAACACGTGGAACGCGTAACCCAGCGCTGCAGCGTACCAAGCGAAGAAGAGACCCGCTACCCACGCGCCGGCGGCGCAACGCACTGCCGCCTGGGCGATTGCGAAGAGCGTCAGGCCGAACTGGGCGGCAAGGTGGACCGGTGGCGCGGCCGTCCTTCCCCGAACCTTGGGCGTCCGTTGGAAGGGGATCTTCCGGCCGGTCCAGAGTTGCCACAGGGAATTGACGGCACCGGCGAAATTGATGGGCAGCAGCATCGCGTTCAGCGCCATGGCGCCCAACACCTCTGGTGCTCGATTGCCGTTGTGCTTGAGATCGCGCCGGAACACGAACAGGTAGGCGAGGCACGCGGGCAGCGGCATGGCGGACCAGGCCGTGTCGAACGGTAAGAGCATCAGCGCCAGGCCGCTCATGCTGCCCAGCGGCGCGCTCAGGATGTACTGGGTGCGGATCACTGCTTCGCAGAAGCGGCGTAGGGAGGGTCTGGCGCACAAATAGCGGAACACATTGGGAAGTATGAGCAGTCCACCCGTTGCCCAGCGCCGGCGCTGGATCAACAGGGCACCGAAATCTGGCGGTGTCGCGCTATAGGCCAGGCGCTCCGGGTAGTTGTACACCGTCCAGCCCTTCCGAATCAGATCTACGGTCGTGTCCGTGTCTTCGTTCAGGGTGCGATCGCGCACGTACACGACAACGGGATGACCGCGCTCCCTCACCGTCTGGACGATGTCATCCAGCGCCGCGCGGCGTACGAGGGCGCTGGCACCGACCCACGACCCGGCGCCGAACAACGTCGCGCCTTGGTGGGACATGAGCTGTACGTCGGTCGTGGCTCCGGCCACCCGTTCGACCATGCTCGTGGCCCCGGGCACAGAGGCATAGGGCGTCTGCACGACGGCGACCCGTTCGTTGCCCGGTTGGATCATGAAATGCACGAGGCGCAAGGAATACTCGGGCAGGATCAGGCTGTCCGCGTCGAGCACGATGATGAACTCGGCATTCGGTATGCGAAGCGTTGCCTGAGCGTCCTCCGTCCGTACGAGTAGGAGGCCGTCCGGCGATGCGACTTCCCGGAAGCTGTGTCCCATGAGCGCAATGTAGCTGTTCAAGTTCATCGCCTTGTTGGACTCATGGGAAAGGTTCACGTACCGCCGGCGCTCGAAACTCGTGATCTCCACCTTGAACAGCGCCGCCAGACGGCGATACTCCGCCAGGAAATCTATCGGCTCGGATTGCGTCAGCAGCTCGACGGCCTGCGCACGGTGTGCTTGGGCGGGCGCGCGCAATATCCGTTCGACGAACAAGGCATCGTTGTGGTCGGTGATGGCCGTATCGTCCGCCAGTCGGTCCAGCCAGTCCGCCGCCTGCTGCAGCAACGTCGCCAGCCGCCGGATCTCCTGCCGCGGTTCGATCGACGCAAGCGCTCGTCGCTGCGTGAAGTCGGCGAGCGCCCGCTCGAACGTGCCGCACGGCTCGCCCAGCAGGGTGCTGATCTCCCGTGGCAGCTCACGCGTCGCAGCGAGCTTGGCGGCGTCCTCCCGGTCGCGCGGCGCGGGCGGGTCGTCGATGAGGAGCACGACTCTACGGTTGGGAGATTGCTGCAGTACGGCAGAGAGCAGCGTCTGGCGTACGACGCGCGGTTCCTCCTTGTAGGAGGGGACCAGGATCGTCAGGGCCGGCGCATTGCGGGGATGGATACGGTACAAGGCCGAAGCGGATTGGGTACGATGCGTCGCGAGGCGCTTCAGGTATCCCAGCCGCGTGATCTGGTAGATCAAGCCGGAGAACAGGAAAAA
>Ga0209161_10004749_pt1 | contig 10808 bp, 7 predicted proteins | sample GraSoiAngelo_155_FD_186169 | JGI IMG/M metagenome (GOLD analysis project Ga0209161, IMG submission 186169) | Grasslands soil microbial communities from the Angelo Coastal Reserve, California, USA - 14_1009_13_30cm (SPAdes) (version 2) | ecosystem: Environmental > Terrestrial > Soil > Grasslands ...
GCGCCAGGGGCGGGTTGCCCTCGCGCGCCTCGCGAGCGGCGCGATCGTGTTCCCCTTCCTCGCCGTCACCCTCGTCACACTCTCGGTCAGCCCGTGGTTCCCGCTCACGCGGCATCAGCCGTTGGGCGACGCGATGGTCGTGGCGCTCGTGCTCGGCACCCTCGCGGCGGCCTCGTCGCCCACCATGACGATGGCGATGATGAGCGAACTCGACGCACGAGGCCCCGTGGCGCACGCGCTGCTCAGCATAACGGTCGTGCAAGACGTCGGGGTCGCCATCCTCTTCACGCTGGTCCTGGCCAACGGAGGGCTCCTCACGAGCGCCGGCGCGCTGAACACGGGCGTCGCGGGCACGGCCATCCTGCAGCTCGTGGGCTCGGTCGCCGTGGGCACGCTCCTGGGCTACGCGCTCGGCCGGTACCTGAGCCTCGTACGGCGCGACACGGCGCTGTTCCTGGTGGCGACGGCGTTCGTCGCCGCGGAGGTGGCGCGGCTCACGCACCTCGAAACGCTGATCATCGCGCTCGCTGCCGGGTTCTATCTGGAGAACTTCGCGCCGGTCCAGGGCGAGCGGTTGCGTCGCGAGCTGAAACGCGGGTCGCTGCCGGTGTATGTGGCGTTCTTCGCCCTGACGGGTGCGGGGCTGCGGGTCGGCGTGCTGGCGGATCTCTGGCCATGGATCCTGCTGCTCGTCGGCCTGCGGCTCGTGGGCCTGCGCTACGGCGTGCGCTGGGCGGGGCGGCATCCCAGTGTGACGCCCGTCCTGGCGCGGGACGGCTGGCTCGGGCTCATATCACAGGCGGGGATGGCGCTGGCGCTCGCACAGCTTGCCCGGCGGGCGTTCCCGGAATGGGGGGTCTCCCTTGAGGCCCTGATCGTAGCGATGATTGGTGTTCACGAGGTCGCGGGACCCATCTGCTGCCGCACGGCGCTCGTGCGCGCCGGAGAAGTCACGGAGGAAATACCCGATGCCGAAGCGCCTGTGGGTGGTGGGACTACCGTCGCTCCTCGCGGCGGCCTGTAGCTCGAGTCCAGTGACGCAGCCGCCGCTGGCGCCCTGCACGGCGACCAGCGGGGGGCAAGTCTCTCTGGGGCTCAGCGGTTACACGGCGGTCGACCCGACGCAAACGGCGGGCTGCGCCGTGTTCCCGGCGAACATTTTTGGATCCACCATCGAGTATCTCGTGGTGCCGCAGTCGGCGAGCAGCATCCCGGACGATTCGCAGGCGTTCAAGCTGGGTGGGAACCCGCTCGCGGCTCCGCTGCCGCCGGGCGCCCCGCTCGCAGGGCCCAGCGCCGCCCAGCAGTTCGACCTCCGTTTGCGCCTCGCCGAGCGGGAGTTCGCGGCGCAAATCCCGCGGCCGCTCCGGGCGCCGCCCCGGGCGCCCGCGCTGGTGACCCCTGTGGACTCGGGCAACGTCCGCACGTTCAAGGTGTGCAACGTGCTGGCGTGCGATCCCCGCAAGCCGAGCACGCTCTCGAGCGTGACGGCCACCGCCCTCAAGGTGGGGACGCACATCGCGATCTACGTCGACAACGCGGCGCCGCAACCTGGCCTGACGCAGTCGGACCTCGATAACCTGCGTGCCGTCTTTGACACGCGGCTGTACGAGACGGACACGCTGGCGTTCGGTCGTGAGTCGGACATCGATAGCAACGGTATGGTGATCGTGCTCATGACCGGGAAGGTGAACGCGCTCGTGACGAGCGCGCAATGCACTAACCCGACGGGTGGCTACGTGGCCGGCTACTTCTTCGGTGCCGACCTGATCACGACCCCGCCGTTCGCGACCGGGAACGGCGCCGAGATTTTCTATTCGATTGTCCCCGATCCCTCCGGCACGCTCAGCTGCGCGCACTCCGTCGTGGCCGTGTCGCAGATCGTGCCGGTGACGTTCGTGCACGAGTTCCAGCACATGATCAGCTTCAACCAGCACTTCCTCGTCCGGGGCAACTTCCCGGAGGATCTGTGGCTGAACGAGGGGTTGTCGCACTACGCCGAGGAGAACGGCGGGCGCACATTCCTGCCGGACACCGGGACGTTCTGCCGCTACGTTTTCGGGGATCTCTACAACTCGGCGCAGTACTTCACCGCGCCGCACAACTACTTCCTGGTCGACACGGCCGGCATCGGGGGCCTCGCGAACCGCGGTGCGTACTGGCTGTTCGTGCGCTATCTCGTGGACCAGGTCGGCGCCACGCTCGGGTCGGCGGACTCGGCGACGCGGCGGCTGGACGGGACGGCCCTCACCGGCGCGGCGAACGTGAGCAACGCCACGGGCGGCACGGCGTTCCCGACCGTCCTCGCGCACTGGGGGCTCGCCAACTACGTCTCCGATCTGTCGCTGCCGGGGTTCATCGCGCCCCCCGAGCTGCGGTACGTGACGTGGAAGTTCCGCACGGACTATCAAACGATGAAGACCGCGTGTGCCGCCTTCTTGAACACGGGCAACCTTCCGAGTCAGTTGCCGCTCGTCCCCCCCGTCCTGGACGCCACCTCGGCGCAGGGCTCCGGGATGCTGCACGCGGGGTCGGGAAGCTACTACCGCCTGCAGCACGCTGCGGGTGCGCCGGGGTTCACGCTGCTGTTTTCGAACAGTGCCGGCGGCGCGTTACGCGCGACACTGGTTCCGCGGCTGAACGTGATTCGCATTCAGTGATGAACGGGCGTCGCGACGGTGCTACGCGGCGACTGCTGGTGACGCTTCTTTGTAACGCCGTCTTGGTACCGTTCCTCGCCGCCCAATCGGCGGGAAGTCTCGGCATGCTTCCCGGCTCCGCCCGCGCGGCGGGAATGGGCGGCGCGGGGGCGGCCATGGTCGGCGACGCCGGCGCCATCTTCGCGAACCCCGCGGGACTCGCCACCGTGCACCACCTGGCGATCGAAGGCTCATACGAGGCGTATCCGACCGGTGTGACGCTCTCCACTGGAGCGCTGGCGCTGCGCGTGGGGCGATTCACCTGGGGCGCGGGCGCCGCGGCACTGGGACCGACCTACACGACGGCGGACCTGCTCGGCGTCTCCTCGCTCGTGCTCCGCACGGGAATGGTGGCGGTCGGCGCGACCGCCAAGTACGCGCGCGAGACGCTCGGCGGCGCCCGGGTCGACGCCTGGGCCGGGGATGCGGGGCTCGCCATCGCCGTTTTCGATCTGATGGCGCTGGGCGTGAGCGTCCAGAACGTCGGAGGCGACTTCGGTCAGGCGGCTGGGGGAGTGCATCTCCCACGCCGCACGCGCGCGGGGTTCACGCTCAATTACGTCGACCCCCAGGGCACGCTGCGGCTGCTCACGACCCTCGAGGGCCAGTGGCCGGCTGGTGGCGGGAGTGCATTCGTCGTCCTGGGGCTCGAGAGCGGGGTGGTGACACGCGGCCTGGGGGTGCTCGGCCGCGTCGGATACGTCGGGCACTCCGGGGTGACGAGCGCGGCGCCGTTCACCGCGGGTGCGAGCGTGGAGCTCGGGGGGGGGCGCCTGCATCTCGACTACGCCTACCGGGCCGACGACGCGCTCGGCGCGCGACACCGCATGGGGCTGCGATGGATGCCGTGATCCAGCGCCGCCCGCCGAACTGGCGCCGGGTGGGGCGCCGCCTGCTGGCGTGGGTGCTCATCGGCGTTCCCGTCGTGCTCGCGGCAGCGCTCGTGGCGAGCGCCGACGCGCGCTACCTCGCGCGCGCCGGGGTGGAGGAGGCTCGGATCCTCCTCAAGCGGCGGGCGATCGCGCAGCTGGTCGCCGATCCGAAAACCGAGCCGACGCTACGCCAGCGGCTGCTGCTCGTGCTCGCCGCCCGCGCGTATGCGGCGGATTCGCTGGGCCTGCTGGTGGGCGAGACGTACACGAGCTACGTAAACGTCGGCCGGGACACCCTGCTCCTCGTGCTCTCTGGCTCCCGCCGCGACCGGTTGCGCGAGTATGTCTGGCGCTTCCCCATCGTGGGCGCGGTGCCGTACAAGGGGTTTTTCGACTTCACCGCGGCGCGCCGCGCCGCCGCGACGCTCGAGCGGGACGGGCTCGACGCGTACCTCCGACCCGCCGGCGCGTTTTCGACGCTCGGGTACTTTTCGGACCCGCTGCTCTCGACCGTCAGCGACCGCGACACGATGGAGCTCGTAGCCACGGTCATCCACGAGCTGGCCCACAACACCCTGTACTTGAAGAGCCAGACGCCGTTCAACGAGAGCTTCGCGAGCTTCGTGGGCTACCGCGGCGCCCAGGCGTTCTTCCGTTCGCGGCGAGACACGCTCGACGCGAAGCGCGCCGCGGCGCGCTGGCGCGACGAGCGCACGCTCGACGTGCTCTACGCGGAGCTGGCCCGCCGCCTCGATTCCGCGTACGCGGGTGGACCGACCGGGGCGGCCCTCGAGCGGACGCGCGCGACGGTCTTCGCGTGGGCCCGGGCCCAGCTCACGGGCCCGGTGGGGCAGTCCCTCGAGACGTACGACTGGCGCTGGTTCGCCCGGGCGCCGCTCAACAACGCCGTGGTGATCGCCCAGCGCCTGTATCGCATGAATCTGAACCTGTTCGAGGAGGTCTACGTCCACTCGAACGCCGACCTGAAGGAAACGATCCGCGCGATTCAGGTCCGCGTGTTCACGCAGCCGGGGCAGGATCCGTATGAGGCGTTGTATTCGAGGGGCGGGGGATGACTGACCAGGTAGGACGGGCGGACGGGCGGTCGGACGGACCGTGAAGGCTGCGGTCAACTAGCCACAGGGCGCGGTACCTGCCTCGCTCGGCGGCTCAGCGCTGCCTCTCTTCGCCGAACCTTCAGCGATGTTCGCTGCTGCCGAGAACGCCGCTCGGCGCATCCGTGAGGTCCAGCCGAAAAGTTCCTCTTTGGGGAAGGATCGCGTGGCTCGGTAAACCGCGAGGGCGAGTTCGTGGCAGGCTTTCCAGGCTGTGAAGCGCTCGTAGGGCATCATGGTCCAAGCTTACGCGCGCTGGTCGGGAAGTGACAACCAAACTATTCCCTGCGACATCATTCGGATGCGTTCTTTGTCCGTCCGCCCGTCCACCTGTCCGCCCGTCCGCCCTAATTCCCCCGCAGTCTCTCCGCTTCAGCCACCCGCTGCAGTGCGATCGCATAGGCCGCCGTGCGGAACGTCACGCCCTTCTGCTTCGCCAGATCGCGCACCCCGATGTAGGCTTTCGTGATGGTCGCGTGCAGCTCGCGATTCACCTGCTCGTGCGTCCAGCGGTACTGCTGGAGATTCTGCGCCCATTCGTAGTAGCTGACGGTCACGCCGCCGGCGTTCGCGAGGAAATCGGGGATCACGGGGATGCCGCGCTCTTCGAGGATCAGGTCGGCCGTCGGCGTGGTGGGCTCGTTCGCACCTTCCACGACGACTCTGCAGTCGACGGTTCGCGCGTTGGCCTCCTTCGTGATGACGCCGCCGAGCGCGGCGGGGACGAGCCAGTCACAGGGGATGGTCCACAGCTGCTCGTTGCTGATCGCCGTGCCGGCGTTCCACTCCGACACGGGTTTCCGGGCGGCGGCGTGGGCCAAGAGCCCGGGAATGTCGAGACCGCTTTCATTCACGACCCCGCCGGATACGTCGGAGACGGCGATGACCTTCGCGCCCGCCTCTGCTTGCAGCAGCCGCGCGAGGTGCCCCCCGACGTTCCCAAACCCTTGGATGACGACGCGGCTCCCTTTGAGCGGAATGCCGAAATCATTCGAATATTCCGTCATCACGTACATGACGCCCCGACCGGTGGCCTCCTCGCGCCCCAGCGAGCCGCCGAGCGAGATGGGCTTCCCGGTCACGGCCGCGGGCGTGTAGCCGTGACGGCTGGAGTACTCGTCGAGGATCCAGGCCATGACCTGCGCGTTGGTGGCGACGTCGGGAGCGGGGATGTCCCGGTAGGGGCCGAGCACGATGGAGATGCGCTGCGTGAAGCGCCGGGTGAGACGTTCCAGCTCGAGCTTCGAGAGTCGCTTGGGATCTACCGCGACGCCCCCTTTCGCCCCGCCGAACGGGATTTCCATGAGCGCGGTCTTCCAGGTCATGATGGTCGCGAGCCCCACCACTTCGTCGTGGTCCGCGTCGGGGTGGTAGCGGATGCCGCCCTTACAGGGGCCCCGAGCTCCGTTGTGCTGAATGCGATAGCCGGTGAACACCTCGATCCGCCCGTCGTCCATGCGCACCGGGACTTCGACCTGGACCTCGCGGAACGGCCGCATCAGGATGCGCCGCATGTAGTCATCGAGATTGATCAAGTTGGCGGCGCGCTCGAACTGGCTGTCGACGATCGATTTTCCCGTCATCGTGCGCGAGGTCAGGGGACCTCCTTCGTGTAGGGGCGCAGCATGCTGCGCCCCTACTCGCGGACGAGGCGGCGATTCGCCAGGCGGCCGGCCGGATGCTGCGCCTCGGACAGCGCGTGGGCGACGTTCGCCTGGCGGGTCCGCCGCCCGGCGGCGTCGGCGAGCACCCCGATCACGTCGGCGCCCGAGGCGGCTGGCTCGGGGAGATGTTCGAGCACGAACACGAGGCCGGTCGCGTGCTCCGCCACAGCGGCGGTCAAGGTGGACCATGCCGTGTCCGCGGGCTGAGGGCGCTGGGCCACCACCAACGGGCAGGCGGCCGGATCGAACCCGGTGCGCGTGACGAGCGGTGCTCCCAGCGTGTCCGCCATGGTGCGCCACACGGGTAGGGCGGGTCCGAGCGCGACGATCTGACCGAACCGCCATCCGGAATCCCGCGCCAGGTCGAGGAAGGCGGCGGCGAGACTTGCATCATCGGGCACCGCCGTGGCGTCGTCCGAGGCGAGCACCACGGTGCCGGTCTCGGCGAACCAGCGCTCGGCGGGGGTCAGTCCGTCCGGCCGGCGCGGGGCGTAGAACGCGTAGCGCCGGGTGGCGGCGATCTCCCGCTCCGCCGCGACGCGCTGCTCCGCGTGTTCGGCCGCTTGCGCGGCCCCCTCGTAGGCGACTTCCGCGGCCTGATAGCGCCCGGCGTCCCGCAGAATCCGTCCGCGCAGCCGCAACGTCTCGGTGTGGGGCTCGAGGCCGAACGCCCGGTCGAGCGCGAGCAGGGCGCGGTTGCGGTCGCCCAGGCGGAACGCGGCGTAGCCCAGCTCGTGCCACACGAGCGCGAGGTCGGGATCGAACTCGAGCGCCTGCTCCAGCGTGGCGAGGGCGTCGCGATAGCGCGTGAGCTCGATGAGCGCCGCGCCCTTGAGGGCCAGCGAGAACGCGGAATCGCCGAACTGCGCTCGTGCACCCTCGGCAAGCCGCAACGCGTCCTCGGCCCGCCCCTGACTGCGCAGCAGCTCGAAGCACTCCGCCCAGCCGGGTTTCAGGTCGGGATGCTCCGCCAGCAGGTCGCGGTAGGCCTTCTCGGCGTCGGCGACGCGCCCTTCGCGGACCAGATAGCGGGCGCGAGCCATCGCGCGCTCGCTCGGCGCGTCCGGGAACAACTCGTACGACGCGGTCGTCCGCATGGCGCGAATATAGCCGCTCTCCGGTCGCTGGCTAGGCGCGGGTCCCTGGACGTCCGGCGGTTTCGTCGTCTAGATTCTTCGCGCCATGGACGCGATGGACACCGACCGCCTGCTGCGAGAGCTCACCGACTTTCTGCGCATCCCATCCGTCTCGACGAGCGCGTCGCACAACGCCGACTGCCGGGCGGCCGCGGAGTGGGTCGCCGGCGAGCTGCGTCGGCTCGGCTGTCGCGAGGTACAGTTCCTGGCGAGCGGCACGCACCCGGTGGTGTGGGGCGTCGGGCCCGAGGTGCCTGGCGCACCGACGCTGCTCGTCTACGGCCACTACGACGTGCAACCTCCCGAGCCACTCGACGAGTGGACCACTCCGCCGTTCGAGCCGACGGTGCGGGACGGCAAGCTGTTCGCGCGCGGTGCCGCGGACGACAAGGGCCAGGTGTTCTGCCTGCTCAAGGCGATCGAGGGGCGGGGCGGCCGACCACCGGTGAATTTCCGCTTCCTCATCGAGGGGGAGGAGGAGTACGGTAGCCGCGTGTTGTTTGAGCTCTTGCGCCGCGAGCCCGAGCGCACGCGAGCCGACGCCGTGCTCATCGCCGACATGGCCTACATCGCACCGCGCTGGCCCGCGGTCTACACGACGCTGCGTGGGCTGTGCTATGCGGAGATCAGCGTGCGTACGGCGAAGTCGGACCTGCACTCGGGCGAGTTCGGTGGCGCGGCGCCCAACGCGCACGAAGAGCTCGCCCGCCTGCTCGGTCGACTGAAGACGCCCGACGGCAAGGTTCACGTCCCGGGCCTGTATGCGTCGGTCAAGCGTCCTTCCAAAGTCGAGCTCGCTACCTGGAAGCGCCTCCCTTGCCGGGAAGGCGAGTTCTTGAAGCACCGCGTCCAGGCGAAGGCGCTCACGGGGCTAAAGGCCTACTCCGTGCTCGAGCGCCTCTGGGCCCTCCCGACCTTCGAGATCCACGGGATCACCGGGGGCTTCACGGGGGACGGCGCCAAGACGGTGATCCCGGCGGAAGCCACGGCGAAAGTGAGTCTGCGCCTCGTGCCCGACCAGAAGCTCAAGACGGTGGAGCGCCAGCTCGTGGCGGCGGTCCGGCGGTTCGCGCCCAGGCACGTCCAGGCGAGCGTGACGTTCTTGCACGGTGCGGACCCGGCCACGGTGAAGGTGACGCACCGGGCGTTCCAGCTGCTCGATCAGGCGTTCCGCGAGGTGGTGGGGCGGGGGACCGTGCCCGCACGGGCCGGCGGCTCGATCCCGGTGGTCCCCGCGCTCGGGAAGGGCGGCGCCCCGGTCATCCTCACCGGGATCGGCCTCCCCGACGACCGGCTGCACGCGCCGAACGAGAAGCTCGACCTGAAGCAGTTGTGGGACGGCATCCGGGTGTTCGGCCGGTTTTACGAGCTGCTGGGCAGCATGGGAGTGGGCTAGCGGCGGAGCACTTGGCCTAGAAGCGGGAGGCCGTGAGCGTCACATCCGTCCCGGCCCAAGCGCGTGCAAAGCGGGCGTCCACGTCCGCCGCCTCGGCGCTCTTCCCCTGCGCGCGCAGCGCCTGTGCCAGCCCGAACAGCGACCAGCCGTTTTCCGGGAACCGCTTGAGGTCCTCGCGATACAGCCGCTCGGCCTCCACCGCGCGGCCCCCCCGGAGCAGTACCGCCGCCAGCGAGTGGCGGATCGGGTAATACCAGTCGGGCGGCTCGGTGTAGAGCTGGTCATCCTCGATCTTCATCGCCTCGCGGAAATGCGCAATGCCCTCCTCGAGCGCACCGCGCCGTGCCGCGATCTCGCCCAAGAGCGCGTGCGTCGCGATCTGTAAATTCGTGCCCGGCGTCGTCCACCCGGCAGCGGCGTAACCTCGCGTCCCGCTTTTGGCGATCCGCTTCAGCGTGTCGAGCGCCGCCTGCGCTTCCGCGAACCGGCGGGTCGCCGCCAGCGCAACGCCGCGCGCGTACTGGACCATGCCCCGCGAGTACGCGAGGTCCACCGGTGGCAGCGGCATGGCGAGCAGCTCGTCCCAGCGGCCGAACGTCACGAGGGTCAGGTAGGTGTAGTGCAGATACGGCTCGAGGAACGGCACCTGCTTCGCGACCCTTGCGGGAGTCGTCGCCGCAGTCCGCTTCGCGGCCGCGATGGCCAGCGCGCTCTTGCCGGCGAGCGTCGCGGCGAACGCCAGGAAGTGGTGGTTGTGCGGGTAGTAGGCGAGCGGATACAAGCCCTGCGGCTTCTGCCCCTCGATGAAGGCCTCATCGGCGTGGACTGCGTGCTCGTTGGCCGCGATGGCGTCGGCGTAGCGTCCCACCCGGATGTATATGTGGGCCGGCATGTGGACGAGATGCCCGGCGCCGGGCATGAGTGCCGCGAGCCGCTCGGCACACGGCACGGCCTTCTCCGGCGCCACGGCCTCGACCGCGTGGATGTAGTAGTGGCATGCACCGGGATGGCGCGGGTCGGACTGCAGCACGCGCTCGAGCTGAGCCACGATCTCGCGGGTCCCGGGATAGGGCTCGCCCGTCTTCTTGTTCCAGTAGTTCCACGGACGCTTATCCATCAGCGCCTCGGCGTACAGCGTCGCGGCGTCGAGGTCGTCGGGATACCGCCTCACGACCTCGCCCATGCTCGCCGCATAGGCCGAGTCGAGCGCCGCGCGATCGCCGGGCGGGATCGGGGGGACCGCGTACCGGTGCGCGAGCGCAGCGATGTAGGCCCGCTCCCGGGTGCTCGCGCCACGCTGGCGCGCGAGGGCCTGCACGAGGGCCTTGTATGCCGCAATCCCCGCGGCCGAGTCCATGCCGGCGTTGACGTGCGGGCCGTACGCGTAGGCTACGCCCCAGTAGCACATGGCGCAGTTCGGATCCAGCTGCGCGGCATGGTTGAAGGAGCGGATGGCCTCGCCGTGATTGAAGCCGTACAGCAATCGCATGCCCTGGTCGAAGTAGCGCTGGGCCAGGGATACCGGCGTCGTGATCGGGACGTGATAGTCGCCGAGGTCGGTGTAGATGGGGACCGTGTCACGGGGCCCGGCCACCGCCGCCAGGATCACCAGCAGGGGATGTACGTGCATGGACCTCCGCTAGACGCGCTTCTTGCTGAGACTCCGCAATCGGTTGATATCGTGTTGCGTGAGCCCCCGTCCCCCATACCGCTCTTCCCTCCACGGATCGCCCCGCATGTGGTAGCCGTTTTGCTCCCAGAAGCCGGGCACGTCTTGGTCAACCAGCGTGAACCCTCGTACCCACTTGGCGCTCTTCCAGAAATACAAGTGCGGCACCAGCAGCCGGGCGGGCCCGCCGTGCTCGGGCGTGAGCCACTCACCGTTCCACCGGAACGCGACCAGGTTGTCCGGGCGATCCAGATCCG
>Ga0209161_10004750_pt1 | contig 10808 bp, 9 predicted proteins | sample GraSoiAngelo_155_FD_186169 | JGI IMG/M metagenome (GOLD analysis project Ga0209161, IMG submission 186169) | Grasslands soil microbial communities from the Angelo Coastal Reserve, California, USA - 14_1009_13_30cm (SPAdes) (version 2) | ecosystem: Environmental > Terrestrial > Soil > Grasslands ...
CTTGGAGAAACGCCAGGCGATTGGATAGTCCCCGGTCAATCGGAAAATCTCGCCTCCGGCCAGGAACTCATATTCTTCCGGCTTAGCGGGATGCGTTTCCACTTCAACGACAAACTCACGGGCCAAAGAGAAGATCCGCTGCAAACGTTCTCTAGGTTCGAGCGGTTCTAGCGAGAAGAAGAAATGGACGAGGCGATGATGACGGGCCAGCACGCGGTCCACGAATTGCCGATACAGACGGTTACCCATGCTCTTTTCTCCCGGCTGAAATGAGAAGTTTCGCCGAACAAGAGATCCACGCGGTAGCAATCCCTGAATGAGTACGTTGGCGCAAAGATGCGCGTGATGATGACCATCCAATCGTTCCGGTTCTGCCCCGTACAGGCGACGAAACTCGTCCAGTTGGGCGGCTACAACATATTGGAACGATTTCGTGAGTCCGGGATGAAATACGGTTTGAGCAAAGCGATGCCACCGTAGGTACTGGCCCACTTCGTGCTGCCGCTCAAGAAGTTCCGGCGGGCAGCTGGAAGCTGAAAACGGAGTTGTGAAATTCAAGTGCAGGCCAGCATCGATTCCTGATTCCCGGGCCATATCCGCGGCCCGTTCCGAGTCCTCCATGAAGACCATCGCGCTGACAGACGAGACGGCTCCACGCAAAGCGCAATTGTGGATCTGCTTCGTGGTCTCTCGATCTCGCCCCCAATCGTCGGCATTGACGATAAGAACGCCGACATCCCTCCCCTGAGGTGCCGACTCGTTACCCAGGTCAAAACTCACAGGAGGCTCCGTTGCCCGCGACACAAACCAAGTCTACCGCGCGGAATCGAAATGCGGTCTGCCTCACGAGATTTACCTGATTGTCTGGGGTTGGTGTCAACGTGATAGGAACCAGAATTCAAGAGCACTCGCTGATCTCACTCAAACACACTTCGGAGGGTGACGCAAAAGTTCATTGCTCGAGTCTCTGTAGCGTGCGAGAAACGTCCTCAATCTTTGCATTTGCTCAGTTCTACGGAAAGCCATAAGCTCAAGAGATATTGACCTTTCCGCGTGCCGAACCAGCGACCACAAATAGCCGGCCCCTAGCATTAGCCCACCAATGACGTAAGGCTTTTTGGTCATCTGATACACCGTCCTGAACAATTCCCAAACCGGATGGCCTCCGAGAGCGTAATCCAGGGCGCCCGTTCTATACTTCGCCATCCACGGACCGTGCTGGGCCGTCCCCGCGGGCCGATGGTGCAAACAAACTTTTTCCGCAAACGTTCTTGTCCGCCAACCCTTCATTCGCGCGGTGAGAAACGCGACATGATCCACGCCCCCACCCTTCAGTGCCAAATATCCGTCGATCTCTTCAAAGCACTCGCGACGAAACAATTGGCATGCCCCAGACACGTCTTCGATGTTGACGAAGCGATAATCGTATGTAGGGTTTCCCTGCCGATAGGGAGTGCCCACCACGCCCAGTTCTGGGTGCTCGGCAAACTTGCTCATTAGGAATGCAAAGTAGTCCGCGTCATCAAACGATATGTCCGCATCCAGATTACCGATGACCTGATATTGCAAGTTCTTGACTACCGCGTATCCTGCGTTGAAGGCATGAACCTTTGCAGCGAAATGCCGCTCTTGACGCTCGGGCATTCGGAGCAATTTTATCCACGGGTAATTGGCCGAATATTTCCTAACGATGTCGTCGGTGCCGTCTGTTGACCCGTCGCTAACGATGACCCATTTGAGAGGAAATATAGTCTGTGAGATAACGGACCTGATGGTTAACTCAATGAAATTTGCCTCGTTGCGCGCCGGGGTGATGAGAACATAAGTAGGAAGGGACAACATCCCGGAACTCCTTTCAAAATTCTCAATTCATCGGAATGGGTCGTTGCGTATCCGCTACAAACCGCGAGTCGCATTTGACCCTTAATGATGAGCCCAAAACAAGCATTCGTCCCGTCTTAGAACCGCCTCAGGCAAAGGCATTTGTTCAGCCTATTGCTGAGCCTTGTCAACAGCTTCAGGAAGAGGAGGGCCTGTATCATACTGCTGTGGCTAAAGATGCTGGTTCGAGCTGGTAAACTACGACGTTCCCTTCCAGGTTTGCATAGGCGACGCGCGCCCGCTCTTTACCTGGACCCTCAATCTCCCACGAATTTCCACGACGGACCAGTCTCATTTGGCTTCTTTGGTGCCACCACTCATTCACTTCTCGCGGGAGAGCCATCCAAACTTTTCCTTCGGAACGTAGTTCGGCAAGATAAGTTAGCAAGGCTTTGTAGGTTTCCCGCGCCCGCTGTTCACGGAGGTAATCAGGATGAAAGATAAAGCTTGCCAAACCGTGTTTCTGGAGGATTAGAGTGAGCTGGTGCACCCACAAGTCAATGGAATATTGCCTGAGAATATGAAACAGAGAGTAGTCCTGTGTTGTGGTGAGAGGCAGCTCCAGAATCTTGCCAATAAAAAATGGCATTATGGAACAACAGCCGCCCCTTTGACCTTCCAGGTGGCCAATATTTGGAATAGACATGTCGTAGGAGAAATCCAAGGATTCAAGCCACTCCGGATTCCTGTAGAGGACAGCGGAGCGGAACCCCGCTGCATGGTATTCCCTTGCGTACCGATTAATTCGCTCGGCGCGCTGTAAGAATACATCCCGATTGCTGAACAGGAGGCCATCGTGGTTCAAGTCGTGAACGTTGATTTCAAATCCGCGATCCCGAATGCTACTGAGGAAGTCCGCCGACACTGGATACTGTCCTTCTGGTACCAACTGGAATGAGGCTTTGATCCCATAAGTCTCGTCCAAATCCATCAAGGTTGAGCAAAACTCAGAACCAGGTAATGCTTCCACGTCATGAGTCATGATGGCGCAACTGGAGAATCCATTCGGCCAAAACCAAATGAACGGGATTTGGTCGACGCCGTGAACTTTCAGCAACAGAGCCAGGAGCTTTTCGAACATTAGCTCGACGCTTAAGTCTACGGGCCAATGAGGGAAGGGGATTTGCTCCCAGTCGCTCAGACACATCCTCTGGAAATGCTTGCGCACGGATAAGGACAACATCGGCCGCATTTTGTAATAGGCTTTCCGGATGACAGGTGCAGAAGTAAGCTGTTTCCCATTACCATTCAAGGCCGTGACGTAGCGCTCATAACGCAGGTTAGAGACAACTTCCGACGGACTGAAAGGAAGCTGGAGCATCGGTCCATCAGCCGTCACCCGATCAGATACATCGTAAAGTTCATCTGCAACGGACTTAGCCAAGTAACCGACACATGTCCGCCCGTAGCAAATTGTGTCAGAACCAAAGTGGAAAAAGCCGTTGCTGTTGCACAATTCTCCGCTGAGACCGAAAGTTGCAAAACTTTCCGGACACCGGTAATAATCGAGAAAGGCCCCGTTCATGACTTCCCCTTGGATTGGCGCTCTTCAGTCTGCCATTTAGACTGGCGCGCTTTCGAAAATGCGCCTGCAGCAGGATTCAACCGATATGGCGGTACAACAGCCTTCCTGTTGCGGCGAGCAAACCATCAGGCATGCAGGTAAAAAGACGCTTAGCCATGTGCATTCGATAACCTTCTGCCGCGGGCCTGCGGCGCTGAGTGGAAAATCTGATGTAAGTCAGGATCGAGCGCCGCGCGCGCCAGCGGTCCTTAAAAGCAACCAAGCCGGTATTTTCAATCTCGGATCGACCCAGATCAAATTCCTGGAGCCCCTGCATCTTGCCTTCCTGAATTGTTCTCCAAAACAAAAGGGCCGTACCTCCTAAATTGTTAAGATTCGAGTCGGAGCAGCCATACTTATAAACGACCGTACCCCGGTGGGACAAGGTGAGGATACTGGCGACAGGTTGCCCATTCTTCGACACCAGCCGAATGCTCAGCCGTTCGCCCAGACACGCAATCAAATTTCGAAACCAATCGATGGGTTGGGGCGGCAACTTGTGACGCCGGCGCGTCTTCAACAACAAACAATAAAAGTTCCTCAAGAGCGCCTCGGATCGGCCCTCTTCATAAGAGAGTCCTTCGCGCTCCGCACGCCGAATTGCCCTCTGTATTGAATTTTTGTTCAGCCCCCGAAAGAGAGCCTCAAGATCAGGGCGCAGATCGACAACATGCCGGAAAAAAGAGTCGTTCTTCTCAGCGCCGGACTCGCCGAGAAAATCCGAGCTCGACGGACGGAGCTCGACATATTTCCAGCATTCCTTTTTTGATGCACGCACCAAGAAGCTGAAGATTTCTTGTCGGTCATGCGTACTGTTCACAAGTGGTTCGCAGTGGTCTGCAAAAGGCAAAGAAACCATTCGGCAACCTGTCAACCAACTACTGACACGGCAGAAGACGACACCGTTCGTCAAATCAGCCGTCGGAGGCGAAGTCGTGTAAACCACTGGCTCGTATCCGTATGTTCGGCGTAAAGCCTCCATCCAGCCTCGCGTATGGAAAATCGAGGTCCGCGCGTGTTCGTGGACGAACTGCTCCCACCGCGCGTCACCCAGCGGATTAAATGCGTAAACTGTCAAGCCAACCTCTTACTCCGCAACCACCGGAGTAACCCGGCGGTGCTGCGTGTGTCAGTGTCCAACAGCTTCGGATAAATGCTCTAGAATGTGGATACTGCTGTTCCCTTGATACACAGGAAAGAAGCTATTTGCCCGGGTGTGCCTCATCAACCACTGCGCGCTTTGCAAAGTTGGGCCACGCCGGCAAAACTGGCCGATTGCCTTTTTGGTTTGTGCTCTTACGATGAGCAACAAAGTGCAGATGTTAATCTGACCCATCCCCTGCGCAAGGACAATCCGAGAACTCTGAAGCGGAGGAATAGCAGCTCCTGTTGTTGGAGCATCATAAGGATTATGGCCTACCCAGTTGTTGGCTTTCCAGTAGATAAGAAGTCCTGGATCGTCCGCTCTGAGGTCATTGCCCGTTATGTGCGAGTGATTTTGAGCCATAGGCTCCAAATCTCAATCACAGCCTTCCGGGAGGTGACGCGATCGGGATAAGGTGTTTTCGTGACATCCGCCAACGAAGATTTCTAATTCACACTCTGCTCGTTAATGAATGAGTTCGCCCGTCAGCTCTAACACTTTCAAGACGTGACTGATGATTGCTTGAAGCGTAACAGCAGTGCCAGAGTGAGGGCTGGCTGGACGAGTGCGCCGTGTAATGCTTACTCGCTTTGGCACGTCCTCGGTGTTTTCCAATAAAACGAGGCGTCCGCAGCCGGACAAATAACGGTCAACAGCTCCTATCTTTCCCCGAAAAATGCTGTAGACCGGAACATTCAATGCCGCGGCCTCGCGGTTCATAGTGCCACCACCACTGATGACGAGATCGGAATACCAGATTAGGTTGAGTCCGTCGACGACGTGTTCAGGAATCAGCATACGGCCGTTACCGAAGAGCCCGGACCAGGCCTTTCTCAGAGCACGCGCTTGTTCCGGATAGCGCGGCAGCAAGATAATCTTGACGGCTGGATTTCGAGCGATGAACTCGATTGCCGCAACCAGCAAGTGCTCGCTCTCTGGATTGTGATAGTGAGCGTTGGTTGCCGGTGGCCGCACAGTGACCACGATATCCTTGCCGTTGATTCCGAGTTGGCCCATCGCGGACGGATCGGGCCTGAAAAACGGAACGTAAACATCTTCCTTGATGCCGGGATACTTGAGTATCCTGTCTCTTCTAAAGTGAACAGATTCGTCCGGAAGAACTTCCGGAACCATCACCCAGTTCAGGGATGGGAGAGTAATCTGGTTCACGTACTCATAGTCGAAGATCGTGATCGACGGAATACGCAAGATTGAGGCGAGAAACGTCGAAGACCGCGACCCATGGGAGAGTGCCAGGGCCGGCTTCTCACTCCTGATCGTAGGTGTCAATTGACACATCCGGACGCCCAATCTCACGGCCTTTGCCACCTTGTTCTTTCCGCTGTGTCGTCCAAATAGCTTGTACGAGAGTCCAAAATAGTCCGCGAGTTCGCGGGTCTGAGCGCAGTCACGAGCAGTTACAAACACTTGCAGGCCGAGTTTTCCGAGCTCCTCGATAATCGGGCGGAAAAACGGCACGTGCGGAGAATTTTCAAGATCGATCCATATCTTGCGGCCACTGAGAGTGCCTATGGATGGTTCTGGCCGAAGGATGAAAGGCTCTGACAAAGTGCTTGTATGATTTGTTATGGTCGTCTGCATCTGGAAGACCTCACTGGGCAGTTTGAACAGGAGCAAATTCCGATATGGCTTCCGTGACTCTTTGCTGCTCGGCTAAGGAAATCCCCGGGAACAATGGCAGAGAAAGAATTTCCGATGCTGCTTCCTCCGAAGCAGGGAAGTCTCCTTTCTTATAGCCGAGAGACTCGTAGGCTTTTTGTAGATGAAGCGGAATAGGATAGTGGATGCCAGTGCTAATGCCCGCTTCGGCTAAATGTTTTTGAAGCCCATCTCTATCCAGCGCGCGAACAACATAAAGGTGATAGACGGATCGCACCCAATCGGGATCCTGGGGTACATTAAGGGCAGCGGAGGCAGAATCAAAAAGCTCACGATAGCGCGCAGCAGCTTCGCGCCGTCCCTGGTTCCATTCAGAAAGGCGGCGCAGCTTTGCATGGAGAATAGCCGCCTGCAACGCGTCGAGCCTGCCGTTGTATCCTTCCATCTCGTGATAATACTTGCGCAATTGGCCATGGTCCCTGAGCATGCGGATTTTCCGAGCAACGTCTTCGTCATCCGTGGTAACAGCACCTGCTTCGCCACAGGCTCCGAGGTTCTTGCCTGGGTAAAAACTGAAAGCGGCGGCTCGTCCCATCGAACCGACTTTCTTCCAACGCCATTCTTTCTTTGAAAAATATTCCGCTCCATGTGCCTGGCATGCGTCCTCAATGACCATGAGGTTGAATCGCGTAGCAATTTCCAGGATGGGGTCCATGTCGACGGGCCGGCCGTAGAGGTGCACGGGGATGACTGCCGTAACCGGCTTACGAGAAACTCTATGGACCAATCGGCCCGTGCCCGCGTCAACCACGCACTGCGTCTCCGCATAGTGCAACAGTTTCTGCGGATCCATTGTGTAGCTGCGAGGGTCGATATCCACAAAGTCGGGGCGTCCGCCCGCCTGCGAAATCGCTTCGGTTGTGGCGATGAACGTTAAAGGAACCGTAAGGACAATATCTCCGGGCTGGATGCCGGCAGCGATCAGGGCAAACCGAAGAGCGTCGGTTCCGCTACCCACACCGATGCAAAACTGTGAGTCGCAAAAACGAGCGAAATCATGTTCGAATTCCTCGACCATTGAGCCGCCCACAAAGCTGGCTGAACGCAACGCAGAACGGAAAACAGAGACAAGCTCCTCTTCAAGCTCCTGGTGAGGCGTTACAAGATCCAAGAAGGGAATATGTCCGTTTCGATTCGAGCGGTTATCTTGGCGAGGGATCGCGCGCAAAACTTTCGCTGGATTTCCGGCAGCAATGACATTTGGAGGCACATCCCGAGTTACAACGCTTCCTGCACCGACGATCGCATTCTCGCCGATAACAACCTTGGACAGAATTGTCGCTCCAGAGCCAATCGAAGCACCCCGCTTCACCAAGGTTGTCTCGATTCTCCAGTCCTTCTCAGTTTGAAGGCCTCCTTCGGGTGCCGTAGCGCGAGGATACGAATCGTTGATGAATGTAACTCCATGACCGACAAAGACGTTATCTTCAATCGTCACACCTTCGCAGATAAAGCTATGGCTTGAGATCTTGCAGCGGCGGCCAATCCGGGCATTTTTCTGGACCTCCACGAATGCGCCGATCTTGGTTTCGTCTCCGATTTCGCAGCCATACAGGTTAATAAACTCGGAGAGTTTTACGTTTTTTCCGAAAAGTACATCAGCAGCAACGCACTGATAGTGATTCATAGCCGGACGATTTTCCCTCTCTCCTTTAGTGATTGGTCAGCCGCTTCGAGGAGCTTGACCACGCGCAATCCTGCAAGACCGTCATTGAAGGGCGTTCGATCGTTCCTGATACAGTCCATGAAATACTCGAGCTCGAGCTTCAAAGCCTCCGCTTGTTCCACTCGTGGCGCCCATACATCCCCGGAACGGTAACTCACCAGCAATTCATAGACGCTCTGGCCATTCGTGATCTGCACTCCTTTGTCGTAGACCTTGATCTTCTCGTCGGCCTCCAGGTCATTCCATACCAGCATCTTTTTCTCACCACCGATCAAGGTCGTCCGAACTTTTACAGGCGAGAGCCAGTTGACGTTGATGTGCGCCACTACTTTATTTGGAAAATACACGGTGATGAAGGCCAGGTCTGCCAGGCAATTCAAATGCGTTCCACCCGTGGCGACGACGGCCTCGGGTTTCTCCTGAATGATGTAATCCATGATGGACATATCGTGAGGAGCGAGGTCCCAAATTACGTTCACGTCATGCTGGAAGAGGCCGAGGTTTACGCGAGTGGAATCGAAGTAATAAAGGTTCCCCAGCGTTCCGTTGTCAACGAGCTCGCGGATTTTCCGCACCGCGCCGCTGAACAGAAACGTGTGATCCACCATGATCTTGAGCCGTGTCCGCTCCGCCAATTCGATGAGCTCCTCCGCTTGTTGCGGAGTCGATGTAAAAGGCTTTTCGACGAAAACATGCTTGCCATTCAGCAAGGCGGTTTTCGCAAGTTCGAAGTGCGTCCAGACCGGAGTGACGATGGCAACCGTGTCAATCCGTGGGGATGTCATAATCTCGGAAAAGTCCGTAGTCAGGTGCACACCCGGGTAGACCCTGTTTGCACGCTTGAGTGCGGCAGGATTCTTGTCGCAGATGGTCACGACCTGGCAGTTTTCCAGAGCGTGGAGGTTCCTCACCACATTCGGACCCCAATAACCGTAACCAAATATGCCTACGCGCACCAGGTCAGAGGGGGACTTGTGGGCCTGATACTTCAGGCTTTCCGAAATAGGCATGGAGATTCCTGGAGCGTAGTTATTGCACCCAGAGTCAGCTTCGGTTGTCATAGGCATCCTTTGAAAGAATCAGCATCGTGCTCCACTTGCATATCTCAGTAGGCGCCTTCGCCAAAAAAGGCGGCCCGTGGAGTTTGCAGCAGGATTTTGATGTCCAGCCAGGGCGACCATGTGCCCGCGTAACGAAGGTCCAGCCGAACCATGTCGTCAAACGAAGTCCTGCTTCGGCCTTTGACTTGCCACAATCCGGTGATTCCAGGCTTTACGTCCAACACGCGGCGCCGGTGCCAGGTCCTATACGATTCCAGTTCATAGGGAATCGGAGGCCGTGGCCCGACCAGCGACATTTCCCCTTTAAGGACGTTGATGAATTGGGGTAGTTCATCCAGGCTCGTCCTACGCAGAAACTTTCCCACGCGCGTGACCCGCGGATCCGCCGTAATTTTGAAAACTGGATTCTTGTCAGAGCCGGTTGCTTTCGAACCGATCTCTCCGGCGATGAATCGCCTCACATAATCCCGATGGATGCCCGGGTCGTTCGCGCACGTCATGGACCTGAATTTCAGGAACGTAAATCCCCGGCCGTACTGACCCACTCTTTCCTGTCGATAGAAGATTGGCCCTTTCGACGTCAGTTTGATGATGGTGGAAATAATTGCAAACACAGGAGAGAAAAGCAGGAGAGCTAAAATGCTCCCTGTAATATCCATCGCTCTCTTCAGAATTCGAGGAAACTTCTTGGTATCATTCTGATTGAGCAAGTCTGGATACAGAGTGACGTCCGCGCCATGGTCGCGATTCGGCTCGTTCCAGCCCTCTGGAAAGAAATGGAACGAAATGCGAATCCAATCGGCCATCTCTGCACCCAGCTTTGCGCGGAGCGATTCGGTAACGCTGGCGCGCAACAGCTTCTCAAGCGAACGCCGGTCAGCTTCGCAGACTTCGGTGAATAGTACGCCTAGAATAGCCTCCTCCTGATACCAGCCGACCATGTCTGTTTCTCTTGTAGAGCGTGAAAGTGCCGCGAGAATTGCCGGCAAGGTCCTTTGACCTCGATCCGTTAGGAGAGGTTGCGATGCATCCAGGAGCATTAGCATGAAGGACTTTTGATACCGTTCCGCCCGTTTGCGTTCCCAGCGGAGAACCCTTCGAAACATTCCTTCAGAAAGAATCTCGCGAGTCTGCAAGTCCGACGAACGGCTATGCCGGAGAGGGGCTTCACATCCTTCCCTGGAGGCAGCCGTCTCTTTCAAGAAACTGGAGCTGAGAGCAAGTGCTTTGTTATTTCGAGCATGTGCAATAGGCTTCATGATCTGGAACCTCCGAGAATCCTTTCGCTACGACAGTTGATGTTGGAAAAACCGCCAAAAAATTCACGAGGAACAAATTAGTCCAGCCGCTATAATTCTCGAGCAGTGCAAAGCTGGAGCAGGACGAACCGGCGAAAAAACTCGATGGTGTCTTCTGAAGCTAACGAGGTCCCTTCAAGGCCGAGGTTCTACAAAATAATTCGATTTTAGACAAGCTACCGCACTAAGAGTCCCAAATCCCTTAACCTGGGATGAGGACACCCGCTCTACCACCACACGGACCGGTTTCTTTGAGTAACGAAACCGGCGAAACAGTACTTAACCCCTGACGTGTTCGCTTCCGTAGTACGCGTAAGGGCTGCCAAGGGCGTCATCTTCAACACCATTCAGCACAACACCTAGTAATCTGCTCTCACGAAGCTCCTGACAGGCCGTCCGAGCCAAATCAGAGGAAGTCCTGCCCGCACCAACGACGACGATCACTCCATCACACATTGGTGCCAACACAGCGGCATCTGACACCGGCAATACCGGCGACGTGTCCACGATGACC
>Ga0209161_10004753_pt1 | contig 10804 bp, 12 predicted proteins | sample GraSoiAngelo_155_FD_186169 | JGI IMG/M metagenome (GOLD analysis project Ga0209161, IMG submission 186169) | Grasslands soil microbial communities from the Angelo Coastal Reserve, California, USA - 14_1009_13_30cm (SPAdes) (version 2) | ecosystem: Environmental > Terrestrial > Soil > Grasslands...
AAGTCCCGCTGACTAATCTTCGAGCGTGCCCGAGCGCGACACCCACCTGGTGGACCTTGTCGATCTCGGCGCGCGACGGGGCGCGGCATACGCTGACGCGCGTCGCGTCGAGCGCGAGTACGAGGCGGTCTCCGTTCGCGACGGCGAGGTCGAGTCGGTCACGCGGTCGGGCGACCGCGGCATCGGTTTTCGCGTCCTCCATCGGGGCGCCTGGGGCTTCGCCGCCACCGACCGCACCGACGACATGTCGCTGCGGTCCGTCGTCGACGAAGCGTTCGCACGCGCGGAAGCCGCCGCAAGCACGCGCGCCGCGGCGGTCGCGCTGGCGCCGGTCGCACCGCAGCGGGGCGAGTACCGCACCACCCTCTCGCGCGATCCGTTCGCGGTCCCGCTCACCGAACGCATCGCGCTGCTCCGCGCCGCCGACGCGAAGCTCAAGGGTCCGCACGCCGTGTCCCGCCGTGGCGGCATCGCCGCGTACCGCACCCACAAGCATCTCGTCACGAGCGAGGGCACCGACGTGCAGCAGGAGATCGTCGAGTCCGGCGCGGGCCTCGCGGTCACCGCGGTGAAGGCCGGGGCGAAGCCGGCGCAGCGCTACGACAGCCGCCTGGTGCGCCAGGCGGGGTGGGAGTTCATCGAGCATCTCGATCTCGTCGCACGCGCCACGCGTTACCGCGACGACGCGGAGGCGATGCTCGACGCGCCGCTCGCGGCCGAGCGGCCCACCACGCTCGTCTTCACGCCGGAGTTCCTCGCGCTGCTGGTCCATGAATCGTGCGGCCATCCCACGGAGGCCGATCGCGTGCTCGAGCATGAGGTCGCGTTCGCGGGCACGACGTTCATGTGGCCGAAGGATCGTGGCAGGCTGCGCTACGGCTCGGAGCACGTTTCGATGACCGCCGACGCGACGATCCCCGGCGGCATGGGGACGTTCGGCTGGGACGACGACGGCGTCCCGGCGATGCGGACCAAGCTCATCGATCGCGGCACGTTCGTCGGTTACCTGACGTCGCGGGAGACCGCGGCGGCGCTGGACCTACCGGTCGCGATCGGCTCGGCGCGCGCCGAGGGCTGGCAGCACTTCCCGATCGTGCGCATGGTGAACGTCAGCCTCGACCCCGGAACGCAGCGCTACGAGGCGCTGCTGCGCGGTGTCGACGAGGGGCTGCTGATCGAGGCGCCGGCGTCCTATTCGCTCGACGACAAGCGTCAGAACTTCCACTTCTCGACACAGTCGGCGCGGCTGATCCGGAACGGCGCGCTCGAAGGCTACGCGCGGGGCGTCTCGTTCCAGTCGCTGACGCCCGCGTTCTGGGGGCGGTGCGACGGCGTCGCCGACGACTGGGAGCTGCACGGCTTCCTGTCGTGCGCGAAGGGCGAGCCGCTGCAGCTCATGCGCGTCGGGCACGGTGCGGCGCACGCGCGTTTCCGTGACGTGCCGATCGAGGTGCGCGGGTGACGGTCCGCGGCCGCGACGCGATGCTCGTGCCGCTCCAGGACGCTTTGCGTGACGTGAAGGCGGACGAGGCGGAGCTTCACGTTCACCGCCGCCGGTCGGCGATCAGTAGATACGCGAAGAACCAGATCCACCAGAACGCGGTCGCGGACGAGACGCTCGTGCAAGCGCGCGTCGTCGTCGCGAAGGCCGTCGGCATCGCGAGCGCGAACTCGCTCGACCCCGCGGATCTCCGTCGGCTGATCGCCGATGCGACAGCCGCCGCGCGCGAGAGCGCACCCAACGCCGACTGGCCGGGCCTCGCGGGACCGGCCCCGCTGTCGGAGCCGCAGGCGTACGACGCCGAGACCGCTCGCGCCGACGCCCGCAGTCAGGCCGACGCGATCAAGCGCGTCACCGCCGCCGCGACGCAGCGCGCCTGTCGTGCCGCGGGCACGCATCAGATCGAGCTGACTGAGGACGCGCTCGCGAACACGAACGGCATCGCGACGTACGCGCCGAGCACGCTGGCGTATCTGCGCGCGCTGGTGACGAGCGACACCGGCACCGGCTGGGCCGAGGATCTCGGCTGGAGCGCTCGCTCGCTGGATCCGTCGGGCGTCGCCGCGCGGGCGATCGAGAAGGCCGCCCTCGACCGCGACCGCACGCAGCTCGCCCCCGGCGACTACGAAGCGGTGTTCGAAGAGCTCGCCGTCGCCGAGGTCCTGCGCTTCATGTCGCTGACCGGGCTGACCGGAGAGACGCTGCGGGACGGGCGCTCGTTCATGAAAGACAGGATCGGAGAGCCGGTGACCGGTCCGCGCTTCTCGTTGTGGGACGACGCCCTCGACCCGCGCACGCTGGCGATCCCCTTCGACGTGGAGGGCACCCCGAAGCAGCGGGTCGCACTGGTGGAGGGCGGCGTCGCCAAGGGCGTCGTGTACGACCGCCAGTCGGCGCGCTGGTTCGACACGCGCTCGACCGGGCACGCGGCCGATCCGCGCCGCTACACGGTGGGCGGACATGCCGGCAATCTCACGATGGCGGGCGGCGAGGCGAAACGCGAGCAGCTCATCCGCGCGACGGGGCGCGGCGTGCTGATCACGCGCTTCCACTACACGAACACTCCGGATCCCAAGCGCGCGACGATGACCGGGACGACGCGCGATGGCACCTTTCTCATCGAAGACGGTCGCATCACCCGCGCGCTCGCGAACGTCCGCTACACGATGAGCGCGCTAGACCTCTTCTCCGGTATCGAGCTCCTCGGGCCCCAGCGCCTCGCGCGGGACTGGTGGTCCTCGAACGGGATGGGCTCGATCGTCTGCCTCTGCCCCCCGATCAAGGTCGCGCGCGCGACGTTGACCGGCTCGAGCCCGCTGTAAGCCGTCCGACACCGAGTCGTCGGACGCTTGTTACCGAAGCGCATGACTGCGCCCTAACACGGCTGTCGTTCGGGCTCCACGAATGCTCGCCCGGACCACTCGTAGTCCCGTCGATTTTCGAATGAGGTGTTGACCAATGGACGCGATGATCACCGCTTTCCTTCAGGCACTGCCGTCGATCGTCGGTGCGCTCCTGCTGCTCGTCATCGGCTGGATCGTCGCCGGCATCGTGGGCGGACTCGTCACGAAGCTGCTCCGCAAAGTCGGTCTGGACACGATCGCCGCGAAGGCGGGCATCACCGCCTTTCTGCAACGCGCGCGCATGAAACTGGATGCCGCCGGCCTCGTGGGCGGCATCATCACCTGGTACGTGCGGCTCATCTTCGTGATCATGGCCGCGAACGCGGTCGGGATCACCGCCGTGAGCACGGTGCTCGGCCAGATCATCGCCTTCATCCCGAACCTGCTGGTCGCGCTCCTCATCCTCGGCGCGTTCGCCTGGCTGGCGGGCGTGACGCGGAATCTCGTCACCGGCGCCACCCAGAGCGCCGGCGTGCAGAACTCCGGCGCGCTTGCGACGCTCGCCTACGCCACCGTGCTCGGCTTCGGCATCGTCGCCGCGGCATCGCAGATCGGCGTCGCCGCGACGCTGATCAACATCCTGTTCACCGGCGTCGTCGCGGCCGTCGCGCTGGCGTTCGCCCTCGCCTTCGGTCTTGGGGGCCGTGAGGAGGCCGCGAAGGTCCTGCGCGAGTGGCGCGGCCAGGCGACTGACGTGATGGAGCGGGTCGAAACGGCTCCCACTTCGGCCAGGGGGGATGGCAAGCCCGATTCGCTGATCGAAGAGCGGATGCGCCGCGATCAGCTTTCGCGCCAGAGCTGACGACCCGAATCGCGTAAGGGTGGGCCGGGCGGCCTCGGGCTACCGGTCCACCTTTCCGCTTGCCAGCGCCTGCAGGTAGCGCACGACCTGCCAGCGCTGGGCGTCCGAGAGCGTGTCTTTCCACGCCGGCATGCCCGTGCCCGCGACGCCGTTCGTGATCCAGTAGAAGAGCTCGCCCGGCGCGTGCTGCGGCACGTGCAATTGCAGGTTCACCGGACGGGGCTGCAGGAGAAACGCCTGCGGGCCGTCGCCGAGGCCGCGTGGCCCGTGACAGATCGCGCAGTTCGCCTGGAAGACCACGCGCCCCGCGTCGATCGTCTCCTGCGTGTCCGGCGTCGGGTTCTGCGCGAAGCGCGCGGTGAACGGCACCGCCGGAGTCGGGATGTTCGGTGCGACCGTGAAGGCAAGCGCGTACGAGACGATCACGAGCAAGCCCAGCGCGCCGGCGCTGATCGCGAACCGCCGCCACTCGCCGCCGCGATAGCGCGTGACGAGCGCGAGCACGAGGAAAACGACCGCGCCCGCGATGAGGAACTGCGCGATGTCCTGCAGACCCTGGCGGGAGATGGGAAAGATCACTTGCTCTTCTCTTTCGGCTTGGGTTTACGTGAGGACCAGACATACAGGACGATGAGGATGACGAGCGGCAGGCCGAACTCGAGGATCTCGTCGACCCACGTGCCGGTCACGCCGTGTGGCAGTACGGAGAGCAGCGTCACCGCGTGACGTCGAGGTCGTACGTGCCGCTGCCGGCGTCGCTCATGGCGATCGTGATCTTCCAGGAGCCGGCCTCGAGGCCCGGCAGCGTGAAGCGGTAGCGGCCCGGGCCGAGCTCGGCGGTGTTCTCGACGGCGTCCAGCGGCGGCGCGGCGGCCGGCCCGCTGAAGGTCGCATGCACTTTCTTGCCCGTCACCGGGTCGCCCTTCGCATCCACCACGACGACATTGATAGTGAGGGGTGCGCCCGCCTGCGGCTGGAAGGGCTCGGAGAACACGATCAACTGGTAGGGCGGGATCGCGATGATCTTCGTCGTCGCCTCCTGGCCCGCGCGTTGGGACACCGGCACGGTGAAGAGCGCCGCGATGTCGGGCCTGCCGGCCAGCCGCACGATCACCTGGACCTTCCAGGTGCCGAGCATCGCCGTCGGGCTGCCCTCGGCGACGTACTCGCCCGGCGCGCGCTCGGTCGCGACGAGCTCTTGCTCGCCCATGTCGTGCTCGACCATCGTGAAGCGGAGCGCGACCTTCTCCGCACCGGTGATCGGCGTGAGGCCCTGCTGCACACGCACGACGAAACGGTTGCGACCGGGGAGTGTCGTCGCGGTCAGCAGCTCGATGCGTATGCCGCTGGTGTGTTTGGTCTCGTCGAAGGCGGCGCCGTTCGCTTGCGCCGGCGGAGCGAAGGACGTGAGGAAGGCGGCGGCGACGAGCACGCCGGCGAACAATCCGGTCTCGGCGATCACGCCGCGCCAGAACTGTGCGCTCGCCGCGAGGCCGCGCCGCATCCGCGGTCCCCACACCAGCAGGTTGAGCGCACCGAGGCCGAGCAGCAGGGTTAGCAGCACGATCTTCGCGAGCAGCGCGATGCCGTACGGGGTCTCCACCAGATCTTCGATGAGCACGAGCCGGTCGAGAGACTGCAGCGTCCCGGTCGTGATGATGACCGCGATGGCGGCCAGCGCGGTCAGCGAGAACCGCCAGATCGTCCGTCCGAGGCCCATCGGATCCTCGGCGCGCGCGGAGGGCATCACGACGTACGAGAAGGCGACGACCCCGCCGAGCCAGATCGAGATCGCGATGACATGGAGATAGTCGAGCGCGACGTAGCGGAGGTCGCCGCTCGCAGCGGCGTGCGAGACGAGCGTGGCGGTGAGTCCGGCGGCGAGCCCGAAGAAGGCGGTCGCCTCGCGGCGCGCGTCAGCTGGGAGGAGTCGCGAGGGCAGAACGAGCGCACTGACCGCCGCCACGCCGGCGAAGCCGCGCAGCGCAAGCAGAAGCAGCAGCCGCCCCGGGATGTTGGCACCCTGATTCAGCGCGAGGAGCGCGGTGCCGCCGATGAGCGCCGCGCCGCCGATCATGACCAGACGCCGTTCACGCCGCACCTCGCTGTCGGCGGCGGGCACCCGGATGAACATCGTGAAGAAACCGAGGCCGGTCAGCACCGCCACGCCGCCATACGAGAGCGCGCGGCCCGCGATCTCGAGCGCGGTCGGCGGGGGCGCCGACGGGCCGATGTCTTTGATGGCCGGAAGCGGCGCGTTGATCGCGAACGCGAACGCGCCCTTCGTCTCGTGGCCATCGACGGCCGAGACCGTGGTCCACGAGACCAGGTAGCCGCCGTCGCCGATCGCGCCGAGCGACACGCGCAGCGTGTTGACCTCGTCGCTCACCAGCGTCACGTCGTGCGCGTCGACGCGGTTCCCGTTCACATCGAGCACCGCCACGTCGCTCCCGCGCGCGTCTGGCGTCTCGCTGAACGTGACGCGCACCTCCGTCGGCGGCTTGGTGAGCCGGGCGTCGGATGCGGGGTTCGACTTCACGTAGTTCGCGTGCGCCGCCGCCGCGCCGCCCATCAGGATCAGGACGGACGCGGCGACGAGCGCGGCGAGGAGTGGGCGCACTACGCCCGACGCCGTGACATGGCGAAGGCCACGCCGAGCGCGACGATGCCGATGACGAGGGCTGCCGCCGACAGCAGCCGGGCCTGATCGAGGCCACCCTGCAGGTCGTCAAGACGCCTGCTGAGCTCGTCGCCCGTCGGGACCTTGACCGGGTACTGGAGCGCGGTCGCCGGGTCGACGTCGTCGAAGCGACCCGGACCGGATTCGAACTTCTCGTCGACGTTCTGCGTGTCGATCTTCCCCTTGATGTGGAAGGTGTAGGTGCCGGCAACGGTCGGCATGAAGGTGCCGTCGTACGCGCCGGGCGTGCCAAAGCGTGCGGTGAGGGTCAGCGCGAGCGGCGCGAGTCCGCCGGTCTGCAGATCGACCGTGAGCGTCTTCTCGAGACCCTCCACACCTTTGTCGGATCGCGTGTCCGTGACGCTGAGGTCGAGGCCGTTCATCAGCCCCGCGAATGCGGGCTCGTTGAGCCAACCGACCTCGAGCTCGTACGGCCCCACGGTGCGTCGCTCATGTGCGGCCGCGGTGCCGGCGAATGCGATGAAGCTCGTCGCGATGACGGCCGTCGCCGCCACGAGCGAGATGAGACGCGTCATGTGACCCTCCAGGTCTTTCGTGCCCGGCGTCCGCCGGGCCGTTCGCAGGCGGAGGGTCAGGCGCGCGGCGGTCCGAGGATGAGCGGCGATCGCCACTGCGCCCGCGCGATGCGCGCCGGAGCAAGCTCCGCGATCGGACGACGCGTCGGCCGCGGAAGCCGCGGCCACGCGAAGGTGAGCAGAGCGAGAACGAAGGCGAACGTCGCCGCGTCCGAGAGGTGCTCCAGGAGGACGCCTTGCCGCGGGTCGAAACGGGCCTGCACGCCGGCGAGGAAGATCGGAAGGCGATACGCCGCCAGCACGTGGTCGTGGTACTTCGGCGTTCCGGGCGGGTCGATGTGCGGCGCGACCACGAGGCCGGACCCCGCGAGGGTGGCGCCGGTGACGGCGAGCGCGAATACGACGATCGCGATGAGGCGCATCACTACTCTGAGGATACGGTCGAGCAGTCCTTGCAGATACCGACGATCGCGGAGTGCGCCAGATCCGCCCGGAAGCCGTGCTCCTCACGCAGCCGGCGGGCGAGCGGCTCGAGCAGTCCGATCGGGACCTCCTGCTCGGCGCCGCAGCTCCGGCAGACGAGGTGACCGTGGCGCTCGGCCTCGGCGCGGTGCCAGCGTGTGACGCGGTCGTCGAAGTGGGTGTGGGTCACGTAGCCGAGCTCCTCGAGCGCTTCGAGGTTCCGGTACACGGTCGACGGATCGATCTGCGGGTGACGCGCCCGGATCCGTGTCGCGACGTCGTCCGCCGTCACGTGATGACGCGCGCGCTGCAGGGCCTCGAGCACGAGGCGGCGCTGGACGGTCATCCGCATGCCGCTCGCGTGGAGCCGCTCGTCGATCCCCATGACGCAAGCCTCGCGCAAACGCGAGCATGTTGCAACAGACCACTATTGCGGCTCTTTGCGATAAGCTCGCTCGCTCGCTACGCTGCGACGCGTGGACCTCAGCCTCGTCGTGTTGCTCGTCGGCATGGCCGCGCTCGGCTTTCGCCATGGGTTCGACTGGGATCACATCGCCGCGATCACCGATATCACGAGCACGACGACGGCCGGCCACGCCGAGGTCGACGTGCCGGCGGCGTCGCCGGTGACACCGCATGGCCACGACGCGGGCGAGATGCGCGGGCACGTGCACGAGCATGCGGCGAGCGGGCCGGGCGCGATGCACGCGTTCGGTGAATCGCGCTTCGCGCACGAACAGCGGCATGCCGTCGGCCTCGCATCGCTCTACGCGCTCGGTCACGCGTCGGTCGTCCTGGTCCTCGGAGTTCTGGCGCTCACGCTCGGCGCCGTCCTCCCGGACTGGGTCGACCCGATCCTCGAGAAGGTCGTAGGTGTCACGCTGGTGTTGCTCGGCGTCTGGGTGATCTATTCGGTCGTGCAGTACCTCCGCGGCAAGAGCGACTTCCGGTTGCGCAGCCGCTGGATGCTCGTCTTCGATCTCGCGCGCAACGCCTGGGACTCGCTGCAGGCGCGCATCCACGGACACGAGCACCGACCCTCCGCGCATTCGACGCAGTACGGCCCGCGCACCGCGTTCGGCGTCGGCATGATCCACGGCGTCGGCGCCGAGACGGGCTCGCAGGCGCTGCTCCTCGCGGGGATCGCCGGCGTCACCGGGACCACCGGGATCGTGATCCTCCTCGCCTTCATCGTCGGCCTGCTCCTGTCGAACACGCTCGTCGCGGTCGTGAGCGCCAGCGGCTTCATCGGCGCGCAGCGCATGCGGACGCTGTACGTCATCGTGGGCGGGTTCGCGGGCGTCGCGAGCCTCGTCATCGGCGGGCTGTTCATCGTCGGTCTCGGGACGGTGCTGCCGGACCTGCAGCAGCTGCTCTTCGGCGGCGGGACCTAGCAGGGCGGTGAGGCGCGTGCTCGCGGCGTTCCGGATCACCCTCGTCGCGGCGGCGCTCACCTTGACCGCGTGCGAAGGGTTGAACCAAGGGCAGGGGACGAGCGTCCTCGACGCACATGTCGTGCGGGTGATCGAGACCGGCGACCGGAATCCGACGCCCACCGGTATGCGCCAGCCTTTCCAGCGTCTCGAGCTTCAGCTCGACGACGGCCTCTACCGCGGCGAGGTCGTCACCGTGGAATGGGGCGGCCGCCGCGCCCTGGATCCGAGCGGTTTCCTGCGTGCGGGCGATCAGGTTCTCGTCTCTGAGAGCCGGGACGGCGGCCAGCGCACGTACGCGATCCAGGAGATCGTTCGCGTGCCCGCGCTCGCCCCGTTCGCGGTCGTCTTGTTCGTCGCCCTGCTCGCCGTCGCGCGACTCAAAGGACTGGCCGCGCTCGCCGGGCTCGCCGCCAGCATCGCGGTGTTCCTGCTCGCGATCGTCCCGGCGCTACAACGCGGCGGCGATCCGCTCGTCGCGACTCTTGTCGGCGCCGCCGGCGTCGTCACGGTGTCGGTGTTCGTCGTGCACGGCGCGAACCGCAAGAGCCTGGCGGCGCTCCTCGGAACGCTCGCGGGGCTCGTCGTCATCAGCGTGATCGCCGTCGTCGGCCTCGCGACGCTGCATCTCACCGGGCTCGGCACCGAGGACCAGATCTTCCTCGCGGTAGGGACCGAGGGGCGTATCGACATGCCGAGACTCGTCCTCGCCGGCGTCATCGTGGGTTCGCTCGGCGCGCTCGTCGACATGTGTGTCGGCCAGGCCTCGGCGACGATGGAGCTCGCGTCGCTGGAAGGGGGGCTTTCGCAGGCGCAGCTCTATCGCTCGGCGCTCAACGTCGGACACGACCACATCGGATCGCTGGTGAACACGCTCGCCCTCGCGTACTTCGGTGGCGCGCTGCCGCTCGTGCTGCTGCTATCGCTCGGCTTCCAGCCGTTCTCGGTCGCGCTCAACAGCGAGGAGATCATCGGATCGATCTTCACCGTGCTCGCGGCGAGCATCGGCCTGGTCCTGTGCGTGCCGATCACCACCGCGATCGCGGTGTACTTCGCCCGGCGCGGTGCGACCTAGAGCGCCGCCTTCTCGCGGCGGCAGCGGGCGCAGAGACCGTAGAAGTCGAGCCGCTCGTGATCGACCTGGAAGTCGTGTCGGTCGCGGATCCCGCGGAGGACCGGACGCAGGATCGTCTCGTCGACGTCCTCCACGCGCTGGCAGCTGGTGCAGACCAGGTGATGGTGGTGCTCGGAGACGCACGCGACGTACGCCGACACGTGCCCCGGTCGCTCCAGCCGCGTCGCCATGCCGGCTTCGACCTGGGCCTCAAGGGCGCGGTAGATCGTCGCGAGTCCGAGGCGCGGGTGGCCGCGGTGCAGACGCTCGTGCAGCTCCTGCGCTGAGATGGCCTGCCGTTCGGCGGCGAGCGCCTGCGCGACGATGACCCGCTGTTTGGTGAGGCGCCTGCCCCGTGACGTGATGCGCTTCGCCAGGGTGGTCCGAGTCGTTGTTCGCGGCATGCCCTAAAGCATAGCGCGTCACCTTTTTTGGCTCTCGAGTATGATTCTCACCAGGCTATTGAGAGTCGTTCTCGTAATGGGGAGAGGCGTTCGATGCGTGCAATCCTGCTGACGGCTGCGCTCGCGCTTGGCGCTGCGACCCTCACGGCGTGCGGCCTCGGCGGAAACGGGAACCCGCAGATCCTGGCGACGACGACGATCCTCGCGGATATGGCGAAGCAAGTAGCCGGCGATCGAATGACGGTCGGCTCGATCGTGCCCGCCGGCGCCCATGTGGAGGAGTACGAGCCCCGGCCGGACGACGCAAGGCGAATGTCCGAGGCGAAGCTGGTGATCACGAATGGCCTCGATCTCGATAAGTGGGTCGAGCCACTCCTCCGGAACGCCAAGACCGCGACGCCGGTCATCACCGTGACCGACGGTCTGCCCGACATCGCCGGGAACCCCCACATGTGGTTCGACCCGGCCC
>Ga0209161_10004754_pt1 | contig 10802 bp, 15 predicted proteins | sample GraSoiAngelo_155_FD_186169 | JGI IMG/M metagenome (GOLD analysis project Ga0209161, IMG submission 186169) | Grasslands soil microbial communities from the Angelo Coastal Reserve, California, USA - 14_1009_13_30cm (SPAdes) (version 2) | ecosystem: Environmental > Terrestrial > Soil > Grasslands...
GCTGACGACGGAAAACGATTCCCGAGTGACCTCAGCAAGTCTGGTGCGATAAAGAAGACGGCGGACGGTTTCACTTACCTCGACCCCGCACAGTTTCACGAGTACTTCGCCGCCGACCTGTCTGCTGAGCAGGCCGCTTTCATGGCGCGATCGCAGGTGCTCAACGCGGCTGACAATTTCAAAGCGGTGATCACGACAGCGGCGTGGAGAAGTAAACCGAGTTGGATGTTAGTAGCCACGAAAGATCGAACCATCAATCCGGACTTGGAGCGCTGGTATGCCGAGCGGGCCAAGAGCCATAAGGTCGAAGTCGCAGGCGCCAGCCACTCTGTCTACGTCTCATATGCCAGGGAAGTTGCAGATGTGATTGAGAGTGCAGCACGTGCGGTCTCGAAGTAGCTCTAGTTAAGATCATGCGTCTACTCAACATCGAATCCTCTCCGCGCGGATCCAGGTCTGCGTCTATTGCCGTCACCAGCGCCTTCGTCGAAGCCTACCGTCAGGCTTATCCTGGGGTCATAGTCGATACCTTGAACGTTTGGAAGGAAAAGCTGCCGGATTTCGACCAGGAGGCCATCGGGGCGAAGTACAAAGGCGTGTACAAACAACCGATGGACCAGGCCGAGACCGCCGTCTGGGACAAAATCCAGGAGCTGGCAGTACGCTTCCAGCAAGCGGACCGCATCGTGCTCGGCGTGCCTATGTGGAACTTCGCCTACCCGTACAAGCTCAAGCAATTGATTGATCTGGCCTGTCAGCGGAACATGCTCTTTACCTATGACGGCAACGAGTACGGCCCTTTACTGAAAACTCCCCGCGCCTTCGTGGTCTATGCGCGGGGCGGGACCTATGCGGAAGACTCGCGGTCGCCCGCTTCCCGATTCGACCATCAGCAAGGATACATTGATTTCTGGTTGAAGTTTATTGGGGTCAAGGAGGTCCATACGCTGGTGGTGGAAGGCACGACGTGGCGCGGGAAAGAGAAGGGGGAAGAGAGTATCGCGCGGGGTCAAGCTGAGGCAAAAAAGTTGGCGGTGGATTTCTAGCCGTTGCCAAACTTTCGACGCGGACGGAGTCACGCTGTTTATGTAAGCCGAAGGAAGTCGCAACTCTGATCGAAAAAGCTGCCACGCACTCTCAATAGATAAACACATATGCAAACCAAACCGTTCGTTAGGAGGAATAAACCACATACCGACTGGTTGGGAGTTAAAAGAAAGGCCATAGTTTGTAGCATCGACAAAATAAGTGCGTTCGTCCTTCGCTACGGCTTAGTCCTGGTGGTTTTCTGGATCGGGTGCCTGAAGTTCACCGCCTACGAATCCAAAGGTGTTTTCAACCACGCCTCTCATAGTCCACTCTTGGCTTGGGCTTATCACATCCTGGACGTGCGAGATTTCTCGCGCGGCCTCGGCGTAATTGAGATTGCCACTGCGTTACTAATAGCGGCTGGACCAGTCTGGCCAAAGCTCTCCATTGTCGGCAGTCTAGCCGGAATTGGAATGTTCTTAACTACGCTGAGTTTTGTCATTACGACGCCAGGAGTATGGCAGGCAGCGTATGGATTTCCCGCACTCGCCGCGTCTCCTGGCCAGTTCCTGGTCAAGGATGTTGTGTTGTTGGGAGCGGCTACCTGGACCCTGGCCGATTCTCTGAGATACGTCGCCGAAGGAAACGGCAGCGCGTCCCAAACCTCGCTAAGTCCGCTTAACGAATATACACCTCGAAAGAGGCAGACATGATTTGCTTTACCAGTGGCATCCGCAAATCCTGCACACGCACTTTAGCCGGCCTCTCGGGCGCCAGTCACGCTGCTTTACGTCTCAAGGCCGAAGGAAGTTGCAGCTGTGATCGAAGAAGCTGCATCACACGCTCGGTAGAGATTCGCCTATGGCTAGCCTAAGCAAATCATCGACGTTCATTCGCGTCCTGTCCTGGCTTTCAGACGCCTTTAAACGAAACTGGTGTCGAATTTGACGAGGACAAGATCGATCGAATGGTGAGTGATGTTCGCGACGAGGTTCACCTGAGTTGCTCGTCGCGCACCTCAAGGTAAATAAGACTAGCGAGCTGAACAAAGGTATCATAATGGAGAACGCTGCTGGCATTGGGACGGTGACCTCTGAGATGGTTGAAGCCCTTGCGCGCGAGTTAGCCGCGATTAACGGTCGTCCCTTCTTCCGAACGTCCGGTCCGTTCGACCGAAGTCACGAAAGGAGTTAGCGTGTGAGAGAAGAAATAAAATGGATCGCGGTGTCGCTTCTATCATCGGCGGCCATCGTTGCTATCCTGATCAGCACTGGACTCATTTCAGCGCCAGTTGGAGGATGGGAACCCGCTAACAACCACTCCGCCAGTTCAGGGGCAACTCGAGCAAAGGACACTGGCGACAAACCGCATCAACAGTCGCTACCCGACTACAACCCATATCCTCCAGGTATCATCCCGGCCGATTTGGAGTCGGAGATCGCAAGGGTTCTACGTGAAGTAGATTTCATCGAAAACCGCGCGCTGGCACGTTGGCGCGCCCTACCATCGCCCATCCAAACAGGTCAGCCGCCAACCCTTCAGAACACCGGGACTGAATCGATGGAAACGCTGGGCGAGCTCATGAACTTCGACCCGAACATGTCACCCGGCAAAAACCAAGCGTGCTCGTCTTGCCACATGCCGTATGTCGCCTTTAGCGGACCCATCCCATCGGTTAATGCGACCATGATTGCCTATCCCGGAACGGTTCACTTTCGGGCTGGCAAGCGAACAGCGCAGAGATACACCTATTCACCGTTCTTCCCAGTCCTTCAGTACAACCAGGACCAGGCTCTTTTCTTTGGCGGCAACTTCTGGGATTCACGCTCCACTGGATTCAGGTTGCGGAACCCGGACGCCGAACAAGCACAGCATCCTCCTGTTGATACCCAGGAAATGGGTAACCCTGACACTGCTTGCATCGCTTACAAGCTCTCGCAGTCGGCTTACAAACCTCTCTTTGAACTGGTGTGGGGCAAGGCCTCCCTAGACATCAAGTTCCCAAGCGATACTGAGAGGGTTTGTGCAACGCCAGGAGGGGCTGCGTCGTTTGGCGGCGACACCGCTCCAGTTAAGCTAAAACCGAAAGACCGCCTCCGCGCCAACGAGGCTTATAACCACTGGGGCGAATCGATCGACTCATACGAGCAGTCCGTACAGGTCAGTGCTTTCTCCTCGAAATTCGATGCCTTCATAAAAGGCAAATACACCATGACTCAAGACGAGATGGCGGGTTACAACCTATTCAAAGGCAAAGCTAATTGTAACTCGTGCCACGTGGATGGAAGAGGGACGACTCTGAAGCCAGATCAAGTCGATACAAGCACAGCCGCGGCGGCGAACCCTCCTCTCTTCACCTGTTTCGGCTCGGCCAATGAAGGCGTCCCGCTTAACCCGAGAGTTGCCTTCTACTATGAGACGAAACCCGATGCCCTTAAGTTCACTGCTAATCCCCTCGGCTTTGCCTATCGAGACCTCGGCATGGGCACTTTCCTGAGAAGCGGGTTCGGCACCGCTCCTAACCCGAACCAGAATTGGACGCCGTTAGCGCCGACTGTTGACGGCCAATTCCAAGTGTCGACGGCGCGCAATGTGGCGATGGCACCTCCACAATGTCCCACGACCGAGGCTCCAGGCGCGATCGTGAACGGCAAGAATGTCGGCTATTTCCAGAAAGAGTTCTTTCACAACGGCTACATCAAGAGCCTGAAACAACTCGTCCACTTCTATAACACGCGCGACGTATATCCCTACAATGTCACTTCCGGACATTGTCCGGATGGAGCGATCGAAAAAGTAAACTGCTGGCCTATGCCGGAAGTGCGGAACAACATGGATATGACCACCGGTAACCTCGGCCTGACGGATGAGGAGGAGAACCAGATCGTGGCATTTCTGCAAACACTCACCGATGGTTTCACCAGACCCTATGCTAACAGCGATACTTTTACGGGCACTTGCGCAACGGGGGGTAACGCTGCGACCCAGGGTAACGAACTCCTGATCCCAACTCCGCCTCTACCGCCGTGCGCATCGGTCGTCTGCAACGTTGCGCCTGCCCCGAGCCCGGCCATTCCGTAACGTAAGTGGCCACTGCTGATATTCGAGCAACCGAAAAATCTGTCACGGCAAAGGCCCGAGTGAGATACCTTAGACGAAATTGGTGTTGAATTTGATGAGGACAAGGTCGATCGAATCGTGAGTGATGTTCGCGACGAGACTCATCTGAATGCTCGTCGCAACTCAAGGTAAATACGAATAGGAGGCTGGTTAAACAATGAGAAAAAATCCACTGAACAAAGGTATTATAATGGAGAACGCCGCTGGCATTGGGACGGTGACGTCTGAGATGATTGAAGCCCGTGCGCGCGAGTTAGCCGCGATTAACGGTCGTCCTTCTTCCAAACCGTCCGAGGCTGACTATCAACAGGCCAAACGTGAGCTGACAGGAGAAGCGGAAACGGATTCGCAGGAAGAGAGTAGTGAATCCGTATCCGAATCGGAGGGTTGGGATCCCGTGCCGGGATCGACCGGCCGGCAGGCAGCAGACTCCCTCGGAGAAGATGAAGATGCCGAGGGACGGAGCGAGAGTGCGCAGATGTTCGAGGAAGGCGTCAGCGAAGCGGAGCACGATCAAATGCGCCAGGCAACCCGGGCAGACGAAGAGAGCGACGAACCAAACCCATAAAGGGCTACGGCAGCCGCGACGGAAAGAAAGGTGATTCGTGCCGCATGTGTTCGCGACGTTCCGCCGCCATTTTGTCGAGCTTCGCCTTTTGCTCGGGTGTGAGAAAAGTCGCCGTCTTTGAATGTGCCTCCTCGATCCGATCGGATATTTGTTTTGTCGTCGCCTCACGGATCGCATCGATGTCTGATGCCGTTTGCTCAATCAGCGGCTTGATCTGCGCAGTCTGCGCGGGAGTGAGCGAGAGTCGCGATTGCAGGCGGCCAAGGATATGACGCGACATCTCGGCTGGCGTCGGCGGACGAAGAAATGTTCTGAATAGATGCGGACCGGCGAGTACACCTGTGAACAAACCAGCCACGAAGATCAGCGTCGCGTAAAGAACGACCTTCCAAGAGCGCGCCTTTGTCATCCGTCGAGCCCGGCAAGGAGGGCGGAGTCTACGATTCTGGTTTCCGGATCCAAGCGCTGCGAAATCTGCGCGATCTCCTCATATTTCCAGGCACCACCGGCTACCGCAATTACGCAAGCCAGGATTGCTGCCCAACGGAAAACCGCGAGCATCCCGATGTCGAGCTTCGAAGATCCTCGCGAACTCCGCCATTGTGCCAGGACAGCGGTCTCCATTCCGAACGGCGGCTCCGAAGGAACCGGGTCACCAGCGCGACGCGCGAGCGCGAACGCGTGGTCGAGCAAATGTTCAATTCGTTTCATGCAAACGCTAAGGTCTCTCGTTCGTTAAGCATTTTCTTCATCTTCGCGCGAGCCCGAAATGCCCGGACCTTGGTGGCGGACCGGCTCCAGCCAGTCAATGCGTGAATTTCCTCGACTGATTTCTCCTCCAAATGAAGCAGGGTTATGACCAGCCGGTCCTCTGGAGACAATTGGGCGATAAGTTCGGTCACCAGTTTTTTGGCAAGATCGAAATCGTCAGTGGTCGCCGTGTCAACCTCAGTGGCAGCGAGCTTCTCGATTCCGGCGGCGATTTCTTCGCTGAAATCGCCGAGCCGCCATTCCGGACGAATCTTTTCCGCCTTCAAAGCGTTGAGACAGGTGTTGACCGCAATGCGAGAAATCCAATGCTCGAGCGGCATGCGACCCGTGTATTGGTTTAGTTTGTGAAAGACTTTAATGAAAATCATCTGAACCAGGTCTTCTTCGCTGATCCGCCGTGGTAGATGCGCACGAACAAGCTTAAGTACGAATGGATGAAAGTGGCGTAACAATTCCCGGGCGGCGACTTCGTCGCCCTGCTCGATCCGGTGAAGGCTATCCTCTTCGTCAAAGTTGTCATGTTGCATTGGAGATCAGTGACCGTGACTCCACTCTAGCGCTAAAGACAACGTTTTCTCATCACGGTTACATGTAGTTCCGCGGAAATTAATCGCCGACGTGTAACCGCTCACCCGCGCCGGCTGTCTTTAGTGCCAACATATGATCGAAGGGAAAACAAATGGGATGAAGATTAAAACTATAGTTTTTTGGATTTTGTGGGTAGGGAACAACCTCACGTTGCAAACAGTTAGCGGAGAAGATCTGGAGTTCGAACTGTCGCCCTTAATTCTGGACGGCCCGGACGATCTCGTTCTTTTATGTCAAACGCTCGACTCGACTGCGCCACAGAAGGAGCAAGTGCCGTTGTTAGTGACATCTCAAACGAAGTGGTGGTCCACTTGAGAAATCCTCCGTTGTCTCAACCACACAGCATCGCGAGAGAGGCGCTGCGAAAAACGTTCGGCGGTGACGTCCGACGAGAACGAACACTTCTCCGGATTAGCCAGGATGAACTGGCGTCGCGTTCTGGATTGCATCCGCGTACGATCGCGAAGATTGAGGCGGGCGAAATAGGAATCCGGCCGGAGACGATCGATCGGATCCAGCGCGCCCTCGGCTGCACCTTCAACAATAATGCGATCGACAAATTGAAGATCAGCGAAAAGGAGCGCCGACAATGAAGCAATGGGACATACAACACATTGGAATCTTCGACATCAACTTCGATACCGGCGAGCTTTACTGGTCAGCCGAACTCCGGCGCATCCTGCGAGTGCCGGATGGCATGCCACCTGAGTTCTTGATTTTGTTGCAGCACGTCCATCCTGATGATCGGCGGGCGCTGGTCGCCTTCGCGATGGAGCCTATGCAAGGAAGATGTGCGCCACACCGCTCCTTCGAGCATCGTCTGCTCGATCCAGATGGCACTGTGCGTTGGGTGCACATCGAAGCAGGCACAGCTTTTCGTACTGGCAGCGAACACGACGCCGTCCGTGTAATCGGACTAGTCACGGAAATCGCGGGACCGAGAACGTCGGCAACAGCGATAGAAAATTTCGCGTCCACCGGTAACCGCGAGGAAGCGCCGATGTGTTTAGCGGAGAAACAACCATGCTATTGCACAAACCCGCTAACCCACGCATGAAACTAACGAAAGTAACGATTGTTCTGTTCATCGCGTTCATGCCGATGCTGTGAAGTGCCATGCGCGCGCTTCCTTCTGGAAGTGTTATGATCGTCAGTCCAGTGCCCGTGCGGCTCGCACCTCGGACTAACTCTGCGCAGTGGGGCGCACGATAATCCCGTTCCCGTCAACATCGGCCGGCTGCTCGATTGCGAACACGATGGCGCGAGCGATTGCCTCGGCAGGCAGCGCTAACTTGGCTCGCGCGCTGTTTTACCCGGTCCGGGATTGGGGACTGACCGTTTCACTGCTTGAAGGGCCGGGTGCAGTGACGTCCGCTGCTTTCTACATCATTTTGTTCGAAGGCTTCGAGCAACGATTCGCAACTGATCTCGAAACCATGTGTGCGCCGGCTCGGTGCTGAGACGCGAATGCCACGCCATGAAGTACGGAAAAGCTTTGATCGCGCGCGGTGGTTCCACGATGCGTAGGCCGGCCAGCGATCCGGTGATCTTTGCCAACCTGCGAGGGACCGTGAGGATCAAATCGGTTTTAGCAATGGCGAAGATCGCGGGCAGAAAGAACGGAAGACGAAGTGCGACGCGCCGCTTTACGCCAAGCTGCGCCAGAGGACGATCCACCATGGTTTGTTGACCATCCAGAGTTTCGACCACCGCGTGCGGCAGTTGCAGGTATTGTTTGAGTGTGAATCGACGCGTCCGAACGGGCTGGGCGGATCCGACCAGACAAACAAAGTCTAAATTAAAAATCAGTTCGCTTTCCAAAATTGGAGGCACTGCTTCTGCGCTGAGAGCGAGATCGATTCGCCCTGCAACAACGTCCTCGTATGCTTGAGTGCGCCACGCCGATACCTCCAGCCTGGCATGAGGAGCAGCTTTCCGTACGCGCTCGAGAAGCGTTGGCAGCAGAATCGTGGACCCGTGGTCTGTCATGGCCACTCGAAAACGTTCCTGGCTTCGTGCGGGAGAGAATTCCTCGCCTTGCACCATGGCTCCAAGCCGACCCATGATCGATTCCAGCTCGCGCAATACACGTTCTCCCCGCGGTGTCCGCTCATAAACGCGTCCCGTGCGAACGAGGAGAGGATCTCCGAATGTTTCGCGCAGCCGCTCCAGCGCTCGGCTCATCGCGGGTTGGCTTAGGAAAGAGCGCTTAGCGGCGCGGGTCACGTGCCGTTCTTCCAAGAGCGCATGGAGCGCGTGCAAAAGATTCAGATCAACGTTCCGTAAATACACCTCACGCATAATAGATATCCTAACAATGCATTTTTAGAATGATAAGCACAGCGTGTTTTCAATCATGAAAACATCACTAACAAAAAGCGCGATCGTCACCGGCGCGTCTGGTGGAATCGGACGTGTGGTGGCGAAAAGACTAGCAAACGATGGCTTCGCAATCACAGTGCATTATGCCGGCAACCCGGCTAAAGCTGAAGCAGTCGTAGCTGAAATTAACAATGCCGGCGGAAAAGCCATCGCCGTGCAAGCGGATGTGGCGAAGGCCGCGGATGTCGAGAATCTCTTCAAAAAGACGCTCGCAGCTTTTGGCACAATCGACGTGGTCGTGCACTCGGCGGGAATTATGCCCTTGCTTCCAATCTCTGGAGGCGATGTGGAAACTTTCGACAAAGTGATCACGACCAATTTGCGCGGGACTTTTCTGGTGCTGGGACAAGCGGCACAGCACGTTCCCGCAGGAGGACGCATCATCGCTTTCTCAAGCAGCGTCATCGCTAAATCCTTTCCGACCTATGGTCCCTACATCGCTTCCAAAGCGGGCGTGGAAGGCCTGGTGCGGGTTCTTGCCAATGAATTGCGTGGCCGAAACATAACGGTCAACGCCGTCGCCCCTGGCCCGATCCCAACCGAGTTGTTTCTAAAGGGGAAGACTCAGGAGCAGATCGAAGGATTCAGAAAACTTCCTCCGCTAGAACGGCTGGGCCAAGCGGAAGACATCGTTGGCGTCGTATCATTCCTCTCCGGTCCCGACGGCGGATGGGTAAACGCGCAGGTGCTGCGCGCCAATGGCGGGTTCGCGTGACCCTTTTTCAAATCTTGATTTTGTTGCATCTGAAAATTCGAACCAGAAAGAAAAATTCAACATGAAGAAGATCATCATCATCACCGGTGCTTCGAGTGGGTTTGGCGCTTTAACTGCGCGCGCTTTGGCAAAAGCAGGCCACACTGTCTATGCAAGCATGCGCGAGACCAGGGGCCGTAATGCGCCACAGGTCGAAGAGGCGAAAAAGTTCGCCAAGGATAACGATGTCGACCTGCGTGCCATCGAACTGGACGTTTCGTCGCAGGAATCTTGTGACGCAGCCATCCAGGAGATCATTGCCAAGAACGGTCGCCTCGACGTGGTCATTCACAACGCCGGACACATGGTTTTTGGTCCGGCCGAAGCGTTCACGCCCGAACAACTCGCTGAGTTGTATGACGTCAACGTCCTAAGCACGCAACGAGTGAACCGTGCGGCATTGCCTCAGTTGCGCAAGCAAAAGAGGGGTCTTGTAGTCTGGGTGTCAAGCAGCAGCTCCGCGGGCGGAACGCCACCCTATCTGGCGCCGTACTTCGCGGCCAAGGCCGGGATGGATGCATTGGCCGTAGTCTACGCGCGTGAACTGACCCGGTGGGGCATCGAGACCTCCATCATTGTTCCAGGCGCCTTCACCGGCGGCACGAACCACTTCGCGCATGCCGGTTCTCCCGCAGACAAAGCACGAGTCGCCGAATACGAAGCGGGTCCTTACAGGGGTTTCGCCAACGAAGTGCGCGAGGGCTTTGCCTCAATTGTACCAGCCAATGCGGACGTAGCCGCCGTCGCGGACGCCATCGTGAAGGTGGTCGATACGCCATTTGGCGAACGGCCTTTCCGCGTCCACATCGATCCGACGCAGGATGGAGCGGAAGTGGTCAATATAGTTTCGGATCGGGTCCGTGCCGAGCTTCTCCGTAGGATTGGCCTCGGTGACGTGCTGACACCGCGGAATCTTGCAGTCGAATTGCAAAGCGCTGCCTAGTCGCATGTGAAAGGCATCTTCGCGCAGATGAGTGTTAACAGCTGCACCGAAGCTGTCGCTAATGCCGCACAGTCTGGTTAACGCAGCTCTTAGTCGCTGCTGCAGCATTTTTCGAGGCCGCCGAGCGCTGTCTGCGAAAGGACGGCCTGGCGTTGGTCAATGTTTGCCTGGAACGGAAATCAGATCCGACTGCCGATAGGATCGCTGCAGGATTTAAAGAAAGGAGTTGGCGTGTGCGCCTTTTGGATAGCCCGGGTGGGGAACGCAACGCCATCGTCCTGGCGGGAAAGGTGAGGAACCCTGCGCCGGCCAAGATTGCTGATCTTACCTCAAGCTGGCGCGAAGCGGACTGGTAAAGAACTTCGGGCCATGCGCTTCCGGCGGACCTAGGATCGTCTAACGCCGGAACCCAGGAGAAATCGTCTTCGAAGATTCTCCGTTTCGGCTAAAGAAAAGCCGCAAATGACAAAAAGGTACCCCACCCCGTAGGCTCCGAGGAATTTCTGTATTACGCTAATTATTTGTTCGCCTACCTTTCAGCGACTCGTTAGGCCGCGTTCGGTCTCACGACTGGCATCTGATCATTTAAAAGCTAACGTTTCGGCCACGCGCGCAGTGCCACTTGCGCAACTCGACGTAGTTGATCG
>Ga0209161_10004756_pt1 | contig 10800 bp, 6 predicted proteins | sample GraSoiAngelo_155_FD_186169 | JGI IMG/M metagenome (GOLD analysis project Ga0209161, IMG submission 186169) | Grasslands soil microbial communities from the Angelo Coastal Reserve, California, USA - 14_1009_13_30cm (SPAdes) (version 2) | ecosystem: Environmental > Terrestrial > Soil > Grasslands ...
GGCCTCCGCGGCGGCCAGGCTCGGCAGCGCGATCACGATCGCCGCGAAGAACCAGAAGGGCTCCATGATGCGCACGATGATGAAGGTGTTCGCGCCGAGCGCGTGCCCGAGCAGGCCGAAGGTGCCAGCGACGAACCCGAGCGCGAGACCGCGCTCCTCCGGATCGGTGAGGGCGCGGAACGAGCCCACGCCGACCTTCAGCACCGCCCACACCAGCCAGAGGAAGGCCGCGAGCCCCACGACGCCCGTCTCGACGAGCGTCCGCGCGAACTGCTGGTCCATGAACGCGAACCCGGTCACGCCGTAGCCGAGGATCGGCCGCTGCATGAAGCCGCCGAAGGCCTGCTTCACGCTGATGATCCGCGCCGACGTGGACGGGTCGAGCCCGATCCGGCCGACGCTCACCGTGGGCTGACCGCGCTCGGGCTCGAACGTGTACAGGACCCGCTTCGTGACCGCGTCCGGGAAGAGCACCATGGCCAGCGGCGACACGACGAGCACGAGCAGCAGCGCGCCGATCATCATCCGGCGGCGGCTCGTGAGCACCGTCAGGACAAGGATCGCCGGAATCGCGCCGACGTAGGACGTGCGCGAGAGCGTGAACACGAACGGAATCGACATGAGGCCGACGAGCCCCACGCAGATCGCGCGCAGGCGCAGGCGGGCCGTCTCGAGCGCGATGCCGGCCGCGACACAGATCATCAGCAAGAGGTACCCGCCGAACGTGTTGGGCTCGCCCTCCTTGCCCTCGAAGGGCGCCGACACCCGCTGGCCGGCCGGGATCTGGGTCATCCCGATCAGGCTGACGACGACCGCGGTGACGAACGCGGCGACGACGAAGCGCCACGCCTGCTTCCGGTCGGTGACGTTGTTCACGACCATGTAGTAGACGACGAAGTACTCGACGTACTTGAGGACGTAGAACATCCCGCCGAGGCCGCGGACGGTGCCGGTCGCGTAGCCCACCAGCGTCGCGACCGCGGTGACCGCGACGTACACGATGATCGGCCGGTTGAGGGACGTCTTGACCGCCAGCCCCAGCTCCTTGTTCACCGCGGTCTTGGCGAGCCAGCTGAACGCCACGACCAGGAGCAGGATGTCCTCGCTGCGGATGACGATCCGGCGGCCCTCGGCCACTCCGCCGCCGGAGCCCAGCTGGGGCGAGAGCAGCATGGAGAAGATGACGAGGTAGAGACCGAACTCCGTCTTGATGAAGACGACGAGGAACACGGCCAGCGCGGCGACCAGGACGAACGTCCAGTCCACGGACGCCTACTTCACGCGCACGACCTGGTTGCCCAGGCCGAGAAGCATCAGCTCCTGACCCTTCGCCTCCGCCTCCCGGGGCGTCGCGAAGCTGCCGTGGCGGATCACGAAGGCGACCGCCTCGCCCGGTTGCGCCGCGACCCGCACCTGGTGGCCGTTCGCCCGCAGCCGCTCCGCCAGCTCCACGGCACCGCGCAGCGCGAGGGGCGGGCCCACCTGCACGTTCAGCGGCTCGCGCTCGCCGGTCACGAACGCATCGCCCACGCCCTGCTCGCGTAGCGCCGCGACGAGCGCCTGGGCATCGCGCGCGGTCGGAACCCGGTCGATCAGCACCGCGTAGAGCGCGGCGCCGGTCGGCTGGCGGAAGCGCGCCGTCTGGTAGCCGGCTTGACTCAGCTGCCGCTCGACGCGCTCGGCCTCCAGCGGCGTCATGAACGGACCGAACTCGAGCGCGAAGCGCGCGCCAGCGGCAGGAGCCGCCGCGGCTTGCCCGGCGTCCGGGGCGACGGAAGCCGCTGCCGTCTGTGCAGTCTCGTCCGTCTTCGTCGGCGTGGGCGCGGTGGTGACCGCGGGGCGCTCGGGCGCCGGCGGCGCGGGCGTCGCACTGACGGGCGCCGGACCGAGCGAGCGGGTCGGCGCCTCCGACGACGGGGACCGCGGCGGCGGAACGGCGCGCGGCGATCCCGGCTGCGTCGGCGACGTCTCGAGCCGCTGGCGGAGGAGCTCCTTGGGACGCGGCCCGGCGGACCCGAACACGCCCATCCACCAGGCGCCGAGGGCCGCGCCGAGCAGGCCGATGGCGATCAGCGCGACGAGCAGCTTCGTGGGACGGCGCCGGGACCGCGGCGCCTCCAGTAAGGGCGCGTCGACGTCGGCGACCTCGAGACCGTGCGTGAGCACCGCGGGCGAGTCGTCGGCACTCGTGCGGCGGTCGAGCTGGCTCGGCGGCGCGTCGTCGCGGCCGCGGCCGCGGACCAGGCCGCGCAGACCGCGCAGGAACGTGCGGGCGCGCCGGACGCGCTCCTTCTGGGCGTCGACGACCGTCTCCTCGCCGTAGTAGTGCGTGTAGTAGTGGGTGTACGCGTAGCCCGCGACCTCGGTCTTGACGTCGTTCAGGACGACGCCCCAGACCTTGCCGCCGACGTTCTCGACGTGCACCTTCGCCCGCTTGAGGACCAGCCGTCCGACCTTCCCGGCCTGGTAGACGAGCACGACGCCGTCGACCTGCGAGCCGACGATCGCGGAGTCGGTCACCGGCAAGACCGGCGGCGTGTCGATCAGCACCACGTCGTACTCGTCGCGCACCTCGCGCAGGAACTCGCCCATCGCCGCGGTCGATAGGAGCTCCGACGGGTTCGCCGGGACCGGGCCCGCCTCGATGATGTGCAGGTTGTCGAGGCCGGGCGCGGCCATGATGTCCTCCATCTCGAACCGGCCCATGAGGATGTCGGCCACGGTCCGGATGCACTCGCGCCACGGCGTGCTCCCGACGAGGATGTTGGAGAGCCCGGGCTCGCGCTCGATCCCGAAGAACCGGTGGATGGACGGACGCCGCATGTTCGCGCCGATCAGGAGCGTCTTCTGCCCGCTCTGCGCCATCGTCAGCGCCAGGTTCACGATGGTGGTCGTCTTGCCTTCCTGGAGCGTGGCGCTCGTCACGACCAGCAGCTTGCCGGAGCGCTCCAGGCGCGCGAACTGGATGTTCGTGCGCAGCGTCCGATACGCCTCGGCCACCGGCGACTTGGGATCGAAGTGGGTGATCAGCAGCGAGTGGCTCAGCAAGGCCTCGGGGTCCATCTGGGCGAGCGCCGGGCGCCGCTCCAGCACGCGTTGGATGGTCTCTCGCGAGTCGATGTGCGGGACCACGCCGAGCACCGGGACCTCGAGGTACGCCTCGACGTCCTCGATGGTGCCGATCGAGGTGTCGAGGGTCTCGCGCACGAACGCGAACACCAGGCCGAGGAACAGCCCCAGGAGCCCGCCGACCAGGACGGCGTGCGTCGTCTCGCCGCCGATCGGGGCTTCGGGCTCGGCGGCCGGCCGGACGATCGTCACCTCCTCGATCTTCTCGGCCTCCTTGATCAGGGCCTCCTGGTGCTTCGTCTTCAGGAGCGCCAGCAGCTCGTCGTTGGTCTTGGCCTCGCGCTGCAGCCGCTGGAGCGCCAACTCGACGGTGGGCAGCTCGCGGTTCTTCTGCTGGAGCTCGCCGACCTGCCGGTTCAGCAGCTCCTCGCGGTTGCGAAGCATCGCGATCTGCGCCGCGACTTCCCGCCGCATCTCCAGGCGGACCTCGCGCATCCGGTCGTCGAGGGCCTGGAGGCGCGGATGGCGCTCGGTCACCTCGAGGGCCAGGCTGTTGCGCTCGAGCAGGAGCTCGGAATAGGTGGCCTGCAGCTTCTGCATCGCCGGGTTGGCGGTGTCGATGAAGACGCGCTCGGTGGTGTTGGCCGGATCCATGCGCGAGAGCCGCTGCTGCATGACCTCGAGCTCGGTACGCTGCTGGCGCGCCTTCTCGATGTCACCGCGGACCTGGGTGAAGATCGAGAGCAGCACCGTCGACTCGGCGCCCGGCGCGATGATCCGATTCGCCTCCCGGAAGGCCCAGACGTCGTTCTCGGCGCGCTTCACGCGCCCCTCGACCTCGCGGAGCTGGTTCTCGATGAACCGGCGCGCCTCGGTCACGCGCAGGTTCCGTAGCGACTTGCTGTAGTCGCGGTACGCCTCGGCCACGGCGTTCGCCAGGTCGCGGACCTCGCGCGAATTCGTGGAGGTGGCGGTGATCTCGAGGATCGAGGTGTTCGGGATCCGCGCGATCTTCAGCCTTTCGCTGATCGAGTCCAGCGCCGCCCAGTAGCCCTTCGACTCGCGCATCGCCTCGCCCGAGGCCGTCTGCGGGAGCCGGCCCAGCCGCTTGGCGACGTCCTCGAGGATCGGGTAGCTCTTGATCAGCGTCACCTGCGTCTCGATGGAATCGGCGCTCGAGTACGAGAGCACCTCCACGAGGAGCCCCGACATCTGCGTGGACTGCTCGAACTTGACCGCGGTGCTCGCCTGGAAATAGGGAACCTTCTGCTTGGCGAACCAGAAGCTGAACAGCATGACCAGGGCCGTGGAGACGATGATGATCAAGCGACGCCGGCGCACGATCAGCCAGTAGTCGCGCAGGTTCATCTCGTACTGCGCCACTAGCGGAACACCTCACGGAACCGCAGGCGTTCGAGGCGCTCGACCAGCGCCGCGGCGCGCTGCGCCTCGTCGGTCGGAGCGGCCGCGGGCGCGGCGGGTGGGCGCGTCCCCGGCGTCACGGCGAGGCGATCGAAGGCGACGACCAGGCCCTCAGCGTCCTCGAACAGGTGGCACTCGACGGCGTCCGGCGCCACCTCGCCCAGCAGGCGGAGCAGCCGCAGCGCGCGGTCGCCGAACCGTGTCGCGGCGATCAAGGCGCGCGGCGCGCCGCGCGGGTCGACCGCGGCGCCCGGGAACATGCGCTCGAGCAGCGCGGTGTGCTCGCGCCACCACGCGACGGCCTCCAGCGCGCGCAGCACCGTCTCCGGGCCGGCGACGACGTCGCTGGCGACCAGCACGAGCCGGCCGCTCGCGTCGACGCACAGCAGCTCGACGCCGATTTCGCCGGCGGTGGCTGAGCGTTGCAGCAGGCGCAGCCCCGGCTCGAGCTCGGACGCGCATTGCGCCAGCACGCCGGCGAGCTCGCCCGCGTCGGAGACCACGCGCCGCTTGAGCGCTTTCAACGCCCGGCTTCCGCGACGGCGCCCGTGATGTAGAGGAACGGCGCCTCGGACAGGTCCGTGGTCTTCGGCGACGCGAGCCGCTGGCCCTTGCCGTCGGCGACGATCTCGACGCGGGGGCGGAGCGGGTAGTTGCGGTTCACCGCGGTCACGCGACCGACCTCGCCGGTGTTCAGGCGCACGAGCGTGCCGGGCGGGAACACGGAGATCTCCGACAGAAGCGCCTTGATCAAGGGCGACGCGAACGACTCGTGCTTGGAGCGAACGATCTCGCGAATCGCCTCGTGCGGGCGCAGCCGTGCTCGCGGCGGCGGCGGCGCCGTCAGCCCCGTGTACGTGTCGAGCAGGCTGAGGATCTTGGCGTCGGGATGCATCGCGGTGCCGTGGAGGCCCTGCGGGAAGCCCTGCCCCTGCTCACGCTCGTGATGCTGCAGCACCGCCTCGGCGAACCCCTCGCGCGGCGGCGCCCAGCGGCGGATCCATTCGACCGACAGCCGCGGGTGCGATCGATAGAGGGTCTGCTCGTCGGCCGACAGCGCGTCGAGCCGGCGCATCAGCCCCTCGGGCAGCTGCCAGAGCCCGACGTCGATCAGACAGCCGGTCATCCCCAGCTGGACCTGCCGAGGCCGCTCGTAGCCGACGCAGGCGCCGGTGGCGATCGACAGCACGGCGACCCGCGCCTGGTGAAACGCGAGGTAGTCGACGCCGCCGGCGGGCGCGGCCGCGTTGTTGGCCACCCAGAAGAGGTCGCCGCCCGCCGCCAGCGACGCGACGCAGCGGTCGCTCAGCTGCTCGAGCTCCGACCACGGGAACGCGTCGCCGGTGCGCATCAGCTCGCGAACGCGGGCGAGGAACAACTGGAGCTCGGCGAACAGGGGCTCGGCGCTTTCGGCCGGCGGCTCGATGGAGGCGGGCTCGGGCTCGAGGTCGTCGACGCTGGCCACGGGCGCCGCGGCGCGTGGCGGCTCGACGGGGCGCGGAGGCGCGACGGGACGCGGCGGGGGCTCCACGGCGCGCGGCGGCGCGGGTCGGCTGGGCGGGGGCGGCGGCGCCTCCGCGGGAACGGCCTTCGCCGCCGGCTCCGCGGGCTTCTCCCGGGCCACACCGCGCACGAGATCGCTCATGCGGACCATCAGGAGACTCCGACCATGTCCTTGATGACCTCGGCGATGATCTTCTCGCCGACTTCCTTGACGCGCTTCGAGTAGCCGACCAGCAGCGCGACGTCGCAGAGGTTGTTGATCTCGCGGGGCGTGCCACGCGTGAAGTCGAAGATGAGCTTGATGGCCTCCTCGGTGAAGAGCTGGTTGGGCTGGCCGGCCATCCGCAGGCGGTGGCCGATGTAGTTCGCGGTGTGCGAGTGGTCGAGCGTGTTCAGGTGGTACCGGAGCGTGATGCGCTGGTCCAGGTGCTTGAGTCGCCGCACCTTCACGGCCAGCTCCGGCGAACCGATGAGCAGGAGCGTCACCAGGAACCGCTCGTCGGTCTGGAAGTTCAGGAGCAGTCGCAGCTCCTCGAAGACCGCGTCGTCGTCGATCAGCTGGGCCTCGTCGACGATGACGACGGTGTCACGGCCCGCCTGGAAGTTCCGGAAGAACAAGTCGTTCAGCAGGTGCATGAGCTCGGGCTTGCGCTTCTCCTCGGTCTCGACGCCGAGCTGGTAGAGCATCTCGCGCAGGAAGTCGATCGCGGTCCAGCTCGGGTTGGTGAGCAGCCCGATCTCGTACCGCTCGGCCTCGAGACGCTGGATGAGCGCGCGCGACAGCGTGGTCTTCCCGCACCCGTACTCGCCGGTCAGCATCCCGCAGCCCTTGCGATGGCGCACCGTGTACACGAGCCGGACCAGCGCCTCCTCGTGCTCGGGCGACAGATAGAAGAACTTCGGGTTCGGCGAGTTGTCGAAGGGCGGTTCGGTGAGCTCCCAGTACGATTCGTACATCGGTCAGTTGGTGGTGCCGCTGTTGGTGCCGTGGAGGATGAAGTAGATGCCGGTGTACGCGGTGACCAGGCTCGCGATCGCCGACAGGATCGTGAGGTAGTCCTGCCACCACTTGACGGCGACTTCGGGCACGGTCACGACGGCGCCCGGCTCGAGCGGCGGCGCGTCGGCCATCGCGAAGGTCCGTCCGTTTCGGAAGGTCACCGACGTGTTGGTCAGCCGCGCGCGGTTCGTGGGCCCGCCGGCGAGCGCGACGTACTCCCGCGGCGTCAGATCGGTGCGGAAATCGTGGCTGCCGGGCGCCTTGACCTCGCCGACGACGTACACGCGGTCCTCGACCACCGGCAGGGTCATCACGTCGCCGTTCTGGAGGAGGATGTTCTGCGTCTCGTCCTTCTCCACCAGCAGCCGATACAGGTCGATCGGGATCCGCTGCCGCGGCCCGGTGAGCGCGGTGCGCTCGACCAGCGCCAATCTAAGATCTCCGTGGGCCGCCGCGCCGCCCGCCCTGTTCACCACGTCGCGAACGCGATCGCCCTGGGCGAGCTCGAGGCGCTGGACGATCGAGGCCTTGCCGGCGACCGTCGACTTGCTGCTCTCGGCCGTTCCGGTGAACGCGCCGCGGACCTCGACCAGATCTTGAAGCACCGCGATCGTCGGCACGAAGAGCGCATCGCCCGGCTGGAGGACGACGTCCTCGGGGGCCTTGAGGGCCGTGCGCAGGTCGAGGGTGAGTGTCTCCTTGCGGTCGTCCGCGCCGACGCGCGTGAGCCGCGCGTCGCTGGCCGCGCCCGCCTGGCTCACGCCGCCGACCAGCTCCAGCAGCGCGCGCAGTGAGCCCGAGGTCCCGATCTCGTACTCGCCCGGCCGACGCACGGCACCGCTCAGCATCACGGAGCCGGCGCGCGGCGGCACGTGGATCTTGAGGCCTTCTTCGACGAACGGGTTCTGGGTCAGATCGCCGCGGAGCTCGAACGCGAGCAGATCGACCTCGCTCTCGACTCCCTTGCGCGTGACCACGACGCGGCGAACGCTCCCACGCGGCGTGATCCCGCCGACCTCGAGGACGACGTCGTGAAGACGGCGAGTGGCCGTGACCTGGAGCGCGCCCGGACGCTCGACCTCGCCGGACACGACGATCTCGAAGGTCCGTGGAGTTGCGACCGTGACCGTCGCCTCCGCGAACCTGAACACCGCTTTCGCACGATCGGCGATGCGACGGTGGGCCTCGAGCAGCGTCAAGCCCCCCACCGGGATGGTCCCGAGGGCCGAGATGGTGACCTTGCCCTCGTAGTCGACGATGGGTTGCTGGCGGATCGTGTCGAGGCGACCGGAAATCTGCACGTCGAGGACATCACCGGCGGCCAGTCGATAGTCGGGCCCGGGCATCGCGCCTCGGGGAGCTGGAGGCGGCTGCACGCGGAGTGGCACAGCGGCTGTCGGTGACGGCTGCTGAGGGCCAGGGGACGGCTGTGCCAGCCCAACGCTGGGTGTCAACATGGACACCGCGAGGAAGAAGCTGATGCCCTTGCGCAGACGAATGTACTCCATGGGATGGTTGATAATTCCCCTAGAAATCAAGTCATTGTCTCTTTTATAGAATCGAGGCGTCAAGGAAATAGAGTGGGGGCGTCAAGGAAAATGCGTTCGATTGCAATAGTTTCCTTGACATCCCTGCCAGGGGAACCCGGCCGCCTCAACCGGCCCAGATCCGTCCAGGCGGCCTAGGCCGAGCGGGCGCGCCCGGAGAACACCGGCCGGGTCCGGTCCTACGCCGCCTGATTGACCTCGCGCGCAGCACGAAGGCCTGACTCGAGCGCGCCCTGCATCCATCCCATCCACGGGGATGTGTGCTCCCCCGCGAAATACACCCGGCCCTCCGGGCGGACGATGTGCGGCTGGAGTGGCAGCATCTGGCCGGGCCGGAAATACGCGAGCGCGCCGCGCGCCCAGGGGTCTTCGTCCCAGCTCTTCGACACCCCGCGCTCGAAGTCCTCACTGAGACCGGGAAAGATCCGCTCCAAGTGCGAAAGCGCAAAGAGGATTCGGTCCCGCTCCGACGCCTCGGCCAGGAGCCGGCCCTCTTCGCCCGCCGCGTGGGCCTCGAGAATTCCGCGGGGACCCGGCTGGTTCACCGTGTGCTCGAACACCCACTTGATCGGAAGGTCGGTGGCCGCCGTGACGTAAGGACGTTCGGCCGTCCACGCCTTTCGCCTGAACTGCAAGTAGACTCGCGTGCTCGAGCTGTACGGTAGTTCGCGGACGGCCCGGGATTTTTGCGGCGAAAACGACGGGGAGACGTCGGTGCGCCTGAGAACGGAGAAGGGAATCGTGCAGACGACGTGGTCCGCGGTGACCCGCTCATGCTGGCCGTTCTGCGCGATGACGACACTCGCCCGTGTCTCTCCGGGCTCGATGCGGACCACCGGTGACTCGTAGCGAATCTGCGATGCCAACCTTGTTGCGAACGCGCTGGGGAGAAGATCGGCACCGCCCGCGATCGCGAACCTCAGCGACTCCGTGTGCCGCAGGGCGAAACGGCGTAGCATCAGGAGGGCTGAATAGCTGTCGACGCCATCACCGATGAGATCCAGGAAGCCGACGCGCAAGAGGGCCACCGCCCCCGGTGAGGCGCCCCGCGAGCGAAGGAATTCGGCAGCGCTCATCCGGTCGAGCTTCTCGAGCCGGGGATCCGACGGCAACCCCGGTGCCCTCAGGTCGCCGAAGCCGTTCAGCCCCGCGCGGATATATTCCTCCCACATGCCCCCGACACCGAGTTTCCTCTCGTCGGGCGTAAGGTCGAACGGCCAGTCGACATTCGCGCCCCAGTTGGCGTCGACGCGTCGCCCGCGCACGTAGAAGAGACTCGCGGCGGCCAGAGGCGGACTCGGCTGGAGGGTCAGCTTGAAGAGGTTGGCGTATTTGAGGGTGAGGTGGTGGTTGTTCGGAATGAACAGCGCGCCGGCCTCAGCGTGGAGGCCATCCGAAAACGGCTCGCGGAGGGTGTGCACCCTGCCGCCGGGCCGCGCGCGCGCCTCGAGGATCGTCACATCGTGGCCCGCCTGCGTCAGCTCGTACCCCGCGACCAGCCCGGCCAGCCCGGCCCCGAGGACGACGACCTTCTTCGGCGCGTGCGCCTGCACGCGGGGCGAGTCGGGCGTGGTCCGGGCATTCAAGGATGAGCAAGCGGAGAGGCTTGCCGCTGCCAGCGCGATGCGCCCGAGGAAATCCCGACGACTCATCCACGTGAGATTTCTCAAAGGCCGTCACCCCCTGCGCCCGGACAGTCGCCCCCAGGCGGTTCGTAGCGAACGCCTGGGGGCGAGAGCCGGGCGACGGCGAGGCAGATCGGTTATCGGACGCCCCGACGGCGCACCGCGAAGCTCGAGGTCATATCGCGGCTGGGCACGAGCCGCCGAACTCGCCCGTGGTCGAAGGGTTGGGATCGTGGAGCTGGATGTTCCCACCCCCTCCAGTACCCCCGCCCAACTGGTGGTGAGTGCCGCCGGAGAAGTCAAAGGTCGAATAAACGATTACGCCGTTCTGGGTCAGCTGGATGTCGAACTCGTCCGCGGTGCCCGGTTCGCCCGCGTCTGAGGCCCGCACGGCGAAGTCGACGTCGCCGTACAAATTCGACCTGGCCGTCCCACAGACCCAGCGGGTACCGGTCGGCTGGTGGGTCTTGGGGTCAGTGCCCGTGTCGCCTTCGGGGAAGTACGCCGTGATGTCGATCACGTGGACGTTCAGGTCGATGCCGTGGTCGTGGTATTCGAGATGGCCCCAGTAGGGGATGCTATCCGTCCCCGAGCCTTTCTTGCATCCGCCTCCCACGCCGAAGTTTCCCTTGTC
>Ga0209161_10004757_pt1 | contig 10799 bp, 8 predicted proteins | sample GraSoiAngelo_155_FD_186169 | JGI IMG/M metagenome (GOLD analysis project Ga0209161, IMG submission 186169) | Grasslands soil microbial communities from the Angelo Coastal Reserve, California, USA - 14_1009_13_30cm (SPAdes) (version 2) | ecosystem: Environmental > Terrestrial > Soil > Grasslands ...
CACGCGTCCACCGTCGAGACGAGCGCCCGATCGCCGGTCAGGCGCCGATTGACCTCGAGGAAGCTCTCCAGCGACGAGCGGGTGGTCTTGACGATGACCTCGGCGTCGAGGTCGGGGAACCGGGCGCGGAGCCAATCACGACACTCCCGCGCCTGCTCGTTCACGATGATGACGAGCGAGGTGATGCCCGCGGCGCGGAAGTTCTCGATCACCCACTCGATCAGCGCCACGCCCGCGACCGGGACCAGCGGTTTGGGCATCGAGAAGCCCGCCGCCCGCAGGCGGGTGCCGTCACCCGCGGCGATGATGCCGCCGCGACAGCGCGCCGGCATCGTCACGGGAGCATTCCCCCGAGCTCGCGCAGCGAGCGAATGACGCGGTCACCGCGGCAGCACGGTCGTGGGTCCGCGGCCGCCGCGGGGACGAGCCAGATGTGCGCCATGCCGACACTCCGGGCGCCGGCCATGTCACGCGACAGCGAATCGCCGACGAATGTCGCCTCGGCCGGCTTCACCCCGAGCTCGTCGAGCGCGTGCCTGAAGATCCGGGGATCGGGCTTCTTCCACCCGACCGCCTGCGAATCGACGATCGCCTGGAACAACGACCGGATCCCGAGGTCGTCACAGACGGTCGCGAGGTTGCCGTAGAAGTTGGAGACGATGCCCAGTCGGTAACGAGACGCGAGCGGAGACAGCGACGAGACGTTGTCGCGGACGGCCCGGGTCGTATGGTCCAGGAACACCGTCGCGATGCGGTCGACGAGCCGTTCGTCGGCCAGGCCCAGCGCCGTGCCGAGGCCGGCGACCAGTCGCCGGACGGTCTCGTCGAGGGAGAGCGTGGCCGGAATGGCCCCCACGAGCGCGTCGTCGGCGCCGTAGAACAGGGGGTCGAACCGGTCCGGCGTGACGACGACGCCCTCGGCTCGACAGAGACCGAAGAGCCGCTCCTTCCAGGTCAGCGCCGCGGCGTCCAGCGTGCCTCCGAAGTCGAACAGAATGGCGCGAGGTATCACGAGCGCTGATCTTCTCACAGAGTCGCGTCGCGCGCGGGGAAGCCTCCGGAATGCGAAGCCCCGCGAGCCCTGCTATCGTAATGTCCAATGACCGAGGCGCGCTCCCGCCCGACGCCGCCTGCGGCCGGCCCGGGCCTCGCCGACGCCGCCGCCCGGCTGGCCGCCATCGTCGACTCGTCCAACGATGTGATCGTCAGCAAGACCCTGGACGGGATCATCACCTCGTGGAATCCGGCCGCCGAGCGGTTGTTCGGCTGGACGGCCGCCGAGGCGGTCGGCCAGCCGATCACCCTCATCATCCCCGAGGAGCGGCGGGCGGAGGAGGAGGATACCGTCCTCGCGAGGGTCCGCCGCGGCGAGCGCGTCGAGCACTTCGAGACGGTGCGGGTGACGAAGGACGGCCGCCTGGTCGACGTGTCGCTCACGGTCTGCCCGGTGAGGGATTCGACCGGCCGCGTCGTCGGCGCCTTGAAGATCGCCCGCGACATCGGCGAGCGCCGGCGCATCGAAGCGGAGCGCGCGCAGTTCCTCGCGCGCGAGCGGGCGGCGCGCGAGGAGGCCGAGCGCGCCAACCGCGCGAAGGACGAGTTCCTGGCCACGGTGTCGCACGAGCTCCGCACGCCGCTCAACGGGGTGTTCGGCTGGGCGCGCATGCTGCAATCCGCCGACATGGACGACCTGACCCGACAGCGCGCGCTGGCCGCGATCGTGCGCGGCGCCGCGGCCCAGGTCCGGCTCATCGAAGATCTGCTGGACGTCTCCCGCATGGTGACCGGCAACCTCCGGCTCGACCTCCGGCTCGTGGATCTCCGCCACGTCATCGAGGCGGCGCTGGAGACGATCCGTCCGGCGGCCGACGCCAAGGACATCGAGATCGAGGCGGACCTCGACGGGACGCCGGCGACGGTGCTGGGGGCCGCCGATCGCCTGCAACAGGTTCTCTGGAATCTCCTGATCAACGCCGTGAAGTTCACGCCCCGCGCGGGCCGCGCGCACGTGCGGCTGCGCCGCGGCGAGACTGCCGCCGAGATCATCGTGAGCGACTCGGGCGAGGGGATCGCCGCGGACGTCCTGCCGTACGTCTTCGATCGGTTTCGCCAGGAGGACAGTTCGGCCACGCGGGCCCACGCCGGACTCGGGCTCGGCCTGGCCCTCGTCCGACACATGGTCGACCTGCACGGCGGCTCGGTCGAGGCCCAGAGCCCGGGCAAGGGAAAAGGCGCGACGTTCACGGTGCGATTGCCGCTCGCGCCGCCCGGGGGCGGCGAGGCCTAACGGCGGACGACGCTCGCGACGAGCCGGCAGAGCGCGTCGGGATCGATCGGCTTCTGCAGATGCTCGGCGAACCCCGCCGCCAGGACCCGGGCCCGCGGGTGCTCGTACCCGTACGCGGTCGCCGCGATGACCGGAATGTCCGCCACGACCTCGGCGGGCAGCCGCTTCAATTCCCGAACGAGCCAGTAGCCATCCTCGCCCGTCATGGCGATGTCGCTGACGATGGCGTGGGGCTGCATCCGCGTCGCGAGCGCCACCGCGTCGCGCGCGTTGTCGCTCGTGGTGACGTCGGCACCGCAGGTGGTCAGCGCCGCCGCGAAGAGCTCGAGCGCGTCCGGATCGTCGTCGACGACGAGGACGCGCAGTCCCACGAGGATCCGTTGCAGCGGCGCGGGTCGGGGCGCGGGGGCGTCGCCGCGTTTTCCGGGTCGTCGATCGCCGCTCGCCCGGCCGCCGCCGCTCGATCGCACCGAGTGCCGATCACGGCGCCGCAGCGGGACGGCTTCGGATCGCAGGAGAAGTGCCAGATTAGTCACGGCGGCGTGACGGGGCATTGCCGCGACTATATGCCCGCGTCGTCGGCTGTCAAGCGGTAGAGTCAGGCGGAATGAAGCATCACGATATCGCCATTGTCGGGCTGGGGATCGTGGGCGCCTCGGCGGCCTATGCCGCGGCGCGCGCGGGCGCGCGCGTGGTGGCGCTCGACGCCGGCGTCGCCGGCGAGGGCACGAGCGGCACGTCGTTCGCGTGGCTGAACTCGGTGCGGAAGGAGCCCGAGGCCTACCACCGGTTGAACGCGAACGGCATGGCCGCGCACCGCGAGCTGGCGCGCGAGCTCGGTGCTGCGGCCGGTCATCACGAGGGCGGCTCGCTCGAATGGGCCACGGGCGACGAGCCCGAGCGCGAGCTCTCCGCCCGCGTCGCGCGGCTCGCCGGCCGCGGCTACCCGGCGGCCTTCCTCCCGCGCGAACGCGTCTCGGCCATGGAGCCGGCGCTCATCGTTCCGGACGACGTGCGCGAAGTCGCCTTCTACGCCGCGGACGGCTGGCTCGACGCGCCGCGCCTGATTCGCGCGCTGCTCGCCGCCGCGTCGGTCCGCGGCGCCGATGTCCGCGAGCGCGCGCCCGTGCGCTCGCTCCGGGTGCGGGAGCGTCGCGTGCAGACGGTCGTCGCCGACGGCGGCGAGGCGATCGCGGGCTCGGTGCTGATCTGCGTGGGGGCCTCCACGCACGAGTTCCTGTCCCCGCTGGGCGTCAGCATCCCGGTCGGCCGGGTTCCCGGGCTGCTCGCCGTGACGTCGCCGCCGGCGCAGTCGTTGCGCCGCGTCGTGCACGCGCCCGGCATCCATCTGCGGCCCGATGCCGGCGGGGGCCTGGTTCTCGGCGCCGACGACGTCGACGCGCCCGCCGCCGAGGCGCGTTCGGCATCGACGCTCGACGAGCTCGCCGCCCTCCTGCTCGAGCGCGCGGGCTGCGTGATGCCGGCGGTGCGCGGCGTGAAGGTGGTCGACCGCCGGGTCGGCGTGCGCCCCATGCCCGCCGATCGGCACACGATCGCGGGACGCATCCCGGGGCTCGACAATGCCTGGGTCATCGCGACCCACAGCGGCGTGACGCTGGGGCCGCTGCTCGGCCGATTGCTGAGCGACGAGATCCTCGGCGGCGTGAGCCACGCGACGCTGGCGCCGTTCCGCGCCGAGCGCTTCGCCGCCGCGCGCGACTGAACACTCGATAACGTCCTTGACCCGATCCCCTGTCTATGAAATAAGAACGCGAGTCGCCTCCGAAGCCCTAGCGTCCGTCTGAACCCGAACCCCCGGGAGCTCAACGATGAGTGTTCGCCTCGCCCTGTTCGCAATCGTGCTCGTGGCCCTCCTGAGTGCGGCGGCGCCCTTCGCGTCGGCCGCCATGCCCGACTGTACTGTCGCGACGATCGCCGCTCTCAGCGTGCCCAGGATGACGATCACGTCGGCCACCGTCGTGCCCGCCACGGCGCCCAACCCCGAGTACTGCGACGTCCGCGGCTCCGTCGATACCGGCGGAAATTCCGCGGGCTTCCGGTTCCAATTGCCGGTCAGCTGGAATGGGAAGCTGCTCTTCTACGGGGTCGGCGGCACGGGCGGCAATGTGCTGGCCCCCTCGCCGAACGGCGTGGATCGCGCGGCATCGCTGGTGAAGGGGTATGCGACCGCGGTGACGGACACCGGGCATCAGAACCTCAACAACGCCGACGCGAGCTTCGCGTTGACGGCGCCGGGCGTGCGCAACACCGCGGCCCTCGCGGATTATTACTACCGGGCGGCTCACGAGGTGACGATCGGGTTCAAGCTGCTGCTGCCGAGGTTCTACGGCGCGGCCTCGGTCGAGCGCGCCTACTTCGACGGGTGCTCGAATGGCGGCCGGATGGCCCTCGAAGCGGCCAAGCATTATCCCGCCGACTACGACGGGATCATCGCCGGGGCCCCGGTGCCGTCCCAGCGGCAAATACTGCTTCTGCACAAGGGCGCCCTGACCAATCTGGAGCCGATTAGCGCGCGGATGCCGGTCGAGATGCTGCCCGTGATCGATGCCGCGGTCTATGCCAGCTGTGACGCCGCCGACGGTGTCAGCGACGGCCTGATCCAGAATCCGGCCCTCTGTTCGTTCGACCCCCAGACGCTCGTCTGCCCGGGTGGCAACGCCGGGAGCTGTCTCACCCAGGATCAAGCCAACGGTCTCAAGAACTATCTGCGCCCGCTGACCGACGAGCAGGGGCGCGTCCTGACGCCCGCGCATTCGGTGACCGACCTGGCCGGCGGAACGGTGAACTACACGGCCTATGCCCTCGGTCCCAACGCGCCCAGCGATCCGAACGGTGCGGAGCCCTGGGGCAGCGGACCGATGGCGCGCGGGTGGTCGCTGGGCGACACGACGCTGAAGTACATCGTGTACCTCGATCCGAACTTCAACTCGCGGACGTTCCCGATGCGCGCCGACGGTCGAATCGACGACGACGCGATCGCGAAGTACGACACCGCGACCGCCGACGGAACGGTGAGCCCGGCCGATCTCGCGGCGTTCATCGGGACGGGGCGCAAGATGATCATCTACCACGGGTTCGCCGATCACGCGCTCTCGCCGTTCACGACGATGCAGTTCTACGCCGAGCTCGCGCAGCGGATGCAGGGACATTACGAGAAGCTCGGAGAGCACGTCCGGCTCTTCATGGTGCCGGGGATGCAGCATTGCGGAGGCGGCCGGGGTCCGAACACCTTCGACACGCTCACCGCGCTCGAGAGCTGGGTCGAGCACGGCACGGCACCGGACAGCATCATGGCCACCCACGCCACGGCGGGCGTCGTCGACCGATCGATGCCGCTCTGCACGTTTCCCCAGCAGGCCCGCTATCGCGGCCGCGGAGACGTCAACGACGCGGCGAACTGGTCCTGCTCACCGGAGCCGGCGCTCTTGAGGCTCGGTCCGGCGGGCATCGACGCGGGACTGGCCCACGAGGGACGGGGTCACGGACAGGCTGACTGAGCGGCCGCGCGTGTGCGCGATCGTCAGCCCTTCTTGATCCACCACTCGTTCGTGTTCCAGCTGTACTCCTGCATGTTGGAGTTCGGGGCAAAGCCCTGCACGCCCTTGCGCGTGCCGCGGATGTTCACGTAATGGAAGATCGGCAGGTACGGCAGCTCGTCGGCGTAGACCTCCTGGAGCCGGAAATACGCCTTCTTGCGCTTCTCGCGGTCGATGTCCCGCACGCCGGCCTCGAGCAGGCGGTCGATCTCCGGGCTCTCGCTGGCGACCGAGTTGCGACCCATGCCGCCCTTGGCCGGGATGTACTTGCTGTGCAGCCGGAAGCTGTGCTCGGGATCGCTGCCCATGGCCATCCCGATGACGATCGTCTCGAACTTCGACATGCGGTAGAAGTCGCCGAAGAGCACGGCGGCGGGCTTGTTGTTGATCTTCATCTCGACGCCGACCTGGCGCCACTGCTGCTGGAGCAGCTGCTGGATCTGCTCGCGCTGCTTGTTGCCCGCGGTGCACGCGTTCTCGAACGAGAGCCGTGTGCCGCCCTTGACACGGATGCCGTCGGCGCCGACCTTCCAGCCGATCTCGTCCAGTAGCGTCTTCGCGCGCTCGGGGTCGTACGTGTGACGGCCCTTGATCTTCGGGTTGTAGGCCCATGACTGCGGCGGGACGTAGCTCTCGGCCTCCGGCGCGAGACCGAGCCAGATCTTTTCCACGATCGGCTTCTTGTCCATCGCGAGGTAGAGGGCCTGCCGCATCCGCTTGTCCTTGAACATCGGCAGCAGATGATTGGGCGCGATCGTCTCGTACGAGGTCGAGGGATCGACGTAGAGGTTGATGCTCGTGAGCGTCTTGGCCTCGGGGTAGAGGTCGACCGGGATACCCTGCAGCCCCGTGACGTCGATCTCGCCCGTCTTGAGCTGCGTGAAGAGGACGGTGAGGTCGGGGACGTACTTGAAGATCAGCCGGTCGATGTAGGGCCCCGGCCCGTGATACGCGCCGTTCGCCTCCAGCATGATGTGGTCGCCCGCCGCCCGCGAGACGAACTTGAAAGGGCCGGTGCCGATGGGCCGCCGCGTGTTGAACTCATCCTTGTTGATGTCGGCGCTCCTGCCCAGCACGTGCTCCGGCACGACGAACATGTCGGCCAGGATGTCGGCGATCGGGGCGTAGGGCTGCTTCATCTTCCACTTCAGCGTCGTGTCATCGGCCGCCCACATGTCGGCGATCTGGTCGAAGCCCACCGTCGAGAACGCCGTGACGGCCGGATTCATGATCGTCTTCCACGTGAACATCACGTCGCGCGCGGTGAACGGCTGGCCGTCGTGCCACGTCACGCCCGGCCGCAGCTTCACGGTGAACAGCGTGCCGTCCCTGGAGATCCCGCCGTTGCTCTGGGTCGGAATGGTGAGGGCGAGGTTCGGCACGAAGTTGCCCTTGCCGTCGATGCGCCACAGGTCGTCGAAGATCGCCATGTGGACGCCGCGCTGCGTCTCGATGGTCGGCATGACGGGGTTGAAATTCTGCGGCTCCTGCGTGATGCCGACGATGATCTGGCCGCCCTTCTGAGGCATCGCCGCCGGCCTCGGCGCCTGCGCCGACGCGCGACGCGCGCGCAGGCCGCCGGCCGTCGCCAGCGCCGCCGCGCCCGTGAGAAGCTGCCGCCGGGAGACATGCATGTCGTTCCTCCGTGACGCCGGCGCTCAGGGACCGAGACGCGGATCGAGCGCGTCGCGCAGCCCGTCGCCGGCGAAGTTGAAGCTCAGGACGGTGAGGCTGATCATCGCGCCCGGGTAGACGGCCACCCACGGCGCGTAGAGCACGTAGCTCTGGGCGTTGTTGAGCATGTTGCCCCAGCTCGCCGTCGGTGGCTGGATGCCGTAGCCGAGATAGCTCAGCGACGACTCGAGCAGGATGGCGGTGGCCACCGTCAGCGTCGCCGCCACCAGCACCGGCGCCACCGCATTGGGCATGAGCTGGCGCACGATGAGCCGGCCCGCGCCGGCGCCGGCCGCCCGCGCGGCGAGCACGAACTCCTGCTCCTTGAGCGAGAGCACCTGGCCGCGCACCATGCGCGCCACCGACATCCACGAGTTGAGGCCGATGATGAGGGTGATCGTCCACATCGTCGGCTTCAGGAAGGCGGCCAGCGCCAGGAGCAGGAAGATGGTCGGCATGGACAGGAGCACGTCGACCAGCCGCATGATGACGGCGTCGAGAGCGCCGCCGTAGTAACCGGCCAGCGCGCCCAGCACGGCGCCGACCACCACTGCGATGAGCGCCGTGATGAGCCCCACCGCCAGCGAGACGCGCCCGGCGTGCAGCAGACGGCTCAGCACGTCGCGCCCGAGCTCGTCGGCGCCGAGCACGAAGCCGGCCTGGCCGGGGCGCGCGAATTTGTGGTCCATGTCGATGTAGAGCGGATCGCGCGGGGCCACCCACGGCGCGAACACGGCCAGCGTCACGAGGATCAGCACGCCGGCGGCGCCGACCGTGGCCAGCCGATTGCGCGTGAACCGCCGCCAGACCTCAGCCAAGGCGGATGCGCGGGTCCGCGACGGCGTAGAGCACGTCGGCCAGGAGGCTGCCGGCGACCACCATCGCGGAGGTGACGAGGAGCAGGCCGAGGATCACCGAGTAGTCCTGGTAGTTGAGCGAGTCGAGGTAGAGCCGGCCGACGCCGGGCCACGAGAAGACCGTCTCGGTCACGAGGGCGCCGCCGAAGAGGTTGCGGAACTCGAGGCCGCCGAGCGTGATGAGCGGGATGAGCGCGTTGCGCAGCGTGTGGCGCAGCAGCACCGCGCGCCCCGGCAGGCCCTTGGCGCGCGCCGTCCTTATATAGTCCTGTCCGACGACCTCCAGCACGCTCGAGCGGGTATAGCGGCTCCACGTCGCCGTCATCCAGAGTCCGAGCACCGCGGCCGGCCCGATCAGGTGGATGAAGCGGTCCCAGAGCGAGAACGGCGCGCCCAGCGTGGCGATGCCGCCGGAGGGGATCCAGCGCAGCCCGCCCGCGAACACGATGACCACGACGAGGCCGAACCAGAAGGTCGGCACGGACAGCCCGACCATCGCCGCCGTCGTCGCCGCGTAGTCGAAGACGGAGCCGCGCCGCACGGCGCTGACGATACCCGTGGTGAGCCCGAGCGCGATGGCGATCAGGTAGGCGACGCCCATGAGCTGCAGGGTGGCCGGCACCCGCTCGCGGATGATCTCGCCCACCGGCCGGCCGGTGCGATACGAGTAGCCGAGCTCGCCGGCGGCCATGCCCGCCGCCCACTTGAGGTACTGCACGTGCACCGGCTGGTCGAGGCCGAGGATGCGCTCGATGCGGCGCATGTCGGCCTCGCTCATGTTGGGATTCTGCGCGTAGACCGCCATGGGACCGCCGGGGGCCAGGCGCAGCAGCACGAAGCCCGCGAAGGAGATCCCGACCAGCAGCGGGATCGCTTGCAGCAGGCGGCGCACGACGTAGAGCGCCATGCCCTCAGCGCGTCGGCTCCTGGTGGTCGCGGCGGGGCGCGTACGGGTGCCGGCCCGCGATGCGGCGGCCCTCGGCGAAGCGCTCGGGACGGAACGCGGAGATGTCGACGGTGCGCGCGCGGCCCTCGGTGATCAGCTCCGCCAGACAGGCGCCGACGGCCGGCGCGATCTTGAAGCCGGAGCCGCTGAACGCGGTGGCCAGATAGAGACCGTCGACGCCGCGCACCGCGCCGAGGATCGCGTGACGGTCGGCGCTGTAGCAGTCGAAGGCGCGATAGCCACGCGCGAGCGCGGCGCGCTCCATCACGGGCATGCGGTGCGTGAGCAGCTGCGCGCCCTCCACCGGCGCCGTCGGCGGCAGGCCGGTCGGCATCGTGTCGGGATCGATGTCCCAGACCTGGCACGGCACGCCCACGATCGTCTGGGCCTCGCCCTCCGGCCTGAAGTAGGTGCCGAGCACGTGGTCGATGACGACCATGTGCGGCCGCGCCAGCTCGGGCGGGCGCGTCACCAGCATCGTGTCCAGCGCCTTGGGGCGCGCGGCCAGCTCGATCCCGAGCTCGCGGCAGAGCCGCGGCGCCCACGCGCCCGCCGCCACCACGACGGCGCCGCAGTCGATGCGGCCGGCCGCCGTCTCGACACCGACCACGGCGCTGTCGCGCCGCACGATGCGTGTCGCCGGCGTCCACTGTAATATGCGCGCGCCGCGCGCCTGCGCCTGCCGGCGAAAGCCCTCCACGACGTCGGCCGGGCTCGCGTAGCCGCTCGCCGGCTCGTAGGCGGCGGCGCCGACGTCGTCGACGTTGACGTGCGGCTGCAGCGTCTTGAGCTCCGCCGGCGACATCGCCGTCGTGTCGACGCCGATCTTGCGGAGCATCTCGACGTTGGCGCGCAGCGCCGCCGCGTCGGCCGGGCCGACCACGGCCACGAAGCCCGTGGGCGTGAACACGGGTGGCCCGCCCATGCGCTCGCACCAGTCCCGGAACACGGGGAAGCTCGCCCAGGCGAGGCGCGCGTCCTCCTCGTTGACGTAGTGCATGCGGATCAGCGCGCTCGAGCGGCCCGAGGCGCCGCTGGCCAAGGCCCCCTTCTCGAGCAGCGTGACGCGCGCGACGCCGGCCGAGGCCAGCGCGAACGCGATGCTGGTGCCGATGACGCCACCGCCGACGACCACCACGTCCGCCGTGTCAGCCATGGTGCGACACCCTAGCACGCGAGTCGCGTCCTTGACACTCCGACCGGTCGGCGCTATCCGTGGGGCCGATGAACGATCTCGGAAGAGGTGAGCCATGAAGAACGGGTTCCGGGTCATGGACAGCGATCTGCACACGATGGAGCCGGACGGTCTCTGGGAGCGCTACCTCGACGAGCCGTTCAAGCGCTTCGCGCCGAAGTTCATCCGGGGCACCGACCACGCTCCGAACCAGCCCATCATCAAGATCGGCGCCCTCGACATCGGGGAGATGTCCAAGCGGCCGCGCACGGCCGTCGTCGGCAAGGACCTCCAGCGGCGCGCC
>Ga0209161_10004765_pt1 | contig 10788 bp, 8 predicted proteins | sample GraSoiAngelo_155_FD_186169 | JGI IMG/M metagenome (GOLD analysis project Ga0209161, IMG submission 186169) | Grasslands soil microbial communities from the Angelo Coastal Reserve, California, USA - 14_1009_13_30cm (SPAdes) (version 2) | ecosystem: Environmental > Terrestrial > Soil > Grasslands ...
CGCGATTCCTTCCAAATCGACAGACTGGCTCAATCCCGATTTCCGCGGCCAAATTCTCGGGAAGATCACCGATCTTGGACAATTCGCGGAACTTTTCGGCGCCGGTCCCCGCGATTTCGCGGGCGCGATCGCCATAGAAGGGACACTCAACGCACGCGAACGCAAGCTCGGCGGATTTCTGACTGCCAGTGGAAATTCCCTCTCTCTATTTAAGAGACAAATTGATCGATTAACGGCCAAAATAAATCTGAAGGCTGATACGATCGAGCTTGAGCAATTCGAAGTCGCGCGGAAAAAAGATTTCATTCGTGCGCAAGGCAAAATCGATGTCGCGCACGAGAGCGATTACTCCGGCAGCATCGAAGCGAAGGTCGGTGACGCATCCGAATATTTCCTGCTCGGTCGCGCCGGCTCGACTGGAGCGGCCATTCCGGTCGAGTTTAACACGAAAATTTCTTCCGGTTCGTGGGACACGCGGGCAGTTTTCACTTTCCCCGGATCGAGTCCGGTCGATTTGGCGGCGAAACTTTCATTAAGAATCGGCCAGGACTGGAAAACGTTCCTCGCTTCGCCGCTGGAGGCGACGATTCATTTTCCTGCGGTCGTCCTCGCCAGCGCTCCGCAATTTCTGCATCAGGCAATTTTCAACGAGGGAATCTTGAGCGGAACGATCTCACTCAGTCAGAACCTCGAGCATCCGAACATCACGGGCGAAGTGCAGTTGTTAAATGGTGTTCTGCAAAATGCGCCGCTCGATCTGACGCGCGCGAGCGGGCGACTGACTTTTAGCGGCGATCAAGGAACGATCGAGTTCCTGAATGCCGCAACCAAAGATGTCGATCTTTCGGTCAAGGGCGAGGTTGATTTTCGCAACAGCAAAGATGTGATTGTGAGAATTTCGAGTGCGGCTCCGATTTTTAATACGAGCACGAATGTTCAAGATTGTGTCCGCCGAATCGAGATCGTGCCAGTCGAGACCACGCTTGCGCCGACCATCGAACAGCTCCAGTTCCAAGGCGACTTGTTCGGTGGCAATTGGAAGATGGGGTTGAAAGAAGAGGGAACTGCCGCGGTCGCATCCATCGCTGATCAATCGGCAAGGGAATTCCATTTCTGTGCCGGCACCTCACCGCAAGGCGAAGCTTTTAATGTCGGTGTGCACCCGCGGCCGCAACCTTCGCCACCCCGCGCCCACAAACAGGGACGGCGTCGTTAGGCCGCAGAATCGATCGGGACACCGCGCCGCTCGGCTTTCGTTGTTACCAACCAGCGCACGAGTTTCTGCTCCAAATCGCTGGTCAGTTCGACGCACAAGTCCGCGCCGGCATCGACTCGTAACGGTTCGCCACTCGGCCGATCGAAAAGGAGTTGCACTCGGCGCCGGCCGGGCGAGCTCTCCAGGAGCTCGCGCACTTCGCGCAATTCCTCTTTCGTCGTCGCCGGCGAAAATTGGAGGAGTACGGCCGGCTCACTTTCGGCAGAGGCCTGCCCCGCCGTAGCGTCGCGAAGGCGGGTCGATCTTTCCGGCCGAGAGGTTGCCTCGCCAAGGCCGGCATTCCCGTTCGAAGCATCGTTGGCTTTGTTCGCGCCCGGTACTCTTATTTTCTGCGCCGTCGCGCGCAACGAATCGCCACGAGTGTCGATCGTTCCGCGCACCTCCACTACCCGGCCGGGAACAAGAATTTCCGACACGACAACGTAAACATCGTTCCAAATCACAACCTCGAGGGTGCCAGTCCTGTCTTCGACCCACACCACTGCGAACGGTTTCCCTTCCCGTCGCGTGAATTTCTTTTCCACCTGCACAATCGCGCCCCCGATTCTGAATTGCGAACGATCGTCCAGATCGCCTAACGAACTGATTGGCTGGTAATTTTTTGATGCGAAAAGATCGGCATACGCATCGAGCGGATGCCCGCTGACATAAAAGCCCAGCAGCTCTTTTTCGTAGGAGAGTTTTTCGTGGTCGCTCCACGGAGTAACAATGCGCTTCCTCGTTGTTGCCGCGTGAGTTTCTTCGTCGAAGAGCGAAACCTGGCCAACGGTCCGATCGCGCTGCGCCGCCGCGGCGCAGGAAAGCGATTCCTCGATGCAGGCAAAAAGTTCCGCGCGGTCGCGCCCAACAAAATCAAACGCGCCGGCCTTGATCAAACTTTCCAACATTTTGCGATTAGCGATGCGCGTCCCGATTCTTCCGCAAAAATCTTCCAGCGAAATGTATTCCCCTGCCCGCTCCCGATCCTGGATCGACATCTCCATCGCGGCTTCGCCCACGTTTTTGATCGCCGCCAGTCCGAAGCGGATTGCCATTTTTCCGTCCTGAGACTCAGGTGTGAATTTCAAACCGCTCCTGTTGATGTCCGGCGGCACGATCGAAATTCCCATTCGCTTACACTCGCCGACGAAAATCGAAATTTTATCGGTGTTGTTGATTTCGTTGCTGAGGAGTCCGGCCATGAACTCGACCGAATAATGCGCCTTTAAGTAAGCCGTGTGATAACTGATGACGCCGTAAGCCGCGCTGTGGCTCTTGTTGAATCCGTAACCCGCGAATTTTTCGAGCAAATCGAAGATCGCGTTCGCTTTTTTCTCCGGGATCTTGTTCGTGTGCGCGCAACCTTCGATGAAGTTGTTGCGCTCTTTCGCCATGGTTTTTTTGTCCTTCTTGCCCATCGCGCGGCGAAGCAGATCGGCTTGCGCGAGAGAGTAGCCCCCGAGTTTGCTCGCCGCCGCCATCACCTGTTCCTGGTAAATCATCACGCCATAGGTGTCGGCGCAGATTTCTTCCAAGAGCGGATGTAGATATTTGATCGGCGTCACTCCCTTTTTCGCTTTGACGTACTCGGGAATCAGCTCCATCGGCCCCGGCCGATAGAGCGCAATCAACGCGATGATGTCATCGAGCTTCTTGACCTCGAATTGCTTCGAAAGGTTGGTCATCCCACCGGACTCCATCTGGAAAAGACCGATCGTTTCGCCGCGGTTGTAGAGACCGAACGCCGCCGCGTCATCGAGCGGAATGTTCTTTAGTGAAAACTCCGGCTCGCGTTCGTGAATCAGCACGAGCGTGTCCTCGATCACGGTCAACGTTTTCAACCCGAGAAAATCCATCTTGAGCAGGCCGAGATCGTTCAGCGGGCCCATCGGATACTGGCTGATCACGTCGTTGCCTTTGACGTCGCGGCAGAGCGGGATGTAATCGGACAAATCGCGATCGGCGATGACGACGCCGGCCGCGTGCACCCCGGCATTGCGCGAGAGGCCCTCAAGCGTCTTCGCGTATTCGAACAGTTGCTTCGTTTGCGGTTCGGTCGCGATCGCGCGTTTCAATTCCGAATTTTTTTCCGCGGCCGAATCGAGTGTAATGTTCAACTCGTTTGGAATCATCCGCGCGATCCGGTCCGCCGCCGCATAGGAAAGTCCCATCACGCGGCCGACATCGCGCACCACGCTCTTCGCTTTCAGCTTTCCGAACGTGATGATCTGGGCAACGCGACGCTCGCCGTATTTTTGGCGAACATATTCGAGAACTTCGCCGCGGCGCGCTTCGCAGAAATCGACGTCGATGTCCGGCGGCGAAACACGGTCCGGATTGAGAAAGCGCTCAAAAATCAGTCCGAATTGTAACGGATCGATGTCAGTGATCCCGAGCACGTAGGCAATGAGCGAGCCGGCGGCCGATCCGCGACCCGGTCCGACCGGAATTCCGCGGCCTTTCGCGAAGTGAATAAAATCCCAGACGATCAGGATGTAGCTGACGAAACCAGTCTTCTCGAGCACGCTGAGTTCATAAGCGAGCCGCTCCCGCAGCTGATTGTCGATCTTGGCGCGCTCGCCGTAACGCTCTTCCAGACCTTTGTAACAAAGCTCGCGCAGATAACCTTCGCGCGTTTGTCCCTCCGGCACTGGATACTCGGGATATTTTGATTTTCCGAATTCGATCGTGACATTACAGCGTTCTCCGATCGCAAGAGTATTCGTAATTGCTTCCGGGAAATCCTTGAACAGCTCGCGCATTTCCGCGGGCGATTTGAAATACAGCTCCGGCGCATAACGCATCCGGCTTTCGTCCTGGACCATTTTGCCGGTGCCGATGCACAACATCACGTCGTGGGCGTCATGATCGTCGCGTCGCAGAAAATGGACGTCGTTCGCCGCGACCAGGCCGACACCCAGGTCTTTCGCGATTTGCGGCAACACGCGATTGCACTGGCGTTGTTCTTCCATCCCGTGATCGTGCAATTCCATGAAGAAATTTTCGGCGCCCAGGATGTCGCGATACTCGGCCGCGGCCTGCTTCGCTCTCTCGATGTTGTTCGATTGAATCGCCGAATTGACTTCCCCCGCGAGACAACCGCTCAACCCGATCAGCCCAGCCGAATGTTGCGCCAGCAGCTCCTTATCGATCCTCGGTCGGTAGTGAAACCCGTCGAGGTGCGCGGTTGAGATCAGTTTGACCAGGTTGCGATAGCCGACGTCGTTTTGCGCGAGCAAAGTGAAATGATACGCCGCTTCCCGCAGCGAACCCGCCTTCTCCCTGTGTGAGCGTGGCGCAAGGTAGGCCTCGCAGCCGATAATCGGTTTGACCCCGGCGCGCGTCGCTTCCTGGTAAAATTCGATCGCGCCGAAAAGATTGCCGTGATCGGTCACGGCCACGGCCGGCATGCCGAATTCGACCGCTTTTTTCATCAGCTCCTTCATCCGCACCGCGCCGTCGAGCAGGGAATATTCGGTGTGAAGGTGGAGGTGAACGAACGAATCGCGCGGCATCTTTGATATAAATGCAGTCAACCGCGTTCAGTCAAATTTGCCAAGCACTACAGCGCAGAAAATTTCTGCGTGCCGTCATCCCGAACGAAAGTGAGGGATCTCTCACAAGGTGATGGATCACACAAAGTACCTTGCGGGACGCTCGCTTCGATTGTGAGATTCCTCGCTCTGCTCGGAATAACAACGCTAGGGCTCGTCAAATAATTGTGATCCAAGATCATCCCATTTGGGATTCAAAGTTTCGACAAGCTGATTCTTCTTTTCTCTTCGCCAAGCCTTGATCTCCTTTTCGCGAGCGATCGCGTCGCTTGGATCATCGTATTCTTCGTAATAAACCAGGCGGTCGATTTTATAGCGCTTCGTAAATGATTTCGCCCCTGCATCTGCATGAAACCAAAGGCGAACTTCGAGACTGTTTGTAACGCCAGTGTAAATGACGACCCGGCTGCGGTTCGTCATCATGTAGACGTAGAACGTGCGATCCATCTGGGGGGCTCACATTCTGAAACAATCCAACCATCCTGCACAACCTGATTGATCACACCAAGTGGATTGTGTGATCTGCGCTTCGACTGTGAGATCCTTCGCTTACGCTCAGGATGACAAATCGAGCGCAAGTTTTCGCAAAAAATTTCCGCGCGTGATTGCAAAAATTTCTTGTTTGCAATCACAACATCGCGTTGGTAAGAGAGCGCGTGCCGCGCTCAGCTTCTGGTGAAGCGAGCGCGATTAGATCGACATGAAAAAACTGGAAGCGATCATCAAGCCGTTCAAGCTCGAGGAGGTCAAGGAAGCCCTCGCCGAGCTCGGGATTGAAGGCATGACCGTGACCGAAGTGAAAGGCTTCGGCCGTCAGAAAGGTCACACCGAAATCTACCGCGGCAGCGAATACACCGTCGATTTTCTGCCGAAAGTGAAAGTCGAAGTCGTGCTGGCGGACGACATGGTGGAGAAGGCGGTCGCCGCCGTAGTGGGCGCGGCCAAGACCGGCAAGATCGGCGACGGAAAAGTTTTTGTGCTGCCGGTCGAACACGCGATTCGGATTCGCACGGAAGAGATCGGCGAAAAAGCAGTGTGATTACGCGAGCTGCACCCAGCCCATTCCTCAATGGGTTGTCTCGGCTCTATTTATGTTCAGCGGCTTTTGTGAATAACCCGCCCGGATATTCACAATTCTTTAACACCTCAACGTCCCTGCCACGCCGTAGCAAAGCGAAGGCGGGTCAACAACTCAACTCCTCAACCTCTTAATATGGCCAAAGACAAAACCGCATCCGACGTCAGCAAAATGATCAAAGACAAAGATGTGAAGTTGATCGACTTCAAGTTCACGGATTTGCTCGGTACCTGGCAGCATTTCACCACCACCCTCACCGAATATAACGAAGAGATCTTTACCGACGGCCTCGGCTTTGACGGCTCCAGTATCCGGGGTTGGAGAGTCATCAACGCGTCGGATATGCTCGTCATTCCTGACGCGGCGACAGCCTGGATCGACATCTTCAACGCCGAACCGACCCTGAGTCTCATTTGCACGATTGTTGATCCGATCACGCGCGAGCCCTACGATCGCGACCCACGCGGCGTTGCCGAAAAAGCGGAGGCTTACTTAAAGAGCACCGGCATCGCCGACACCGCCTACTTCGGACCCGAGGCGGAGTTCTTCATTTTTGACGACGTCCGATTCAGTTACGACGGCAATTCATCGATGCATCGTGTCGATAGCGTCGAAGGACATTGGAACAGCGCGCGCGAGGAATTTCCGAACCTGGGTTACAAGATTCGCCCGAAGGAAGGTTATTTTCCGGTCTCGCCGATGGATTCGTTGCAGGACATTCGCAACGAAATGTGCATCGAGCTCGAGCGCGCCGGCATTCCGATCGAGCGCCAGCATCACGAAGTCGCCACCGCCGGCCAGGCCGAGATCGACATCCGCTACGCGCCGCTCAAACGCATGGGCGACAGCCTGCAATATTACAAATACATCCTGCGTAACGTGGCCAAGAAGCACAACAAGACGGTCACGTTCATGCCGAAGCCGCTCTTCGCCGATAACGGCTCGGGCATGCACACGCACATGTCGCTTTGGAACGGGGACAAACCGCTCTTCGCCGGCAACGGTTACGCCGGGCTGAGCGACATGGCGCTCTTTTTCATCGGCGGCATTTTGAAACACGCGCCCGCGCTGACTTGCCTAACCAACCCGACTACGAACAGTTACAAGCGGCTCGTGCCCGGATTCGAAGCGCCGGTCAATCTCGCTTACTCCGCGCGCAATCGTTCCGCCGCGATCCGTATTCCCACCTATTCGCCAAGCCCGAAAGCGAAACGAATCGAGTTCCGCACACCGGACGCGGCCGCCAATCCGTACATCGCGTTCAGCGCGCTCTTGCTCGCGGGTCTCGACGGAATTCAGAACCGGATCGATCCCGGCGATCCGCTCGACAAAAATCTTTACGATCTGCCGCCGGAAGAACTCGCCCAGATCGCGAGCGTGCCTGATTCGCTCCGCGGCGCGATCGAAGCGCTCCAGGCAGACCATTCCTTCCTCCTTCGCGGCGACGTCTTCAACGCCGACTTCATCGCCAACTGGATCGACATGAAACAAAAAGAATACGACGCTCTCCGGCTGAGGCCGCATCCGTACGAATTCTCGATGTACTACGACGTGTAATTCGTTTGTAGCGAGCCGCGCCCTCTAAAGACCATGAAACGAGTAGCGATAATCCTTGGTCTATTATTCTTAACTAAATCGCTTCATGCCGAGCTGCGAGCATAGTGCTTGAAATCACAACGCCGTCTCATAAGGAGGCGACCACGGGTTACACTGTCTATGCACCCGCAGAGGTAAGCATTTACTCCGACGAGGAGGTCGAGCGAAAGCAAAAGGTGTCTGCTGCGCAAGCCGCAGACGTTCTAAAACATGCCCGCGGTTGGAAAAGCGCAATTATGATCATAATCGTCTTTCACAATACGGTCAGACCAGAAGACTTAATCGGAATACTGGAAGGTATGAACGGCAACTCTGATCTGATGCTGGGCTACGTTGGAAGCGCGGATTACGGGCCAGGAAAACAAGACCTCGACAAAGTTCGGAATTGATTCACCGCCGAAATCGCTGGGAAACCGAATTGCTTTCTCTGCGTCCTCCGTGTCCTCTGCGGTTAAACTTGTGTGATTTTTGCTTCGACTCTGAAATGCTTCATGCATGGCTGATCAGTTAACAGGGCTGCTGTCCCCGTTCCTTAGATCGCGCCGAACGGCCGCGGTCGCGCCGTTCCTTGGTCAGGGACCTTTACTCGATATCGGTTGCGGCACCGGCGCATTAGCTCACGACGTTGACTCAACACGATACCTCGGCGTGGATCGGGACGAAGAGTCGATCTCGATCGCCAAAAATCTTTTTCCGGCGCATCGTTTTCTCACGCTCCCTGAATTCGCACAGTCACATAACGAAAATCAGTTTGAACGAATTGTTGGCCTGGCGGTGATCGAACATGTCGAAGACCCGCAAAAATGGCTGACATGGCTGCGAACTCTTTTAAAACCTGGCGGTCAGATTGTGCTGACGACCCCTCACCCTTCGATCCGTGGCGTTCACGAATTTGGCGGACACGTCGGCCTATTCAGCCGCGAAGGGGCAATGGAACATCGAGAACTGATAAATCGAGATCGCATGATCCAACTCGCCGAGACGAGCGGGTTCCGTGTTCGGCATTTCCGCAGATTTCTGTCGGGATGTAATCAACTGTTCGTTCTCGAGGCGACGGGAGGTTAGTAGGTAGGGGCGGATTGACCCCAATCGCCCGGCTTGTCCCAATTCCTGTTTTCCTGGGTTCCTGATTGGTTTGACCGCGCAAACCGCCGCTAAAAAAACGCAACCGACCGGCAGCAGCTGGTTTACGACTGTGATAAGCTTTTCGTCGTGAGTACGACTGCTTTGCGCCAGGACGAGCGCCCGTGGCGGGTCATTTTCGGGGTTGGCATTTTCGCCGCCGCGATCGTGGTTGTCGGGATGATGGTGTGGCAGGGAGTCGCTGCGCACGGCGCGCCTGATCCGACTCAACCGAACACGAGCCCGACGGTCGCCTTTCTCGATATCGGCATTCTCGTTTTTCGCGAAGGCCTTGAATGCATACTCGTGCTGGCGGCGATCACCGCGAGCATGACCGGCGCGAAGAGCGCTCATCGAAAGCCGGTGGCAGTGGGCGCCGGCGTCGCATTTGGCGCAACCTTGATCACTTGGTTCATCGCGGTCCGAATTGTCGATTCTCTGAGCGACAACATGCGGGCGCTCGATTTGCAGGCGGCGACCGGACTTCTCGCCGTCGTGGTGTTGCTGGTGATCATGAACTGGTTCTTCCACAAAATTTACTGGGGCGGCTGGATCCGAGCGCACAATCGCCGCCGCAAAGCGCTTCTCAGCAACGGCCACGAAATCGGAAAACAATCGTTGCTCTGGGGACTGATCCTGCTCGGATTTACGTCGCTTTATCGCGAAGGATTTGAAGTCGTTTTGTTTCTGCAGAGTTACAATCTGCGATTTGGGGGCGGGGTGGTTTTGAAAGGCGCGCTGCTTGGCATCGCGCTTTCGGGAATTGTCGCGGTTCTCACCTTCGTGCTGCAGCAAAAGTTGCCCTATCGCAAAATGCTGATCACAACCGGCGTTCTGCTCGGTGTGGTTTTGCTGGTGATGGTAGGCGAGCAAGCGCAGGAGATGCAGCTCGCTCATTGGATTTCGACCACGCCAATCGCGTCGCTAGTCCCGATGATTCCGCGTTGGATGGGAATGTGGTTCGCGGTTTTTCCAACTTACGAAACGCTGATCGCGCAGTTGATCGCCGCCGTTCTCGTGATCGGTTCTTATTATGCGGCGCGGCATTTTGGCGGCAAACCAGCGATCGAAGAGCCTGTTCAAGAAGCGAAAGCCGAAGCGCGAGTAGCGATCACCGAAGAATTGCAGCCGGTGCGCTAACTCCGGCGAGCAGTTTCCTTCTTCGATGACCAAGAGCGCGCTATCGATCTTGTTGTTGGCCTGCCGCGCCGTAGCCTTCGGCGTAGGCGGATCGATCCTCGCAACGAGTTCGTTCGCGGATCAGCGGCACTTCACGTTCGTTTACGAAGCAACGATCGAGGAACCGGGCGAATTCGAGTTGGAGAACTGGGTCACCGGACAAATCCGGAAAGGAGCGGATCATAGTTTTTCAGAAATCGATTTCCGCCACGAAATTGAATTCGGCGTGATAGACAGATTGCAGGCCAGCATTTATCTGGCCGATTGGAGCTATGTGAACTCGAAAGAGAACAACGGTTTCGCCTTCTCCGACGCTGCGCTCGAGCTCGTTTATCAGATTTACAATCCAGAAAAGGCGCCGTTCGGCTTGGCGCTTTATGAAGAGATTGAAGGCGGCGATCGGATCTTCGGATCGGAATCAAAATTGATCGTGCAGAAAAACCTCGGACCGATGGTTCTCGCATATAACGCGACATTGGAAGCGGTGTGGCAGGGCAAAGAGCTGGCGGAACGCGAGGCGGAGTTTCAGCAATCAATCGGCGCCAGTTACGAACTTAACCGATGCATTTCAATCGGCGCGGAACTCGTCCATGAACTCGCATTTCCGGAATGGTCGGACGCTGAGCGCCCCGTCATTTCCGGCGGTCCAAATGTCTCCGTTCATTGCGGCAAATGGTGGGGAACATTGACCGCGCTCGCGCAATGGACGCGCGCGCGCGACGAACCAGACGTTCAATTGCGAGCGATCGCCGGCTACTCTTTTTAGGCTGCTTTAATTCTGGTGATAAGCGTCTCGCCTGCGAAACCTTGATTGCAGCCGGGCACGCGCTGCCGCCATAAAACCGCCAGTCCGGCTCGGACCGATTCCAGTTGAACCGCGCGGCAAGCTTTTCACCTTAAGCGGATGATTTCGTCCACTTTGCGTTTTCTGTTTTCGGCGGCGCTCGTTTTGGTTTGCTTAACCACTTTTGCGGTTAGTCCACCGCCGAAACATGGCGGTCAGA
>Ga0209161_10004766_pt1 | contig 10784 bp, 12 predicted proteins | sample GraSoiAngelo_155_FD_186169 | JGI IMG/M metagenome (GOLD analysis project Ga0209161, IMG submission 186169) | Grasslands soil microbial communities from the Angelo Coastal Reserve, California, USA - 14_1009_13_30cm (SPAdes) (version 2) | ecosystem: Environmental > Terrestrial > Soil > Grasslands...
CAGGGGCTCGGCGGCGCACTCTACGAGGAGCTCGCGTACGACGTGAGCGGCCAGCCGCGGACCCAGACGCTGCTGGAGTACACGATGCCGTCGGCCGAGCAGGTCCCGCCGCTCAAGATCGCCAACGTCGTCACGCCGAGCCCGCTCAATCCGCTCGGCGTGAAGGGCGTCGGCGAGGGCGGCGCGCTGGCCCCTCCGGCGGCGATCGCCGCCGCCGTCGAGGACGCGCTGAGCCGCTTCGGTGCCCGGATCACGAGCACGCCGATCAGGTCCGAGAGCCTGCTGCGGCTCATGCTCCGGTCTTGACGGCGGCAATCGAACGCCCGTAACGTTCGCTACGGTATCTTCGCGGTCATCGAGCGGCGCCTGACGGGCTGGGCCTACGCGGAGGACGCCTCATGATCGACGCCTGGATCCTCGACTGGCTCAACGTCGGCTTCCGCTGGGTCCACCTGATCGCCGGCATCGGCTGGATCGGCACGTCGCTCTACTTCATGTGGCTCGACGCCGCGCTGATCCGGAACGACCCGTCACGGCCCGACGTGGAGGGCCACACCTGGCTGCTCCACAGCGGCGGCTTCTACCTCGTCGAGCGGCGCAAGCTCCCGCCGGGCCAGCTGCCGGCGCCGATCCACTGGTTCAAGTGGGAAGCCGCGATGACCTGGCTCACCGGCTTCGCGCTGCTGGTCATCGTCTACTACCTCACGCGCGGCGTGTACCTCGTGGATCCCGCCATCTCCGCGATCGGTCCCGGCCAGGCGGTCGCGCTGGGGATCGGCCTCCTCGTCGTCGCGTGGGCGGTGTATGACCTCGTGTGGAGTTCGCCGCTCGCCCGCGACGGAGGCCGCGCCGCCACCGTGCTCTCGTGGGCGCTGCTGCTGGCCGTCGTGTACGGGCTCACGCGCGTGCTGAGCGGCCGCGCCGCGTACATCCACACCGGCGCCATGCTCGGGACGATCATGGTGGCGAACGTGTGGATGCGCATCGTGCCGGCCCAGCGCGACCAGATCGCCGCCGCCACGGCGGGCCGCACGCCGGACGCCACGCTGGCCACGCGCGCCAAGCAGCGGTCGACCCACAACAGCTACGTGACGTTCCCCGTGATCTTCATGATGCTGAGCCACCACTATCCGCTGACGTACGGCCATCGGCTGAACTGGCTGGTCCTCTGGCTGCTCATCGTCGTGGGCGCGGGCGTCCGTCACGTCATGATCGCGCGCGAGCACGGCCGGCGCGCCGACTGGTGGCTCGTGCCCGTCGCCGCGGCCGTCGCCGCGGTCGTCTACCTGACGTCACCGGCGTGGCTCGGCGCCGCGACCAGGGGCGGGGAGCGCGTGGCGTTCGACGCGGCCAACACGGTCATCGCTCATCGTTGCGTGTCCTGCCACTCCGAGCGGCCGAGCGACGATATCTTTCGCATCGCGCCCAACGGGGTGACGTTCGACACGCCGGAGAGCATCCGCGCCCGCGCCGAAACGATCCGTATGCGCGTGGCAATTCTGAAAAATATGCCGCTCGCCAACAAGACCGGCATGACGGACGCCGAGCGCGATCTGCTGGCCCGCTGGGTCGATCAGGGGGCCGCGATCGACGTCGGCACGCGGGGCCGCTGAGCGTGGCGGCGGTGACGCTCACGCTCGAGGCGCTGAACCGGCTGCGCGCCGCGGAGTTCGAGCGGGCGCTGGGGGAAGTCTTCGAGCGTTCACCCTGGGTCGCGGGCCGCGTGGCGCCGGCGCGCCCGTTCGCCACCGTCGAGGATCTGCACGCGGCGATGGTGGCGGCCGTGCGTCGCGCCTCGCGCGACGAGCGGCTCGCGCTGCTTCGCGCCCACCCGGACCTGGCCGGGCGGGCCGCGCGAGCCGGGGCGCTGAGCCCGGCCTCCGTCGCCGAGCAATCGAGCGCCGGCCTGGATCGGCTCGACGACGGCGAGTTCGCGCGGTTCGGCCGGCTGAACGCGGCGTATCGCGAGAAGTTCGGGTTTCCGTTCATCATCGCGGTGCGCCGACACGACAAGCACGCGATCCTGGCCGCGTTCGAGACGCGACTGCTCAACACGTCCGACCAGGAAATCGCTACCGCGCTCGCCCAGGTCTTCGAGATCGCGCGTCTCCGTCTCGATCGGCTCGTGAGTGCCCGATGAGCCCCGGCCTCACGACCCACGTCCTCGACACGTCTCGCGGCCGGCCGGCGGCCGGCCTCCGGATCGATCTCTCCCGCGTCGAGGCCGACGGGCGCACGCGCCTGGTCAAGAGCGTCACGACCAACGCGGACGGCCGCTGCGATGCCCCACTCCTCGGTCCCGCCGACATGGAGCTCGGGCGCTACGAGCTCCTCTTCCACGTCGGCCCCTACTTCCGCGCCTCCGGCGCGACCTCGGTGGACCCGCCATTCCTCATCCGCTTTGCAATCGCCGACGCCGCGTCGCACTATCATGTGCCGTTGCTCGTTTCCCCGTACGGCTACACGACCTACCGAGGCAGCTGACGATCACCCCCGCGCGAGGCTCGTCCAGCTCGCCGGCGAGCGGTTGAACCGGGTCGAGCTCCGGTTCAAGCGGGAGGGTCGCGAAAGCCGAGGCGGAGCTGTCGGCGGTCGGCCAGCTCCCCGGTCTTGCGGCGCGCCGCGCCGCCGAGTACGCTGGCTGCGCTCGCGGCGCCGACCGGCGCCCCGGGGAGGAAAACAGAGATGAAGCCGACGATCGTTCCCGAGACGCCGCTGCCTTCGACCTCCCGCGACGAGCTGTGGTCGAGCGACGCCATCGCTCGCATGCTCCAGGCGCTCGACGTGCCCTGGGTGGCCCTGGTGCCCGGGGCGAGCTTCCGCGGGCTCCACGACAGCCTGGTCAACCACATCGGCAACCAGCATCCGCAGATGCTGCTGTGCCTGCACGAGCAGCACGCGATCGCGATGGCGCACGGCTACGCGAAGGCCAGCGGCCGGATGATGGGCGCCATCCTGCACTCGAACGTCGGTTTGCTGAATGGCAGCATGGCGATCTTCAACGCGTGGTGCGACCGGGTCCCGATGCTGATCCTCGGCGCCACGGGCCCGTGGGACGCGGCCAAGCGCCGGCCCTGGATCGACTGGATCCACACCGCGTCCGATCAGGGCGCGCTGATCCGCGGCTTCACCAAGTGGGACAACCAGCCGGCGTCGGTGCCGGCGGCCTACGACGCCCTCCTGCGCGCGGCGCAGATGGCCACGACGGCGCCGTGCGGCCCCACCTACGTGAACCTCGACGCGGGATTACAAGAAGCGAAGCTCGGCGGCCTGCCGCCGCTTCCCGACGCGTCGCGCTTCCAGGCGCCCGAGCCGCCGCGGCCCACGCCCGAGCTGGTGGCGCGCGCGGCCGCGCTGCTCTCCGGCGCCGCGGCGCCGGTGATCATGGTCGGTCGCGGCCGGCGCACGATCGAGAGCTGGCGGGCCCGCGTCGCGCTCGCCGAGAAGCTCGGCGCGCGGGTGGTCACCGACCTCAAGCCGGGGGCCAGCTTTCCGACCCGCCATCCCTTGCACGTCGGGCCGCCCGGAACCTATCTCTCCGAGGCCGCCGTCCGCGTCGTGCGCGAGGCCGACGTGGTCCTCGCCCTCGACTGGATCGATCTGGCCGGAACGCTCAAGCAGGTGTACGCGGATCAGCCCGTCGGCGCCAAGATCGTCTCGGCGTCGGTGGACGTCCATCTGCATCGGGGCTTCGGCATGGAGTACTTCGGGCTGCCTCCGGTGGACGTCCAGCTCCTCGCCGAGCCCGACGTCGCCGTGCCCCTGCTGCTCGAGGCCTGCCGCGCCCGCGCGCACACGCCGCCGCCGCGCGCGCCGGAGCCGGCGCGGCGCCCGCACGAGGTCCTGAGCCTCCGGGCCGTCGCCGACGCGCTCAACGAAGCCACCGAGGGCATCGACGTGTGCCTGACGCGCCTGCCGCTCGGCTGGCCGGGCGAGAGCCGCCACTTCGATCACCCGCTCGACTATCTCGGCGGCGACGGTGGCGCGGGTGTGGGGGCGGGGCCCGGCCTCACGGTCGGCGCCGCGCTGGCCCTCAAGGGCACCGGCCGCGTGACGATCGGCATGCTCGGCGACGGCGACTACCTGATGAGCGTGACCGCGCTGTGGACCGCGGCCCACTACAAGATCCCCGCGCTGTTCCTGATCTGTAACAACCGGTCGTTCTACAACGACGAAGCCCACCAGGAGCGCGTCGCGCGGCTGCGCGGGCGACCGGTCGAGAACAAGTGGATCGGCCAGCGGATCAACGAGCCGGACATCGACCTGGCCATGCTCGCGGTCGCGCAGGGCGCCAAGGGCATCGGCCCGGTGACGGATCCCGACAAGCTGCGGAGCGCGATCGCGCAGGGCGTGCGCGCGGTGCAGGACGGCGACGTCGTCGTCATCGACGCGCGCGTACGGCCCGGCTACGACGCCGACATCAGCGGCGAGCGCGCCGCGATGCAGGAGCGCATGGCGCGGCGCTGACGCACCATCGGCTTCCGCCGCTCACGAATCGACAAGGGGAGAACTGCCATGGCACAGAACGGCGCGATGAAGAATATGCGACTCCTGAGCCACAACGACCTCGGGGGCTTCGGCAACGTGGGCGAGGGCATGGCGATCCAGCTCGCCCGCGACGGCCGGCGCATCCTGTGGCTCGGCCACGAGTCGGCCCCCAAGAACTTCACCGCCGTGGACGTGACGGATCCCCGCAAGCCTTCGGTCATCCTCCAGACCGATCTGCCGCACGGCGACATGCGGTCGAACAACCTGGAGCTGCTGGGCGACCTGCTCATCGTCCCGTACCAGACGAGCCGGGTCGGCTTGAAGCCGGCGGGTGTCGAATTCTTCGACGTCTCCGACCCGAACCATCCGAAGTCGGTCGCGTTCTTCGACGCCTCCGGGCCCCACTCGCGCGGCGTGCATCACATGTGGTTCGTCGACGGGGCGTATCTGCACCTGGCGAGCGGTGCGGGCGACTTCAAGCCGCGCAATCCCAAGGACGATCAGTTCTATCGGATCATCGACGTGCGCCAGCCCACGCGTCCGGTCGAGGTCGGTCGCTGGTGGCTCCCGGGCACGCGCGACGGAGATTCCGAGCCGGCGCCGACGCGGCACACCAAGATCGACGCGGGCTTCCGCGCCCACAACACGAACGTCTACCCGCGGCGGCCCGACCGCGCGTGGATCGGCTATCTCGACGCCGGCGCGATCGTCCTCGATATCTCGGACATGGCCCGACCCAAGCTGGTGAGCCGCTGGGACTATCACCCGCCGTACCCGGGCTTCACGCACACGGTCCTGCCGCTCTTCGACCAGCAGCTGATGATCGTCTCCGACGAGGCCACCGCGGTCGGGGGCGCTGACTGGCCCAAGCTCGTGTGGGTGGTCGACGTCAGGGACGAGACGAATCCGGTGCCGATCGCGACGTGCCCGATCCCGCCGGTCGGCGAATTCGCCGGACGCGGCGGCCGGTACGGCGCCCACAACCTGCACGAGAACCGGCCGGTGCCGGGATCGTTCGTCTCCGAGACGCTCATCTTCGGCACGTTCTTCAACGGCGGCGTGCGCGTCTTCGACGTCTCCAACCCGTTCCGGCCGGAGGAAGTCGCGTACTGCGTCCCGGACGCGCCGCGCGGATCGAAGGCCGGCGCCATCCAGATCAACGACGTGTTCGTGGACGAGCGCCGGATCGTCTACGCGGTCGACCGCCTGATCGGCGGCCTGTACGTTCTGGAGCTCGACGTGTAGGTGAGGGGAGCGTTCCGACGCCGGGTCGTCGCGCCGGAACGCGTGTGGATCGAGCGCGGCTACTTCTTGCCGAGCTCCGCCACCGCGCGATCGCGGTAGCTGAAGTTGAACAGCCTGGCCGGCGGCAGCAGGTCCTTGTACTTGAGGAAGCCGTACTCGCCGCTGAGCCGCTGCATCGAGTCGAGCACCGCGGGATCCATCTCGAGATTCGGGTCGAGCACGTGCGCCCGCGCGCGGCGGATCACGTCGGCCTTGGCGCCGGTGTACTTGACCATCAGGTCGATGTTGCGCTCCTGCTTCCAGCCGTTCTCGAGTGCGAGATCGCGCGCCGCCTTGACGTAGGCCACCATGACGTTGTGGGCGAGGTCCGCGTTCTTGGCCGCCCAGTCCTTGTTCCACACGACGCCCGTCATCGGCGTGGCCTTGACGCCGGCCGGGCGATCGAGCGGGCGCAGCGCGATGCCGCGCTCCTCGGCCAGCGTAGGGAAGGGCTCGGTGAGGATCGCCGCCTCGACGGCGCCCGACTCCAGCGCGGGCACCATATCGGGGAAGGGGATGATCTTGATCTGGACGTCGCGCAGGCCCAGGCCGTCCTTCTTCAGAATTTGCTCGAGCATCCATTCGACGGCCGCGCCGCGAACGTTGAGGGCGACGGGCTTGCCCTTGAGATCTCCGATCCGCTTGACCTCCTTGCCCCAGGACGCCTTGCGTACGACGAAGTAATCCTCCATGTACGCGAGATGCAGGGGCGCCACCCACTCGAGCGGGAGCCCGGACGCGACCGCGTTGAAGCCCGCGGCGCCCATCCCGGAGCCGCCCAGCTGCAGCTGACCCGTCGCGACCTGAGAGACGACTTCCGGTCCCCCGGCCAGCCGCACCATCTCGACCGTCACACCTGCCGTCGGCAAATAGCGATCGGCGAGGATGAACAGCGCCGAGAAGGAGTCGGCGGGCAGGTAGCCGATCTTGACGCTCGGCTTGGCCTGGGGCGATACGATGGGCGCGGCCGCGAGCACGGTCAACGCCGCCGCGGCGAGCCAGATCGTGACCGTCCAGATCCGGGTCATGGAAGCCTCCTCGATCGCGGCCTGATCAGCGTGGGGACTCGACGAGGCGCGTGATCTCGCCGGGCTCGGGAAGACGGCCGGCCCCGCGCTTGGAGAACACGGTGCGACCGTCGACGGTGACCGTCAGCTCGCCCAGGCCGCCCCAGCGAATCTTCGCCGGCACGTGAAGGGTCGTCTGGAGCTCGTCGCGGAGGCGGACCGCCTCGCGCCGCAAGTCCATTCAGATCGCGCAGCGTCTGATCTCGATGTTGATGGTTCGCGTTTTAAACACAGATCACCGTCGAAGGCAAGTGTGGTATAGGGAACCTTCGACAGCGACCCCGAGTGAACGGCGCGACATCCCACAATCCACTCACCCAGGAGGACACCCATGAAGATGGAACGGCTCCTGTCCCCCCTCATCGGCGCGGCGTTAGTCCTGGCCGCCACAACAGGAAGCGCACAGCAGCCGCCAGCCGCGGCACCGCCCCCACCGCCGCCGTACGGCATGGCGATCAGCCTCGAGCTGGCCAAGAAGGTCATGGCGGGCGCCGAGGCCGAGGCGAAGAAGAACAGCTGGAACGTCTGCATCGTCGTGCTCGACTCGGGCGGCAACATCGTGATGGTGGAGCGGATGGACGGCGCGCAGTTCGGGAGCATCGAGGTCGCGCGCGAGAAGGCTTACTCGGCCGTCGCGTTCCGCCGGCCTACCAAAGCCTTCGACGACGCGCTGGCCCAGGGCGGTAACAATTTGAGGATCCTCCGGCTGCCCGGCGCGAGCCCGCTCGAGGGGGGGATCCCGATCGTCGTGGACGGCAAGCTCATCGGCAGCGTCGGCGTGTCGGGCGTCACCTCGGCGCAGGACGCCCAGATCGGCCGAGCTGGCATCGACTCGCTGAAGTAGTCACCTCACCGGGCGACGGGTCGGGATCTCGCCTCGACCCGCCGCTCGCCGTTTTAGAGATCAATGCCGGGACGCTCACCCAAAGTCGTCGTGAACGAAGTCAGCGTGACCTTCGAGAGCCACGGGCGCTCGGTGACGGCGCTCGATCGGATCTCGCTCCAGGCTCAGGTCGGGGAGTTCCTCTGCGTCGTCGGGCCCAGCGGCTGCGGCAAGTCCACGCTGCTGCGCGTCCTGGCCGGCCTCGTCGACCCGACCGGAGGCCAGGTGCGCATCGAGGCCGAGCGGCCGGGGACGCCGCTGACCGCGATGGTGTTCCAGGAGCACGCGCTGTTGCCGTGGCGCACCGTGCGCGACAACGTCACGTTCGGCCTCGAGAACCGCGGCGTGGCCCGTGCCGAGCGCGAGGCTCGAGCGCGAGAGATGCTGGCGATGGTCGGGCTCACCCGGTTCGCGCAGCACCACCCGCACCAGCTCTCGGGCGGCATGAAGCAGCGGGTGGGGATCGCCCGCGCGCTCGCCACCGACCCCGAGGTGCTGCTGATGGACGAGCCGTTGGCGGCGCTCGACGCGCAGACGCGGACGATCATGCAGGAGGAGCTGCTCCGGATCTGGGCGGCGCTCGGCAAGACCGTGGTCTACGTCACCCACTCGCTCGAGGAAGCGCTCCTCCTCGGCGACCGGATCGTGCTGCTCACCGCGCACCCGGGACGGGTGAGCCAGGTCTATCCGGTCGATCTCGGCCGGCCGCGTGGGCTCGAGGTCCGCGGGTCGCCGGCCTACGGCGTGCTGCTCGAGAGGATCTGGTCGCAGCTCCGCGAGGAGGTCGTCCGCGCGATGGCGGACGATCGCAGCGGCGACGCGTGAAGACGATCGGTCGCTGGCTCGCCGAGCACTGGATCGCCCTGGGCTCGCCGATCGTCTCGCTGATCGTCTGGGAGTGGGCGAGCGCGACCGGCGTCCTGCGCGAGGCGTTCTTTCCACGTCCGTCCACGGTGCTCGCTCACCTGGTCCAGCTCGCCGCCGACGGCACACTCTGGGCTCACACCGCCCGGAGCCTCGTCCGCATCGGCTGGGCGTTCGCGCTGGCCGCCGTCTTCGGCGTGGGAATCGGGCTCGCCATGGGACTCTGGCGCCGCCTGCGCGACGGGCTCGATCCGGTCTTCGCGGTGATCTATCCGATCCCGAGCGTGCTGTACCTGCCCCTCGTGAGCTTCCTGGTGCCGCCCGGTGAGATCGCGCTGATCGTGACGACAGCGGTGACGTCGTTCTTCCTGATCGCCTTCACCACGACGCACGGCGTGCGCCAGATCGATCGGCTCGTCGTCGAGGCCGCCGTGCACTACGGCGCGCGGGGCCCGCGCCTCTTCGCCGCGGTGCTGCTGCCCGGGGCGCTGCCGTTCATCTTCACCGGGCTCCGCCTCGGCCTCGGCTTCGCGCTGATCGTCGTGGTCGCCGTGGAGATCGTCTCGGCGAGCCGTGGGCTCGGTGCGCTGCTGTGGCTCTCGTGGCAGATCCTCAAGGTCGAGGACATGTACGCCACGTTCTTCGTCATCGCGCTCCTGGGCGCCGTCCTCTCCCACGGCCTGGCCGCGCTGCGCGCACGGCTCCTGCCGTGGGTGCCGGACGTGGCAGAGCGCTGAGATGGCGTTGGCGGTGCCGGCCGTGCTGCTCGGTCTGTGGGAGCTCTGCGCCCGACTCGCCATCGTCTCGCCGCGATACTTTCCGCCGCCCACTCAGATCGGCTGGGTGCTGGTGGACCGCTTCGCCGAAGGGGATCTGGCGGCGAACACGCTCGTGACGGTCGCGCGCCTGGCCGCGGCCTTCGCGCTCGCCGCGGCGCCGGCGGTGCCGCTCGGCCTCGTGATGGGGATCGCCCGACCCGTGCGCGAGGTCGTCGAGCCCTACATCGCGTTCATCTTCCCGGTCCCGAAGATCACGCTCCTGCCGTTTCTGTTGATCATCCTCGGCGTGGGCGAGCCCGCCTTCGTGGTGACCGGCGCGACCTCGGCGTTCTTCCAGATCGTCATCAGCACGATGGCGGGCGTGCAGACGATGGACCCGCGATTGCTGGAGGTCGGCCGCAACTACGGGGCGCACGGCGCGCGGCTCTTCTGGAAGGTCATCGTGCCGGCGGCCCTGCCGGCGATCTTCACGGGCCTGCGGCTGGGCCTGGGCCTGGCGCTGGTGGCACTCGTCGCCGTCGAGTTCATCGCGGCGAAGTCGGGCCTCGGCCACCTCGTCTATCGGCACTGGCAGATGCTGAGCACGCCGGAGATGTACGCGGCGTTCGCGCTGGTCGGCGCCCTCGGCCTCGGGCTCACGCGGGGGCTGCGCGCGTTGCAGGCGCGGATGCTCGCCTGGCCGGAGGACGTCGGAAGGCTGTAGCGGCGTGGGCGCGCGCTACAGAATGCGGCACACCTCGTCGAACGGAAGGCGCGGAAGGCGCGGAAGAACTTTGCTCGGGTCGCCGTGGCCGATGTTGCACAGGAAGTTGGACTTCACGCGCCCGTCGGGGAAGAACTCGGCGTCCACCTTCGCGTTGTCGAACCCGGACATCCCGCCCACGTCGAGCCCGACCGCGCGCGCGGCGATCATGAAGTACGCGCCCTGGAGCGTGCCGTTGCGGAACGCCACCGTCTCGGCGAGCTGGGCGTTGGCCTCGTACGGGTTCTTCATCTCGGGCCGGTGCGGGAACAGGCGCGGCAGCAACTCGTAGAAGCGCGGGTCGTACCCGATGATCGCGGTGACCGGCGCCTGCTTGGTCTTCTCCATGTTGCCGGCGCTGAGCGCGGGCAGCAGCCGCGCCTTCGCCTCGGGCGTTCGGACGAACAGGAACCGCGCCGGACACGAGTTGGCGCTGGTGGGACCGAATTTCATGATGTCGAAGATCGCCCGCAGCTGGTCGTCGCCGACCGGCGTCGGGAGCCAGCCGTTCTGAGTCCGGGCCTTGAGCAGGATCAGATCGAGCGCTTTTTCGTCGAGCGTCATGGTCTCCTCGCGTCCTGGATGGCCTGCCACACCCGCTCGGCGCTGGCGGGCATGTCGAGCTGGCGCACGCCGACCTGGGCGAGCGCGTCGATGACCGCGTTCATGACGGCCGG
>Ga0209161_10004769_pt1 | contig 10781 bp, 9 predicted proteins | sample GraSoiAngelo_155_FD_186169 | JGI IMG/M metagenome (GOLD analysis project Ga0209161, IMG submission 186169) | Grasslands soil microbial communities from the Angelo Coastal Reserve, California, USA - 14_1009_13_30cm (SPAdes) (version 2) | ecosystem: Environmental > Terrestrial > Soil > Grasslands ...
GGGGGGCGAGCACCGAGGCCGCCTCGGCGATGCGCGACGTATCCTGGGCGGACAGTCTGACTGTCTGACTGATGGACAACAGCACTGCCAGCGCATAACAGACCGACCGTCCGACCGTCCGACCGTCCGACGCTTTCATTGGCGCCCTCCCATCCACTCCACGATCCGCTGCATCGCCGCGCGCGCGTCGGCCAGCGCCACCGTCTCGACGGGGGTGCCCTCGAACTGCGATGGCACGGACACGACGCTCACATCGGTGAACGGGCCCGCGAGCCGTTTCACGGACTCGAGCCCGGCGTTCGAGGCCTGGAGACTCTGGACTGTGAACGCCACCACCACCATGCCGGTGACGCGGGGCTTGGCTTGCACGGCGGCTGCGAGCGCGGCGCACGCGGCGCGCCGTCCGGCGACCGGCGCGGCGAGGAGTCCGCCGCCGTAGGCGTGCGGTTGCTTGAGCGCGGCGACGGGAGTGAGCACGGGCAGCCCCAGCGCCTCCACCTCGGCGGCCCCCGTGGCGCCGACGTCCACGTAGGCGTTGTCGACGGTGAACGCGGCTTCGGCTAGCATCGGCCGGCCGCGGGTCAGGTGCGGCCCCTTGAGGCCGAACAGCGTGACGCGATGGCCCTCGAGATTCTGCTGATCGAACAGCGGCTGCGTGACGCGCCCCACCCGGCGCAACGTGAGATAGCCCTCGTCGGTCACGTTGCCGACCACGTAGCCGGGCTCGTCGAGCGGGCAGGCGACGAGCCGCTTCGGCGCGCCGCGTCCCAGCGTCAGCACCACGTTGCCGACGCGGTCCTTAGCCGCTTGGCCGGGGAACAACGCCACCAGCGAGTCGGCCATCGCCTGCTCGTAGCCGGAGACGGCGGTCATCGCCGAGAAGCGGATCGTGAGTGGGTCGACGGTGTTTTGGGCGGACAGTCGGACAGTCGGACTGAGGGACAGTACAAGCGACATCCCCACCGCACGCATTCCGTCCGTCAGTCCGACCGTCCGACTGTCCGACGCTTTACGGTTCATCGTCGATCTCCACGTCGAGACGCTTGATGTGCAGCCGCACCGGCTTCGTCCATTCTCCCCGTACCGCCAGCGCCCGCACCACCCGCGGCAAGAGCCGGTGCTCGGCGGCGAGGACCCGCTCGGCGAGCGACGCCGCCGTGTCGTCCGGGCGGACCGGCACCGGCCACTGCGCGATGATCGGGCCGCGGTCGTACTGCTCGTCCACGTAGTGGACCGTAGCGCCCGACAGCGCGGCGCCGCTCGCCAGCACGGCCTCGTGCACGCTGGGGCCGTACATGCCGGGGCCGCCGAACGCCGGCAGCAAGGCGGGATGGATATTAATCATCCGCCAGCGAAACCGCGCCACCGCCGCGGCGGGCACGAGCTTCAGGTACCCGGCGAGCACGACCAAGTCCGCGCCTTCGAGGGCGCCCAACAGCTCGGCGGGGTCCGCGGGATCCCGCAGGACGGTGGTGGGGACGCCGGCGCGCCGGGCCCGGTCCAGGGCGCCGGCGTCCGGCCGGCTGGAGACGACGCGGGCGATCGCGACCGGGGCGGCGTGGTCGAGCAGAGCCTGGAGGTTCGTGCCGCCGCCCGAAACGAGCACGGCGGCGCGGACCGGGGTCACTGATCGCGGCGGCAGCGCGCGAGGGACTTGGGCTTGGCGCCGTTGGTCACGCTGAGCGTGAACGCACCCGTCGCGTACTTCCCATCGGTGTTGACGACGACCTGGTAGTCGCCGCTCTGCGGGAACGTCATCGTCAACCGGGCGTTGCAGTTCCCCCCCGAATCGTTGTCCTGGTTGGAGCGGGCGATGCCCGGCCCCATGACGAACAGATACGAGTCGAAGTCGTCCGATTCGAGGTCGATCGTCACCGTCTGGCTGGCGGTGCCTCGCAGCGTCCAGCTCTGGGCGTAGGTGCTGTCGATCTCGCGGAACACGTCCTGGCGGGTGAGCCGGCCCTGGACCGTCTGGCCGATGGTGATCGTCGGCAGGCCGGTCTCGCGGATCAGCGGCTCCTGCGCACCGCTGGGCGGCGAGCACGCGTCCTCGATCTTGTCGCGCTGGCCGTCCGTGACGGTAAGGCGGAAGGCGCCCGTGGCGCGGCGCACCGCTGTGGTGGTGTTCACCTTGATCGTGTACGATCCGGATTGCGGGAAGACGCGCGAGATCCGCGCCGCGCACCCGGATCCGCCGTGCATGTTGCCCTGGAACTCGGTAATCCCCGGGCCCTCGACCATGAGGTACGGCTCGAAGTCGTCGGAGGCGAGGTCGATGGTGTAGGCGCGGCCCGCGACGGCCGTGAACGTCCAGCGCTGCAGGTACGTGGTGTCGGGGAACAGCTCGTCGTTGGCGGTGAGCTGGCCGGTCATTGTCTGCCCCGACGCGATCGTGCGGGCCGCTCCTCCCCCGCCGCCCCCACCGCCCCCGCCGCCCCCGCCCCCAGTAGGCCGCTGCGACGGGGAGCAGTCGCCTTCGATCTTCGGCAGGCTGTCCTTGATGACGGACAGCGTGAAGCGGCCGGTCTGGCGCAACGGGTGCGTCGTCGTGTTCACGCGGATGCGGTAGGGCCCAGCTTCGGGGAAGATCGCGGCGATGCGCGCGGCGCAGCCCTGGCCGCTGTGCAGGTCGCCGTCGTTGACGCCGGGACCGTCCACCATGAGGTACGGGTCGAATTCGTCGGACGAGAGGTCCACGGTGTACTTGCTCCCGGCAACCGCGGTGAGCGTCCAGGTCTGGATGTACGTCGTGTCGATCCACAGCTCGTCGGCGGTCGTGATCCGGCCGGTGACGGTCTGGCCCGGCGCGATCGCGTGATCGCTGCCGGTCGCCGGGGTGGAGACCGGCAGAAGCGTCCCGCCGCCGCCGATGGGCCGCGTGGCCACCGCGCCGCTGCTGAACCGGCAGTTCCCCTTGGGCGAGGTCGGCGACACGCCGTCCGACACGCGCAGCGTGTAGGTCCCCTGCTGGTTCTTGCTCGCGGTCATGGCGATGATGCGCAGCGGCCGGTCCTCGGTGGTGGTGTAGACGATGCGCGCGTTGCAGCCGCCGCCGCCGTCGTCGTTCTCGACGATGAGGTCGCGGTGCCCGCGCTCGAGCCGCAGGAACGGGTCGAGGTCATCCGACATCATGTCGATGGTGAACGTCTGGTTCGCCTGGACCGGCAGGATCCAGCGCGCGAAGTAGATCGAATCGGTGAACTTCGCCCCGCTGTCGTTCAGCGCCCCCGAGATGTTCTGGCCCACCTTGATCATCCCGGCGACCCGGCCGAAGCCGACGCACGAGGTGTCGGCGGGCGCGGGCCGCGAGCCCTTCACCACCGTCAGCCGGAAGCTGCCCAGCTCGGAGCGGTAGGAGGAGTTCGCGTAGATGCGGTAATTGGCGGCGTCGGGGAGCCGGTAGGTCACGCGCGCGTTGCACTTGCCGTCGGAATCGTCGTCCGAGGCGAGACGGTTGCCGTTCCCGTCGGTGAGGATCAGGTTCGCGTCGAAGTCGTCGGAGGTGAGCTCCGCCGTGACCGTGTCGCCGCGGTTCCCCACGAAGGCGTACAGCTTGTAGTGCGTGCTGTCGGGGAACGTCGGATCCGAGGGCAGCAGGCGACCGGTGGCGGGGCGCCCCACCATGAGGGGGACCTGGGCGGCGAGCGTCGCTGGCAGGGCGGCGAAGGCGGCGATGGCGGCGAGGGCGAGAACGAGCAGGCGGCGAGAGGCGGACACAGCGACTCCTTGTCGGGGTGCGGGATCGCAGGGCGCGCGGAGACTAAGATGCAAAGATGGACGGGACGGCACAATCACGAGGTGGTAGATCACTCGCGCCCGCAGGGGGGGAGGGTCGCGGACGCGGCCGGCGTTGCGATTTTCACCACGAGGAGGAACGGTCCCGTCGCCCGGGCCGATATGCCGCAGACCACGGCCGGGACGATGTGGGATCTCATGGGCGGCCCAGAATCTCTCGCACCGCCGCCGCCAGGTCTGCGACCACCGTCACACCGAGCACCCGAGCCTGATCCCGATGACCCTCCCCCTCACCCGTCAACACCAGGAACCCCGTGCCGCCGAGGGTCCGGGCGGGCCCCACGTCGGACAGCCGGTCCCCGATAAAGAAGGAACGGGCGAAGTCGATTCCCAGCGCGGCGCGGGCCTCCTCGAACAGCCGCGTACCCGGCTTACGACAGTCACACGGGCCGGTCACTTCGGGGTGGTGCGGGCAGAAGTACGCGCCGTCGAGGTGCGCCTGATAGGGCGGGGCGGCGAGCAGCTCCGCGAGGCGACGTTGCACCGCGTGGTAGTCCGCGGCGGTGTACAGCCCGCGCGCGATCCCGGACTGATTGCTGACCGTGACCACGAGGACCCCGGCGTCGTTGAGCCGGCGCACCGCCGCGCCGGCGCCGGGGAGCAGCCGCGCCTTCCCGGGCTGATGCAGAAAGCCCGGGTCCTCGAGAATGGTGCCGTCGCGATCCAGGAACGCCGCGCGCCGACCGGCGTCAGCCATCGAGCGCGGCGCGGGCGGCGTGGGCGGCGGCGCTCACCTGGTCGGGGAAGATGGTGCGCGGATCGAGGACGACGCGGGCTTCGTGGATGCGGGGGATGAGCGGCGGGTCCCCGGCTCGTAACCGGGCCGCCAGGAGGTCCACCTTCAGATGGTCAGACGTCAAACTCACCAGCCAGGTCTTGAGCGTCGTGCCCGGGAACGATCCCCCCCCGACTTCGGACTCCCCTTCAATCAGGGACGCCTCTCCCCCTACGCCTTCTCGCAACGCTTCTCCCCTACGCCTTACGCTGTCTACGTCTTCTGTGAGCATTCGCAGTACGGGGATCTCTCTGCGGGCCCGCTCCGGGTCCCGATACAGCGCCAGCGTCGCTTCGAGCGCGGCGAGGGTGAACTTGTCCGAACGCACCGCGCGGGCGAGCGGGTCCTGGCGGCACGCGGCGATCGCCGCCGCGCGGCCCACGAGGATGCCGGCCTGCGGCCCGCCGAGCAGCTTGTCGCCGCTGCAGACGACGAGGTCCACGCCGCTGGCGACGGCCGCGGGCACCGTGGGCTCGCCGGCGAGCCCCCACGCCGCCAGATCGATCAGTAATCCGCTGCCCACGTCGTAGACGCTCGCCGCGCCGCCGGCGCGCGCCAGCTGCGCGATCTCCGCCGCGTCCACCTCGGCGGTGAAGCCGGAGACCTGGAAGTTCGAGCGGTGGACCTTGAGCAGCACGCGCGTCTGGTGCGTCAGGGCCTGCTCGTAGTCCTTCAGGTGCGTGCGGTTGGTCGTGCCGACCTCCACCAGCCGCGCGCCCGAGCGGGCCATCACGTCGGGGATGCGGAACGACCCGCCGATTTCCACCAGCTCGCCGCGCGAGACGATCGCTTCGCCGTCGCGGGCGAGCGCGGCGAGCGCGAGCAGCACGCCGCCGGCGGCGTTGTTCACGACGATCGCGTCTTCGGCGCCGGTCAGCTCGACCAGCAGATCGCGGCAGTGGCGGTGGCGCGAGCCGCGGGCGCCGCGCCCGATGTCGTACTCCAGCGTCGAATAGCCCTCCGCCGCCCGGCACATCGCTTCGATCGCCGGTCCGGCGAGCGTCGCGCGTCCCAGATTCGTGTGCAGGACGACGCCGGTCGCGTTGATGACGGGGACGAACGACGGGGCTGCGGCCCGCGCCAGGCGTCCCGCCACCGCGCCGGACCAGCCTTCGTCGGGCTCGGCGCCGCCCGCGCCGCGCGCCTGGTCGAGCGCGTCGCGCACCGCGCGCACCACGAGGCTGCGGGGATGCGGGCCGACCAGCGCGGCGATCTCCGGGCGGACGAGCAGGGTGTCCACCGAGGGGAGGCGGCGGCGCGGATCGGTCACGGTTTGGGTGGGTGAGGGGGCGCCGCTTTGGTCGTGTCGCGCGGCACGGGCTTCGGCGTGGTGAGCACGGTGGCGCCATCCGCCACGGCGCCGTTCAGATTGTGCACGCCGCGCACGCGCACGAAGAACCGGCTCGCCGGCGCCAGCGGCCGGGCGGTGCGCACCACGAGCTTGTCCGTCGGCACGGGCCGTTGCCGCAGCAGGATGCGCCACGTGGTGTCGGCGGGAGCGGGCGGCCGCGGTGGCGCGGGGCGCGGCGTCGTGTCGGGACGTGCGGCGTGGGTCGTGTCGGCCGCGCGGCGCGCGGAGTCGAGGGCCGTGCGCTCCCGCGCCGCGAGCGAGTCGTAGGCAGCCGGGGTCAGCACGGCGACGACCGGCACGGGCGTGGAGTCCGGCAACGCGAGCACGGCGAGTCGGGCCCCGCTGGGCGAGGGAGCGGGGATCGTCGCGGGATCGAGCGGCTGGCTGAACGTGAGCCGGAAGGTGATCGAGTCCACGGGGTCGGCGGCGCGCAGGCGCGGGCCAGCCGAATCGTGGACGAACGTCCACAGCACGAAAGTCGCTGCGGTGTCGAGCGTCACCAGCGCCGAGTCGTAGGGCTCGCGGCGATCGAGGCGCCGGTTGCCGTTCTGGTCCTGGATGGCGTACACCACGTAGCGGCCGGGCGGCACGGCGTCGAGGCGGAAATGCCCGGTGGAGTCGCTGAGGGTGACATAGGCGAGGGCCGTGTCGCCCGCGGGAACGGCGCGGATTGCGCACGCGATGAGCAGGCGCTGCTCGATCCACTGCAACACGGTGCCGGAGAGCGCCGTGGTCGGCAGGGCGGGCCCAGTCGAGAAGATCACCGTGCGACCGGTCTTGAGGGCGTTGCGTCGCAGGTCGATGATCCCCGGCAGCAGCTGGAGGTGATAGACGCGGCCCGGCTTCCAGCCTTCGGCAGGCTTCAGATGAATCGCGGAGCGGTGCCAGGAGACCTTTACCTCGCCGGCGACGGGCGAGAGGATGATCTGCTTGGCGATTCCGGTGATGCCGCCCCCGCCACCGCCGCCACCGCCGCCACCGCCCCCCGCGCCGGCCATCTCGTCGATCACCTCGTCGAACTGGATGACGGCGTCGCCTTTCCAGGCGGGGACGACCGCGCCCGAGTCGGGGCGTACTGCCACGATTTTGGGCGGGAGCGTATCCGGCGGGCCTCCTGGGGGGGGCCCAAGGTTCGCGCATCCGAGTCCCGCGGCCGTGGCCGCGAGGCTCAGGAGCAGCCCAGCGCCTTGAGTTTTTCGGCGAGCACGCCGCGCTGGTTGCGCCACGCCTGCTCCTTGTCGCGTTCGCGCGCGACGACCTCAGCCGGGGCGCGCGCGACGAAGTTCTCGTTGGTGAGCTTGGCCGCAAGCGCGGCCAGCTGCTGGTCGAGCCGGGTCGCCTCGCTGGAGAGGCGCCGGCATTCCTGCTGGACGTCGATGGCGCCGCCGAGCGGCACGAACACCGCGCTGCCGTCGCGCAGCACCGCGTGTCCGCCGGGGCCCCCGGGGTCACCGCTGCCGGCCTTGCCGTCGAGCGACAGCTCGGCGAGCTGGGCGAGCCGCAGGATCGTCTCGCGCTCGCCCAGGAGCACGCGCCGCGCGGCGTCGTTGCGGGTGGTGACGGTCGCCGCAATCCGCGCCTTGGGCGCCACGCGGTACTCCGCCCGGAGGTTGCGGATCGCCGAAATCACCTCCTGGACCCGGGCGAACTGCGTGTCGGCCGTGGCGTTCGCCAGCTCGGCGCGCGGGCGGGGCCAGGTGGCCGCCGCGAGCAGCTCATCCGCCGCCCGGCCCGGCAGCTTCTGCCACAGCTCCTCGGTGATGAACGGCACCACGGGGTGCAACAACCGCAGCGCCGAGTCGAAGCAATATGCCAGCACGGCCTGGGCGGCTTCGGCATCCGCGCCGCGCGCCGCGAGGCGCGGCTTCACGGCTTCGACGTACCAGTCGGCCAGCTCCTTCCAGGCGAACTCGTAGCACACCTTCGCCGCCTCGTCGAGCCGGAACTGCTCGAGCTGCGCGGTGGCTTCCCCGATCGTGCGCTGCAGACGCGACAGGACCCAGCGGTCCGCGAGGGGCAGCGCCGCGGCGTCGAGCGCTTCGATCGGTGGCACGCGCTCGGGCAGCTGGCTCAGGATGAAGCGCCCGATGTTCCACAACTTGTTGGCGAAGTTGCGGCCCGGGGCGAACGCGGTCTCGAGGTCGGCGGGGTCGAGGATCACGTCGGCGCCGAGCGAGCTGCCGGCGATCAACGTCCAGCGCAGCGCGTCCGCGCCGTAGAGGCGCACGACGTCGAGCGGGTCGATGCCGTTGCCGAGCGACTTGGACATCTTGCGATGCTGGGTGTCGCGGACCGTGCCGTGCAGGTACACGGTGGTGAAGGGCAGCCGGCGATCCATGAAGTGGTAGCCGGATATCAGCATCCGCGCGACCCAGAAGAACAGAATCTCGGGGGCGGTGACGAGGGTGTGCCCCGGGTAGAACCGCGCCAGGTCGGCGGTGCGCTCCGGCCAGCCGAGCGTGGCGAAGGGCCACAGCCACGAGGAGAACCAGGTGTCGAGCACGTCCGGGTCCTGCAGGGCGGGGCCGCCGCACTTGGGGCACACCTTCGGGTCCTCGCGGTCCGCCCAGGTGTGCTGGCACTTCGTGCAGGCGAATACCGGAATCCGGTGCCCCCACCACAGCTGCCGGGAGATGTTCCAGTCCCGGATGTTCTCCATCCAGTGCTCGAAGGTCGCGTGCCATCGCTCCGGCACGATCGTGAACCTCCCGTCCCGGTACGCCGCGAGCACCGGCTCGGCGAGGGGTTTCATCTTCACGAACCACTGGTCGCTGAGTCGCGGCTCAACCACCGTGCCGCAACGGTAGCAGTGGCGCACCGCGTGCTGGTGCGGCTCGACCTTCTCGAGCAGCCCCTGCGCCTTGAGCATCGCGACGATCTTCTTGCGCGCCTCGAACCGATCGACTCCCTGCAACTCCTGTGGGACTCTCGGTCCGACGGTCCGACCGTCCGACTGTCCGACGGGCTCGCCCATCCGACCGTCCTCGGTCATCACCAAAGGCATCGCGAGCCCATGCCGCAGCCCGATCTCGAAGTCGTTGGGGTCGTGGGCGGGCGTCACCTTGACGAATCCGGTGCCGAACTTCGGATCGACCGCGTCGTCCGCCACAATGGGGATGGCGAGGTTGGTCAGCGGCAGCCGCGCCGTCTTGCCGACGAAGCCGCGGTGGCGCTTGTCCTTGGGACTCACCGCGACCGCGGTGTCGCCGAGCAGCGTCTCGGGCCGGGTGGTCGCGACCGTGAGGAACGGCGCGGGTCCCCCTTCCACGGGATAGCGGATGTAGTACAGGCTGCCGGTGATCTCCTTGGACTCGGCTTCCTCATCCGAGAGCGCCGTCAGGCAGCGCGGGCACCAGTGGATCACGCGGTGGCCCCGATAGATGAGCTGCTGCTCCCACAGCGTCACGAACACCTCGCGCACCGCGCGCGAGTACGCTTCATCGAACGTGAACCGGGTGCGACTCCAGTCGCACGAGCTGCCGATGACCTTGAGCTGCTCCAGGATCGTGGTTCCCGTCTCGCGCACGAACGCCCAGACGCGCTCGACGAACTTCTCGCGGCCGAGGTCGAACCGGGTCGTACCCTCTTTCGCGACCAGACGCTCGACGACATTCTGCGTGGCGATGCCGGCGTGGTCGGTGCCGGGGAGCCACAGGGCGGCCCGGCCGCGCATGCGCTCGAAGCGGATCAGCACGTCCTGAATCACGTTGTTGAGCCCCTGGCCCGTGTGGAGGACCGCGGTGATGTTGGGCGGGGGCATGACAATCACGTACGGCTCCCCGTCGGCCCGAGGCGCGAACAGGCCGCTCTCGACCCAGCGCGCGTACAGCGGGGCCTCGACCTCCCGGGGACGGTACTGCGGGGCGAGCTCAAACGTGGGCTGCGGCATTCCTTATTATAGACAGAGACGGACGGGGTCGGACAGGGACGGACGGCGTGAACGGCCGTCTCTGTCCGTCTCTGTCCGTCCCCGTTAGACTTCGCCCCCATGGCCGACGATTCCACCGAGATGTCGACCTCCCGGCTCGTACTCTGGGGCGCGGTCGGCGTGGTGCTCGTCCTCGCGATCGCCGCCTACTTCCGCAGCGGGACCCGCGTCCCGCCTTTCGGCTCGACGCCGGCCGCTGCGCCCGCCCCCGCCGCCGCCCCCGCGCGCCCGGCCCGTTGACCTGATGGTCGCCGCCGAGATTCGCGTCACCCTCCCCGACGGGAGCCAGAAGACGCTGCCCAAGGGCAGCACCGCCGCCGACCTGGCCAAGGCGATCGGGCCGGGGCTCGCCAAGGCCGCCCTGGCCGCGCGCGTGAACGGCGAGGTGCGCGATCTCGCGCGGCCGCTCCCCGACGGCGCCACGGTCGAGATCCTCACCGACAAGCACCCGCAGGCGCTCGACGTGCTGCGCCACTCGGCGGCGCACGTGCTCGCCACGGCGGTGCGCCAGCTGTTCCCGCACGCCGCGATCGGCTTCGGGCAGCCGATCGAGGACGGGTTCTACTACGACTTCGAGGTGCCGCGGCCGTTCACGCCGGAGGACCTGCAGCAGATCGAGGCGAAGATGCAGGAGGTGGTCGCCGCCGATCATCCGTTCGTCCGCGAAGAAGTGAGCCGCGACGACGCGAAGCGGCGCTTCACCGACGACCCGCTCAAGCTGGAGCGCATCGCCGACCTCGGAGCGAACGAGGTGATCTCCGTCTATACCGACGGGCCGTTCGTGGATCTGTGCCGCGGTCCTCACATGCCGAGCACGGGGCGGATCAAGCACTTCAAGCTGCTGCACGCCGCCGGCGCGTACTGGCGGGGCGACGAGCGCCGCCAGATGCTGCAGCGCATCTACGGCACGGCGTGGTTCAGCAAGGACGATC
>Ga0209161_10004774_pt1 | contig 10773 bp, 10 predicted proteins | sample GraSoiAngelo_155_FD_186169 | JGI IMG/M metagenome (GOLD analysis project Ga0209161, IMG submission 186169) | Grasslands soil microbial communities from the Angelo Coastal Reserve, California, USA - 14_1009_13_30cm (SPAdes) (version 2) | ecosystem: Environmental > Terrestrial > Soil > Grasslands...
CGCTGCGCCTCGAGATGGAGCGCGACGAGCGTGTGATCGTGCTGGGCGAGGACATCGCCGAGCACGGGGGCGCCTTCCAGGTCACCGCGGGACTGCTCGACAAGTTCGGACCGACGCGCATCCGCCAGACGCCGATCAGCGAGCTCGGGATCGTCGGCGCGGCGGTTGGCGCCGCACTGACCGGTCTGCGGCCGGTGGTGGAGCTCATGTACGTCGACTTCTCCGGTCTCGCGATGGATCAGCTTGTGAACCAGGCGGCGCAGAACCGGTTCATGTTCGGAGGCCAGGCGCGGGTGCCGATGGTCATGCGCACGCAGGGCGGATCGGGTCGGGGAAACGCGGCGCAGCATTCGAAGTCGCTCGAGGCGTGGTTCGCGCACGTCGCCGGCCTCAAAGTGGTCATGCCATCGACGCCGGCCGACGCGAAGGGTCTCCTCACGTCCGCGATACGCGACGACGATCCAGTGATCTTCCTCGAGCACAAGCTTCTCTACCGGACGAAGGGCCAGGTGCCGACCGGCGAGTACCTCGTCCCGCTCGGAAGAGCCGAGGTCAAGCGTGCCGGTACCCAGCTCACGATCGTGACCTGGTCGCGTGAGGTCCTGTTCTCGCTCGAGGCGGCCGAGAAGCTGGCGAGCGACGGCATCGACGCGGAGGTCATCGATCTTCGGAGTCTCGTCCCGCTCGATCGGGACACCGTCCTCGGCTCGGTCCGCAAGACGCACCGGCTGCTCGTCGTGCACGAAGCCATCAAGCGGGGTGGGTACGGGGGCGAGATCGCCGCGATCGTTGCCGAGGAGGCCTTCGACGATCTCGACGCGCCGCCACGCCGTCTCGCCGGTCTCGAGACGCCGATCCCGTACGCGCAGCACCTCGAGAAGACGGTCGTGCCGCAGGTCGAGGACATCGTCCGCGTCGCCAGGGAGCTTGTCGCCTGATGAACGGGATCCGCGCGTGAGCGTGACCCGCGTCATCCTCCCCAAGCTTGGTCTGACCATGGACGAAGGCCGGCTCATCGCGTGGCACAAGAAGGAGGGCGAGCGCGTCGAGAAGGGCGAGGTCCTCTTCGAAGTCGAGACCGACAAAGCCAACCTCGAGATCGAAGCGTCGACTTCGGGCATCGTGCGCCGCATCCTGCTGCCCGTCGACGCCAGCGCTCCGGTCGCGACGGTGATCGCGCTGATCGCGGACACGGCGGACGAGCCTCTGCCGAGCGGCTCGGAGTCGGTGGCGCCCGCGGGCATGCCGGCGGCATCTCCCCTCGCTCGGAACGACTCGCCCGCTCCCTCCTCTAGGGAAAACCCGTCGGCGGCGCGGGCGAGACCCTCCCTCGGGGAGACGCCGCCGTCTCCCGCGGGCGCTTCGTTGTCATCCTCTGACGGCTCATCTGATCGCGTCCGCTCGTCTCCGGCTGCGCGCAAACGCGCGCTGGAGCTGGGCGTCGACATCAGCGCGGTGCGTGGCACGGGCCCGGGCGGACGCGTCGGTCTCGAGGATGTCGAGGCGGCCGCTTCATCCGGCCCGACGTCATCGGCCTCGCCCCCCTCAGGCGCGTCGGGAGAGAAGAGGGAGCCGCTCAGTCGGATGCGGCGCGCCGGCGGCGAGGCGATGACAATGAGCGTTCGCGAGGCGCCGCAGTTCTCCATCTCGCGCGACGTGGACATGACCGCGGCCAACGCGAAGCGCAAGGCGGCGGGCGTCTCGTATACGGACGTGATCCTTGCGGCCGCGGCCACCGCGCTACGAGATCACCCGCGCCTACGCTCGCGCTTCGACGGCGACGCCGTCGTCGTTTCCGAGAAGATCGATGTCGGGATCGCGGTCGCGCTCGACGCCGGCCTCATCGTTCCCGTGCTGCGTGACGCGGACCGCAAATCACTTGCCGCTCTGCGGGAAGAACGCGAGGCGCTCGAGACAGCGGTCCGCTCGGGTCGCGCACGCGCCGACGCGTTCGGCGGCGCGGCGATCACCGTCTCGAATCTCGGCACGTTCGGCGTCGATCGCTTCACGGCGATCGTCAATCCACCGGAGGCGTCGATCCTCGCCGTCGGCCGCGTCGCGGATCGCGTCATCGCGGCGAATGGCGCTCCGGCGGTGCGGCCGGTCGTCTCGCTCACGCTCACCGTCGACCACCGCGTCGCGGATGGCGCTGATGCGGCGCGCTTCCTCGCCGACGTCGTGACGCACCTGGAGAGTTAGGTGGCCACGGAGACCGCGGATCGCGTCCGTCTGGCCGCGGGCCACTGGAAGCCGCGGTTCGTCGCGAACGGCATCGACGCGAACGACTTCGATCGCGTGCTCACCGAGACGTCGGAGTGGCGTGACTGGGCGCCGACCTGGAGGCGCGTCGGCGACGAGCATCGGGCGATCGCCGAGGACGCCGACCGCGCCGGCCACACCGTGACGGCGACCGACGCGTACCAGCGTGCGGCCTGGTGCTATCACCTCGGCAACTTCCTGTGGTTCGAAGAACGCGCGCTGCATGACGAGCTGCGCGAGCTGACGGTGGCGACCTACGCGAAGGCCATGCCGCGCATCGATCCTCCGGGACGCCGCATCGAGGCGCCGTTCGAAGGCGCGGTGATCCCGGGCATCCTGCGAACTCCGCGCGGCGCGACGAAAGGCGCGCCGTTGGCGATCCTCGTACCGGGTCTGGACTCCGTGAAGGAAGAGCTGTACGCGATGGAGAACGATTTCCTCCGCCGCGGCCTCGCGACGCTGGCGATCGACGGGCCCGGGCAGGGTGAGAACGCGCCGCGGTTCCCGATCCGCGCGGACTGGTCGACCGTCATCACGCCACTGCTCGATCACCTCGCGTCGGCGGACTTCGGCGTGGATCTGGGTCGCGTCGGCCTGATGGGCATCAGCATGGGCGGGATCTACGGACCGCGGGCGGCCGCGAAGGAGAAGCGACTCCGCGCGGTCGTCGCGCTTGCCGGACCGTACGACCTCTCCGAGTGCTGGCCGCAGCTCAATGCGCTGACGAAGGGCGGCTACATCTTCTACACCAAGTCGCGCGACGAGGCCGAAGCGTTCGAGCGATCGAAGGCCCTGACGCTCCGGGGCGTGCTCGAGCACGTCACCTGCCCGCTGCTCGTCATCCACGGCGGAAAGGACCGCCTGTTCCCGCCCGAGCAGGCCGAGCGCATCGCCCGCGAAGCGCCGCGGGCCACGCTCCTGCTATATCCGGAAGGCAACCACGTCTGCAACAACATCCCGTACAAATACCGGCCGGCGATGGCGGACTGGATGCGGGAGCGGCTGGCGGCGTAGCCTTGGCCCCGCCGATGGATCTCATGGTCGTCGCGCGTGGCCTCGCCGATTGCCTGCCGGTGAACGAGCTCACCGACGCGCAGCTTACGGAGCTGCTCGCGCAGGCGAAGCTGCGCCGTTTCGAGCGGGATGAGGTCATCTACCACCGCGGCGATCCGGCGCGCGATCTCCATATCGTGGTCGAAGGCTCGGTGAAGCTCATCCGGGAGGATGTCGAGGGTCGCGAGGTGCTCCTGTGGGTCCTCGAGCGGGGAGGCGTTCTCGGTCAGTCGGCGATCTTCGGACGGCCGCGCCCCACGACGGCGATCGCGACGACCGACGCCGCCACGATCCAGCTGCTCGGCGAAACGTGTGCTCGGATGCTCGAGCGGAACCCGCGGATCCTGTACCGCGCGTTCGAGATGTTCGAGGCTAGGGTCGAGAAGCTCACGCAGGCGCTCGAGGACGTGATGCTCCTGGACGTTCCGAGCCGTCTCGCGAAGTACCTGCTCGACTCCGGCAACGGGCAGGCGGATCCGCACGCGCTCACGCTGACGCAGGATGAGCTCGCCGCCGCGGTCGGCTCGACGCGTGTGACGGTGAACAAAGTCCTGGCCGATTTCGAGCACCGCGGGTTGATCCGGGTCGCGCGTCGCCATGTCGACGTGCTCGCGCCCGATCGGCTGCGAAAAGAGATCCACGGCTAGCGCACATCCAGCCGCGGCCGTCCAGCGTATAGTCGAAAACAATCGATTTCCGCGGGGGGTGGCGGTTTGGCGGCACGACGGGTCACGATCACCGACGTCGCGAAGGCCGCTAGCGTCCATGCCTCGACCGTCTCGCGGGTGCTCAACGGACGGGCCGAGCTGAGCCTGCTCCCGGAGACACGCGAGCGAGTGATCGCCGCCGCGACGCGCCTCGGCTACCGGCCCTCCGCGCTCGCCAGAGGCCTCCGGCTCCGGCGGACCTTCACGCTCGGCATGCTCGTGCCGGACATCACCAATCCGGTCTTCCCGTCGATCATCAAAGGCGTCGAGGGCGCCGCCCACGCGCGCGGCTACCACCTGATCCTCTGCAACACCGATGACTCGTTCGAGCGGGAGGCAAGCTACCTGCGCGTCCTCAAGGAGTGGCGGGTCGACGGCATCCTCATCGCGTCCAGCTCGACCGCCGACTCGACCATTGCCGAGCTGCGCCGCGAGAAATTCCCGTTCGTCCTCGTCAACAGCGCGTCCCGCGCCAGCGACGACCTGGCCGTCGTCCCCGACAACCGTCAGGGCGTGTCGGCCGCGCTCGACCACCTGATCGAGCTCGGACATCGTCGCATCGGGTTGATCGCCGCGCCGCAGACGACGATGACCGGGCAGGAGCGGCTCCTCGCCGCGCGGGCGACGCTGCGACGTCATCACCTCGCGCACGAGGACGCGCTCGTCGCGGTCGCCGACTCGTTCTCCGAGGCCTCCGGCTACAGCGCCGCGCGGCGTCTGCTGCTCGACGCCGAGCCACCGACCGCGATCTTCGGCGCGAACGACCTCATCGCGCTCGGCGTGATCCGTCTGGCGCGCGAGCTCGGCCTCGCGGTCCCAGGGGATCTGTCCGTCGTCGGCTTCAACGACATCCCGCAGGCCGAGCTCTTCGATCCGCCGCTCACGACGGTGCATGTGCCGCAGGAGGAGATGGGCATCATGGCGGCGGCGCTGCTCATCGATCAGGTCGAGGGACGGCACATCGAGCGAAGGCGGGTCGTGCTGGAAACGGAGCTCGCTCTGCGCGGCTCGACCGCCACGCCGGCGCGAGCCGCGACGACCGCGATGCGGACGGCCTAGGTCAGGCGAGCGCCCTTCGCAGCGCCGCGCCCATATCGTCGATGGCCGAACGGCCGGTCGGGATGCTCATCGCCATCGACGTGAACCCGTGCACCATGCCCGGGTACTCGACGTACCTCGTCGGCACACCGGCCTGCAGGAGGCGCGCCGCGTAGGCCTTGCCCTCATCTCGCAGCGGATCGCACTCCGCGGTCACCACGTGCGCAGGAGGCAGGCCCGACAGGTCCGTCGCGCGAAGCGGGGACGCGTACGGCTCGTCGCGCAGCTTCGGATCCGGTGCGTAGTGATCCCAGAACCAGGTCATGCCCGCGAGGGTGAGGCCGAAGCCGGTGCCGTTCATGCGATATGAGGGCGTGCCGAAATCGTGATCGGTCACCGGCACGTGCAGCAGCTGGAACGCGATGGGAGGCGCCCGGTGCTCGCGGGCCATGAGGGTCACGACCGCGGCGAGATTGCCGCCCGCGCTCGAGCCTCCGACCGCGATGCGCGACGGGTCGACGTCGAGATCGGAGGCGTGCTCGGCGGCCCAGCGCGTCGACGCGTACGCGTCGTCCGCCGCCGCCGGATAACGGTCCTCGGGCGCGAGCCGGTATTCGACCGACAGGACGGCGCAACCGCTCGCGTTCGCGAGCGCGCGACAGAAGGGATCGGAGATCGCGACGCTGCCGACGACCCAGCCGCCTCCGTGGAAGTAGACGAGGAGTGGGAGCGGTTTCGCGGAGAGCGGCCGATACAGACGCACCGGGAGCGGCGGGCGCGTGTCTGCGATGACATCCCTGACCTCGGAGACCGGCTCCGGCGCGAGTGCCGGCGCGGCATTCACCGAGCCGCCGCGCGCGCGAGCTTCCGCGACGCTCAGCGCTTCAAGCGGACGCGGGTCGATCTTTTCGGCCTCGGCGAGCAGTTCCGCGATCTTCGGATCGACCGGCATGAGTGCGAGATTAGCGGTCCCGGCGCGCGGGGCCGAAGACGACCCGACCCGGGCGAGCGCCCGTATGTTCGCCGTCTCGTAGGACGTGCACCCCGTTGACCACGACATGCGCGACGCCGGTCGCGTAGCGGTGCGGTTCGGCATACGTCGCGTGGTCGGAGATGCTCGCCGGGTCGAACACGACGACGTCGGCGAAGAACCCTGGCCGCAGGAGCCCGCGGCGATCGAGCTTCAAGTTCTCGGCGGCGAAGCCGGTCATCCGCCGGACGACGTCCTCCAGCGGTGCGGCGCGCTCTTCGCGCACGAAGCGGCCGAGCACGCGCGCGAAGGTCCCGTACGTGCGCGGGTGCGGCTGGGACAGGAGGAACACGCCCTCGGGTGCGATCGAGCCCGCGTCCGAGCCGAAGCTCATCCACGGGAGAGCGACCTCGCGCCGCAGGTTCTCAGCGGAAGCCATGAAGATGACCATGCCCACGCGACTCTCATCCTCGAGCACGAGGTCCATCGCGGCATCGCGTGGGTCCGTGCCGCGCTCCGCTGCGATCTGGCCGAGGGTCCGGCCGGTGAGCGGCTTGAGGCGCGCATTCTTGAAGGACACGAGCACGATGCCTTCCGGCGTGCCCGCGGCCTCGTAGAGGTTCTCCCAATCCCTTCCCGGACGAGCCATCTCGCCACGAATGCGCGCGCGCTGCCCATCGTCCCGGAGGCGCGCAAGCGTCGCGCTCAGCCCGCCCTCGTGGGCCCAGGGCGGGAAGCACGAGCTGAGGCCGGTCGCGCCCGCCTCGTACGGATACATGTCGGCGGTGATCGCGAGGCCACCGGCGCGAGCGCGCGTGACGCGATCGATGACCGCGTCGAGCTTGTCCCAGTTCGACCGACCTGCCTGCTTGAGGTGATAGATCTCCGCCGGCAGCCTCGCGCGGCGCGCGATCTCGATGACCTCGTCGACTGCCTCGAGGAGCCGATTGCCCTCGCTCCGCATGTGTGAGATGTACATCCCGCCGTGGCGCCCGGCGATCTCCGCGAGCGCGACAAGCTCCTCGGTATCCGCGTACGTCGCGGGGGAGTAGATGAGAGCGGAGCCGAGTCCGAGCGCGCCGTCGCGCATCGCGGCGTCGACCAGCGCGCGCATGCGTCCGAGCTCGTCCGGCGTCGGCCGCCGGTCGTCGTGCCCGAGCTCGTGGATCCGGATGCTGGCGGCCCCGACGAACGACGCGATGTTCGGCGAGATGCCGCCCGCGGCGACCGTGTCGAGTGCCTCGGCCAGCGTCGTCCAGGTGATGTCGTACTTGATGTCGCCCTGTTGCTCGGTCTGCTCGCGACGCATGGTCTCGTTCACCGGACCGAGCGACCATCCCTCGCCGAAGACCTCGCACGTCACGCCCTGGCGGATGTCGCTCTGCGAGCGGCCGTCGGCGATGAGCGACGTCGTCGCCCAGCTCAGCATGTTGATGAAGCCCGGCGCGACCGCGAGCCCTCCTGCGTCGATCTCGCTACGAGCGCGCGCGCCGACCTTTCCGATCTCCGCGATGCGGTCGCCATCGATCGCGATGTCGCCCGCGAAGGGCGCACCGCCGGTGCCGTCGTAGATCGTGCCACCGCGGATGACGACGTCATGTGCCGCGCGCATCGGCGGAATGCTAGAGACTGACGCGCGTGTATGGGCTCACGCGCTCAGAGGTCGGACTGCTGCGCCGGCTCTCGACGCCCGACAAGGTGCAGCGCTACCTCGACGCTCTCACCTACAACGTCGAGAAGGACGGCGACACCGTGCGTTCGCCGCGCCGCGTGATCCGGGATCGCACCGCGCACTGCGCCGAGGGCGCGTTCTTCGCGGCCGCCGCGTTCCGCCTGAGCGGGCGTCCACCGCTGCTCGTCGATCTCGAGGCGGACAACGACGACGACCATGTGCTCGCGGTCTATCGCGACCGTGGACTGTGGGGCTCGGTCGCGACGTCGAAGTTCTCGGGTCTGCGATTCCGGGGGCCCGTGTATCGCACGGTCCGCGAGCTGGTCATGAGCTACTTCGAGGACTACTTCAACTGGGACGGCGACCGGACCCTGCGCGCCTACTCCCGTCCGCTGTCGCTTGCCCGCTTCGACCGTATCAACTGGATGACGGCCGAGGACGACCTCTGGCCCGTCGTGGAGTGGCTGACCGTCGCCCATCACACGCCGCTTCTGCCCCGGACGGTGGCAAGCAGGCTGCCGCGCGTCGACCGGCGGTCCTACCGCGCCGGCGTTTTGGGGGCTCCGAAGCACTGAACCTGCTAGCGTTTTGGCCCGCGGACGCCCGCGCTGAAGGAGGGGAGATGCTGCACACGGTCTCGGCCGTCGAACAACGTCCCTGGCTGTTGCTTGCCAGCGTCTTCGCCGCGACCGTCTTCTTCGGGTTCATCGTCCAGGCGGTCGGTAACGTCTACCTGAACTGGCGGGCGGACCCCATCGTCAGCGAATACCGCACGACCCTCACTTACACGTCCGCCGTGATCGGTGACGGATTGCTGATACCGCTCGCCAACGTGTTCATCACGAGTCAGCTCGTGGCGTGGCGCCGCCGGCCGCGCGCGGCGGAGATCGTCGGCGCCGTCCTCGGCGCGGGCGTGGTGACCGTGGTGGTCCACCTCTATCAGGCCGTGAACGCTCTGCTCAACTGGACCATGGTGAAGCCGTTCGACTGGTCGCCGCTCGGTTACTACCACGCGCTCTTCATGTGGAGCGAGCTCAGCTTCGTCTTCTTCTTCTGGGGCCAGGTCGCGCTCGTCGGTAAGGAGAATCCACGCGCGATCCTGTCCCAGCGCGTCGCGTTCGTGATCCTGTGCGGCGCTCTCTTCCTGAGACTGCTCTTCGCCGACTACGGGTATATCCGCTAGCCCATCGCGCGTCCTGGTGTGGTCCGCGCTCGGGGTCGTGTACCTCGTCTGGGGATCCACGTACCTCGCGATCGCGATCGCGGTGCAGACGCTGCCGCCGCTCCTCTCGGCCGGTCTCCGCTTCCTCCTTGCCGGCGCGCTCCTCGGCGCGTGGCTCGTGGCGCGCCACGGCCGCGCCGCGCTGCGCGTCGAGCGCCGCCAGCTCGGGGGTGCCGCGGTCGTCGGTGTCCTGCTGCTCGCCGGTGGGAACGGACTCGTCGTGCTCGCGGAGCGGACGGTGCCATCGGGACTCACCGCACTCGTCGTGGCGTCGGTGCCGCTCTGGATCGTCGTCTTTCGCCTTGTCGCGGGCGACCGCGTCGCCCCCTCGCTGGCCGTCGGCGTGCTCGTGGGCTTCGCCGGCGTCGCGATCCTCGTCGTGCCGCGCGGCGCGAGTGGTGAGGTAGACCCCATCGGCCTCGTCACGGTCGTGGGCGCGACGTTCTCGTGGGCCCTCGGCACGTTCGCGTCGCCGCGCGTGCCGACCCCGCGCGATCCGCTCGCGTCGACCGCGCTGCAGATGCTCGCCGGCGGCGCACTCCTGCTTGTGGTCGCGATCGCGATCGGTGAGCAAACTCGGGCCGATCCGTCGTCGTTCTCGACGGCCTCGCTCGCGGCGATGGCGTACCTCGTCGTGTTCGGCTCGCTCGTGGCGTTCTCCGCTTACACGTGGCTGCTCCAGCACGCGCCGGTGTCGGTCGTCGCCACCTACGCCTACGTGAATCCGGTGGTCGCCGTGCTGCTCGGCGCCGTGGTGCTCAGCGAGGCCGTGACGGCGTCGATGCTCGTCGGGGCTGCCATCATCCTCGCCGCGGTGGCCTTCATCGTTTCGCGCGGCGCGACGCGGTCGGCGTAGGAGTCGGCCGATGGTGAGGCGCATCGTCGCGTGCGGTGGCCAGCAGCTCCTCTATCCGGCTCTGGTGCGTTACGTTCTCGGACTCGCGCGCCGACGCCGACCGCGGGTGCTCTTCCTCGGCACGGCCTCAGGCGATGGGGCGGGCTACCTTCTCACCTTCTATCAGGCGTTCGCCGGCATCGATTGCGAACCGAGCCATCTCGCGCTGTTCGACCGCACAGTCGACGACATCGACGCGTTCGTCCGGTCGCAGGACGTCGTCATCGTCGGCGGCGGAAACACCGCGAACATGCTCGCGATCTGGCGGCTTCACGGTGTCGAGAGCGCGCTGCGTAACGCGTACGCGGAGGGCACGGTGCTCAGCGGCTGGTCGGCGGGCTGTCTCTGCTGGTTCGAGGGCGGGGTCACCGACTCCTTCACCCCGGAGCTCGGGGCGCTCCGCGACGGCCTCGGGATCCTCTCGGGCAGCGCCTGCCCGCACTACGACTCGCAGGACGCCCGTCGCCCGGTCTACGCGCGCGAGATCGCCGCCGGCTTGCCGCCGGGGATCGCCCTCGAAGACGGCGTCGCGGCTCGCTACGACGACGAGCGGCTCGTGGAGGTCGTCAGCGCGCGCGCTGATGGACGCGCGTTCGCTGTCGACGCGAGAGGTGAGCGGCCGCTGGGCGTGCGGACGCTCTAGGCGAGCCTGGTAACGACCTCTCCCGCGATGTCGTGGAAGCAACGCGCCGTCGCTGAGCCCGGCGCGGTGATGCCGATCGGGACACCGGCCTGAGCCGCGTCGCCGAGCGCGCTGCTGAACGGGATCTCACCCAGTTTGTCGATCTCCATCCGCCAGATCGCGCGTTCCGGCGCGACAGTGGGGAACAACGAGGTGCGCTCGCCGCAGCCGGGGCAGACGAAGGCACTCATGTTCTCGACCGCGCCAAGAACGCGGACCCCAGCACGCCGGAACATCGTCACCGCTTTTCGAGCATCGAGATGAGCGACCTCCTC
>Ga0209161_10004778_pt1 | contig 10769 bp, 7 predicted proteins | sample GraSoiAngelo_155_FD_186169 | JGI IMG/M metagenome (GOLD analysis project Ga0209161, IMG submission 186169) | Grasslands soil microbial communities from the Angelo Coastal Reserve, California, USA - 14_1009_13_30cm (SPAdes) (version 2) | ecosystem: Environmental > Terrestrial > Soil > Grasslands ...
CTTCGTCGGACGGGACGACGTCATGGGGGTGGTCGAGCCGATGATCGCCGATCTCTTCACCACGGTGCGGGGGAGGGTGACGCCGCGCCCGTTCCCGGTTCTGTCCCATCGCGAGGCGATGCAGCGCTTCGGCAGCGACCGTCCGGACCTCCGCGTCGACCTCGAGCTCGTCGACTTCTCGACGTGCTTCGCCGGAACCGGGTTCCGGGTCTTCGCCGACGCGCTCGCCGCGGGTCACGCGATCCGCGGCCTCGCGGTCCGGGGCGGCGGCGCGGCGCTCTCGCGCCGCGAGCTCGACGACCTCGTCGGCTTCGCCACCGCCGAGGGCGCACGCGGGCTCACCTGGATCCGGATCGGGGCGGACGGCTGGCAGTCGCCCGCCACGAAGTTCCTCTCCGACGGCGAGCGCACGCGGCTGACGGAAGCCGGCAAGCTCGAGCCGGGCCACCTGCTCCTGCTGCTCGCCGAGCCGGAGCCGGTCGCGTCGGCGGTGCTCTCGCGCATCCGCCTGCAGCTCGGTGAGCGCCTCGGCCGGGTGGCGAAGGGCGAGGACCGCTTTCTCTGGGTCGTCGACTTCCCGCTGCTCGAGCGCGATCCCGACGCCAACCGGTACGTCGCCGTCCATCACCCGTTCACCGCGCCGCTCGAGGAGGACCTCGACCGGCTCGAAAGCCACCCGCTCGAGATCCGGTCGCAGGCCTACGATCTCGTGCTCAACGGAACGGAGCTCGGCGGTGGCAGCATCCGGATCCACCAGCCGGAGGTCCAGCAGCGGGTATTCGCGCTGCTCGGCATGTCGGAGACCGACGCGCACGCGCGGTTCGGCTTTCTCCTCGAGGCCCTGTCGTTCGGCGCCCCGCCGCACGGCGGCATCGCCATCGGGTTCGACCGGCTGGTGATGCTCCTCGCCGGTGCCGACTCCATCCGCGACGTCATCGCGTTCCCGAAGACGCAACGCGCCGCGTGCCTGATGACCGAGGCGCCGTCGCCCGTCGATCCGGCGCAGCTGCGCGAGCTCGGACTGCGCGTCGTCAGCTGAGGAGCTGCTCGGCGGGCGTGGGGCGGACGCCGGCGGCCTCGGCGACGCCGGGGTGGGTCACGTGCCCGGCGAGCACGTTGGCCGCGCGCCGGAGCGCCGGGTTGCCGCGCAGCGCCGCGCTGAACCCGCGATCGGCGATCTCGAGCGCGTAGGACAGCGTGGCGTTGGTGAGCGCGAACGTTGCCGTGTGCGGCACCGCCGCCGGCATGTTGGTCACGCAGTAGTGGACGACGTCCTCCTCGACATAAGTCGGCTGGGCGTGCGTCGTCGGGTGGGACGTTTCGGCGCTGCCGCCCTGGTCGATCGAGAGGTCGACCAGCGCGGCGCCCGGCCGCATGGCGCCAACGAGCGCGCGCGGTAGGAGACGCGGGGCACGCGCGCCCGGAATGAGCACGGAGCCGATGACGAGATCGGCGGCGACGACTTCCTCCTCGAGGTTGGCCCGGTTCGACATCACGGTGGTCACGTGGCCGCCGAGGATGTCGTGCACGTAGCGGAGCTTCGCGGGGTCGATGTCGAGGATCGACACGTCGGCGCCGACGCCGACGGCCACCTGACAGGCGTTGGTGCCCGCGATCCCGGCGCCGACGATCACCACCTTGGCCGGCCGCACGCCGGAGGCCCCGGAGAGCAGCACGCCGCGGCCCCCGTTCTGCGCCTGCAGGCACCAGGATCCCGCCTGGACCGCCAGCCGGCCCGCGACCTCGCTCATCGGTGCGAGTAGCGGAAGGGAGCCGTCGTCGGGCTGGAGCGTCTCGTACGCGAGCGCGCGGACGCGCCGCTCGACGAGGGCGCGCGTGAGGTCGGGATTGGCGGCGAGGTGGAGGTACGTGAAGAGGATCACGTCGGGGCGAAGGTGCTCGTACTCGGGGAGCTGGGGCTCCTTCACCTTGAGAACGAGGTCGGCGCGAGCCCACACCGTCGCGGCGTCGGTCAGCGTGGCACCGGCGTCCCGGTAGCGGGCGTCGGGCAGCCGCGAGCCGGCGCCCGCGCCGTGCTCGACCAGCACCGCATGGCCGTGCGCGACGAGCGCGCCGACGCCGCTCGGCGTGAGCGCGACCCGGTTCTCTTCTTCCTTCACCTCGCGTGGCACGCCGATGATCACGGTGTCACTCTAGCACGGGGGGCGATCGCGGGCGTCGACCCTTGCCTCCCCGGAGGGTGGCCGATATATCGCGATACGCGACCTGGGACCTCGCGCGTGGGACAGACGATCGACGGCAAGGCCGTGGCGGCGGTGGTTCGAGCGGAGGTGCGCGAGCGCGTCGTCCGGCTTGCCGCACGCGGCATCGTCCCCGGGCTGGCGGCGGTGCTGGTCGGCGACGATCCGGCGTCGCTGGTGTACGTCGGCAACAAGGAGAAGGCCTGCGAGCAGGTGGGCATCCGCTCCCTTCGCCACCGGCTGCCCGCATCGACCTCCGAGACCGAGCTCGTGGCGCTCGTGCGTCGACTCGGACACGACGCGGACGTCCACGGCATCCTCGTGCAGCTACCGTTGCCCGCGCCGCTCCGCGCGCAGGTGGTGATCGAGGCACTGGCGCCCGAAAAGGACGTGGATGGGCTGCACCCCGTGAATCAGGGCCGGCTGCTCGCCGGTCTCCCGGGGCTCCGTCCGTGTACACCGCTCGGCGTCCTCCGGCTCCTCGACACGACCGGCGTCGCGCTCGCCGGGGCGCGTGCCGTCGTCGTCGGCCGGAGCGTGCTCGTCGGAAAGCCCGTGGCGTTCTTGCTGCTCGAGCGCCATGCCACCGTCACGCTCTGCCACTCGCGGACGGCCGACCTCGCGGGCGAGGTGGGGCGCGCGGACGTGGTCATCGCGGCGACCGGACAGCCGGCGCTCGTGCGCGGCGAGTGGATCAGGCCGGGCGCGGTCGTGATCGACGTCGGCATCAATCGCGGCGCGGACGGCCGGCTCTGCGGCGACGTCGAGTTCGAACCGGCTTGCGCGCGCGCCGCCTCCATCACGCCGGTGCCGGGCGGCGTCGGCCCGATGACGGTGGCCATGCTGCTCGCCAACACGGTGACCGCCGCCGAGCAGGCCGCGGCCGCGCGCGCTGCCTGACGGGATGGCGCGCCACCCGCCGCTCTACGACGCACATCGGTCGCTCGGGGCGCGCATGGTGGACTTCGCCGGATGGGAGATGCCGCTCTCGTATCGCGGTCCCGCCGAGGAGCACCAGGCCGTGCGCCGCCACTGCGGACTCTTCGACGTGAGCCACATGGGCGAGATCGAGGTGAGCGGCCCGAACGCCGCCGCGGCTTGCCAGGAGCTCACCGTGAACGACGTCGCGCGGCTGAAGATCGGGGACGCGCAGTACACGCTCCTCTGCAATGAAGCGGGCGGCGTTCTCGACGACCTCGTCGTGTACCGCCTCGGCGCCGAGCGCTACTTGCTCATCGTCAATGCGGCAAACACCGCCGCGGACGTCGCCTGGATCAACGCACGGATCGGCGGCCGGGCGGCGGTCGTGGATCGGAGCGCCGAGCTCGCGCTCCTCGCCCTGCAAGGTCCCGAGTCAGAGGTGGCGCTCAGAACGCTCACCGCGCTCGACCTTCCTCGCCTCCGGCCCTTCACCGCCTGCGAGAGCCGCGTCGCCGGCGAGCCGGCGGTCGTCTCGCGCACCGGGTACACGGGCGAGGACGGCTTCGAGATCGTCGTGGACGCCGAGTCGGCCGGTGCGGTGTGGGACGCGCTTCTGGAGGCCGCCAGCCGCCGCGAGGGCCTCCCGGCCGGTCTCGCCGCGCGCGACACCCTGCGGCTCGAGGCCGGACTGCCGCTCTGTGGCAGCGACATGGACGCGACGACGACGCCCCTCGAAGCGGGGCTCGCGTGGGTGGTGAAGCTCGGCAAGGGAGAGTTCGTCGGACGTACGGCGCTCGCGGCGCAGGCGGCGTCCGGGTTGACCCGCCGCCTCGTGGGCCTCGAGCTGCGTGAGCCCGGGATCCCGCGCCACGGCTATGGCGTCTGGCGCGACGGCACCGAGGTGGGCCGCGTGACGAGCGGGACCAAGTCGCCGACACTCGGCACCTTCATCGGCCTTGCCTACGTGGCGACCATGTCCGCCGCCTCGGGGACGCCACTCACCGTCGACATCCGCGGCCGGCGCGTGCCGGCCGTCGTCGTGGACCGCCCGTTCTACCGCCGGCGGCGATAGGAGCGAGATATGGAGTTTCCGGACGACCTTCGCTACACCCAGGAGCACGAGTGGCTCCGCCTGGAGGGCAACGAAGCGCTCGTTGGCATCACCGACTTCGCGCAGGACGCCCTCGGTGACGTGGTCTTCGTCGAGCTGCCGTCCATCGGTGCGACCTTCGCGTCCGGGCAAGCGTTCGGGGTGGTCGAGTCGAATAAGACGGTCTCGGACCTGTTCGCCCCGGTCGCGGGCCGCGTGACGGCCGTGAACCACGTCCTGCGGGACGAGCCCGAGCTCGTCAACAACGACCCGTATGGCACAGGCTGGATGATCCGGCTCGTCGTGACCGACCGCGAGCAGGTGAACCGGCTCCTCGACGCCGAGGCCTATCGCACGTTCGTCGCGCAGCAGCGGACGTGAGCGGCTACACCCCGCACACCGACGCCGACATCGCGGCGATGCTCGCCACGATCGGCGTCCCGTCGATCGACGCGCTGTTCGCGCAGATCCCGGCGGCGCTCCGCGCCAACGCCGGGATCGATCTGCCCGCCGGGCTCACCGAGCCCGAGCTCATCGCACACGTCCAGGCGCTGGCGGCGCGGAACAGCGACGGCGCCGGTCCGGCCGTGTTCCTCGGTGGCGGCGCGTATCCGCATTGGATACCCACGGCCGTCGACCAGATCTTGCTGCGTTCGGAGTTCCTGACGGCTTACACGCCCTACCAGCCGGAGGTGAGTCAGGGCACGCTGCAGGCCACCTTCGAGTTCCAGACTTTTGCCGCGCTGCTCCTCGGCTTCGAGGTCGCCAACGCGAGCATGTACGACGGCGCCTCGGCGACGGCCGAGGCGGTGCTGATGGCACGGCGCATCCTGCCGGGCCGCCGCACGGTCTGGGTCTCGCGAGCGCTCCATCCGCACTATCGCGCGGTCATCGCCACCTACGTGCGCGGCCTCGGTGACGTCACGATCCGCGAGATCCCCTTCGCGACCGACGGCCGCACCGATCTCGCCGGCCTTCGGAAAACGCTCGACGCCGACACGCTGGCCGTCGTGCTCGGGCAACCGAACGTCTTCGGAGTTCTCGAGGACGTGACGGGGGCCGCCGAGCTCGCCACCGCCGTCGGTGCCCTCACCGTGACCGCCACGGCCGAGCCACTCGCGTTCGCGCTCGTCCGCCCACCGGGTGCCTGCGGCGCCGACGTCGCCGTCGCCGAGGCACAGAGCTTCGGGCTGCCCGTCAGCTACGGCGGGCCGGGCGTCGGGCTCTTCGCGACGCACGAACGCCACGTGCGCAGCATGCCGGGGCGTATCGTCGGCGAGACGGTCGACGCGCGCGGGCGGCGGGGGTTCGTCCTGACCCTGGCGACGCGCGAGCAGCACATCCGGCGGGAGCGGGCGACGTCGAACATCTGCACGAATCAGGGACTCTGCGCCCTCGCCGTCGCGATCCATCTCTCGCTGCTCGGGCGCCATGGTTTGCGCGCGGTGGCGGCGCTCAACTATCGCGCGGCCCACGCTGTGGCGGACCGCCTCGCGTCGGGCGGGGTCGTGCGGCGCTTCGCCGGCCCCTTCTTCAACGAGTTCGTGGTCCGGGCCCCACGGGGACGCTGGGAAGCGCTCGTGCAGGACGGCGTGATCGCCGGGTTCCCGCTGGCACGCTGGTACCCCGAGCTCGAGGACGCGCTGCTCCTCTGCGTCACCGAGGCGCACGCCGCGCGAGATGTCGACCGCCTGGTGCGCGGCCTCACGGCGCCCACCGTCCGCGCGGCGAGGACGTGAGCGATGCTCCTCGACGAGCCCCTCGTCTTCGAGCGCGGCGCCGCCGGCCGGATCGGCTGGCCCGTCGCCCACATATCCGAGTCCGATACGGACGCGGTGATCGCCGACCTGCCGCCCGCGCTCCGGCGCGACGACGGCCTCGCGGGCTTCCCGGAGATCAGCGAGCTCGAGGCGGTCCGCCACTTCGTCCGGCTGTCGCAGTGGAACTACAGTGCCGCGACGACGCTCTATCCGCTCGGCTCCTGCACGATGAAGTACAACCCGGTCGTCAACGAAGCCGTCGCGCGGCTCCCCGGATTCGCCGCGCTCCACCCCCTCGTGCCCGACCAGCTGGCGCAGGGTGCGCTCGAATTGATCGCGGCGCTGGAGCATGCCCTGGCCGCGGTGAGCGGTCTCGATGCGGTGTCCTTGCAGCCCGCGGCAGGCGCCCAGGGCGAGCTGCTCGGCATGCTGCTGATCCGGGCCTATCACACGGATCGGGGCGATCCGCGCCGGCGCGTGCTGATCCCGTCGAGCGCGCACGGGACCAACCCGGCGAGCGCCGCCCTCTGCGGTTACGACGTCACCGAGGTGGCCGTCGACGCCCGCGGCCTGCTGCCCGCGCGCGCCGTCGCGGCCGTGATGGACGAGTCCGTCGCCGCACTCATGGTGACGAACCCGAACACGCTCGGCCTCTTCGAGGAGGAGATCGAGGCGGTCGCGGCGGCGGTCCACGCGCGCGGTGGGCTCGTGTACATGGACGGCGCAAACGTGAACGCACTGATGGGCGTCGCCAAGCCCGCCGACATGGGCATCGACGTCATGCAGTTCAACCTGCACAAGACGTTCTCGACTCCGCACGGCGGCGGTGGCCCGGGTGCCGGGCCCGTCGCGGTGCGGGCGTCGATCGCCGACTATCTGCCGGTGCCGCGGCTCGTCCGGACGGCCGCCGGCCTCGGCTGGACCGACGATGCGCCCAAGGCCGTCGGCCGCATGCGATCGTTCTACGGCAATTTCGGCGTCCTCTTGCGGGCGTACGCGTACGTCGCGCGGCTCGGTGGGCCCGGCTTGGCCGAGGTGACCCGCCTCGCCGTGCTGAACGCCAACTACGTGCGGGCACGGCTTTGCGGCACGTACCACCTCCCGTACGCCACCCCGTCGATGCACGAATGCGTGTTCTCCGACCGCGATCTCCAGGACTTCGGCGTGAGCACGCTCGACGTCGCCAAGCGGCTACTCGACTACGGGTTCTACGCTCCCACCATCTACTTCCCGCTCGTGGTCAAGGGCGCGCTCATGATCGAGCCGACGGAGACCGAGACCCGGGAGACGCTCGACCGCTTCGTCGAGGCGCTCACGGCGATCGCCGACGAAGCCCGGACGGATCCGTCGCTGGTGCGCAACGCCCCCCAGCGCACCGTGCTCGCGCGCCTGGACGAGACGCGTGCCGCCCGCCGTCCGATCCTCCGCTGGCACCGCCGTTGAGCCCCGCATCTGCGGCACAGTGTTTTGACTTCGGAAACACCCGCGTGTACGGTGCCCGCGGCGCGATGTCGGTGCTCAACACGAAGGTCCTCGTCCTCAACCGCTCGTACCTGCCGATCCAAATCACGTCGGTGCGCCGGGCGATCTCGCTGCTCTACCAGGACATCGCGCGCGCCGTGGATGAGCAGTACCGGGTCTTCGATTTCGCGAGCTGGGCCGATCTCGCGGCCGACGAGGACACGATCGGGCTCGTCAACCGGGCGATTCGCGTGCCGCGCGTCATCCTCTTGCTCGCTTACGATCGCGTCCCGCGGCGCTACGTCCGCTTCAGCCGTTTCAATATCTATGCGCGCGATCGGAACCGGTGCCAGTACTGTGGCCGGCAGTTCCCGCGCGCGGAGCTGAATCTCGATCACGTCGTGCCGCGGTCACGGGGCGGCACGTCGGTGTGGGAGAACGTCGTCTGCTCGTGTCATCGGTGCAATCGCCTGAAGGGTGGACGGACGCCCACGGAGGCGCGGATGCGGCTCATTCGTGAGCCCTACCGGCCGCAGTGGACGCCGTTCATGACCGAGACCTTCAGCCTGCGCCGCTACAAGGAGTGGATGCCGTTCCTGAGCGCGGTGGATGCGGCGTACTGGAACACGGAGCTGGTGGAGGGGTAGCGCTCGGGGGTCGATGCGGATCAAGCGGATCGAACTGAACGGCTTCAAATCGTTCCTGGAGCGGACCGTCCTCGAGCTTCCGCTCGGCGTCACGGCCATCGTCGGCCCGAACGGCTGCGGAAAGTCGAACATCGTCGACGCCATCCGCTGGGTGCTGGGCGAGCAGAGCCCCAAGCATCTCCGTGGCGAGGCCATGGAGGACGTCATCTTCACCGGCAACGGCGAGAGCGGGCCGCTCGGCATGGCCGAGGTGACGCTGCTGCTCGAGCGCGACGAGCGGGATCTCGAGCGCCGGGCGGCGGACGCGAGCGACGGGGTCGAGGAGGCGTTGCCGGCAGCATTGGCCGAGGCGAGCGAGATCGCCGTCACGCGGCGCTATTTCCGGTCGGGGGAATCCGAATACTTCATCAACCGGGTCCCGTGTCGGCTGCGCGACATCACCGAGCTGTTCCTCGGGACCGGCATCGGGACGAAGGCATACGCGATCATCGAACAGGGTCGCGTCGAGCAGCTGGTCAACGCCAAGCCCGAGGAGGTCCGGCTCTTCATCGAGGAAGCGGCGGGCACGACCCGATTCCGCAGCCGGAAACTCGCGGCCGAGCGCAAGATGGAACGGACGCGTGAGAACCTCGTGCGTGTCGAGGACGTGCTGCGCGAGCTCGAGCGCCAGATGGCGTCGCTCGAACGCCAGGCGCGGCGCGCCGAAGAGTACCATCGCATCAAGGACGGTCTCCGGGCGCTCGACCTCCGGGTCTTGGCTGCGCGGCAGCGCGCCTGGTCGGACGAGATGCGGACGCTCGGCGAGCGGCTCGCCGCCGTACGGGAGGAGGAGGCGCGGCTGCAGGAGGCCATTCGCCGCGCCCGCAGCGCCACCACGGAGGCCCGCGCTCGGCGCAGCAGCGACGAAGAACGCCTGCGGATTTGCGACGCGGAGATCGCCGAGCATCGCCTGCGCGCCGGTGAGGCTCGCACGCTCGCCGCCGCGCTGGCCACGCGCGAGACGGAGCTGCGGATGCGCACTGCCGATGCGGAGCGCGAGGTTGCGGCCCTGCGGCTCCGTCTCGACGATCTCGAAACCGAGTCGACCGGACTCGACGCCGCTCTCGAGCGGGCGGCCACCGAGGCGACCGAAGCCGAAAGCCGACGTCTCGACGCCGAGGCGCGGCTCAGAGCGCTCGAGGCGGAAGGGCCACCGCTCGAGCAGACGCTCGAGTTGCTCAAGGACGCGGTCGTCGAAGCCTCGGCAGAAGAGGCCCGCCTCCACAATCTCGCCGACGTCCTCCGCCAGCGTCACGAAGATCTCGAGGGACGCCGGCGAAAGCTCGAGGACGAGCGGCGGCTGCTCGGCGAGCGCCTGCGCGCGAACGCGCACGACACGGAGACGGCGCGCGAGGCGATTGCGAGCTGCGAGCGCGACCTTGGCGGTCTGGCGGCCGAGCGCGAGGCGTTGACTGCGCGACAGGTCGAGCTCGCCGGCCAGGAGGCAACGCGGCGCGCGGCCCTCGAAGCCGCGCGCGAGGCAGCGCGTCGCGCCGGGTCACGCGCCGACTCGTTGCGTGAGCTTCAGAGCCGCCATGAGGGATGCAAACGAGGCGCGGCCGGCCTGCTCGCCCGCGAACCGGGCACGGCGGCCTTGCTCGCGAGCGTGCTCCGCGTGCCGGCGGCGCTCGAGCGGGCGGTGGCTGCGGCGCTCGGTGCCCGGCTCGGCCACATTGTCGTGCCAGACACCCCGTCGGCGCTTGCCGCGGTGGCCTGGCTGAGGGATTCCCTCGCCGGGAGCGCCACGGTCCTGCCGCGCGACGCGGAGCGGCGGGCGGCGGTGATCGTTCCCGCCGGCCGCCGGCTTCTCGACCAGATCGACGTCGATCCGCAGCACTGGGCCCTCGCCGAGGCGCTTCTCGGCCAGGTGCTGCTTGCCGAGAACCTCGACCAGGCGCTCGAGCTGTGGCGGGCGGCGAGCCATCCCGTGACCGTCGTCACGCCGGCCGGCGAGGGGATCGACACGCTCGGGGCGGTGAGCGGCGGCAGCGAGCCGCCGCTCGAGGAGACGCTGCTCGCGCGGACGCGGGAGCTGCGCGACCTCGAGGGCGCCGTCGCGGCCGCCAGGAACGCGCTGGCTCGCGAAGAGAGCCTGCTCGCCGATGTCGAGACGCGCGTCGCCGAGCTCAGCGTTGCTTCGCGGGCGGCGGACGAGCGCTTGCAGGCGCTGCGGCTCCAGCTCGTCGCTGCGGAGAAGGATCGCGAGCGGCTCGAAGAGGAACGCGGACGCCTCGCGGCCGAGCTCGAGGTGGAGGCGCTCGAGGCGAGCGGCCTCGCCGGCGAGGGCGGGCACGTGGCCGAGGAGATCGCCGCCCTCGGTGCGCGACGCGAGCGAGCCGCTCAGACGCTTGCCGATCGACGCCGGGATCTCGCCGACCGTCAGCAGGCGCTCACTGCGTGGCGGGAGACGCATGTCGTCGCCGAACGAGCGCGGACGGATGCCGCCGTCCGGGTGGCGGCCGCCGCGGAACGGCGGCGGAGTTTCGAAACCGCGACGGCGCGCTCCCGCGCGGCCGTCGTCGACGTGCACGAGCGGTTGGCATCACTCACGCAGCGAGCGGCCGAGGCGGCGCGCGGCGCCGAGGCGGCCGCCGCGGAACGTGGCGCCTCGGAGACGGCACGCGCGGCGGCGGAGGAACGCGCGGCGGCC
>Ga0209161_10004779_pt1 | contig 10766 bp, 5 predicted proteins | sample GraSoiAngelo_155_FD_186169 | JGI IMG/M metagenome (GOLD analysis project Ga0209161, IMG submission 186169) | Grasslands soil microbial communities from the Angelo Coastal Reserve, California, USA - 14_1009_13_30cm (SPAdes) (version 2) | ecosystem: Environmental > Terrestrial > Soil > Grasslands ...
TCCGACGATGCGCAAATATTAAAAGCGATCCGGACCGACCCACGAGCAGGCAAGACGGTGTCGAGCCCAGTTTGCGCGGAACACGGGCCTCCTGGCCTGTGCGCTCAGCGGAGTGACACTCCGCTGAACCACGACAAAGTGGATACCGCCAAAATTATGACAGCGGACAGAATGTCCGTTGGGCGCACAGACTGGAAGTCTGTGTTCCGGCGCGTCAGATGTTAACTCACGCGATGGAAGCGGAGCAACTCAAACAGCTTTCAATTGATTGCACATTGCAGTTTTAAACGCAGCGGTTATCAGGTGCGCGATGCATCGAAGCGTTTTGTGCATGCTACTCGCGTTGATTAGTGCCGGCTGTGATCGAATGATCACGCCGCGGCATGCGCAACAGCTCAAAGATGCAGAGTCCAAAGCGGCTGCGGGCGATTTCGCGCGGGCGATCAGCTTGTACGAATCTGCGCTGGAAGATCGGCCGGGCGATGCTGAAGTGCATTACAAGCTGGCGCTCCTTTACGATGACAAGATGAACGATCCGTTAAACGCGCTGCATCATTTCAAACGCTATTTGGTCATTGCGCCGGCCGGACCGCGAGCAAACGATGTGAAAGGTTTCGTCAAACGCGATGAGGTCGCGCTCCTGACCAGTCTCTCAGGAGACGCGCTCATTTCGCGCGCCGAAGCAACTCGCTTACGGAATGAAAATTTGTCGTTACGAAGAGATCTGGACGAAGCGCGCGGACGCAGCCACATCGCTACACTTGAACAATCCCCCACCCCTGGGAAAACAAAAGGGGCTGAAACCGCCAGGCAAACTTACGTGGTGCAGCGCGGCGATACTCTGGCATCGATCTCCCGAAAATTTTACAAAACATCGACGCGTTGGAAACAGATTCTCGATGCCAATCGCAATGTGATCGACAATCCGAAGAAATTGGTAGTAGGTCAGACTCTGGTCATTCCGGCGCGAACGAGTTCCCACTAACCCGCGAAGAATAACTAAGAGAGAAGACTATCAAGTCGCCCAGCTTCGCAAGACACAAGCGCTCGACGGATCGAGAGTCGCCGCTCCCGGTCAGGTACGCAGCGAGCATGGTCGCGGCCTACGGTTTGCGCTCTCCGTTGCCCGGAGTGCGCTGCGGGTTCGGTTGCGAGCGAGTTGACGCATTCACATCGCGCGCGCCCATACCGGTGGGATCGATGAGCGGGTTAAAAAGCGGGCCACCGGATTTCTTCTGATTTTCAGCTACGCTGCGCATGAGATCGAGACTGGGCAGCGGTGGGAATTCCGTAATTAAGATCGCGGTTCGGAGAATGAGATTTTCATCTATATCGACCGGCTTGGGCAGATGCTCCGTACCCGGTCTGACGATGAGCATCTGGCCAGCGTGCACCGCAATTTTCTTTCCCGGATGTTTCGTTAGCCAGGCCTGACCGCTTCCTTCGAGAACGATGAGCTTGCTGTAATTGCGCGGTCGCGATTCGAACATCACCGTTGTTCCCGTTATGCCGACGGTGAGCGCGCTGCTGCGAATACGCGCGCCGCCGGAACCCTTTGGCACCCGCAAGAGGATGGCGCCGCTTTCGACACTTACGTTCCGACCATCTTGATCGAAAGAGAAAATGCTGTTAGCGCCCACGCGGGTAAGGGTTAGATCAGCGAAGGTAAGTTCGGCGCGCGAATCAGCGCCGGTGTGGACGGCGCTTCCATCGGCGACATCATCGTTCAAGCGTGCCGGGCGGGCGGCGACGTGCGGAGCCAATAGCCTGACGTCGCGGACGACATGAGTGACACGAGCCTCTTTTCTTTCCGCAGCGGTCAGCAGCAAAATCACACCCGAGCTAAAGAGCAGTAACAAGCCCGCACGCGGCAATGAATGGTTGAAGATCGACTTCACGGTTGTTCAGAATTTAAGCAAAAGCGCGAAAGCGCCACTGACATTTCCGACATCATAGAAGCCGCCGATTCGACAAAAACTATAAGGATCCGGCGCTCATAGAGCGCCGCTACAGCAGAGCCCAGGAAAGATTCATGGCTCGACAGAGTCTCGCCCTACCACTTAGGCCTACCGAATTGATTAACCGCCAGGAGCGTCGAGGGGCGGAAATTGACGAAGCGGCAAAGGATTGTTTGCCCCCCTTCCAGCAAAAGTACCCGTGCGCGAGCCATTCCCGCCAAAGCCGCTATAGTTGGCATTATTGGTATAGACGCTCGCGGAATTGTCGCCACCCACCGTGACTACCACACCATTAAAAATGTTAACGGTATTTCCGGCAATAATCTTCGTGCTCGCTCCACCTAATGTAACGTCGGCGACGAAGTTGACCGTGCCGTTACTTCCCGGTGAGTAAAGTTTTAAGGTGGTATCCGCCGACAACACGCCGTTGCCGATAGTGAGCACGCCGTTGTTGCCCAGGGCCGCGACTTTGATGACATCACCATGCGCATCAACGGCGTCGCTCGCGCCCGGCCCTCCCAGGTTAATCTGGCCGGCATCGCCAGTGTGGCGGATGTCAATCGTTCCGCGATCAGCGCGAAGAGTTCCATTTACTTTGGTGCTGCTATTGGCACCGGTTGCCAAAATGGTCACTTTGCCACCGGGGCCAGGCGCAGCCGCGTCGAGCAGGGAAAGAAGCTGGCCGGTGTTGGAAATATTAATCGCAACACCACTTGGTTTTCCGCTCTTAAGAGTGATGTTCCCCCCGTTGGCGCTGCGACGCCGCGCTGTAGTAATTGCAGGATCGGCCGAGGAAGCTTGCACACGCGAATTGATCGCCACCGCATCATTCACTGAATTGAATGTGATCGCGCCGCCGTTGCCGGCCGTTCTTGTACCGTCAAGAACACGACCGGTCGTTGCTTCAATCGGCGAATCGATCGTGATCGGACCGACTGCGGTGATGCTGATCGTCCCGCCATTCCCCCCTCCATAAGCGCCGCCGAAATTAAAATTACCGCCATTGGAAGAGATGGATGAAAGATCGCCCTGCGGCCCGACCGTCAACCCCGCGCCTAGAATGTTTAAAGTAATGTGGCCGCCGCTGCCCGGATTGGAATTCGGATCGCTGAACGCGCTGGTGCCATTCGCGTTGATCATCGGAATTCGTGGTCCCACGCTGGTGAGAGAACCGGCGGTGAGAATGAAATCAGACGGCGTAACTCCATTCCGATCATTGCTAATAAGATAGTTGGGGAAGAAGGCGGGGGCATTGATCATCAGAATGCTACCTGCGGTGATGGTGTTGGCCGCTACCCCGGAGACGGACGTTCCGGTTATGTTTGCGATCTTCATCTCACCCCCCACGCTAACCGTGCCGGCAACCAGACCTGGCGCGCTGAGATTTCCGCCTACTGTTATCGCAGTCGGAGCGCCACCGGAAAAAAGGCCGCCTCCGGCAAAAAGGTCCCCGCCAGCGGTAAGATTGCCGGAGGGCGCGCCGCCGCCGGATCGCAATTCGATCGGGCCAGAGCCGGAAGAAATATTTCCACCGGCATTCATCGATCCCCCAACCGCGATAATTTGATGTGCGGAAATATTTCCGCCCGCGGAAATCTCGCGAGCGAAGATTAATCCGCCATCTGAGATGTCGCCGCCGGCTGTCAGGACCGCAGTCTGGATATCGCCATTGGCGAAGATGGAGCCATTGGCATCGATCAACCCGGAGAAGATTGGCTGGCCCCTCACACTCAGAAGCCGGGTGTCAAAGAGGTTGATGTCGCCATCTGAGCGTAGCGTCAGATTTGGCCCGATAAACTCGACGTTCGGGGCCTGAATTCCACCTGCTCCCGCACTCAAGCTAACGAAATCTGAATTACTGAAATTAAAATGAAAGAGCGACGAGCCGTTGAAGTCGATCGTTCCGGCATAGGCCGTGATTGAAGTGCGAGTAGTGGAGTCGTTACCATTAGGAATTATAGTAAGCGAGCCATTTGCGTTGAGCGTGATCGTGCCTCCACCCCCGGCCAGATTAGCGAATTTGCTGAGATCGAATGCGACATTCCCGCCAATGGAATTGATGGTCACGTCCCGCGCTGTGACAATCCCGCTCCCCTGCTGGAAATCGCCGTTTGAAAATGCGTTAAAGTTATCCACGGTTATATTTCCGTTGACCTGCATTGTGCCTTCTGAATTAAGGAGAAGGTTGCTGGTACCGCTGATTGGCGATGCCAGATTTAACGCCACATTGTCACCGCGCGCATAGAAAAAGAGATTCGGAATGTTCTGAAAGGAAATTCCGCCACCCAGAATAATCGAGCCTTTTTGCGTTGTCAGCAGCACCGAATTCAAACCGCCAAAGGTCAAAGCGCCACCGGACAAAGCACTGCTAATTCCATCCACTCCCACGAGACTCAGCGTGGTTATGCCATTGGGAACGGAAATGGTTGGATTTGAAACCAACTGGAGATTTTGAAATTTGAAGACCGCAATATTGTTGAGATCGAAAACTGAACGATCCGGGGTATCAAAGCCGCTCGCAGAATCGAATGCTCTGGTCGTGCGAAAAAACCAAAGAGAGCGAATACCGTCCAGTGGCGTGTTCCGATAAACCTTGCCGTAGTTGGTTGTTGCGCCGGCAACTACTGTTGGAGGACCCGCAGTAGTAAGTTCATTGTTTGCGCCAAGTGGATAGGGGTTTGGCGAAGTAATGGTTTCCGGCGGTCCAAACTCACTTGGCACGACTGGAGGTACGACTGGCGGTACTGGAGGTACGACTGGCGGGGGGGGTGGGTTTTGCTGCGCCGCAATCTGAGTCTCCTGAATATGCACTTGATCAGTCAGAATGATTGAAGTACCGGCCCCGTAGATCGCGAGATTCGTTTCATACAACTCGCCCTGGGCCCGCTCTTTATCCTGGCCCGCCTCGGTTTGCGCGATGAGGTTTTCGCTTCCCATCTTTCCAAAGCCTTTGATGAGACGCGAAGTCTTCCGGAGCTGCCGAATATCAACGTCAACCGGATTGGATAAATTCTTGGCGTCGGGTTTGGTGATCAACATTTGCCCGGCGTGGACCAGCACGGATTCACCGACGCGATTGGGCAGGAAAATTCGGCCGGTGCCTTCCAGCACGATGAATTTGACGTAGGAATTCTTGTGGAACTCGAGCATCACGGTGGTACCGGTAATCGCCGCAGTGACCGCGGCCGTGTTGATTTTTGCGCCACCGGCATTTTTCGGCACGCGCAACAGCATGGCACCGTCGGTTAGTTCGAGGTTTCGTGTTCCTTCAGTAAAACTGAAGATGGTGTTGGCGCCAAGCCGAGCCAGGGTTGTATCTGGAAACGTTAGTTCGGTGCGCGACTCGACGCCCGTTCGCACAGCGGTACCATCACGAACCGGATCATTCACGACCGCGGGCCGCGCCGGAGCGGCATTCGGTAGTAACTTTACGTCACGAACAATTTGAGTTACGCGCGCTTCCTTTAACTCCGCCGCGTTTGCACTTGCAAATGCGGCCAAGATCGCGCCCAGAATAAAAAATCCTCGAACCCGGAAAAACATAGGGCGGAAGTCTAATCACAAACCGAAGAGAAAGAAAAGCTTAAAAGCTTTATCCACCGAGTGGCGGGCCGGTTGGCGGCGCCTGACTTGGAGACTGCGGATTAATGGATCCAGTTCCAACGAAAGGCCCTTTCCGCGAGCCGTTTCGCGGAACCCGTCCAGTTTGGAGTGGAATATCGTTGTTCTACTGGAAGCGAGACGCCAGCACCCCTGATCTTGCTTTTGCATCCGCAGAGCGATGAAGCTCGGCCGGCGTCGTTCGCGTGCCGCCTTGGATAGACTGGTTGCGGCTGCGTCCATGCGGCGAGACGCGTGCCTTGCCATCGGGTCCCAGAGTAGAGTTGTTGAGTAAAGCTCCCAGCTGCGAGCTATCAGTCAGGTGAATGGTGGGTCCGTGCCCTCCTGCTGAAGCTATCGACCTGGTTTGCTTCGTCACGGCACGCGCAGTGGTTGGGCTATCAAATGGTGGCTGGCCTCCTAAGAGCTGCGTAGTCGCACCCGCGCCGGCAAACGTGCCGCTGGTGCTGTTATTACCTCCCGAACGCCCGCTGTAATTCGGAACATTGGCATACACGTTTGCCGGAGTTGAACCGCCAATCGTAACTACCACGCCATTCTCAATTGTGACGCTGTTCGCCGCGATGACGGCGGCGGTGTTAGAGCTATTGAGCGTGGTGTTCGCGATAAAATCAATCATGCCATTGTTCCCCGGAGCATAAAGATGCAGGAGCGTATTGGCTGAAATGGTGCTGCCGCCGACTCGCAGTGTGCCATTGCTGCCGAAGACACCCACTTTCACCGTGTCTGCTGCAATGGTCGCGCTGCTAAGAGTGGCGATTCCGCTGCCATCAATAAAGCCCTCAAAGGTTCCCCCGACATTGTAATTTCCGCCGTTGATATTGATCGCGGAAGTCCTAGCTCCGTCGCTTCCGAAGATTTGAAAAAGGGCATTGCTCGTAACCGTGGTGGTGCCGGAGACAGAATAATCCAGCGCAGCATCGCCGCCAATGGTGCCGCTGGTGTTGTCGATCCTCGAGTCGAGGCTGCCGTTAACGCTTAAATTTGTCGTTGTAACGTTAACTTCGGCATTCCCGCCGATTGAAGATCCACCATAGTTTAAGATCTGGAGGAGGAGGTCGCCGGTAGAGATGTTGGCCGCACCGACATTTACTACGGCATTTCCGCCGATCATGCCGGGTCCCAACGCTTGATAATTCCCGTTAGCTATCCAGAGCAATGCGGTACCGGGCGCGCTAATGTCCTGAGCAGCTTGCACGTTTACAAGAGCATCACCGCCGACCCTGCCGTTGACATTGGTATAGATGCTTGCTTCCAGAGCCATCGTATCAGTCCCAGGAACTCCGGTCGCGGTAGAAGGGGTGATAATGTTTCGAGCGATCAGTGTGACGATGGCCTCGCCGTCAATGTGGCTGGATGTACCAAGGCCGCCATTGGGGGAAAACCCTGTATCCGCAATCGAAGCGTAAATATCCTGCTGCGCGTGTATGTCGCCGGTAATGTTCAGTAGTAAGACAGCGTTACCAAAAATGTGCCCACCGCCATTGTTGAAGATATCGTTTTCGATGAACCCGTCGCTTGTGAGATTGCTTGCGCTCACACTAAGAAGCGCATCCGAACCAATCACCCCCGGTGTTAGCGGGCCCCCACTCCCATTGAAGGCGTCGCTTTGAACCTGCAACAATGAGCCGACGCCGGAATGGATGTCTCCAGTGGCGCTTAGTAGCAGCAATCCGACGCCACCGATGCGTCCTCCGTTGGAGGTCACGAACGCATCCAACATACCGCCTGCCGAGATGCTGTTCGCCTGGATATTGACAGTCGCGGCGCCAGCTATAGTGCCACCGCCCGGGCCATCATTTCGATTCGATATGCCTATGAGAGCGTCGTCGGCTTGAGTAATAAAAGCTCCAGCGATATTGCAGCTGATCAGGGCAAAGGAACCGATTGACCCGCCATCACGGTTATTGATGAAAAGAGTCAATCCACCCGTACTAAGACTGGCCGCATTAAGAGCAATCTCTGCCGCTTGTGCAATCTGGCCACCGCTTGTGTTGTCGATAAGAAGTGAGAGCCCGGTAGCACCACCAAGCGTAAGGTTGCCCGCCGGTCGAAGGAAAATAGTAGCATTGCCAGCAATATTGCCGGTGCCGGAATTAGGTATTAGCAACGAAGCGTCCGTGCCATCTATTGTCACTGGCGTATTCACGCCCACGTTGATGTCGGCCCCGGCTACGACCTGTAGCATCTGACTACCGAGAGTAGTTCCATCGATATTCACATCTCGCTGTGCAATGAGCGTCGTTTGCGTTAAGCCCGATATTGCCGACGAAAGAGTTAAATCGGAACCGACGCCGCGAGCGTAAACGGTTAGGTCATGCAACACAGAGAAAGAGATTTCGGATCCTAAATCGATCGGGCCGTTTTGCGTCGCGAGAAGCAGACCGCGGATTCCAGAAAAAGTAAGCGGCCCACCCGGGGAACCCGATGTGATTCCGTTGACCGCAATCAGCCCCAGATTAATCTCCCCGTTTGCCGTGGAAATAGTAGGGTTACCCGCCAGTTGGAGCGCGGTGAACTTGAATGCAGCGCCAGAACTGTTGATCCCGGTATCGAATCCGCTGGCAGTGTCGAAGGTTGAGGTCGAACCGAAAGCCCAGGCCGAAGCAGGGCCATCGGTTTCCGGCCCACGATAAATTTTTCCGAAATCCGTTACGCCATTAGTCGTAATCGCGGGATCGGTGGAAATCGTTGTGCCCGAGGTGATGACGTAAGGAACCGGTGACGTAATCGGTGACGGCGTTCCGAACTTAGTGGGTGTTGCGCTCGGGGTAGGCGTCGGTGTCGCAGTTGGAGTCGGCGTTGGTGTGGGAGTTGCGGTTGCAGTAGGTGTTGGGGTTGGGGTCGGTGCTGGTGATTTAGCAGCGCTGCTCTCCGCTGATACTGCGACGTCGACTGTGTTGGGATCAGCCAGGACAACGTTTGTCCCGCCTCCGTAGATCACCAAATTTGTTTCAATCAATTGGCCGGAATTTTTCTGCTCGTTTTGCCTTGTCCTTTCAAAGGCAATTAATGTTTCGCTTCCGAGCGGACCGAACCCGGTAATTAAGAGGGAGCTCTGCGTGATTTTCTGAATATCGACATCAACTGGCTCCGGAATCATCTTCGAATCCAGCCGCATAATGATCATTTGCCCGGCCTTCACCAGGGTCGACTCCCCCAGCCGCCCCGGCAAATAAAGCCGCGCGGTTCCCTCCAACACGATAAACTTGTAATAGGAATTCTTGTTCTTCTTCGTTGACGCATGTGTTTCCAGCATCACGGTGGTTCCGGTGATCGCAGCAGTCACCGCCGACGAATTGATTTTTGCTCCACCCGCTCCTTTCGGAACCCGCAGCAGCATCGCTCCATCCTGCAAGTTCAGGTTGCGCGTCCCTTCGCTGAAACTGAAGAGCGTGTTGGCTCCCAATCGAGCCAGGGTTTGATCGGTAAACTTTAATTCGCTGCGAGAATCCACCCCGGTGCGCACGGCAATCCCATCCCGCACTTCATCGTTGACCGTGGCCGGCCGCGCGGCTGCACCGGTAGGCAGTAGCTTGACATCCTTTACCACCTGAGTGACCTGCGCCTCCTTCAACTGCGCGGCAGGTACACTCACGGCGGAGCCGAGAATTACACTCAGGAAAGAGACAACCCGAATCGTGGCACGCGGGCTCATTCGGGGGGATATAGTGCCATTGTTAGAATTTAAATGTCAAAGCCAATGAGCCACCCAGATTAACAACGGAATAATCAAAAACGCTGTGGTTCGACTGGTTCCAGGCAGCAGTACTAACCGCGCTCAAAGTCAGCCACTCACGGAACCGATAATTGGCGGTGAGGGAAAGTAGCTCGCTGACGTCATTTCGACTGCCCTCGTAGTATTCCTTAAATAACACCTGTCCAACCGCGTCCACCGAAAACGAACGGCTGAACTGTACATGATAAACCCCATACACCTCGAAATCGCTTCGCTGCGGCCCACTCGGATCAGCCGCAAAACTGACATTTGCTAGCGCGCCCAGGTTCAATTGCATCGCCCGTCCGAAAGGAAAAGGGATGTCTGCGCTCGCGACAATGGAGTGATTAGCGAAGAACTGGTCCCAATCGTCCGTCGTCAATCGATTGTAATCGTAACCTAACCGCAAAGTCAGGTTATGATAGTTTGGCAAGTAATATACTAGCCCGGCAATGGCATTGAAGCTGGTGAAATTAAACGAGCCATATGTGTTATAGTAGAACAATTGCTGAGAGGCGACGAATTCACCATAAAGCGTCTTCGTCAGCCTTGGTTGGTAGGCAAAAACAAACGACGGCGCCAGAACGCCATCACTCACCTCGCCTGTTCGTACCAGCGCCACATTCGAAGTCCAGTAGTAAGGCAACGAAGCCGAAAAAGTAAACGGCTTATATTCCTCCTGCCGTTTCAAGATAGCCTGCACTCCGAGATCGGCGTCATTGGCGCTGGGGGCGGCATAACCAAAGGCGTTGGAGTTCTGGCTTATCGGTTCACCTGGAACAATGCTCGCTCCCGAACGAAAAAGCTGCGAACGATCAACCGCCTGCGAGGCCTGCTCCGTTTGCCCCATCACCCGGCCGCAGAAGAGCGTCCCCGTCATCAGACACAATACGATTGTGAGGTTGCGACGGGTCATTGGCAGAAGACGACAACGAACCCCCATTTGTGAATAACTTTGTCTCCCTCGTCAAGTGAATTGCAGGAAAAAGGCGACCTCTATCCTGGTCAGACCTTATCTTACGTTGTGTGTGGTTTGACGATCTGAAACGCCACGCGTCTCGCATGCTGGCGAAACCAACACGGACTGTTATAGGCCCAGTAAGCTGCGCTGCCACGGGACGAGTAGCTGTTCCGCTCGCGCGCGATCTGCCGCAATGGCATCGATCGTCGCCCGCGGCGCGATAAACGACGGCTCGATTTTCAATTCACCGGCGGCTTGATCACGTCGTTTGCGCATCGCCTCCGCCGCGCGTTCCATCTCACGCGTAGGCCGATCCGCGTGCCGTTTTCGGGTTTCCGGCCAGTCTTCTTCCTTCAAAGCAAGCGCGGTGTTTATTGTTGCCTGAAAATCGCGCGCGCGCCGCTCCGAAAAATGACGGAATTGCGGCGTTTCGCCTTTGGAAACAGCGCGCGCGGTCTCAATCAATTGATCATTCCTCAAAACATGAAAAGAAGGCCGATCAAATCGT
>Ga0209161_10004782_pt1 | contig 10758 bp, 8 predicted proteins | sample GraSoiAngelo_155_FD_186169 | JGI IMG/M metagenome (GOLD analysis project Ga0209161, IMG submission 186169) | Grasslands soil microbial communities from the Angelo Coastal Reserve, California, USA - 14_1009_13_30cm (SPAdes) (version 2) | ecosystem: Environmental > Terrestrial > Soil > Grasslands ...
CCACGTTCGCCTTGTCCTGGGACATCGTCGCGATCGCCTGCATCAGCTGCTGGTCGACTTCCGGGGTGTCGATGTCGGCGAGCAGCTGTCCCTTGTTCACGCGGTCGCCGATGTCGACGAAGCGCGCGTTCAGGTAGCCGTCGGTGCGCGCCCAGATACCCGTCTCGAGGATCGCCTCCATGCTCCCCGGCAGCGGGACCGCGAGCACCTCGGGCGCGCGGCGGGGGCTCACCGTCGACACCATCGGGGCCCGGTTCTGCACCGCATCCGCGCTGGTCCGTAGCCGGTGGCGCAGCACCAGGCGCGGGACGACGCCCACCAGGAAGAGGACGGCGAAGACAGCCGCCGCGGCGACCAGGATGCGGCGGATGTGGCGGACGGGGACGACGCTGGGGGCGATCACGACGGCGGGCTGGGGAAGGCTCATCGATATCCTTCGCTCATGCGCGGAGCTCCGGTGGTATCTCGGTCACGGCCTGCTTCCGGCGAAGCACGCTGTAGACCACCGGCACGAAGAGGAGCGTGGCGAAGGTCGCGAGCGTGAGCCCGCCGATGACGACGCGGCCGAGAGGGGCGTTCTGCTCGCCGCCCTCGCCGAGGCCGAGCGACATCGGCAGCATGCCGAGGATCATCGCGAGCGCCGTCATGATCACCGGACGGAGCCGCGTCGTGCCCGCCGCGAGCGCCGCGTCGTGAGCGTCGAGCTCCTCTTCCTCGCGTTGCTCGTTCGCGAACTGGACGACCAGGATCGAGTTGCTGGTCGCCACGCCGACGCACATGATCGCGCCCATCAGCGCCGGGATCGAGATGTTCGTCTGAGTGACGAGCAGCATCCAGAGCACGCCCGCCATCGCGCCCGGGAGCGCCATCAGGATGATGAGCGGGTCGAGCCACGACTGGAAGTTGACCGCCATGAGCAGGTAGACGAGCACCACCGCCAGCACCATCCCGCCGGCGAGCGCCGTGAAGCTCGACCGCATCGTCTCCGCCTGCCCGCGGATCGTGATGAACGTCCCCCGCGGCAGCGTCGGCCGGACCTCGTCGACGATGCGCTCGACGGCGCTCGACACCGACCAGAGGTCGGCGCGATCGGAGGCCGCGAGCACGTCGAGGACCGGCTGGACGTTGTAGTGGCTGATGACGCCGGGCGCGACGTTCCGGCGAATCGATGCGAGGTTGGTGAGGAGCTGCGGGCGGGGCTGACCGGGCACGGCGATCGGGGTGGTGGCGAGCGCCTCGACCGAGTCGATCCGGTACTGCGGCGTCTGCACGATGACGGGGTAGTTCACGCCGGTCTGCACGTTGAGCCAGTAGTTCGGATTCGCCTGGGCCGTTCCGGAGAGCGACACGAGCATGCTCTGCGCGACGTTCGATTCCGTGAACCCGATCTGGCGCGCCATCCAGCGGTCGACGTCGACGTCGAACTCGGGATAGCGCGGTACCTGCTGCAGCCGCACGTCAGCCGCGCCGGGAATCGCCGCGATCCGCCGCACGAGGTTCTCCGCGATGCCGACGTTGCGCGGATCCCGCCCCACGACCTGGACGTCGATCGGCGCCGCCAGCCCGAAGTTCAGGATCTGCGACACGATGTCGGCGGGCTGGAAGAAGAGGGTGAGGTCCGGAAAGCGCTTGCCGAGGATCGTGCGCAGCTTCTCGGCGTAGGCGGTGGTGGACCCGTGCTCGGGCCTGAGCGCGATCAGGATCTCCCCGTCCGCGGAGGTGACGAGCGAGGCGTCGCTGAAGGCGAAGTTGACGCCGCCCTGGGGGAGACCGAGGTTGTCGATCACCGTATCGATCTCCGCGGCCGGGATCGTCTGGCGGATCACGTCCTCGATGTCCGCCAGGCGACGCTCGGTTTCCTCGAGTCGCGTGCCCGCCGGGCAGCGGACGTGCAGGCGAAGCTGCCCGGCATCGACCGTCGGAAAAAAGTCCATCCCGATCAGCCAGAAGAGGCCGAGGGAGAGCGTCACGAAGCCCGCGAACACCCCGGTCACGATGCGGCGGTGACCGAGCGCCCACGCGAGAAGCTTGCCATACCCATCCCGCAAGCGCTCGAAGCGGCGGTTGAATGCCTGGTGCACGGCCCAGATGCGTCCCGCATCGGTGACGGTGTGCTCGGCGCCCGGGGCGTGCAGGTGCGCTTCGGCAGGCAGCAGGTAGCGCACCATCGTCGGCACGACGGTGCGGGAGAGGAAATAGCTCGCCAGCATGGCGAACACGACCGCTTCGGCGAGCGGGGTGAAGAGGTACTTGCCAACCCCGGTGATGAACACGACCGGGACGAACACGATGCAGATGCAGAGGGTCGCGACGAACGCCGGGGTGGCGATCTGCTGCGCGCCGTCGAGGATCGCGCGGATCACCGGCTTCCCCATGGCGAGGTTGCGGTTCGTGTTCTCGATCTCGACGGTCGCGTCGTCGACGAGGATGCCGACCGCGAGCGCGAGGCCGCCGAGCGTCATCACGTTGAGCGTCCCGCCGAAGAGCGACAGCGTGATGATCGACACCAGGATCGCGAGCGGGATCGAGACCATGATCACGAGCGTCGAGCGCCACGAGCCGAGGAAGAGGAGGATCATGAGCCCGGTGAGGGTGGCGGCGATCACGGCCTCGCGGAGGACACCCTGGATCGAGGCGCGCACGAACACCGACTGGTCGAAGAGCGGCTTGATGGCGAGCTCCGGCGGCAGCGTCGCCTGGATACGCGGCAGGGCGTCCTTCACGCGTTGCACGATGTCGAGCGTCGAGGCGGTCGGCGTCTTGAGGACGGTCAGCAGCGCCGAGCGCCGCCCGTCGACGTGTACCTGGTTGGTCTGCACCTGGAACCCGTCGCGGACCTGGGCCACGTCCCGCATGTAGACCGTGGCGCCGCCGACCTGCCTCACGGGGAGGTCGTTCAGCGTCTCGAGGATGTCGGGCGAGGAGTTGGTGCGGACGTTGTACTCGATCGGTCCGATCTTGGCGGTGCCGGCCGGGAGGATGACGTTCTGGCTGCCCAGAGCGGCGGAGACGTCGAACGCCGACAATCCCTTCGCGTAGAGTGCCTCGGGGTTGAGGTCGACCATGACCGAGCGCACCTTGCCGCCCCACGGCAGCGGCACCTGCGCGCCCTGCACGGTCGCGAGCTGGGTGCGGATGAAGTTGAGGCCGTAGTCGTAGAGCTGCTGCTCGGAGAGCGTCGGCGACTGGAGAGCCAGCTGGAGGATCGGGACGTTCGACGCCGAGTAGCGGATGATCAGCGGGGGCGTCGTCCCCGGCGGCATGCTGCGGAGGAGGGTCTGGTTGATCGCCGTCACCTCAGCGTCCGCCGCCCCGATGCTGGCGTCGGGGTGGAAGAAGACGCGGATCAGCCCCACGCCGGCGATCGACTGCGATTCGATGTGCTCGATGCTGTTGACGGTCGTGGTCATCGCCCGCTCGGAGATGGTGACCATGCGGCCCTCGACCTCGTTCGGCGACAGCCCGCTGAACTGCCAGATGACCGAGATGACCGGGATGTTGATCTCGGGAAAGATGTCGACCGGCGTCCGGGCGATCGTCAGGACGCCTCCGATGGCGATCAGCATCGCCATCACGATGAAGGTGTACGGCCGGCGGAGCGCGAGGCGGACGATCCACATCGTCGTCGCTGATCGCAACCAGCGTGCCGCTGCGAGCTGGGGAATCGGCAGCCGCCCGCCCGCAGGCACTCTCGGACAGGGAGCGGCCGTGTGCCGATCGGCCGGCATGAGTGCCGAGCGGTCGGCAGGCACGAGCGGTTCCGTCACGGGGCCGGGATCGCGTCTCGCACCAGCTTCGAACGCGCGCCGGCCTGGCACCGAACTTGCCTCATGATCGAGAGAAGGAGACAGCTCATGTCACTCATTCCAGGCTCGCGCTGCCGGTCGGCCCGCAACATCGTATTCCCGGGCGGCGTGGTTCGACGGTCTACGGAGGGAACTCTCGTCTCGCAGCGGGAGAACCTCGGCCGCGAGCTCTTCACCGTCAACTTCGACAGCGGCCAGAAGCTCGTCCTGTTCGCCCACGAGATCGAGCCCGTGAGCGATGATCTCGCCGCGTAAGGGACCGACATGAAGGCGCCACGGATGCACCGGCTCACCCACGCTCTCTTCCCCACGCGATCGGCACTGCTTGCGGCTGCGCTGATCGGTGGCGCGACCTCTCTCGCCGGCAGTGTGGAGGCGCTATTCCTGGCCGAGAACAACGCTGCCATGGCGAAGATGATGGCCGCCATGGACGTGAAGCCGTCCGGCGACGTGGACGCTGACTTCGTCGCGACGATGGTTCCGTACCATCAGGGTGCGATCGACATGGCGCAGGCGCAGCTGCGTTACGGCCGCAACGAGCAGCTCCGGCGGATCGCCCAGGAAATCATCGTGACGCAGCAGGAGGAGATCGCGGCGATGCGGCAGGCGATCGGCCAGCCGCTCTCCCCGTCCGCGCCGTCGCCCGACCGGACACCCGCTTCGTCCGACGCCCACCCGCCGTCCCGCTCGATGAACACCCCGGGCCTCTGAAGCCGTTGGAAAATCTCGAAGGAGAGCGACATGAAGCACGAACCAGGAACGACCGATGGCGGCATCCCGGCTCCCAGCGACGAGGCCTCGCGGTCGGATGCTGCGGAGGACCGGTCATGATCTGGGTGCGACGCGATTCGACGCGCTTGCTCCTGGTCGTCGGCGCCTGCGCCGTCATCGGCCACAGTTGGCGCGCAGAAGCGGCGAGCGCCCAGGACTGCCGGGCGTTTCACCAGGAGTGCATGGAGGCGAGAGCTGAAGGCTACCGCGACGTCGGCATCTGCAACGTCGAGCGGCTGGAGTGCTCGGCCGATCGCGTACGCGTTCCGGAGCAGTCGCGCGAACGGCGGGACGACGATCGGAACGACGCCGAACGCGCCGTCGGGGAACGCTCCATCGGGCCGTGACCTCGCGGCCGAAACGATCAGGCCGGGCGCGTGATGGCCAGTCGCTTCAAGTGCCCGGGCTGTAGCGGAGAGAAGGCGGTGCCGAACGCACGCGAAGTGTCCGACCGGTGCACGCCCGTGGCGCCGTCGCGGCCGCCTCTTCAGTGGACCGAGGATCAAATCGACGAGGTGCTCAGCGATTCGTTTCCTGCCAGCGATCCGCCGCCCTGGACCCTCGGCACGCGGACCTTTGTTCCGAACGCGCCACGGCCGTCGCCCGAGCTGTGAAGCGCGCCTTCGGCGCTCCCGGCATCGCAGCGCGATGGATGCAGGGCGTGAAGCTCCGACGGTCTCCGACGGGCGCGAAAGTGCCGGCGCCGACGTCCCTCCTTGCGAGCTGACTCCGCAACAGTGACTCGGGCATGAAGTGCCCGACGCGGTGGCGCAACCGCCGGTCGATCTCCTCGTAGCTGCCGTCGAGGTAGGCGAAGCGGATCCATGCATGATTCGCGACCGCATCGCGCAGTGCATCTCGATACCATCTGCGGAGCGCCGAGCACGCCAGCACCACGTTGCGGCCCTGTGCAGTCCACTCCTGGACGGCACGGCACAGTGAGCGGATCCGCGGTATCCGGTCCTGATCCGTCAGCGGAATGCCGCGACGCATCTTCTCGACGTTGGCTGGTGGATGAAAATCATCGCCGTCCTCGAAGACCCAGCCGAGCCGTGCCGCAAGCTCGGAGCCGACGACGGTCTTGCCGGACCCCCGATACGCCCATCACGACGATGACCATTCGTCACTCTCGAGCAGCCGGCGCCGCACCGTCAGTGGTCCGGCGCGTACGGCTCCGTCATGGCGACCTTCACGAGACGTCCGCCCGCCAGCGGGTCGCCCGGGGACACCTCGTTTGCGACCGCGGCCTCCGCCGCGGTCCACGCCGATCCTGCCCGGCGCACGACGTCGCCGATCGTCTCGTCGTGCCGTGCACGGGTGATGCGGAGACGGGTCTCGCGGATCGCGCGCCGTTCGCTCGCCGTGAGCGGGCGGAAGCTCGCGGCCGTCTCGCGCCACGTCGTGCGAAACGCCTCCGCACGGCCGGCCGCGGCGACGCCGGTGACGCGGTAGATGCGGCCGGCGTACGCGATCCATGTGAGGTCGAGCGCGAGCGGGCCGCGGCGGGAATCGATGACGGTCGCCGCGTGGATGGCCGGCAGCCCCGCGATCGCGATCTTCTCGGTGTTCGGAAGCGGCCCGCTCTTGGCATCGGCTTCGAACGCGCGCTCGGCCTCGGTGGGATCGGTGCCATCGGTCGGCTGCCCGAGCACGACCATCGCCGCGCCGTCCGGTGCGACGGCGCCGAGCGCGCTCCGCCCATTGGCGGTCTTCCAGCCGGCGGGAAGGCGGATCGCGAAGTCGAGATCCGGATGCCGGAACGTCGCGCCCTCGAACACCCCGTCGCGCGCGGAGGCGCCGACGGGGAGGCCTTCGACATGCGCGAGGAAGTCGGCGGGCGAGGCGGCGATCGGTGCGGAGGCGCGACGCGTCAGCTGTGCCGCCTCCCGTGCCGTCGTCGCCACCCGTTCCGGTGTCGGCGGATGCGTCGCGAAGAAGCTCCACGCCCGCGCCTGGTCGCGATGCAGCGCTTCTTCGCGCTCGAGCGTGTGCAGGAACGTGGAGAGCGCGGCCGGGTCGTACCCTGCGCCGGCGACGAGCTCCTGCCCGACGCGGTCCGCCTCGCGCTCCTGATCGCGGCTGTAGGGGGCGAGGAGCGCGGAGTTGGCGAGCTCGCCGATGCCTCCCAGCAAGCCGCCGACGAGGGAGCTCACGAGCCCGGTGATCCCGGCGCCGAGCGCGGTCACCACCGCGAGAGGCGCGGCGCGCGTCACGCGGCGAGCGGCATGGCGCGCCGCCACGTGGCCGATCTCGTGGCCGAGCACGCCGGCCAGCTCGTCCTCGGAGTTGACGAGCACGAGAAGCCCACGCGACACGAACACCTCTCCACCCGGAAGCGCGAAGGCGTTCGGCTCCGCCATGTCGACCACCGCGAAGGTGTAGCGGACGTCACGCCGCGGGGACCGGGCGGCCACCCGCTGCCCGACGTCCTGCACGTACGGACCGAGTCGCGGATCGTCGACGAGGCCGATCGTCCGAGCCACCTCCGCCGCCTGCTCGGCGCCGATGCGGCGCTCCGTGGCCGCGGACATCACCGTCAGCTCCGGACGTCCGCTGACGGGGTTGCGTGTGCAGGCACCCAGCAGCGCCAGGACGGTGAGGACGGCGCTGTGCTTCATCGGCCCGGACGGGAGCGGCCATCGGCGGCTCCGTCCATTTCACCCGGCATGGCCGGCGGCGGAGAGCCGTCGATCGAGATCGAAGGCGGCGCTGATCAGCGCCAGGTGCGTGAACGCCTGCGGGAAGTTGCCGAGGTGCTGTGCCTCGGGGCCGAGCTCTTCGCCGTACAACCCGAGGTGATTGGCGTAGCCGAGCATCTTCTCGAAGACGAAGCGCGCCTTGTGCAGGTCACCCATGCGCGACAGGCACTCGACATACCAGAAGGAGCACATCGAGAACGTCCCTTCCTCTCCCGTGAGCCCGTCGGAGAATCCGCCCGCGAGACGATAACGATACACGAGCGAGTCGCTCACCAGCTCCCGCTCGATCGCGCGCAGCGTCGAGACCCACCGCGGGTCGGTCGGCGACACGAAGCGGACGAGCGGCATCAGGAGCGCTGACGCGTCGAGCGTGGTGGCGCCGACGTGCTGCATGAACGCGCCCCGCGTCGGGTCCCAGTAGCGGGTGAAGACGTCGTGGTAGATCGTGTCGCGCGCGTCGTACCAGCGCGCCAGCGGGGCGGGGAACGAGCGCTTGGTGGCAAGCCGGATCGCGCGGTCGATGGCCACCCAGCACAACACCCGCGAGTAGAGGAACTCCCGTCGCCCGCCGCGCACCTCCCAGATGCCCTCGTCCGGCTGCCGCCAGTTCGCGCAGACCCAGTCGATCAACCGCACGATGCTCGTCCAGGCGTCGTACCCGATGGGCGAGGCATACTTGTCGTACAGGTAGACGGAGTCCAGGAGCTCGCCGTAGATGTCGAGCTGCAGGTTCTCGTAGGCGGCGTTGCCGATGCGGACCGGACTGGACCCCATGTAGCCCTCGAGGTGGGGCAGGACCTCCTCGCGCAGCGCGTGACGGCCGTCGAGCCCGTACATGATCTGGAGCGACCCGTCGGGCTCGAGCTCGTGGCAGCGCGCCAGCACCCAGCGCATGAAGGCTGCGGCCTCGTCGGTGTAGCCGAGGCGCATCAGCCCGTAGAGCGTGAACGACGAGTCGCGGATCCAGGTGTAGCGATAGTCCCAGTTGCGTCCGCCGCCGATCGTCTCGGGAAGGCCGAAGGTCGGCGCCGCGACGATCGAGCCGTACTGCCGCGAGGTGAGCAGCTTCAGCGTCAGCGCCGAGCGGTTCACCATCTCGCGCCAGCGCCCCCGGTAGGTGCTGCGCGCGACCCAGCCGCGCCAGAAGTTGACCGTCTGCTTGAAGGCCTCGCTCTGGTAGTCGGGCCGCGCCGAGGGCGACGCCTCTTGCGTCATCACCACCTCGAGGACGAACCAGGCCGAGGCATCGGCGCCGAGCGTGAACTCGGCCATCGCCGCGCCATTCTCGACACGCATCGGGACGGACGACCGGAGGCGCAGGACGAGCTCGCCGTCGCCGGATCGCCCGATGAACAGCACCTCCGTGTCGCTGCGACGTTCCACCGTGTGGGTGGCGCGCCCATAGTCGAAGCGCGGGTCGCAGCGCATCTGGAACCGCACCTCGCCCCGTACCGTCTTGGCCCGCCGCACCAGGTTGTGCGCCAGCCCCGCGTCTTCCACGGGCATGAAGTCGGAGACCTCGGCGACGCCGTGGGCATCGAGGAACCGCGTCAGGAGCACGTTGGTGTCGGGCAGATAGAGCTGCTTCCGCGCCGCGCACTCGAGCAGTGGCGCGATCTGGAAGCGCCCGCCGCGTTCCGCGTCGACGAGCGCCGCGAAGACGGAGGGCGAGTCGAAATGGGGAAGGCAGAGGAAGTCGATCGAGCCGTCCATACCCACGAGCGCGACCGTGTAGAGGTCCCCGACGACGCCGTGTTCGCCGATCGGCGGATAGCCACGCGTCGCAGACGACATCATCCTCCTGCGCCGGCCAGCGCATCGGCCACGATGCGCTGGGCTTCGGCGACGATGGCTTCGAGATGGGACTGACTTCGGAAGCTTTCCGCGTACACCTTGTACACGTCCTCCGTCCCGGACGGCCGGGCGGCGAACCAGCCGTTCGTCGTCACCACCTTCAACCCGCCGATCGCGGCGCCGTTCGCCGGGGCGCGGGTCAGCGTCGCCACGATCGCCTCGCCGGCGAGGTGCGTCGCCTTGACGGCGTCGGGCGAGAGCTTCTGCAGCACCGCCTTCTGCTCGGGCGTGGCCGGTTGATCGATGCGGGTGTAGTACGGCGTCCCGAGCTCGGTCGTGAGCTCCTGGTAATGGACACCAGGGTCCCTGGCGGTTCGCGCGGTGATCTCTGCCGCCAGGAGGGCCATCACGATGCCGTCCTTGTCGGTGGTCCAGACGGAGCCATCCGCGCGCAGCAGGCTCGCGCCCGCGCTTTCCTCACCGCCGAAACAGATCGATCCGTCGAACAGGCCCGGCGCGAACCACTTGAAGCCCACGGGCATCTCGGCGAGGGAGCGCCCGGCTCGGCGCGCCACCCGGTCGATCATGCTGCTCGTGACCAGCGTCTTGCCGACGGCGGCTCCCGCCGGCCAGCCGGGGCGGTTCGTGAGCAGGTAGTGGATCGCCGCCGTCAGAAAATGGTTCGGGTTCATCAGTCCCGCCGACGGCGTGACGATGCCATGCCGGTCGGCGTCGGGATCGTTGCCGACCGCCACCTGATAGCGGTCCTTGAGCTTCACCAGACGCGCCATGGCGTACGGGCTCGAGCAATCCATGCGGATCACCCCGTCGTGATCCACCGTCATGAAGGCGAACGTCGGGTCGATCCGGGGATTCACGACCGTGATGTTCAGGCGAAAGACCAACGCGATCCGTTCCCAGTAGTGCAGCGCCGCACCGCCGAGCGGGTCGACGCCGAGCTGCACGCCCGCAGCGCGAATGGAATCCATGTCGATCACGCTGCCGAGGTCGCGGACGTATGGCAGGACGAAGTCCTCGGCATGCGTCGTCGCGGCCTTCATGGCTGCCGCCAGCGGCAGCCGCTTCACGCCGGTATTGCCGGCCCGGAGGAGCTCGTTGGCGCGGTCCTCGATCCAGCCGGTGACATCGGTGTCCGCCGGACCGCCGTTGGGCGGATTGTACTTGAAGCCGCCGTCCTCCGGTGGGTTGTGTGACGGCGTGATGATGATGCCGTCCGCGAGGTGGCCGGTGCGTCCGCGGTTGTGGACCAGGATCGCGTGCGAGACCGCCGGCGTCGGAGTCGCACCGTCCTCTGGCTGAATGATCGTCTCGACGCCGTTGGCTGCCAGCACCTCCAGCGCCGTGCGCTGAGCGGGGGCCGACAGCGCATGCGTGTCCTTGCCCATGTAGAGCGGACCATCGACGCCGTGACCGCGGCGGTACTCGCAGATGGCCTGGGCGATGGCCAGGATGTGGGCCTCCGTCAGCGTTCCGTCGAACGACGTCCCGCGGTGCCCGCTGGTGCCGAAGCGGACGCGCTGCCGGGGGTCGTTCGGATCGGGCGTGCGCTCGTAGTACTCCCGCTCGAGTCGCGCCACGTCGATCAACATGCTGGAGGGGGCGGGCATGCCCGCGAGCGGGTGGATTGCCATCGTCATGATCCGTCGGCGCGCTGCGCCGCGCCTCGT
>Ga0209161_10004784_pt1 | contig 10753 bp, 7 predicted proteins | sample GraSoiAngelo_155_FD_186169 | JGI IMG/M metagenome (GOLD analysis project Ga0209161, IMG submission 186169) | Grasslands soil microbial communities from the Angelo Coastal Reserve, California, USA - 14_1009_13_30cm (SPAdes) (version 2) | ecosystem: Environmental > Terrestrial > Soil > Grasslands ...
GTCAACGTCGCTGTTCCCTCAGCCCACCGGATCACGTGGAGGGCCAGGCGTCGATGCCGAAGCATGGCTTCCACAACAACGCGGCCCAGGAGACGGCGCTCGTTAAAACATGCCACGAGCCGCTCAAGTCCTTGATCGTCAGGATTCTGTTGGTAGGTCGCCACGTCCAGCTTTCCCCGAGTGGACTGCCGTTCCTTCCACGTCGTGTAGTCCGAGTGGCCACCGTCCTCGGCTGCAGCTTCGTGACTGAACACGAAACGAGTTCCGGCTTGGCGAAGGCGATAACCCAGCTCGACCTCCTGGTTACCCGGGAGATGGCCGCGAAAGCCACCCAGGGTCTGCACCACGTCGCGCCGGACGGAAACGTTTCTTGCCGAATGGATGCCGGACGGTTGCTCGGACGTGCGGAGCGCGGTCTGCCGCTTATCGCGCATCGCGTCGTCATAGGCGTCCCAGGACGACCGTGTTCTGTTGGAGGCGGAAATCTCTCCGAGAACGACCGTATTCGAACTGGGCGGGTGCAGCCTGCGATGCTCGGCAACCAGACGTTCCTGCGGAATCACATCGTCGTCGAGAAACAGGACGATCTCGCCGCGCGCAACCCCGAGGCCGCGATTTCGTGCCGCCGCCAGCCCGCTTCGCACCTGCTCGATGACAGTCAGAGAAAATGGCGTGCGGCAAGCCCTCAGGACCGCCGCGGTGCCGTCACTGCAGCCGTCCGCGACAACGATGACATCGAACTCCCCGAAATCCAATCCGGTCTGCCGAGTCAAGCCCTCGATGGCCTCGATCAGCTGGGTGCGATGGTCATGCGTGGCGATCACAACAGTGATTGCCGGACGCCCTGGATTCGGCTGTGCGTCCATTGGTTATTTGCGATCGCTTGTGACCGCGGCAAGCGCCAACACCGGTCGCCGCACGGCACTTGCCACCCTGGCTCCAGCGGTTTCCCACCATGGCCGGACGCCATCACCGCCGCTGGTCAATGTATAGCGCTCGACCGAAACGAACAGCAGCCAGGCCACAAACACAATCAACGGCAGCAAGGAAATGAGCACCATGAAAGTCACATCAGGACTCAGCCCGGCATCGGAGTGCAGTAAGTAAGCGAGAGCCTGAACAATCGGCTGATGCACAAGGTAGAGGCTGTATGACATTGTGCCGAGCCGGGCAAGCTGCCTCCACGAGATGACCGTCGCGATCAGGTTGTCTGCTTTGAGAACCACAGCCAGCAGCAGGACGAAGACGCCACCGAACAGCAGGTGACTCCACTGGTTGCCGACGGACACGAGGCTCACTCCGACAAGCGCAACCATCACGGGGACGGCCAAAGTGAGCCGCAACCGGACGAGCACTCCGGCTTGGTAGAGCTCGGCTGCCACCATTCCAAAAACGAACTCTGCCCAACGCCCAGGCAGTTGATTGGGCAGAACGGCTGTCGCGAGCAGGCTGTCCGCTGCCACTCTGTGTTCGCTGATCATCAGGAACAGCAGCAGCCGATATGCAACATTGACCGCAATCGCCGCGGCTGCCGTCCATGCCAATCCCCATCGCCGAATCCCGATGATCAGGAGGGGCAGCGTCAGGTAGAGCTGCCACTCGAGGGCGAGGGACCAGAAAGCCCCATTGAGAGCGTAAAAGGTCTTTGGAAAAAGGATGTGGGTCATAGTTGCGTGCGTAAGAAGCTGTTCGACAGCGGGCCACCCGCTGTAGCTCGCAAGGCCCAGGTTTGTGCCCGCGATGAGAACGACGGCCAGGGTGATCGCCAGCGAGACGTAGTACGCCGGCAGCAGTCTCCGGCATCGCCTTATGAGAAATGCCTTCGTCTGGAACCGTTCGTTCCGGTAGCCTGCGAACGGAAGGTACAGGCAAAAGCCGCTCAGGACGAGAAACAGGCTGACGCCGGTGGATCCGCTCCGAAGAAAGAGATCCAGGCCCGGGATCAAACCCACATGCGCACCGCTGAAGGCGTGGATGTGGAACAGCACCACCCAGAGAGCTGCCAGTGCCCGAAGGCCGTCAACCCCTTGCAGCCGGCGCGAGTGAGCGGTGGTCACTGGTCGAGCGGCGAGGACTGCGGCAGAGGCCGTGCTCATGGCGTGCACGGTCGGATCAAAGAGCGGAACGCACCACCCGAATCGCTCCGCCGGCGAACTGCCCACCGGCCGCCGAGATTGGCTTCTCTCATCTGCTCAGCGAACCCCTCCACTCCGTCAAACGGCTGGAAAGGACCTTGCGCCCGATGCTGATTTCGGCGGCCGTCGGCACCCTCAAGAGCAACGCAAAGACGATGAACGACCCCAGTCCGATTGGAATCTGTGGGAGTGGTCCATATCCTCGGATCGCCCACAGCACACAGGCCATGCCGAGCGATGCCAGGGCAGCACGGAGAAGCCGCGTGACCGATCCTGATTTCAAGACCCCGCGCACGACAGCCAGTCCGATAGCCGACACCATGATCTCAGTCGCCAGGAGCGCGATTGCCGCTCCGACTGCGCCATTGCCAATTCGGCTCTGCATCAGCGGGATGAGGACGAGGTTCAGCAGTAGGTTTACGACGACGGCGGCGGCCATCACCTTGGCCCAGGTGCCTGGCCGGCCGCTGGCAGTTACGAGTTGACTGAGCATGATGCTCAAATAGGTGGGTGGTGCGCTGATCGCCAGGATGATCAGCGTAGTCGGGCCTGTATAGGAGATGGATCATTGGTCCGGCGACTATGGCCACGCCGACTGTAACCGGAAGGCTGATAATCAGCACCGCTTCAACGAAGGGTCTGGCGACTTCGATCAGCCGGTCAGGCCCCTCGCGGTGAGCCTGAGACAAGCGGGGCAGTATTGCAGTGGAGACGATGACGGGCGCGAACATCAGCGCCCCCCAGATCCTGGTCGGCACACCATACCAACCGACTACTGCGGGTGATGTCATCAGCGAGAGCAGGACTGTATCGATCCAGAGATAGAGTGTGAAAAACAGCGAAAACGCCCAATAGTTCCAGCTCTCGCGAGCCATCTCTGTGAACCCGGCCAGGGCGATTCGCAAGTCAAACTTCACAAAGCCGCGAATCCATACGGCCGTCAGAGATGCGACGAAAACAGCGAGAAAGAGGCCAAGTGCGGCCAGGGCGACAGGTCCGAAGCCCACCAGGACGAGGGCAATGGCGCCGCCCGCAACACCCACCCGCGTCACGATCGCCGTATAAGCCAGGTACTCCATTCGCTCCCGGGCCTGGAACACGGCCTGAAACGGCTCGATAAGAAGTAAACAGAGAGTGGTGCCCGTCACGATCCATAGGATCGCGACCTGATCGCGGTCGAAATGGCCCACCCGGATGTAGACAAACATGAGAAGTAACCCGGGCGCACTCAGGGCCACTCTCAACAACAGTGCTGAACCAACGAGGCGCGAAGTCTCATTCGAGTCCGTCGCCAACCGCCTGACCAAGAGGTTGTAAGTGCCCAGGCTTACAACCACACCCATCATCTCGGCAGCCGCCCAAGCCGCAGCGAGCCTTCCAACGCCGCCGGGTCCGATTGATCGAGGCACCACAACGGTCCAGGCCGCCGCAAGCACCCAGGTGGTCAGCTGACTCGTTACGAGTACGAGGAGATTCTGAGCGACCGAGCGCGGCTTTTTAGAGGTGGTGGCCTCTGCAGTGAGGGTCGAAAGACCTGCGGCCATTTAAATGCGGCCTACTCCGCGCTGCGGAGTCTGGATGAACCATGACAGCCGGCGGGCTCGGGCGCGGGTGCCGTCGTATCCGATCTACAGAGCATGTGCTGCAGGAGTTTACGAACGGCTCACTTCGGTAGGAATGGGGCCTTTGGACCCGTGCCCTCAGCAGTCCTAGCCGTTTCGGGACAAATGCCCCGAATCGCATCGGGCAGGATGTGCGGGAGAAGGGGGAAGGTCGCGACTCTACGGGCGCTCGTCGGCCGGGATCTCTTCTCTTATCACGGACGGGCAAGGGCATCGCCGGGCGAGCGCCGCGTGAAACTGGCGACGGAATACTTCAGCCAGCCATCCCGGGGCCGCTGTTTCCACGCGATCGAGGCGGTAGGGGGAGAAATGCGTGCCCACCCCTGAGCAAGCGGCTACGTAGCCGGCCGCAGCCACCGCCGCCTCGACGCGTTCACTGACCCGAGTATGGGGATACGAGAAGTGAAGAACCGGCTCTTGAAGTAGATTCTCGAGCACGGTCTTTGAACTGACCAGCTCGTCCCGGAGGTCGCCGTCGTTCAGATCCGAAAGTGAATCGGGATGAGACCACGAATGCGAACCGAACCTGAAGCCCACATTCCGCATTGAGTGAATGTCTTTAGCCGACAGCATCCTCACGCGTTCGGTGGTATACGCGGCGTCGAAGGCGTTGTCTCCACCGATCGCAGAGGCGACAAGGAAGATCGTGGCCACGTATCCGTAGCGTTGGAGGATCGGCATGGCGCAGTGGAAGTTGTCCTCGTAGCCGTCGTCGAACGTCAAGAGCATGAGGTTCCGTCCGGGTTTTTTCGCCGACCGCCCCCCGCCGAGCATTTCGACCAGCTCATCCAACGTGACGGCGCAGTAGCCGCGCCGTGAAAGCCAAGACATTTGAGCATCGAACGCGGTTGCCGAAATCGAATTCGCCGGCGCAACCGCTGACCTGCCGACCGGCACGACCCGGTGATACATCAAGATCGGGATCCAGGGCGCCATCGCACTATCGCTACGCGATGTAAACACCCTTCGTTCGATCGATTTTGTGTCGGAGGGACTTCCAGATACCCACCCATGGGTAGATCAGCTGGCAGTAGCCCAGATGCACAACCTTGGGATTGCGCCACTTGAGGACGCCCGCTGCCATTCTCCTCACTCCCAATTGCCAAACCCAGGCGGACAAGAACCTGTAGCCATCTGCGTCGCCCGAGCGAATGTACTTGCCGCACTGAGCACCAACCCCGATCCCATAAGCGCGCTCCATCGCCGTCTGTTCGACCCAACTCTTCCACTGTTTGTGATATGCGAGCGCCTCGGGGCAGTACACGATTCGCTTCTTTTCGCGGAGGAGGCGGTGAATGATATCGCTGTCTTCACCCGATCGAAGGGGGCAACCGGCTCCGAGGAGGGGGTCAAAGCCGCCCATTGCGAGGAGCACATCACGACGGAACGCCATGTTTCCGCCGTGGCCTACCCACCAGGGCGGTGTCGGGCGCTCGTGAACAACACGCTCAAGAGTCGGCTTGTACCCCGTTTCGATTCCCGTCCGCTCTGCGCCCTCCCAGGGCAGCAGTCTGCCGAAGACAGCAGCGACCCGTGGATCCTGGAACTCCCGTGCGAGGGCCTCCAGCCAGTCATCACTCACGATGCAGTCGTCATCGGTGTAAGCGATCACGTCTCCATGCGCGCCTGAGAGTGCAATATTGCGCCCCACCGGCAAGCCGACCGTGTTGCTTGGTGTCAGCTGGACCCGCGGATCGCCCGCTGCCACCTCTCCGACAGTCTGCCTGGTCCTGTCATCGGTGCTCTGATCGACGATCAGAACCTCCATGTGTGGATAGGTAAGTTGCAGCAGTTTCTGCAACGTCTCGTCGATCAGAGCGCCGCGGTTGCGGGTTGAAATCGCAACGGTGATCTTGAGATCGAGGGAGGCATGCGTCGATGAAGTAGAGACGGTGTCTGTCGAGGTGCCGCTGACGCTCATGCCTCTCCCATAATGCCAACGGACCATGCCTGGCCTCGGCCTTGCCTGGTCATGCCTACCGCTCTGGAGCGAGATTGAGAGCGTAGTTCGCATGCATCAAGGTGCCAAGACGCAATTAAGTGAAACTACCGTGACATGTCGGCAACCGGCCACGGGACCGGTGTCCCACACGAGCCCGGACGCCGCCAGGGCTGTCAGCCGACGGCTTTGCCAGAGAGCATTTCGATTTCTGCTCGCCGCACAACGGAGTAAGGCGTGTCGTCGGCTTGGAGCTCGACCAGGCCGGAGGTGAATGTCGGTCCCCCCGCTTTCAGCAACGCCGCGCGAGCTTGACTCATCACCTGCCTCGCGGTCAGCAACTCAGAGTTCGGCATCGCGCAGACCCACTCGTCGCCGCCATACCTGAAAACCAGGCCTTTTGGACGTACGTGTGCTGAGAGTTGCACGCCCATTGCTTCGACGACCGACGACGCTTGCCGCCGCCCAAGACTCCGGTCGATGGCTGTCAGACCATCAATGTCAGAAAAGCTGACCACCAGGCTCTTGCCAGTTTGCCGCGAGCGCCAGACCAACAGCGTCAGAACGACCATACCCGGCCACCGCCTTGCCATGCGACTCGCCCAGCGACCGAATCCGCGGGCAACTCCAGTGGCACCGTCCGAATCCATCAGCACGACCGTCCTCCTGGCAAGCCATGTCATGTGCCACCGGGATCGCGCGCGACGGCTGCGGAAGACGGGCTGGACTTTCAGCAGCGGCACGGCGTGGTCTTCGACCTTCACGTGCTGCTCGATTCAGCAATAGCGCCGGCCATGACCGAGTTAGACAGCCTCCCGAAAGGAAAGTCTGCGACTCGGCGCCAGGACCCATTGTTTCCGGTCATGAGCCACGCTTCCGTTGCGACTGCATGGATTGGAAGCGCCTTGCTGGCATGAAGAACTGCTCTATCCAAGACGAGCGGATCCGCCGACTCGGCCACCGTCACATGGGGAACGATTAGCGAGAACGCACCGCCGTACGGCGGCGTCTCCGGAAAGAGTCTCGTGAGCCCCACGATGACCTCGATAAATGGTTCACCTGGAACCGGAACCATATAAACAACATTTGGAAAGCCGGCCACGGACAGGAGGTCAAATGCGAAACGCGGGGTTCCTGCGAAGAAGCTGGCGAGCGTCTGAATCATCGCCGGTTGTAACAGGCCAGGGGGAAGGAACGGGTAGATCAAGGTAATGTGAGCGGGAAGCCCGCGACGTGCGAGCCCCTGGCCAAGCACGGACGAGTCGGCATTGCATACAGGGACCAAGATGACGCTCTCTCTCAGTCGCGCAGATCGCCCAGCCAATCGCCGGACCCTGCCCGCCAGGGCCCGTGCATGCCCAAACAATGTGAGCATTAGGGTAGCTATTCAGGCATTGACTACCGTGTTTTGGCCCTAAGCCCGAGCGGCACTCAGCTCGGGACGATTTGGGGCCAACTCGGGACATTTTGCCTACCTCAGCCTGGCGGCGCGCCGTCTACGCTCGTGGCGGAGATTTCGCAAGACTTCGTGACCACGGCTATACGATCGCGCCGTCAGCGGCCGCCCAGCCGTGGGTTCAAGCATCCTGGTGGCGTCCGCTTGGGGCGGATGCTCAAGAGTTCGGCCAGCGTCGCAATCTCGGCCCTCGTCCTTGTCGGTTGGAGTTCACCTCCCTGGAAGGTGTTGGCCGCCGTTTCTCCTCAAATGATCATCGCCGTGATCGGCGATTACGGATGCTTATCCCCGAATTGCGAAGGATATGGCGGCCAACAAGAAGTGGCGGTGGCAAATCTGGTCCACAGCTGGTCGCCGGATGCAATCCTGACCGTCGGCGACAACAGTTATGAAAACGGGACTGCGTCTGAGATCCCGGTTGACCAGCAACCGTATGCAGCCGATGTGACAGCCGGGCGACTTTATCCAGTCGCCGGCAATCACGACTGGGGCCAGCAATGTAGTGATCCCACACATATTCAGAACAGCACGTCCTACTTCGGCAAGCCTCCTCACTACACCGCTCACTTCGGCAGCGGTCTGCTCGACTTCTTTGCCACGGATATGAACTGTGCCGAGGCTGACGGTTATACCTACGGATCAGCACAGGCTGTGCAGTACCAGTCCGACGTGGCGGCGAGCACCGCGGTCTGGAAAGTCACCGGCAGCCATCAGGCGTTCTACAGCTCAGGTGCTGTGGGGACGCTTTCGTACACGCACTGGGGGATCCTCCCAGCCATCGATCTGTTCCTCTCCGGTCACGATCACGACTCAGAACACCTCGTCGAGGGCGGCCAACACTTCGTGGTCGATGGAGCCGGCGGGGCTGCGACTGCTCCACTAGGGCCACCAATACCGGGAAGCATATGGAGTGACGGTCAGGACTTCGCGGCGGTCAGACTCACCGTCACCCCAAGCGCTCTGACAGTAGATTTCATAAGTGCGGCGGGTGCTTTGCTGCACACCTTCACTCTCACGAAGGGTTCACCCGCCTCGGGCACGATCACGGGTACGGTGACCGATCCGGCCGGTGGCCAGGGCATCGCAGGAGCGAAAGTGTCGGATGGGGCGGTGAGCGCAACCACGGATGCAAATGGTTCATTCACGATCGCGAATGTCGCGCCGGGGACCTACTCGCTCACGGCCTCGGCCGTTGGGCGGGTCGCGCAGAGTCAGGTTACGACCGTGACACCAGGCGCTACCGACCATGTTGCTTTCTCATTGGGCACCCCCGCTGCGCAACCACCTCCGGCCGGAAGCAACAATCTGACGCTTGACGGAATCGTGACCGACATTGGAACCAGACAACCCATATCTGGTGCGACGGTCAGCTTCGGCGCGAACAGCACCACGACTGGGACCGGCGGCGGTTACGGCTTCAGTGGCGTTTCTCCGGGCCAGTATTCGCTGACGGCGAGCTCCCCTGGTTATGGTCCGAAGACACAGACGGTGGCGTTGCAGGGCCCTCTTTACGTCCAGGGTGCAGTAAGTAGCGCCGGAACTGGCAATGGCTCAGGGGCCACGAGCGTCAGCGGGACCTTGCCGGCTGGTGCAACGCAAGGCAACCGGATCGTAGTCGCGGTGAGAGTTGATTCGAGCCCGAGCGGCGCGGTCGTCGGCGTAGTTACTGATAGTGCCGGTAACGTTTACACGCAACACGTCGCCGCCGCCAACAGTCAGCCGAACTATCAGTCTCAGGTGACGATTTGGTCGGCAGTGGTGCTTTCAGGCGCAGGGACTGCGCTCACGGTCACCGCAACGGCAACCTCGAGTGCGGACATGTCCATAGCGATCGCCGAATACTCGGGCCTATCGGCAATCAACGGCTCTGGAGCCGTCGATCAGACAGCGGGTTCAGGCGCCACTGGAGCCCCAAACCCGGCATCCGGTCCAACGGCCGGAACGACTCAGACTGATGAGCTCGCCGTGGGGGCCTATGGAGATGGCGGCTCCAACCTCGTTATCACTGAGGGCGCGGGCTGGAGCCGGCGCATCAACGACAGTCCGAGTGGCCGAGGCACCGTGGTCCTCGAGGACCAGATGGTTGCCGCCCAACAGTCGACGCCGAATGCCCAGTTCTCAAACGCGAGTCCAAGCAGCTGGGCGGTGGCGGAGGCCGTATTCAAACCGGCAACGACCGGAACCCACGACTTCGCTCTCAGCGCCAGCGGGCCTCCGCCCCCACCCTCGCCTTCGAGCTCAATCGCGCTGACCGGAATCGTTACCAACAGTGGTAATGGCCAGCCGATTGCCGGTACAACCGTTTCTGTCGGCGCGCTCACCACAGCGACGGACGCAACTGGCAACTACACGATCAACGGTCTGTCGCCCGGCTCCGCCACCGTGACCGCCAACGCGAGTGGCTACCAGGGCCAGAGCCGCACAGTAATGCTCGGCCCAGCCTATGTGCAGGGAGGGCTGGCCAGCGCTGGGGGTGGCAATGGCGCGGGAGCCACATCGGTGAGCCTGGCCCTGGCGAATCCGGTCGCATCAGGAGATCGGGTCGTGGTGGCGGTTCGGGTTGACTCCAATCCGAACGGGGCCTTAGCGCAGTCGGTGAGCGACAGTGCCGGCAACGTCTACACCAAGCACGTGACGGCTAGCAACAATCGGCCTTCCGGCTACCAGGCCCAGGTCACGATCTGGTCGGCGGTGATCACCGCTGGTGCCGGAGCCAAGCTGACCGTGACCGCGACTGCGACCGCCAGCGCAGATCTTTCGGTCGGGGTGGCGGAGTACTCAGGCCTTTCTACTGCGAGCGGTAGCGGCGCCGTGGACCAGACGGCGGGGGCGGGTGGCGTTTCCGCGCTGAACCCGGCCTCCGGATCAACGGCGGCGACGACCGGAGGCAACGAACTGGCTGTTGGCGCCTTCGGAGACGGTGGCTCCGACATCGTCATCACGGCTGGATCCGGCTGGCATCAGCGTCTCAACAACAGTCCGAACGGGCTGGGCACGGTGGCGCTCGAAGATCAGCTCCTTAGCAACCCAGGCGCCACCCCAAACGCACAGTGGAGCAATGCTTCCGCCAACAGTTGGGCCGTGGCTGAAGTCGTCTTCAAGGGAGCGCCTGCCGCGGTTCAGAACTTTGCCCTTATCGCGTCCTCAGGCGTGAACGGGACTGTCAAGAATGCTGCCACCGGCCAGCCAATCGCTGGAGCGACGGTCTCGTACAGCGGAGGCAGCACTGCCACTGACTCGACCGGCACCTACGGCTTGACCGGAATGGCGCCTGGCACATACAACATCACGGTTTCGGCCACTGGCTTCCTGACTCAGACGGCGACCGTGGCGCTCAGTGCTGGAACGACCAGTGTCCAGAACTTCAGCCTCAGCCCGTCACCGTCGCCTTCCCCCGTCGCCGTGGCGTATGTGCAGGGAGGGCTGGCCAGCGCTGGGGGTGGCAATGGGGCAGGAGCCACATCGGTGAGCCTGGCCCTGGCGAATCCGGTCGCATCAGGAGATCGGGTCGTGGTGGCGCTTCGGGTTGACTCCAATCCGAACGGGGCCTTAGCGCAGTCGGTGAGCGACAGTGCCGGCAACGTCTACACCAAGCACGTGA
>Ga0209161_10004787_pt1 | contig 10747 bp, 9 predicted proteins | sample GraSoiAngelo_155_FD_186169 | JGI IMG/M metagenome (GOLD analysis project Ga0209161, IMG submission 186169) | Grasslands soil microbial communities from the Angelo Coastal Reserve, California, USA - 14_1009_13_30cm (SPAdes) (version 2) | ecosystem: Environmental > Terrestrial > Soil > Grasslands ...
GCAAGGAGCGCCTACGGTCGCTCGAGTCGCTGGAGAGCGTGGAGTCGGTCACGCCGATCCTGCAGCCCTTCAAGCTCGCGAGCCGCGAGGTGCGCAGCGCGAACAGCGTCGTGCGCGTCGGCGACGTCGCCATCGGCGGTCCCAAGGTCGTGGTGATGGCCGGGCCGTGCTCGGTCGAGTCGCGCGAGCAGGTGCTGCAAGTCGCGGCGCGCGTGAAGGCGGCGGGCGCGACCGTGCTGCGCGGCGGTGCCTTCAAGCCGCGCACCTCGCCGTACGCGTTCCAGGGCCTGGAGGAGGAGGGCCTGAAGCTCCTCGCGGAGGCCCGGCGCGAGACGGGGCTGCCGATCATCACCGAGGTCATGGAGCCGGACAAGGTCGACGTCGTGGCCGAGCACGCCGACATCCTCCAGATCGGCGCGCGCAACGTGCAGAACTTCTCGCTGCTGCGCAAGGTCGGCGCCGCCGGCAAGCCCGTGCTGCTCAAGCGCGGCATGTCGACCTCGATCCAGGAGTGGCTGCTGTCGGCCGAGTACGTGCTGAGCGGCGGCAACCCCAACGTCATCCTGTGCGAGCGCGGCATCCGCACGTTCGAGACGGCCACACGCTTCACGCTCGACCTCAACGCGGTGCCGGTGCTGAAGAAGCTCACGCACCTGCCGGTGGTCGTGGACCCGAGCCACGGCACGGGCCACTGGGAGTACGTGGAGGCGATGGCCATGGCGGCGGTCGCCGCCGGCGCCGACGGGCTCATCATCGAGGTGCATCCCAAGCCCGAGGAGGCGCTGTCCGACGGTCCGCAGTCGCTCAAGCCGGACCGGTTCGCGGCAGTCATGGCGCGCGTCGCCCGGGTGGCCCGCGCCATCGATCGCGACGTGTAATCCGGCGTTCTCGCTATAATCGACGCGGCATGGGGCTCATGGAGTTCCTGCGGCAGTGGCAGCGCGGACGCCTTGCCGCAGGCGTCGCGGTGTCGATCGCGATCCACCTGGTCCTGGTCGCCGTGTTCGTGTGGGGCAAATTGCCGGCGTCGCGCTACGACGTCAAGCGCGGCGAGCCGCTCATCGTGGAGCTCCCCAAGGGCGACGACTCGCCGCCGCCCGGGCGCGGCGGCGTGCCCATGTCCCGGCCCGCCGCGCCGGCGGCGCCGTCCGCACCCACCGCCGTCACGAAGCCGGCGCCGCGCCCCGCCGAGCGCCGGCCGGCCGCGCCGACGCCGCGCCCCGAGCCGGAGCGTCGCGTGGCGAGCGCGCCGCTGCCGAAGGCGCCCGACGCGGCGGCGCCCGCGCCGCGGCAGCCGGACGTCACACCGCCCGCCGAGCGCCCGGCGACCGAGTCCGCGTCCCGGCCCGCCGAGCCTCAGGTCGCCTCGGGGCCGTCGCCGCCCGCGGCGCCCGGTGCGCCGAACGCGCTGACGGCGCTGCGTCGCGGCTCCGGCGGGGCCGGGGGACGCGGCGACGGCCGCGAGGGCATCGAGGGCGAGCCGATCGCGCTCGACTCGGCCGATCCCAAGTACACCGACTATCTCGACCAGGTGCGCCGCCGGATCAAGGAGAAGTGGGGCTTTCCCTGCGTGAAGAACGACTCGACGCGGCAGTGCGAGTACAAGACCACGCATCTCGTGATCGAGTTCGGCATCGCCAAGGACGGCAAGGTGCCGTTCGTGACCGTGCTGCGCTCGTCCGGCTACCCGATCTACGACGATTACGCGGTGAACGCCGTGAAGCTCGCCTCGCCGTTCCCGCCGATCCCCGACACGTTCAGCAAGAAGGGCGTGCCGATCCACGCCACGTTCAGCTACGTCGTGGAGTCGACGCTGGCCAACATCCTGCGCTGACGTGAGCCTCCGGTAAACGCGCGTCGTTACAGGGGCTTGGCTTGACACTGCCGCGGCTTCCCCTTAGCATGGGCCGTACTTTTGGATAGGCTCGTAGCTCAGTGGGAGAGCGCCTCTCTGACGCAGAGGAGGTCGGCGGTTCGAAACCGCCCGAGCCTACCATCCACCTCATTCTCAGGAGTGTATGGCCGTCTCTGAAGAAGATCGTCATCTCCGGCTGACCGGCGAGTTCGACTGCGACGCGACGCCGCTCGCGACCCTCCGTCACTCCACCTCGCACGTCATGGCCCAGGCCGTGAAGCGACTGTTTCCCGAGGTGAAAGTCGCCATCGGCCCCGCCATCGAGGACGGCTTCTACTACGACTTCGACCGCGCGGCGCCATTCACGCCGGAGGACCTCGCCAAGATCGAGAAGGTCATGGGCGAGATCGTGAAAGCCGACCTGCCGTTCGAGCGCAAGGAGATGCCGCGCGCGGAGGCGATCGAGTTCTTCCGGCGGCGCGGCGAGCGTTACAAGGTCGAGATCCTCGAGGGCCTCGTCGCGCCGACGGTGTCGCTCTACACGCAGGGCGACTTCATCGACCTCTGCCGCGGGCCGCACGTGAAGTCCACCGGCGAGATCAAGGCGTTCAAGCTCCTGGCGTCGTCGGGCGCCTACTGGCGCGGCGACGAGAAGAAGCCGATGCTCCAGCGGATCTACGGCACCGCGTGGCTCACGCAGGAGGAGCTCGACAAGCACCTCTGGCGGCTCGAGGAGGCGAAGAAGCGCGACCATCGCAAGCTCGGCCGCGAGCTGGACCTCTTCATCTTCCACGAGGTCTCGCCGGGAGCGCCGGTGTGGCTGCCCAACGGCTGGATGATGGTGCGTGAGCTCGAGCGTTTCGTGCGCGAGAAGCTCGATGCGCGCGGGTACCAGGAGATCTCGACGCCGATCCTGGTCAACAAGAAGCTCTGGGAGCAGTCGGGTCACTGGGACTATTACCAGGAGAACATGTTCCTGGTGGAGTCCGAGGAGCAGGTCTTCGGTCTCAAGCCGATGAACTGCCCCGAGTCGACCATCGTGTATCGCCACGCGCTGCGCCGCAACGAGCGCTCGGGCACGCTGACGGGCCTGTTCCGCGTGCGGCAGTTCACCCAGGACGACGCCCACATCTACTGCCGCCTCGATCAGCTCCAGGGCGAGATCACCATGCTGCTGGAGCAGGTGAAGGACTGGTACCGCCCCTTCGGGCTCGAGCCGTTGTTCAAGCTGTCCACGCGGCCGGCCAAGTCGCTCGGGACCGACGAGCAGTGGCAGGTAGCCGAGCAGGGGCTGGCGGACGCGCTGCGCGCCAACGGGCTGGCCTTCGACCTGAACCCGGGCGACGGCACCTTCTACGGGCCCAAGATCGACGTCGACATCCTGGACGCGCTCGCGCGGCGCTGGCAGATTGCCACCATCCAGATCGACTTCCAGCAGCCCGAGCGCTTCGGGCTCGAGTACATCGACAGCGACGGCCAGCCCAAGCGTCCGGTGATGGTGCATCGCGCAATCTTCGGCTCGTTCGAGCGCTTCATCGGCATCCTGACCGAGCATTACGCCGGCGCCTTTCCGACGTGGCTGGCGCCCGTGCAGGCGCGTGTCATTCCGATTTCAGAGAAGTTCGCCGACTACGCGCGCGGGGTGCACGAGCGGCTGCGGGCGGCGCACGTGCGCAGCGAGCTCGACGACCGGAACGAGAAGCTCGGCTACCGCATCCGCGAGGCGCAGCTGCGCAAGGTACCGTACATGCTCGTGTGCGGTGGCCGCGAAGCCGAGGCGGGCACCGTCGGCGTGCGCCACCGCACGGGCGACGACGTCGGGGCCGTGCCCGTCGACCGCGTGGTGGCCGACCTCGTCCGCGAAATCGGCACGCGCGCCGCCAGCCTAACCGTGGGCCGTTCGTGACCGAGCGGCCCGTCGCCCGCGCTTCGCGCGCGCGGGCGGCATCCTCCATCGCGCACGTCTAGGAGACGTCTATCAGCAAGGCACAAGAGATCCGTATCAACGAAGGCATCCGCTCCCGCGAGGTCCGCGTGGTGAGCGCGGAGGGCGAGCAGCTCGGGATCATGCCGACCCCGCAGGCGCTGGAGTCGGCGCGCAGCCAGGAGCTCGACCTCGTCGAGGTCGCGCCGGAGGCCCAGCCGCCCGTCTGCCGCATCATGGACTTCGGCAAGTACAAGTACACGCAGGCGCGCCGGCTGAAGGAGGCGCGCAAGAAGCAGACGACGATCCAGGTCAAGGAAGTGAAGATGGGCCCCAAGACCGAGCGCCACGACTTCGACTTCAAGCTCAAGCACGTGCGCCGGTTCCTGGAGGAGGGCCACAAGGCCAAGGTCACCGTCCGCTTCAAGGGGCGCGAGATGGCGCACACCGAGCTGGGGTGGAAGATGCTGCAGAAGATGGTGGAGGCGGTGCAGGACATCGCGGTGACGGAGAACAACCCGCGCATGGAAGGACGGATGCTGCACATCATGCTGAGCCCGAAGGCTCAACATTAGAAATGGGGGCCCCGAGATGGCCCCCATACCCCCATACGCGCGCCCCGGCGGAGCCGTGGCGTGGCGCTCCTCGATAACCGGAGAGATCATGCCGAAGATGAAGACGAAGCGCGGCGCGCGCAAGCGGCTGAAGCGCACGGCGTCGGGCAAGCTGATGCGGGCGGGCGGCTGGAAGCAGCACAAGCTCGAGGGCAAGTCGCCGAAGCGGCGGCGCAGCCTGCGCAAGAAGAAGCTCATCGACAGGGCGGACCACGCGCGGCTCCAAGTGCTGGTTCCCTACCTGTAAGCGGCAGTGTGAGTCGCAGGACGTCGCGGGGCTGGGGCCCCGCCGTCCGAGACGAGCCTACAAATCGAACGGGAGGAGCGGGCAGATGCCACGGGCGAAGGGTGGACCGAAGACGCGCCGACGGCGCAAGAAGATCCTCAAGCAGGCGAAGGGCTTCGTCGGCGGCCGGCGCAAGCTGTACCGCACGGCGGCCGAGACGGTCCTGCGCGCGGGCGCCTTCGCGTACCGGCACCGCAAGCAGAAGAAGCGCACGGCGCGCGCGCTCTGGATCGTGCGCATCAACGCGGCCTGCCGCGAGGCCGGCCTGTCCTACTCGCGCTTCATGGCCGCGCTGAAGAAGGCGGGCGTGCTGCTGGACCGCAAGGTGCTCGCCGAGCTCGCCGTCAGCGACCCCGGCGCGTTCGCCAAGCTCACCGAGACCGCCAAGGCCCAGGCGCGCTGAGGGCGGCGTGAGCCACCCGCGCGTCGAGGCCGTGGCCGGCGAGGCACGCGCCGCCATCGAAGGCGCCGCCTCGTCGGCCGAGCTCGAGGCGATCCGGGTCCGCTACCTCGGGCGCTCGGGCGGCCTCACGCAGATCCTCAAGTCCCTCGGCGCGCTGTCTCCGGAGGAGCGGCCCCAGGTGGGCGCCGCCGCCAACGAGGCCAAGCGCGAGCTGGAGGCGCTGCTCGACGCGCGCCTGCTGGCCACGCGCGCGGCCGAGCGCCGGCGTCAGCGCGAGAGCGAGCGTCCCGACCTCACCCTGCCCGGCCGCCGGCCGGCGCGCGGCGTCGTGCACCCGCTCACGCGCGTGCAGGACGAGATCGTCCGGATCTTCGCCGGCCTGGGGTTCTCCGTGGCCGAGGGGCCGGAGATCGAGACCGACGCCTACAACTTCGAGGCGCTCAACATCCCGCGTGACCATCCCGCGCGTGACATGCAGGACACGTTCTACCTCTCGCCCGAGACGCTCCTGCGCACGCACACGTCGCCGGTACAGATCCGCGCCATGCGCGCCCAGAAGCCGCCGGTGCGGATCATCTGTCCGGGCACCGTGTATCGCCGCGACGTGGCTGACATCACACACTCGCCGATGTTCCATCAGGTGGAGGGCCTCGCGGTGGACCGCGGCATCACGATGGCCGATCTCAAGGGCACGCTGACGCTGTTCGCGCAGGAGATGTACGGGCCGCGCTCCAAGATCCGCTTCCGCCCGTCGTTCTTTCCCTTCACGGAGCCCTCGGCGGAGGTCGACGTGCTGTGCTTCCTCTGCAGCGGCACGGGCTGCCGGGCGTGCACGCAGTCGGGCTGGCTGGAGATCCTCGGCTCGGGGATGGTCCACCCGCAGGTGCTGAAGAACGTCGGCTACGACCCGGAGCAGGTGACGGGCTGGGCGTTCGGCATGGGCATCGAGCGCATCGCGATGCTCAAGTACGGCGTCGACGACATCCGCCTCTTCTTCGAGAACGACCTGCGGTTCTTGAGACAGTTCGCGTGAGGATTCCGTACGGCTGGGTGCGCGAGTTCGTCGACCTGAAGCTCTCGCCGCCGGACGCCGCCGATCGCCTCGTCAATGCGGGGATCGAGGTCGCCAGCGTCACGCCGCTGGCGCCGGTCGGCCTGCGCGGCGCGGTGATCGGCGAGATCGAGGCGATCGAGCGCGATCTCGGCGAGAGCCGTGGCCACCACCTGGTGCTGTGCCGCGTGCGCGCGGGCAAGGGCGAGCGCTTCAGCGTCGTGTGCGGCGCGCCGAACACGCGCGCCGGCGTCCGCGCCGCCTTCGCCCCGCCCGGCGCCACGCTGCCCGGGCTCGGCGTCATCGCCGCCAAGAAGATCCACGGCGTGGAGTCGCAGGGGATCCTCTGCTCGGAGCGCGAGCTGGGCCTCGGCGACGAGCACGAGGCCGGCCTGCTGCTGCTCGACCGCGACGCGCCCGTGGGCGGCGACCTCGCGAAGCACCTCGGGCTCGACGACCACGTGCTCGAGATCGAGATCACGCCGAACCGGCCGGACTGCCTCTCGGTGCTCGGCATCGCCCGCGAGCTGGCCGCGCTCACGGGCGCGCGGCTGCGCCCGCCGCCGACCCGGCTCCGCGAAGGCACGATCCGCACGCGCGACCTCGCGCGCGTCCGCATCGAGGCGCCCGAGCTGTGCCCACGCTACACGGTGCGCGTGATCGACGGTGTCCGCGTGGCACCCTCGCCGGCGTGGGTGCAGTCGCGGCTCCGCGCCGCGGGGTTACGTCCGATCTCGAACGTCGTGGACGTGACCAATTACGTCCTCTGGGAGCTCGGCCATCCGCTGCACGCCTTCGACGCCGCCACCGTGGCCGACGCCACCATCGTGGTGCGCCGGGCGCGCGATGGTGAGCGCTTCACCACGCTCGACGGGCAGGCGCGCACGCTCGATCCCGGCATGTGCGTCATCGCCGACCCCCAGCGCGCCATCGGGCTGGCCGGGGTGATGGGCGGCCGCAACAGCGAGGTGACGGAGTCGACGACGCGCGTGCTGCTGGAGAGCGCGTACTTCGATCCCGTCGCGACCCGGCGGACGTCGCGGAGCCTCGGGCTGAAGACGGACGCGGCCTACCGCTTCGAGCGCGGCGCCGACATCGAGGGGCTCGTCGACGCCGGCGCGCGCACGGCGGCGCTGATCGCGGAGCTGGGCGGCGGCACCGTCGCCCGCGGCATGATCGACGCGTACCCGCGCAGGCGACGCCCGGTCCGCGTACGGCTGCGGATGTCGCGCGTGCAGCGCGTGCTCGGCCTGGCGCCGCCACCGGCGATGGCGCGGCGGATCCTGACGGGCCTCGGCCTGCCCGTGAGGGCGCGCGGCCGCGATCTCGAGGTCGACGTCCCGAGCTTCCGCCGCGACATCGCGATCGAGGACGACCTGGTCGAGGAGATCATTCGCGTCTGGGGCTACCACCGCATCCCCACGACGTTCAGCCGCGGCGACGTCGCGCCGGCCCGCGACAGCGACACCGGGCGCCAGGAGCGGCTCGTGCGTGAGATCCTCGTCGGCGCCGGCCTTGCGGAGTGCGTCACCTGGGCGTTCAGCGATCCCGCGAAGGCGTCGGCCCTGGGCGCCGCCAGCCCGCTGAAGCTGCTGAACCCGCTCAGCCAGGACGCCGCCGCGCTGCGCGAGCATCCCCTGGAGGGTCTGCTCGGCGTGCTCGCGACCAACCTCAGCCGCCAGCAACCGGGCGTGCGCGTCTTCGAGATCTGCCGGACGTACGAGGCGGCGCCGGGCGGCGACACGGACACGGCCGAGCCGCGCTGGGCGGTGCTGGCGCTGGCCGGCACGCGCGCGGAGGCGGGCTGGCACACGCCGGTGGCGAAGGTCGACGTCTTCGACGCGAAGGGGATGGCCGAGCTGGTGATCGCCGGCTTCGGCCTGACGCCGGCGACGCGACCGGGTGGCTCGCTGACAGGCTTCGAGCCGGACTCGCACGCGACGCTCCGTGCCGGCGACACGGTGGTCGGGGAGTTCGGCGAGGTCTCTGCCGCCGCGCGGGCGGCCTATGGCGTCGAGGTGCCGGTGTTCGCGGCGGCGCTGCGGCTCGACGGCGCGCTGCCGGCGGCGCCGCGCACGCCGCGCCACGAGTCGCTGCCGCGTTTCCCCGCCGTGCAGCGCGACATGGCCTTCGCGCTGGGCGAGCGGCCGGTGACGGCCGATGCGATTGCCGACACGATCCGCGGCGAGGCGGGGCCGCTGCTGCGCGGGCTCGCCGTCTTCGACGTGTTCCCGCTGCCCGACGGCCGGCGCAGCATCGCCTTCCGGCTCACGTTCCAGGCCGACGACCGCACCCTCACGGACGACGAGGTGAACGCGATCCACGCGCGGGTCGCCCGCCGCGTCTGCGACGCGCTCGGCCTGACGCTGCGCGGGGCCGAATAAAATGTCCGACTCCCTCGCCGATCGCCTCACGCAGCTGGAAGCCGCGGTGCGTCGCGCCGCCGAGGCCGTGGCGCGCCTGCGCGAGGAAAACGACCGCCTGCGACGCGACAACCGCCGTCTGGAGGACGAGCGCAGGCAGATGCTCGGCCAGATCGACGCCGTCCTGCGCGACATCGCCAAGCTCGACCTCGGAGCGCCGTCGTGACGACCAATGAGCCGGCGCGCATCGAGCTGACGCTGCTCGGCCAGACGCTGACCGTGCGCAGCGAGGCCGATCCCGCGTACCTCCGCTCGCTCGCCGCCTTCGTGGAGAAGCGGGTGACCGCGCTCCAGCAGGGCGGTGTCCGCGACCCGATGAAGGCGCTCGTGCTCGCCGCGCTCGAGATGGCCGACGACCTGCACCGCGCGCGCGAGGAAAAGACACGCGACGCCGGCGAGGTCGAGGCGCGGCTCGGCGCGCTCGTCGAGCTGCTCGACCGGGTCGCATCCGACCCACCCCGCCGCACCTGACCGGCTAGGGGGCTTGACCTTCGGCCGCCCCCCGGGGTACACGTAGCGTGTCCCTGCGCTGTTCGTGATGCCGGAGGGAAGTTTCAACCTCGTTTACACTACGGGTGTCGAACGCGAGAGTGGTGTGCAAGCCCCTCTTCGAAGGGGAAGCCTGAAGCTCTCCAACAGAGACGCCCACCTGGTCATACCAGGTTCGAAACACCACGGCACACGGCAGAGGTGGGGACTTTGCTTTTGTGCATTTGACTCGCCGCGCGCCGCCCACCTATACTCATCAAATCTGACGCGTACTTCGATGACACTAAACGGCCTCGTACGAGAGGACGGATGATGGATTCCCTGGCGTGGTTCGATTCTCTGGTCGGACTGCTGTCCCTCCTGATCGGCGTCCTCCTCCACAAGTGGTTCACCGATCGCCGGCTCGGCGACGCCGGCATCGCCGCGAAGAAGATCGTCGCCGAGGGTCAGCGCGAGGCCGACGCCCTGCGCAAGGCCACCGAGCTGGAGGCGCGGGAGGCCGCGCTCAAGGTGCGGGTCTCCCTCGAAGAGGACGCGCGGCGCAGCGAGCACGAGCTCAAGCGGGTGGAGCAGCGCATCATCGCCAAGGAGGAGGAGCTGGCGCGCAAGCTCGATCAGCTCGACCGCCGGCTGAGCGAGTCCACCGACAAGGATCGCGCGCTCGTCGGCCGCGAGAAGACGCTGGGCGAGCGCGAGCTGCGCCTGGCGGCCGCCGCCGAGGAGCAGCGCCGCAAGCTGGAGACGATCGCGGGGCTCACCGCCGAGGAGGCCAAGCGCCAGCTCCTCGCCCAGATGGAGGAGGAGGCGCGCCGCGAGGCCTCGCTGCTCGGCATGCGCCTGGAGGAGGAGGCCCGCGAGGGCGCGCGCGACAAGGCGCGCGAGGTCCTGGCCACCACGATCCAGCGGCTCGCCCCGGACTACACGGTGGAGACGGCGGTGTCGGTGGTCGACCTGCCCTCCGACGACATGAAGGGCCGCATCATCGGCCGCGAGGGCCGCAACATCCGAGCGCTCGAGCAGCACACCGGCGTCGACCTCATCGTGGACGATACCCCCGAGGCCGTGCTGATCTCCGCCTACGATCCGTACCGCCGCGAGATCGCGCGGCTGGCCCTCCAGCGCCTCGTCGCCGACGGCCGCATCCACCCCGCGCGGATCGAGGAGGTCGTCAACAAGGTCAAGCAGGAGATGGACGTTCACCTCAAGGAAGAGGGCGACAAGGCGTGCTTCGAGGTCGGCGTGCACGGCCTGCATCCCGAGCTGGTCAAGCTCGTGGGCCGGCTGAAGTACCGGACCTCGTACGGCCAGAACTGCCTGCAGCACTCCAAGGAGGTCTCCTGGCTGGCCGGCATGATGGCGGCGGAAATCGGCGCCAACGTCAAGCTGGCCAAGCGCATGGGGCTGCTGCACGACATCGGCAAGGCGCTCACCCACGAGCAGGAGGGCAGCCATCCCGAGCTCTCGCTCCAGGTGCTCACGAAGTACAGCGAGAGCCCCCAGGTGATCAACGCCGCCCTCTGCGGCCACGAGGACGTGAAGGCGGAGACGGTGGAGGCGGTGCTCACCGAGGCCGCCGACGGTATCTCGGCGGCGCGGCCCGGCGCGCGGCGCGACGTGCTCGAGTCCTACATCAAGCGGCTGGCCCAGCTGGAGGAGATCGCGCTGTCCTACAAGGGCGTCGACATGTGCTACGCGATCCAGG
>Ga0209161_10004788_pt1 | contig 10746 bp, 9 predicted proteins | sample GraSoiAngelo_155_FD_186169 | JGI IMG/M metagenome (GOLD analysis project Ga0209161, IMG submission 186169) | Grasslands soil microbial communities from the Angelo Coastal Reserve, California, USA - 14_1009_13_30cm (SPAdes) (version 2) | ecosystem: Environmental > Terrestrial > Soil > Grasslands ...
AGGCCGGTCGGCACCGTGCCTGAGTAGCCGACCGTGTACGCCTGCGAGGCGGTCTTGGTCGAGACCTGCGAGATGACGAACAGCACGATCGGAGTGGCGAGCGCCGCGAGGCCGATCGCCATAAGCGTTCTCCGGTCGCGAAGGATCTCGCGCATCTCTTTCTTGAAGACGACGGCGATCGGGCTCATCCCGCCGCCTCGATAAGGGAGAGGAAGGAATCCTCGAGGTCCTTGAATCCGCCGCGCACCTCGGCCGTCGCGCCGCTGGCGACGACGCGGCCCTCGTGAATGATCGTGACGCGATCGCACAGCCGCTCCGCGTCGTGGAGCACATGGGTCGAGAAGATGACCGACTTGCCGCGGCCCCTGGACTCGACCATGAACTCTCTGATCTCGCGAGACGCGAGCACGTCCAGATTTGACGTCGGCTCGTCGAACATCAAGATCGGCGGATCGTGGACGATGGCGCGGGCGATCGCGACCTTCTGCTTCTGGCCGGAGGACAGGCTCTCCGCCCGCTGCCTGGCGAAAGAGCTCATGTCGAGGCGCTCGATCACGGCGTCCACCCTGCGGGCCACTTCTCCATCCAACACGCCGGTCAGCTCGGCGAAGTACGCGATGTTCTCGCGCGCGCTGAGACGCGGATAGATGCCGATCTCGGCGGTGACCACGCCGACCCGCCGCCTGACCTCCTGAGGCGACACGCGGGTGTCATACCCGAGGACCTCGACCGATCCAGAGTCGGGCGCGAGCAGGGTGCAGATCACGCGCAGGGTCGTCGTCTTGCCGGCGCCGTTCGGTCCGAGCAGGCCGAAGATCTCGCCTGAGTGCGTCTCGAATGTGATGCCGCGCAGCACCTTGTTCGAACCGAGGGTCTTCTCGAGGCGATCGACCTTGACCGCCGCTTGAGTCACTTCTTCTTGGTGGCTTTTCTCGTGGCGGTCGACGTGGGCTTGCCGGTCTTCGTGGCGGCCTTGGTGGTGCCCTGCGCCGGTGCCCGCTTCGCGGCTGTGCGCTTCGCAGCAGTGCTCTTCGCCGCCTCCTTGCCGGGGGCGCGCCTGGCGGGGGTGGACCTGGTCTTGGCCGTCACCGCGGCGGCGGCGGGAACCTCGACCTCGGCGGGTTGCTCGGCGGCCGCCGGTTCGGCCTGCGCCACGCCGATCGAGCTGGAAAGCGTGCGGTGGCACGTCTCACACGTCACGATCGTGCGCACGAGCGCGCCCAGGTGGTGCTCCTCGCGACGCAGGTTGCGAGCGCGGTCGCAAAAGGAGCAGTAACCCACCTCGGTGAACACCTCGACGTGTCCGGGCCGCTTGTTCATTTGCGTATGTAACTTACGGTAAACTCTCGGTCGAGCTCGCCTTTAAGTCCTGGCCTGTGAGCCTGGGAAGGAGATTTTTTCATGGCTGTCACGTCGCGCATGCGCCATGTCATCGAGAGTCAGCAGTTCAGTCGGGCTCTCCTGGAAGAGCTGTTCGCGCGCGCGGAGGAGATCAAGCGCGAGCCGCATCGCTTCATGGGTCGCCTCGCGGGCCAGGTTATGGCAGCCCTCTTCTACGAACCGTCGACCCGCACGCGGCTGTCCTTCGAGGCGGCGATGCTGCGGCTTGGCGGCCAGACCATGGGTACCGACAACGCACGCGAATTCTCCTCAGCGGCCAAAGGCGAGACTCTCGAGGACACCATCCGCATCGTCAGCGGCTACGCGGACGTGATCGTCGTGCGCCACAGCGAAGAAGGCGCGGCCAGGCGAGCGGCCGCGGTCAGCGACGTCCCGATCATCAATGCGGGCGACGGGCCGGGCCAGCATCCGACCCAAGCCCTGCTCGACCTGTACACCATCCGAGCCGAGCTGGCGAAGATCGACGGCGTGCGCGTGGCGATGGTCGGCGACCTCGCCAACGGCCGGACGGTGCGCTCGCTGACATATCTACTGAGCAAGTTCAAGGACATCAAGCTCTGGTTCGTCGCCCCGCCCCAGGTGTCGATGCGCGACGATCTGAAGGCGCACCTGGACGAGCACAACGTGCCGTACACCGAGACGCAGGACCTCGATGCGGTGCTGCCCGAGGTCGACGTCGTCTACATGACGCGCATCCAGAAGGAGCGCTTCACGGACCCAGCCGCATATGACGCGGTCAAGGGCATCTACCGCATCGACAAGAACGCGATGGGTCGGATGCGCAAGTACGGCGTCTTGATGCACCCGCTGCCTCGCGTCGACGAGATCTCGCCAGAGGTCGATGACGACCCCAGGTCCGCCTACTTCCGCCAGGCGCGCAACGGTCTGCACATCCGCATGGCACTTTTGGATCGCCTTCTCTCATGAGCATCACCGAGGGTCGCCTCAAAGCAACCGTGATGGACGCCGACCAGATCCGGCGCTCGCTGCATCGGATCGCGCACGAGATCGTCGAACGCAATCGGGGCGTCGACGATGTGGTGATCGTCGGCATCGTCAGCAAGGGCGATGTCCTGGCGCGACGCCTGGCCATGATTCTCCGCAAGCTCGAGAAGTCGCGAGTGCCGTTCGGCCGCCTCGACGTCACGCAGCATCGCGACGACCTTCACCTCAGGCCGCCCGACGGTCACCGGCCCTCGAGCGACCTGCCCGACGTGAGTGGAAAGGTGGTCGTGCTGGTCGACGACGTCATCCATCACGGGCGCACAGCCCGCGCCGCGATGGATGCGCTGATGGATTTCGGCCGGCCGCGCGCGATCCAGCTTGCGGTCCTGGTCGACCGTGGGCACCGGGAGCTTCCCATCCGTCCTGACTACATCGGCAAGAACGTGCCGACGTCGGACGCCGAGCGGATCGACGTCCTCATCGACGAGGAAGACGGCATCGACCAGGCGGTGATCGTTGCCGGCTAGGTCCTGCGCGGCGCTGGTGCTGGAGGACGGCCGTGCCTTTGTCGGAGCGCCGCTCGGAGCCGACGTGGTTGGTGAAGGCGAGGTCGTCTTCAACACCGCGATGACCGGATACCAGGAAGTCTTAACCGACCCTTCGTACGCCGGACAGATGGTCTGCATGACTTACCCGCTGCAGGGCAACTATGGGGTGCGCGGAGTGGACGCAGAGTCAGCCCGGCCCTGGGCGCGAGCGCTTGTCGTGCGGTGGGCATGCCCGGCGCCGAGCCATCATTCGAGCGAAGCCTCGCTCGACGACTATCTGCGGCGCTGGGGCGTGCCCGCCATCGCGGAGATCGACACGCGTGCCCTCACCCGCCACATCCGCATGCATGGCGCGCTCCGCGCGGTCCTGGTGCATGAAACGGCGGCGCCTTCCGCCTCACGCCTGGCAGACCTGGCGACGGCGGCGCGACAGGTAAGGCCGCTGGCCGACCAGGACCTGGTGGCGCAGACCTCTCGGACGACAAGGGAAGAGTGGTTGGAACCGCTGCCGCCCGAGCTGCGGATTGGGCGGCCGAAGGACGGAGAAGGCCTGCTGATTGCGGTCGTCGACTATGGAGTGAAGTCAAACATCCTCCGCTCGCTCCGCGAGCGCGGCTGCAGGGTGATCGTGCTGCCGCACACCGCCACGTGGTCGGACGTGCGGACGCTCGGAGCGGACGGCCTGGTGCTGTCGAACGGCCCGGGCGATCCTTCGGTGCTCGACGGGCCGGTTGAGCTCGCGCGCGAAGCGCTGGGCAACGTTCCGCTGTTCGGCATCTGTCTCGGCCATCAGATCCTCGGCCGGGCCGCCGGCGCCACCACATCGCGGTTGCCCTACGGACACCATGGCGCCAACCATCCGGTCAAAGATCTGGACACCGGGCGGGTCCACATCACCAGCCAGAACCATGAGTTCCAGGTCGACGCGGCCTCGATACCGGCGGGCGATTTCTACGTCTCGCAGCGCAACCTGAACGACCTGTCGGTCGAAGGCCTCGGCCACCGCCGCCTCCCGGCGTTCAGCGTTCAGTACCACCCGGAAGGCTGCCCCGGGCCGCAGGACAACCAGCACCTGTACGACCGGTTCATCGACATGGTGCGCAGCCGCGCGCCGGTTGTGAAGGCGGTCGCAGGCATGAGGGAGGAGCCTCGTCCGCGCAAGGTGCTGATCCTCGGGTCGGGGCCCATCGTGATCGGCCAGGCGGCGGAGTTCGACTATGCCGGCACGCAGGCGTGCAAGGCGCTGCGCGAGGAAGGTATTGCGACCGTCCTGGTCAACTCGAATCCGGCCACGATCATGACGGACGAAGAGGTAGCCGACCGTGTCTATCTCGAGCCCCTGACGGTCGAGGCGGTGGAGCGGATCATCGCCCGCGAGAAGCCAGACGCGCTGCTCCCGACGCTGGGCGGGCAGACTGGCCTCAACCTCGCCACCGACCTCGCGAACGCGGGCGTGCTCGAGCGCCACAAGGTCCGCATGCTGGGGGCGACCATCGACACGATCCGAAAGGCCGAGGACCGCCAGGCCTTCAAGGAGATGCTCGAAGCCCTCGGCGAGCCGATCCCGGTCTCCCGCGTCTGCGAGTCGATGGACGAGGTCACGGAGTTTGCGGCAGCCACCGGCTTGCCGCTCGTGATCCGCCCGGCTTACACGCTCGGCGGCACCGGCGGCGGCTTCGTGACCACCGAAACCGACCTCGAACGCGTAGCCGCGGGTGGTCTCGCCGCGTCGCCCATCCACCAGGTCCTCATCGAGCGGTCGCTGTGGGGCTGGAAGGAGATCGAGTACGAGGTCATGCGCGATGGCGCCGACACGTGCATCACCGTCTGCAACATGGAGAACCTCGACCCGATGGGCGTCCACACCGGCGACTCCATCGTCGTCGCGCCGGCGCAGACGCTTTCGGATCGCGACCATCAGATGCTGCGCTCGTCAGCGCTGCGAATCATTCGCGCCCTGGGCATTGAGGGCGGCTGCAACGTCCAGTTCGCGCTGGACCCGAAGAGCTCGCAGTACTACGTCATCGAGGTCAACCCGCGGGTGAGCCGGTCCTCTGCGTTGGCGTCGAAGGCGACCGGCTATCCCATCGCCCGCGTCGCGGCGAAGGTTGCGGTGGGCCGGCGGCTCGAGGAGATCCGCAACGAGATCACCGGCCGCACGTTTGCGGCCTTCGAGCCGGCGCTCGACTATTGCGTGGTCAAGATCCCACGCTGGCCGTTTGACAAGTTTCCGGCGGGCGACCGGCGCCTGGGCACGCAGATGGCGTCGACCGGCGAGGTGATGGCGGTCGAGCGGACTTTCGAGGCGGCCCTGGTCAAGGCGATGCGCTCGCTGGAGCAGACGCCGCCGGCGGCCTGGGAGCTCAGTCCTGAGCTGATCGACCGGCCCAACGACCGCCGCCTGTTCGCGCTGCTCAATGCGCTGCGCAACGGCGTTGACGCGGCATCGCTCGCGGACCGAAGTGGCATCGATCCGTGGTTCATCGACCGACTGGCCGGCATCGTCCGGCTCGAGGTCGAGGGCGGTGTACGCGAGCTGCGCCGGGCCGGTTTCTCGGACGCGATGATCACTGCCCTCCGCGGCGAGACAGTCGAGCCCGCGCTGCCCACCTACAAGCTCGTCGATACCTGCGCGGGCGAGTTCGAGGCAGCGACGCCCTACTACTACTCGTGCTGGGAAGAGGAGAACGAGGCCTGGTCGGCGGGCGGGCGAACGGCGTTGGTCATTGGCTCCGGGCCGATCCGGATCGGGCAGGGCATCGAGTTCGACTACTGCTCGGTCCACGCCGCCTGGGCGCTGCGCGACGCAGGCGTCCGTGCTGTGCTCGTCAACTCCAACCCGGAGACGGTCTCCACCGACTTCGACACCTCAGATCGCCTCTACTTCGAACCACTCGATTTGGACGGAGCGCTGCATGTGGCGCGGACCGAGCAAGCCGGAGGGGCGCTGGTCCAGTTTGGCGGCCAGACGGCGATCAACCTCGCCGAGCCGCTGGACCGGAACGGCGTCCCGATCATGGGCTCGAGCGTCGAAGCGATCGACCTGGCTGAGGACCGCCGCGCGTTTGCGAGCTCGCTCGACGCGATCGGCATCCCGCAGCCGATGGGCGGTACCACCACCACGGTCGAAGAAGCGGAGACCATCGCGGCGCGTGCGGGCTACCCCGTGCTTGTTCGTCCCTCGTATGTGCTCGGCGGTCGCGCGATGGAGATCGTGCGCAACCGCGAGGAGCTGCGGCGCTACATGGTCTGGGCGGTCGGCGCCATGCCGCGCGGTCAGGTCCTGGTCGACAAATACCTGCAGGGTGTTGAAGTGGAGGTCGACGCGATCTCCGACGGCGACACCGTGGTGATTCCGGGCGTCATGCAGCACGTGGAACGTGCCGGTGTCCACTCCGGCGACTCATACGCCGTGTATCCCGCACAGAGCCTGGAAGCGGAGGAGCTCGCGCACATCGTCGACTACACCGTGCGCATCGCGCGGCATCTGCGTCTCCGCGGATTGGTCAACGTGCAGTACGTCGTGCATCGCGGGCACGTCTACGTTCTCGAGGTCAACCCGCGCGCTTCGCGCACCGTCCCGTTCCTCTCGAAAGTCACCGGCGTGCCGATGGTGAAGCTTGCGACCGGCGTCATGCTGGGTGACAAGCTCGCCGATCTCGGCTGGGCGACCGGTCTCGTCCCACCACGCGACCTGGTCGCGGTGAAGGCGCCGGTGTTCTCGATGAACAAGCTGGCCGCGGTCGATTCGTACCTCGGGCCGGAGATGAAATCGACCGGAGAGGCGATCGGCATCGCGCGCACGCTGAACGAGGCGCTTGGCAAGGCATTCGCCGCTTCGGGGATGCATGTGGAGCGGGGCAGCTCCGCCCTGCTGACGATCGCCGACGCGGACAAGCCAGAGCTTTTCCCCATCGTGTCGCGCCTCGTGCAGCTCGGATGCAACATCGTCGCGACCGACGGGACGGCGAAGGCGCTGCGTGCGGCCGGCTTCTCCCCGCGAGTGGTGGCGAAGATCGGAGAAGAGGGGCCGACCGTCGTCGATGTCATCGTGCGCGGCGAAGTGCAGCTGGTCATCAACACGATGTCGAACATCTACGAGGATCCCGGCGACGGCAACCCAGTCTTCAAGGATGGATTCGAGATCCGGCGCGCTGCCGTCGAGCGCCATATTCCATGCCTGACATCGCTCGACACCGCCACAGCGCTCCTCGAGTCAGCCGTCTCCGCGCCGGACGAGTTCGAGGTCCGGACGATCGACGAGTGGCGCAGTGTTTCTGGTTGACGCGCCGATAACCGGCCGCCGCCAGGTTGCGCGCGACATGTTCGTCATCGGCATGCATGCGCCTGAAATCGCATTCGCCGTCCGCGCGGGCCAGTTCGTCAACCTCGCCTGGTCCGCAGGCCCCTTGCTGCGCCGTCCGTTTTCCGTCTATCGCTCGGACGGGGCGCAAATCGAGGTCGTGCTGAAGGCGGTTGGCGAAGGGACGACACAGCTTCTGGCAATGGAAGTCGGCGAACACGTCAGCTGCCTTGGCCCGCTTGGCCGCGGTTTCGAGATTGGTCCTGGTATCCGCACCGCAGTGTTGATCAGCGGCGGCCTTGGTGTGGCGCCGATGCCGCTCGCGGCCAGGGACGCGCGGGAGGCCGGCGCACGTGTCATCTGGGTGCACGGCGCGCGGACCGCGGCCGAGCTTTGCTCGGAGGCGGAGGGCGATGAGGTCATCTGGGCGACCGACGACGGCTCACAGGGTGCGCACGGCACCGCGGTCGCGGCGGCTCCCCAAGCCGAGGTCGTGGTGGCCTGCGGTCCGAACCGCATGCTCGCCGCGGTCGCGGAACGATGGCCGGAGGCGCAGGTCGCAGTCGAGACGTACATGGGATGCGGGACCGGCGTTTGCCTTGGCTGTGCCGTGCCACTCAAACGCGGGGGATACGACCGCGCCTGCAGCGAAGGTCCCGTCTATCGCGCGGCAGACATCGACTGGGCGGCACTCCCATCACACCTTTCTTACGCGGCCACAGCATGACCACGGACATGTCCGTGGCGATCGGCGGGCTGAGGCTTCGGGGACCGGTGCTGGCCGCGTCCGGGACTTTCGGCTATGGCACCGAGGTGCCGCTCCTCGAGCGGCGTGCGCTGGGCGCCATGGTCTCGAAAGGGATCTTCCTTCGACCGCGCGAAGGAACCCCGCCACCGCGCATCGCGGAAACGCCGGGCGGGATGCTCAACGCGATCGGACTGCAGGGTCCCGGCGCCGATGCCCTGGTCCGCGACTACGCGCCGAAATGGGCAGATTGGGACTTCCCGGTCCTCGTCAACATCAACGGTGAGTCGGCGTCGGAGTACGGCGAATTGACCGCACGCCTCGACGGGGTGCCCGGCATCGCGGGGTTCGAGGTCAACATCTCCTGCCCCAACGTCGAGCAAGGTGGGCTGTACTTCGGCAACGACCCTCGATCAGCGGCGGCGGTCACGGAGGCGGTGCGCAGGCGGACGAAGCTGCCGGTGTGGGTGAAGCTCACGCCCATGGTGAGCGACATCGGCGTCATCGCGCGCGCGGTCGAGTCGGCCGGGGCAGACGCCCTGTGCGCGATCAACACCTTCGTCGGCATGTCGATCGACCTCAACAGCTACCGCCCCCGCCTGAGCTTCCGCACCGGTGGCCTTTCGGGGCCGGCAATCCGGCCGCTGGCGGTCCACCTGGCGCACCAGGCGGCGCGTGCCGTGCGCATCCCCGTGATCGGAATCGGAGGGATCGCGCGCGCCGACGATGCGCTGGAGTTCCTGGTCGCGGGCTGCTCGGCGGTGCAGGTGGGCACGGCCACGTTCGTGAACCCCAAGGCGATCGCCGAAGTCCATGACGGAATCGCCGCCTTCCTCGAATTCAGGGGCTTGGCGTCACTGGCCGACCTTCCCCGGTATCTTCCGCGGGACTAGATGTCGACTGAAATGCCGCCGTCTCGGCGCGAGTCCGAGGCACTGCAGATCCTGGCCACCGAGCACTGGAGCCTGCTCGCCACGCGCGCGCTGACCTACCAGGAGTCACTCGGCCGGGTGAACATGTTCCTGACCATCCTCTCGGGCGCTGTGATCGCGCTGGCTCTGGTCGCCCAGGCCGACCACTTCGGGCCGGCTTTCCTCTCGATCGCCATCTTCATGCTCTCCGTCGTCCTGCTCACGGGGGTCTTCACTGTGGCCCGGCTGATGTCGCTGAATCGGGATGACTTCCGCTGGGTGATCGCGATGAACCGGCTGCGCCACGCCTACCTCGAGCTGCATCCCGAGCTCGAGCCGAGCTTCATGACGAGCCCATACGACGATCTGCCCGGCGCCCTGCAAACCCTAGGCATCGACGTATCAGGCCAGGATCGGCTTGGATCGATGTTCCACGGCCTGCAGACACTGCCGGGCATGCTGTCCGTGATCGTCTCGTCGGTCGCCGGCGCGATAGGCGGTCTCGTCGCGGTTGGATTCGGCGCTCCGGTCGTGATTGTGGTGCTGGCCGGCATCGCGTTGTTCCTGGTGACCTTCGTTCTGATCGGAGCTTGGGGACGGCGAGCGGTCCGCAGCCTTGACCCAACGCTCGCGGCGCGTTTTCCCTCGCCGCCAAAATCGCCAACTTAGGCTCGACCTACCGTCACAATCCACTAGCCGTGCTGGAAGTTGAAGGCCTCGCCAAGCGCTACGGCGAGGTGCTTGCGCTCAAAGAACTGACCGTCAGCGTCGAAGAAGGCCAGTGCCTCGTCTTGCTGGGCCGCAACGGCGCCGGCAAGACCACGGCGCTGCGGTGCATGGCCGGCGTGCTGCTCCCCACGGCTGGCACGGTCAGGGTCGATGGCATCGATGCGGAACACGACCCGGCCGCGGTCCGGGCCCGGGTCGGCTTGATGCCGGAGGTGCCCGGCCTGTACGAGCGGATGTCGGCGCGCGCCTACCTGGACCATTTCGGCGCGATCTACGACCTCGAACCTTCGGTCCGGCGCCACCGCATCGAAGAGCTCCTCGAGGTCTTCGAGCTCACCGATGCCGGCGATCGCTGGCTCGGGACGTTCTCGAAGGGGATGCGGCAGAAAGTCGCCCTCATCCGGGCAACCCTCCACCGGCCGAAGCTGGTGCTTGCCGACGAACCTACATCGGCGCTCGATCCCGACAGCGCGCGGCGCGCGTGGATCTATCTCAAAGAGCTGCAGAGAGAGGGCTGCGCACTCGTCATCTGCACGCACAGCATGGAAGAGGCGGAGCATCTGGCCGGCGACATCGGAATCATGTCCGCCGGCAGAGCGCTCGCCGTCGGCAACATGGTCGAGCTGCGCCGCCGCTCGGGATTGAAGATGCGGCAAGAGGTTCGCGATCTCCCAACGCTGCAGGACGTCTACCTCGCGATAGTGGACAACCACCGTGACCTGGCCGAAGCTAGATCGGCGTAAAGCCGCGCTCGTCGCGAGCCGCGACCTGAGGGATGCGGTCAGCGAGCTGCGCCTCATCGTGGCGATGGTCGCGCTGACCCTCGCGATCCCGATCGCTTCGGCGTCGGGAGTGCGCGCCCTGGCGGCCTTCGGCGGAGGCACCGCCGTTGTCAACCGGCTGTCCCTCGTGGGCGCGTTCTTCGTGGTCTTCATCCCGGCCAGCTTCTCGCTGGTTCTTGCACTCGAATCGTTCGTTGGTGAGCGCGAACGGACGACGCTCGAGGTGCTCCTTTCGACGCCGCTGCGGGAGGCGGATATTTACGCCGGCAAGGTCGCTGCCGTGCTGACCGTCTCGCTGACCCTTTGCTACGGCGGCCTGATCGTCTACTGCCTGATCGCGTTTCCCGGGCTCGGGTATTTTCCGCTCGGAATTCTGCTTGCG
>Ga0209161_10004794_pt1 | contig 10741 bp, 7 predicted proteins | sample GraSoiAngelo_155_FD_186169 | JGI IMG/M metagenome (GOLD analysis project Ga0209161, IMG submission 186169) | Grasslands soil microbial communities from the Angelo Coastal Reserve, California, USA - 14_1009_13_30cm (SPAdes) (version 2) | ecosystem: Environmental > Terrestrial > Soil > Grasslands ...
CGGTCATCGCCCGTTTCAAGAAACTGTTTTTCACCACCCGCACTTCCGCGCCAGCAGGCGCGAGCCGGTTCCGCAGATCGCCAAATTGATCGACCTTCATCCGCTGATAATCGGTCACGAGGACGAACGGCGACCGGTTCAATTTCTCGGCGAGATCGGAAACGATGCTGGCTTTTTCGGGTCTCATTGGGATCGTTAAATCGTTAAATCGCAAGAAGCTACACGGTCAGATACGGCGACGGATCAATATGCACGCCAGGCGACATCGTTGCACTCAATGTCATCGCCTCAAGATAATGTCCCTTCGCCGTTGCCGGCCGCGCCCGCACCACCGCTTCGATCACGGCATTGCCATTCTCAACCAGCGCGCTCTCGGCAAAAGAAAATTTTCCCACCGGCACGGCGACGTTCCCATTCTTGTCGAGTTTGAATTCAACGCGGCCAGCTTTCACCTCCTGCACCGCTTTCGCGGTGTCATCCGTCACCGTTCCCGTTTTCGGGTTCGGCATCAACCCGCGCGGTCCCAAAACTTTTCCCAGCTTGCGGACCTCCGCCATAGCCGCCGGCGTCGCCACCGCCACGTCAAAATCCTGAAAACCTTCCTGCACCTTTTGAATCAAGTCCTTGAATCCGACAAATTCCGCGCCCGCCTCTTTCGCATCGTTCGCTGCTTTGCCTTCGGCGAACACAAGCACCCGCACTTTCTTCCCGCTGCCGTGCGGAAGCGGACAAGTTCCACGCACCATTTGATCAGATTGCCTCGGATCAACTCCGAGCCGGAATGAAACCGTCACCGTTTGATCAAACTTAGTCGGCTGAAATTTTTTCAATGTCGCCACCGCATCATTCAAGCTGTAGGCCTTCTTTCGTTCCACCTGCTCGGCGGAAGCGCGATATCTTTTGCTACGGCTACGATTTTGTTGCATGATCTTGTGCAGTCCAAACCCCAGCTACTTCACAGGGCGACTGACCTCAGGGAAAGATCGACAAACCAACCATCGACATTCGTCCGCGCGTACCGTTTCCCTGCGACGTAGCTGGGTTCTGCTAAATTTTTTCCTGTAGCGGCAGTCTATAACCGCCGAAACGGGCGAGTAAGCTACCGGCTATTCGCATGTTGTCAAAAAAACCGCTCGCCTTGCCGCCGTCATCCCGAGCGTTAGTCGAGGGATTCCGCCATGAAAGCTTTAAGGTAACGCGACGGGATCCCTCGACTGGCGCTCGGGATGACCCCTTTTAGAAGTCCGCTTCTATACGATCCATTACATTCTGGGCCGCTGTCTTCGCCGGCGCCCCCGTCGCCGGCCCGTTCCGAATAATTTTCCCTTCCTTCATCACAAACGAAACGCGCTCCGTCGCAGTGATGTCTTGGGTCGGATCACCCGGCATCGCGATGAGATCGGCCAGTTTTCCTTTCTCGAGCGTGCCAAGCTTCTGTGAAATGCCGATCAATTCGGCATCATTGGCCGTCGCGCTCTTCAACGCATCAATTGGCGCCATTCCCAGATCGGCCATCAACTTAAATTCCTTTGCGTTCTCTCCGTGCGGAAAAACCGCCGCGTCCGTGCCGAAGGAAATTTTCACGCCAATTTTGAGGGCGTTCCGAAACATCTCCGAGCGCGCGTTGTAAGCAGCCAGCGCTTTCGCCTGCAATGCCGGCGGATAACCATCGAGTTTGCCCTTAATATATTCCGCCGCCATCAGCGTCGGCGTCAGGAATGTTCCCTTGTTTTTCATCAGCGTCAGCGTTTCCGGTTTGAAAAACGAACCGTGCTCGATCGAATCGACCCCAGCCTCGATCGCTTCGCGTCCCGCCTGATCGCCGTGGCAATGCACCGCCACCTTTTTTCGTAACCGATGCGATTCATCCACCAACGCCGCCATCTCGGCGGGCGTGAATTGTGGCGTGTCCACCTCATCCGTAAGCGAAAGCACACCGCCCGAGACTGCGGCCTTGATTACGTCCGCGCCGTTTCTCACCTCAAAACGAACCGCTTTGCGCACCGCATCCGGCCCATCAGCGATTCCATCGGCCACGTCCGGTTCCGGTCCGAAAAGTCCGTCGCGAAATCCGGCCGCGTCGTCGAAATGTCCCCCGGTCGCGCCGATGCCGTAGGTGGCGACGAACATGCGCGGTCCGACCACAATACCTTTCGCAATCGCATCGCGCAGCGAAACATCAATACAATCGTGCGTGCGATAGGTGCGTGCGCCGACATCCCGTACGGTGGTGAAGCCGGCTTCCACTGTGGCGCGCGCCGCCGGAATCACGCTGTAGGCCTTGGCCGATGTCGAAATTTGCATCTCTCGCAAACGCGTCGCCTGGTAGTTCGTATAATCCAGCGTGATATGCGTATGCGCATCCATGAATCCAGGCGACAGCGTCACGTCACCGAGATCGATCACTTGCGCATCCGGCGGAATCGCGACGTTAGCACCGGCATCAACGATTTTGTCGCCCTGCACGACCACGACTCCGTTCTGAATTAGCGCGCGCGATTTTCCATCGAACAATCGCGCTGCTTTTAGCGCGATGGTTTGATCCGCAGCCATCGCCGAGCCAACCAGCAGTGCCAGGGTAACCGCGAATAAGGGTATTAAACGGGTGAAATTCATGCTTGCGCTTATCAGATTGGCCCGGCGCACTCAAGCTGTTCCGGGGAGCGCAGGCTGCTAGCCTGCAAGTCTCGGCAGCCTGCCGAGATCCATTGGACGACGCAACTCGGGGCGTGAGCCGATCCGTGTTGCCGGCAAGCTGCCGGCAACTGCAGGCTTGCAGCCTGCGCTCCCCGGAATTCACTCCACGCCTTTCCCGTTGTAACATTGTAACCTTTTAACGCATCACGAGCATCCGCGAGGCGCGCAGCCGTTCGCGAAATTACGGTCGGATGACAATCAGGAAATCGCGTCGCATAATTCACCATGGTTAAAGTTTCCATTAATTATACCGGCAACCTTCATTGCGATGCTACCCACGGCCCGTCGCAATCGAAGATCGCGACCGACGCGCCTGCGGACAACAAAGGCAAAGGGGAGGCGTTCTCACCGACCGACCTGGTCGCGACCGCGCTTGGCACCTGCATCAGCACCACCATGGGAATAAAGGCGGAAGAACTCGGCGTTGATCTTCGCGGAATGAAGGTCTCGGTGCAGAAAGAAATGTCGAAAGACGCACCGCGCCGGATCATCGCGCTGCCGTCCGAAGTTCACATTCCGTTGCCGTCGAATTCACCGCACCGCGCGGTCTTGGAGCAAACCGCGCTCAACTGCCCCGTACACAAAAGTCTGCCGCCGGAAATCAATCGCCCGACGAAATTTTTTTGGGAGGGCTAGTTCGTCATCCCGAGCAACAGTCGAGGGATCCCGATGAAGTTACCTTTAAGCTTTCGCGGCGGGATCCCTCGACTGCGCTCGGGATGAGGGAAAGAATTACCTCGCGCTCGCCAATTCGCGCTTCTCCGCAGGCGCCGATTTTTTCACCGGCTCATCGAGCAGCTTAGTGTAATTGCGAGCCTTGCGATTTTTCCACGAGCCCTTGTGATAGGCATAGCCCGCGATCAGCGGCAGCGCGATCGTCGCTTCCGCGTAAACCATTTGTTCGGCCCCTTGATCAACTTTGCCCCAGGAATTCGCTTCTTTCAGCGTCGAACCACTGAGCGCGCCATCGCGCACATCCGCCACCGTGATTTGTACGGCGTATTTGTGCATGCCGACATCGAAACCGAGATAATCACCCGCCACCACCGTGTCCTGTGCAAAATTCTTCGGGACGCCACCACCGACCATGAACAACCCGCTCTGTTTCGACGCGATTTTAATTTTCGTTAGCTCAAGAAAATCTTTGGCCGAATCGATGCTGAGGTGCTTATCCGGGTTTTCGTATTGATGATGAATCAAGCCGAAGCCCGCACTGCAATCGCTGAAGGCCGGGCAAAAGATCGGCACCTCTTTCTCGAAGGCGGCCAGCACAACCGATTCGCGGTCCGAGCCGGACTGGCGATGTTTCCCATTTCTCGTTAAGTAACGGCCCATCTCGCGAATAAATTCGCGCGACGAATAGGGGCGAGGCTCGAGCGAGTCGGCAATCTCGCCGCAAGTGGCATCGCAAACCCGCAGTTGATCTTCGTCGATATAGGTGTCGTAAATCCGATCAATCGCGAGACGACGCAGAACATCGTCGTTCATGAAAATGTCGCCCTTGTAGTGTTTGAACCCGAGCGCTTCGAAGAAATCCTGATCGACGATGATGGCCCCCGTGGAAACGATCGCGTCCACCATGTTATTGCGCACCAAGTCGACAATGACGTTTTTTAATCCGGCGGAAATGAGTGAGCCCGCCAGGCACAAAATGATCGCGCAATCTTCTTCCCGCAGCATCGCGTCGTAGATGTCCGCCGCCCGCGCCAGATCACGCGCGGAAAAGGCCATCTTCGACATCGCCTCCACCAACGACACGACGTTGTGTTTTTTGATATCGATGTGCTCGACCACATCGATCAGCAATTCGGATTTTTTTGGATTCATATTCTATCGCTCTGTCATTCCGAGCGAAGTCGAGGGATCCCGTTACCTTAAAGTTTTCGCGGCGGGATTCCCCGGCTTACGCTCGGGATGACGCTATGACGGATGCAACCATCTCATATAATCGGCTACACCCGCTTCAAGTGGAAATTGCGGGGCGTAGCCGAGTGCCTCGTGCGCCCTGGTCAAATCCGCCTGCGTGAAATTTTGGTAATGTGCATGCGGATTATCGAAATAATCCGGCTGAAGATTTGTCTGCAGCGAGCGATTCAAAATAAAAATCAGCTCGTTAAACGATCGGGCCTGACCACTGCCGAGATTATAAATCCCGCTCGCTTTCGCATCGAGCGCGCGAATCGTTCCATCGACCACATCCTTCACGTAAACGAAGTCGCGCCGCTGCTCGCCGTGTTTGAAAATGCGTGGGCGCTGGCCCGCGCGCATTTGCTGCGACAAATGATAAATCATGCTCGCGGGCACGCCTTTGTGCGCTTCGCGCGGGCCATAAACATTGAAGTAACGCACACCAACGATGATCCAATCCGGATTTTCCCCCGCCAAACGCGTGGCCACGTTATCCATGATCGCCTTGGAAAAGGCATAAATATTGGCCGGCGCCGCCACGGTGGATTCCGCGCTCGCCTCCGTGGTAGCGCCGTAAATCGAGGCCGATGAGGCGAAAATCACCCGTGTTTGTCCCGGCCGCGCGAATTCCAGCAGTCGCCGGAAGCTCTCTACATTGTCGTGCGTTTGCTCAAACTGATCGTGATTAGTGGTATCAGTGATGGAAGCGAGATGAAAAATCGCGTCGAACTTTTCCTCGCCGAATTGTTCTCCCCAATTCAGCTTCGCCAAATCGGCGGCAACAAAGTCCCCGCGATAACCCGCCAGATTCTTGAAATCACCCGAGCGAAAATCGTCGATCACGGTGAGTCGCGAATTCGGAAATCTCTGCTGCAATTCCAAAACGAGATTCGACCCGATGAAGCCGGCCCCGCCAGTCACGAGCAGATTTAATTTGGCGTCAGGTGATGGCACAGGAGAAATGCGCGCGCGGAAAACGCGCCTGACTAAATAAATCTTGAACGCGGAAGCGCAAGCCGCTATTGCTCGCTTAGTTCTTTGCGAGTTTGAAACAGTGGATCGGCGCGAGAAATCCGGTGCGAAGCCGGAGCAGTTGCGCTGCTGTAACTGGATACGATTTCCCACGAGCCAATCGTTGTAGAGGCAGGCGTGTCGCCTGCAATTCTTTACCAGCGGTGAAGGCGGGAAAAAGGTGAGTCTGAAAGGTAGCTTTCGGACTAAAAGCCAGAAGCCAGAATATTCGACCGGTCCGCCTCATTCGCCAGCGTGACGCTGGACCCAGATTTTAACTTCGTGGGTCCGCGTTCGCTGTAAACCGATTCCGGAATCCGCCAGTCCGGCTCGGACCGCGAAAAAACTTCTTCGCAAAAAGAAGAATGAGAGTCCGTGGCGACCGCTATTTCGGTTTCCTCTGCCTCTCTCTAATTGGAGGAAACGTAATGTCAGAAATAGTAATCGATCGCAGACCGGTTTGCCCGGGTAGCGCACGCAAAGCCAGTCCGGCTCGGACCTCGCGTGCTGGTTTCGGCGTCTCGCCGAAACGAACTTTGCCGTGGAACTGGAAGAATTTCCGAAAGCCTGTGATGGCGAGACGCCATCACCAACACGCGAGACGCGTGCGCTACCCGGAATTGTATCGCGATGCGCGTGAACAAATCGCGATTTGTCTTCTCTTATTTCTCGCGACGTCGATCTGCTACGCCCAGGATTCGTCGCCAACACCCGCGCCGGAATCAGAGCCGATCGTCATCACGGGAACTCGTACCGACATTCCGCTCGATCAAGCGCCCGCCAGCACCAGTGTCGTGACTTCGCAGGATATTGAGGAAAGGCAAATCGAGCGCGTGGCCGATGCGCTGCGGCAGGTTCCGGGCCTCTCCGTTGTGCAAAGCGGGACGGCCGGCCAGCTCACTTCCGTTTTTACCCGCGGATTGCGCAGCGAACATACTCAGGTCCTGCTCGACGGGATTCCAGTCAACCAAGGTTTACAAGGCGCATTCAATTTTGCTGATCTCACCACCGACGACCTCGATCACATCGAAGTGGTGCGGGGACCGCAGAGCACACTTTACGGTCCGCGCGCTCTGGCTGGAGCGATTCAAATTTTTACCAAGCGCGGCGACGGCACCCCGACGTTTATGTTCAGCGCCGAAGGCGGATCGTACGGCACCTTTCGCGAAGCATTCGAAAGCGAAGGAAAAATCGAGCAGGTGGATTATTCGCTCGGCCTCAGCCGGCTCGATACCGACAACGCGCGCCCGAATAATCAATATCGATTGACCAGCGCGATCGCAGATATCGGCTGGTCGCCGGATACGACGCTGCGGATCGGCAGCCTGATTACTTACTCGCTCGCTGACACCGGAAATCCGAACACGATTTCCGATCCGAAACCGCTCGATAATTTTCTAACTGAACGCTGGCTGATTGGGCCGCACATTGATTGGGAGCCGGTTGATTGGTGGAATCACCGCTTGATCATGAGTTACGATCACGAGCGACAACTGAATGATCCGAACCAGGATGGATTTGTCGGGCCAACGCGAGCGTTGTTCGAGCGGACGCAGGTCGATTATCAGAATGATCTGCGCGCGACTTCGTGGCTTACCATCACAAGCGGTTTCTTTTATAGTCGGCTCAACGCTGGACAGGAACGCCCGTTTGTATCGCAGGACTTCGGACCGCAGCCGCGTTTCGTCAGCGATCACACAGACCAGACCGGTGTCTTCGCACAACTGACATTGACGCCATGCGAAAATCTAATTTTCGTTAGCGGCGGCCGCTTCGATCACTTCAATCAATTCGGCAATGTCTGGACCTGGCGTGAGGCCGGCAGTTATCTCATCCGCCAAACCGATACCACCCTCCACGCCAGTGTGGCGACCGGTTTTTCACCACCGAGCAGTCAGGATAAGATTTTCGGGATGAATTTCGGACTGGAGCCAGAGCGTGATCTAGGATGGGACGCAGGAATCGAGCAGCGATTTTGGAACAAGCGAATCACTCTCGGCGCAACTTACTTCCACAACGATTTGTCCAACGTCATTGGATTCAATGGGTTTTTTGAAACGCTGAACCTGGGGAAGGCGCGAACAGAGGGTGTCGAATGCGAGCTGCGGGCGCGGCCATTCGATGAACTCGACCTGGTCGCGACCTATACTTATTTAGATGCAGAGAAAATCGGGTCAGCTGACATTTCACAATTGCCAGGCGCCCGCTTGCCGCGGCGACCGCGCCACGAAGCTTATGTTTCAGCGTCATACCTGTGGTGGAAGAAATTGCGCACCACACTTTCGGCAAAATGGGTGAATGCGCGCGAAGAACTGAATTTCGGCGGGCCGAACTTCGATATCGAGGATTACAGCTTTGTAAATTTTGCCGCGGAATACGAAATCAACGCGCATCTATCCGTCTTTGGCCGCATTGATAACTTGACGAATGAGCATTATGCCGAGGTGTTCGGTTTTCCGGCGCTCGGCCGCGCGGCCTACGGGGGCGTGAAGCTGCGCTTTTGATTACACGCGTTATCATCCCAACCCGCGCAGGCGGCGAGGGACCTCACGACTACAGCTTTGAATACACAAGTTAGTTTGCGTGATCCACGAGTAAACGAGGTCCCTCGCTTGCGCTCGGGATGACGGAGCTCTTGTCATTCGGAGCGCGCTCGTAATCTGAGCCCTCTTGTCATTCCGAGCGAAGTCGAGGAATCTCTAACTATTATGCTGGATAAACGAGAGACGTCTCTACCCCGCTCGACATGACAGAAACAGGTTATCTCATCCTCGGCCTGATCAGCGGAGGTCTGCTGGTTGCAATCGCTCTTTGGCTCGGACGGCGGCGCGAAGATGGCAACGCGACCCTGTTGAGCAAGATCGAGCTGCTGGCGCGCGCCCAGGAACGCGGCGAACGAATGCTGCGGGAAGAGATGACCCGTGGTCGAGAGGAAAATGCCAACGCGGCCAAGGCACAACGCGAAGAACTGACCGTCTCTTTGGAAAGTGTGCGCGGGATCGTCGATCTGCGTTTGCAGGAATTACAAAAGGACAATGCGCAGCAGATCGAAAGAATGCGTGCGACCGTAGACGAAAAATTGCAGGGAACGCTCGAAAAACGGCTTGGCGAATCGTTCAAGCTGGTGAGCGAGCGATTGGAAAAGGTACACCAGGGCCTCGGCGCGATGCAGCAACTGGCGAGCGACGTCGGCGGATTGCAACGGGTGCTGACCAACGTGAAAGCCCGCGGGGGCTGGGGCGAAGTGCAGCTGGGCGCGCTGCTCGAGCAATTGCTCACCTCGGAACAATTCGATCGCAATGTTCAAACGCGGGACGAAAGCGGCGAACGCGTGGATTATGCGATCAAATTGCCCGGTGAAGGGAATGGCGCAGCAGTGTGGCTACCGATCGACGCCAAATTTCCGATGGAAGATTATCAGCGACTAATTACGGCACAGGAGAGCGGCAACTCCGTGCTAACCGACGCCGCGATGAAAGATTTGGAAACGCAGCTGAGGAAATCGGCGAAAGATATCTGCGTGAAATACATTAATCCGCCAAAGACGACCGATTTCGCGCTGATGTTTCTGCCGACCGAAGGATTGTATGCAGAAGCGATTCGTCGAGTCGGTCTGGTCGAGCAGGTGCAGCGTGATTGCCGGGTAGTATTCGCCGGACCGACGACGCTGGCGGCATTGCTCAACAGTCTGCAAATGGGATTTCGCACCCTCGCGATCCAAAAGCGTTCGAGCGAAGTCTGGAATTTGTTAGCTGGAGTCAAGACAGAGTTTGCCAAGTTTGGCGATGCGCTTTCAAAGGTGAAAGACAAGCTCGATCAAGCCGCCAGTGACATGGATAAGGTCGCGGTGCGCTCACGCGCGATCACAAAAAAGCTTCGCGATGTGGAAGAGCTGCCGAGCAACCCGCAGCCATTGCTGCCGGAATTGTTGCGGGGCGAAGAGGAAGAGGAATAATTCGTCATCCCGAGCGCAGTCGAGGGATCCCGAGGCAGTTACCTTTAAGGTTTCATGGCGGGCTATCGCTTGGGATGACGAAAAGTTCGCTCGCGATCGCGGCGCGTGGATCACAGTACCTCATCCCACTTCGTCTTGTCCTTGAGCAGAATCTCGCGCAGCAGACGAATCGGCGGCATGCCGTGATCGAGCAGCTGATTGTGAAATTGTTCTAACGAGAACTCGGCGCCTTGCTGCGCCTTGTAATCCTCGCGCAATTTCAAAATCTGCATCTTGCCTAGGCTGTAGTTTAAATAGCCGTAATCGAAGGTGCCGCGCATCGCTTCACTGCGCGCGGGTTTTTCTTCGTAGTAGCAATTTTCTTGAAAAAATTTGGTCGCCTCGTCAACCGACATATTTTGGGTGTGCATTTCCACCGAGATGCAGAGGCGGCAAAGCCGCAGTAATGCTTCCGACGCCTGCGCCATTCTATATTTGGCCGCACGTTTTTGTTCCTCGGCAGTCCCAGGAGGCTTTTTTGGCCCGCCGAAACCCTGATCGAGCATCATTTGCTCGCAGTAATGCGCCCAGCCTTCAATGAAGGCGTAGCTGCCGAAAATCTTCTCAATCTTGTTCGCGCTCGAGGCATTCAAACGGAGGAACTGCACATAATGGCCGGGGTAGGCCTCGTGAATCGAGGTCACATCCGCCGTGTAGTAGTTGAATGAGGTAAGCCATTCCTCCTTTTGCTGCTCGCTCCAACCCGGTTCAACCGGAGTAACGTAGTAAAATGCTTCGGTCGCTTTTTTCTCGAATGGTCCCGGCGTATCCATCGAGGCAAACGAGGTCGCCCGATCATATTGCGGCGTTTCTTTTACCCGCGCCTTCGCGTTCGGCGGAATGCCGACAATCTTATTCTCTGTAACGTAATCGCGGATTTGATCCAGATCTTTCGCAATGTCAGGAATCAATTTGTCGGCGCTGGGATGATCTTTCTGGGTTTCTTTGAATACCTCCGTGGGCGATTTATTCGGATCGATAATTTTGGCGGCGTCGACGAATGTTTTTTGTTCCTCTTTTAGCTTCGCCAGTCCGATCTCGAGAACCTTGCTTGGGGGCAAATCGACCAGCTCGGTTTCTGTTAGCCAGCGTTGATACTTGGCCTCGCCCAGAGCGAAGTCTGGCGTCGCT
>Ga0209161_10004797_pt1 | contig 10738 bp, 8 predicted proteins | sample GraSoiAngelo_155_FD_186169 | JGI IMG/M metagenome (GOLD analysis project Ga0209161, IMG submission 186169) | Grasslands soil microbial communities from the Angelo Coastal Reserve, California, USA - 14_1009_13_30cm (SPAdes) (version 2) | ecosystem: Environmental > Terrestrial > Soil > Grasslands ...
ACCTGCACCAGCCCGTCATTGGTGCCCACCCAGATCAGGCCCGCCTCTTTGGGCGACTCCGTCAGCGCGAAAATCACGCCGGCATATTCCACGCCGATGTTGTCGGGAGTCAACCCTCCGGAAATCTGCTGACGGCTCTTGTCGTTGCGCGTCAGGTCGGGACTGATGATCTGCCAGCTATTGCCGCCATCGGTGGTGACGTGCACAAACTGGCTGCCCACGTACACCTTGTTGTGATCGTGGGGAGAAATGGCGATAGGGAATTCCCAGTTGAAGCGGTACTTCACCTCCGCCGCCGGTGCGCCGGCCACATAATCGGGCCAAACCTCGACCTCGCGGTTCTGGTGCGTGCGCTCGTCGAAGCGGGTTACCGTGCCGCCGATGCTGCCTGATCCGGTGCCCGTAGACCAGATGATGTTGTTGTCCGCCGGATCCGGCATTGCGAAGCCGCTCTCGCCTCCGGCCACCGGGTGCCATGCGCCGCGCGGGATGCTGTTACCGGAGTAGCCGCCGAACTGCAGGCTATTGCTCGGGCCGCGCCACGACGGGCCGTCCTGCCGGTTGCCGTAAACGAAGTAGGGAATCTGGTCGTCCACGGTGACGTGGTAGATTTGCGCGATGGGCAGGTTGACGTGGTTCCAGGAGGACCCGCGATTCACAGAAATATTCACGCCGCCATCGTTGACCACGGCCATGCGATCCCCGTCGGTGGGATCGATCCACATCTCGTGATTGTCGCCGCCGGGATTGGAGGGCATCTTGGTGAGCGTGTGGCCGCCATCGAGCGTCCGCGAAAATGACGCGGAGAAGAAAAACACTTCGTTCTCGTTGTCCGGTGCAATCTCCGTGCGTGTGTAGTAGTGCGTGCGCCCCCGGAGCTGCCGGTCGGAGTTGACCATCTCCCAGTTCTCGCCGCCGTCGTCGGACCGCCACAGTTGCCCGAGCTGCCCGACGCTGTTCGGCTGCGGGACGCCGTCGCCAGTTTCAATCTCCGCGTACACACGATTGGAATCTTTTTTGGCCACGCGAACAGCAATTCTGCCCACAGGAGAATGCGGCAGACCATGACCCTCCAGGCGCTTCCATGTGACGCCGCCGTCTGTCGACTTGAACAAGCCGCTGCCCGGCCCGCCGCTGGTGCGGCCCCATGTGTGAATCTCGATCTGCCACATCCCTGCAAAAAGGATTCGCGGGTTGTTGGGATCCATGCCCATGTCGGAGCAGCCCGTGTTCTCGTCGACGAAGAGCACTTTATCCCAGGTCTTTCCGCCGTCTGCGGTGCGGAAGACGCCGCGCTCCGGCTGCGGCCCGTAGGCGTGGCCCAGCGCGCACGCCAGCACGACGTCTGGATTGCGCGGGTCGATTTCCACGCGGCCGATACGGCCTACCTTATCCAATCCCATCAACGACCAGGTCTTGCCCGCGTCCATGGATTTGTAAATCCCTTGTCCCACGGAGATGTGGCTGCGGATGAACGATTCGCCGGTTCCCGCCCACAATATGTTCTGATCGCTCGCCGCCACGGCCAGCGAACCAATGGACGCCACCGCCTCCGAGTCGAAGATGGGATCCCAGTGGATCCCCCCGTCCCTGCTCTTGAAAATGCCGCCGGACGCCGCGCCCACATACCAGATGTTCGGTCTTCCGGGCACTCCGGCGACAGCCGTGGCGCGGTTGCCCTCCGGCCCGATGTACCGATACTTGAGCTGCCCGTACACCTCAGGACTGATTGGCGACTGCTGCGCCGGCAACAAACAAGGAGCAACCATCAGCACTACGACGGCGATGATTGCGACGTATTTCTCTCGAACCAACCTCGCAAGCTTCAACATAGTGAACCTCTCGGATAGAATTGAAATTGTGCCGCGCGGATGATACAGGTGGGGTCCTAGCAGGTCAATGGCGGTGCGACAATCTCGTCGGGACCTAGCTTGGTGCTAGGAGAAAGTGACATCGTCGGAAGGCACAGCAGCATTCCGTCGCGGCACACTCCATCCCACTATGGAAAGCCCAGCTGCCATGAGCGTTTCCTCCGAGGAGAAAACATGAGAATACGCAGAGTCGTGATTTGCTTGTGGTTTATGCTCGCTCCGACGATTCTTTCTGAATCTCGACAGCTGCGGGCTGCCGATGGAGAAAAGCAGCTGCTCTATGTTGCCGTTCCAGGCATCCGCGACTATGTGGAATATGGCGGCGTAGGAATCCTGGTCTACGACATTGGCGCCGGACACAAATTCGTCAAACGGATTCCGACGTGGAATATGCCGCCGGGCCAGGCCCCTGAGAACGTGAAGGGTATAGCCGCTAGTGCCAGAACCGGCAAGCTCTACGTCAGCACTACGAAGCGCCTGGCCTGCTTTGATCTTGTGACTGAAAAGAAGGTGTGGGAAAGGATGTACGAAGGTGGATCTGACCGGATGGCCATCTCGCCGGACGGCAAAATACTTTATGTCCCGTCCTTGGAAGGGCCGCACTGGTATATCGTTGATGCGTCGACCGGAGATGTCGAGGCGAAGATCGAGCTCAGATCTGGCTCGCACAACACGATCTACGGACCGGACGGCTCACGCGTCTATCTTGCGGGCCTGCACTCTCCGGTTCTTTCTGTGGTGGACGCCAAGACGCACACGGTGGTGCAGGAGATCGGGCCATTCAGTCATTCGATTCGTCCGTTCACCATCAATGGGAGCCAGACGCTTTGCTTCGTCAACGTCAACGAGTTGCTCGGCTTTGAAGTCGGAGACTGTAAAACCGGAAAGGTGTTGCATCGCGTGGAAGTGGCTGGCTATCAAACAGGCCCCACGAAGCGACATGGCTGTCCAAGCCACGGCATAGCACTCACGCCCGATGAAAGAGAACTGTGGCTCGCCGATGCAGCCAACAGCAGCATTCACGTATTCGACGCGACAGTGATGCCGCCAAAACAGGTGGCTAGCATCAAACTAAGAGACCAACCCGGCTGGATCACCTTCAGCATAGATGGACGACACGCCTATCCATCAACGGGAGACGTGATTGACACTCACAGCAAACGCGTGGTGGCTACGCTCGAAGACGAAGCTGGAAGGCCGGTCCAGAGTGAGAAGTTATTGGAGTTGGTCTTCGCCAACGGTAGGCCGGTTCGCGCCGGAGATCAGTTCGGAATCGGGAGAAAGTAATACCAGCCTCATGTGTCGAGCTTGAAATTGGAGACCCAGCTACAAGCGAGGCACCTTGATCGAGGCCACGCTCGCCCTGCCGGCGAACAAGCGGTTGGCGAGAGCAGGACTCGACCTACATTCGGCGGCGCCGAGCCGCCTCTGTAGGACGATGGGGCCGACTTCAGGCGATTCCTTTCGCGCCTTCGCTTTGCGCTCGTACGCCGCGGTTGAAAACTGGTAGATCACCACCATGGCTTGGCCCCTAGCTGTCGCTGACCTGTCAACGATGCCCATCCATCCTGGGAACAGGCTGTCGAAGTTCGCGTAGGTAAGGTGCCTAGCCCTTCCAGACGTACTTCCCGCAGGGGCAAGGAACCGTCTCCGTGGGATCTTTCTTTGCCAGCGGTTGCCGGCAGACGGGACAATGCTTATGCCGAAGTTCGCGTAGGTAAGGTGCCTAGCCCTTCCAGACGTACTTCCCGCAGGGGCAAGGAACCGTCTCCGTGGGATCTTTCTTTGCCAGCGGTTGCCGGCAGACGGGACAATGCTTATGCCACATAGGGAATCAGCCTTTTGCTCAACGATGCGGTTGCCACGCAGGCGGGCTCGTCATGCCGACCGATCATTGCGTAGAATTCTTCCCGCTGCTGAAGCGCGGTGAGAAGCGCGAGCGCCTTTCCGTAGGCGGCAATCGTTCCGGTTAGCTTGTGAAACTCAGCAGAATCCCTAACCGTTCCCCGTCTTCGTACGTGCGCATCCGCCGAGAGTTCGAGTATTCGTTCGATGACTTTGTTCGCAAGACTTGACTTGAAGTTCATGTCGCCTCCTTCTGTGAGCAAGGGTACGGGCCTCGAGACTCCATATAAGGGGAAGCCTGTAATCTGCTGGCGGATTATCCTGGAGGAGGGATACGGGCGGGTACCGCACCCTTAAAGCAGTAGGACGATTTTGCGTGGCCTACCCCTTGCCGTCTTGTCTTTTGCAACGAGGGGTTATTCTTCGCTTCGGGCTTTGCCGTCTTGTCTTTTGCAACGAGGGGTTATTCTTCGCTTCGGGCTTTCAAGGGACTGGTGGCCCGGACGTTATCCCGTAGACGCTTTTGGGCTTCGGTTCTTGCGCGCGGGCCTTTGATTTTTCCTCTTTCATGCCACGAGTTGCAGAGAATCCAAAAAATGAAAATGGCTATAATGATCGCCATGTCGTCAGGCCTTCCATCTTGGCTAGTTGTACTGGCAGCAGTGATTACGCCTATTGTGATGGCTCTTACATTTTTAATGGTGATGGACTGGATCAATCGCCCGGTTTCCGTGGAGGAATGCAATTCCGATCCAAATGCAGGCTTTCATGTAGCACAGCGCAACGATGCGCTTGTGTTCTTGCACGCCCTCGCTCAGTTGGCGTTTGTAGCCGCTGGTGCTTGGCGCATCAGGCAGCGGCCTGGGGTCCGAGTCGCATTCCTGTTAGTCGCCATACCTGTTTCAGCGTTGGTGTTCCTCCTGTCATTCATGGGACTCATCGCCAGGTAGATTGGCGCTCGGGACTGGCTTCTGAACTGGGTGCCGGTGGTACCTGCTCACCGACCCGGTCCGGGAGGGTGCCAGTTCTGACTTCCTCCGGCTGACGGTCAGCCCTCGATCCGCCGATCAAAAGCATCGGTAGCGATCTTTCTGTCCTGGCCTTGCCGGCCCCACAACCAAACCTTCAGAAAACTCGTTTTCGGGTCGCTCCGCCTCAACTGTCTCTTTTGAGACATCCACGCCCCTCCACTTCCGGCATGCTTAATCTTGAGGAACTACCACTCATGAGTAGAGCTTTGACCGTCTTATTCACTCTCTGTTTCTTTCACCTCCTGCCCCTCCAAGCTGCTCCGGCCCTAGCAAGCCTCTTTCCACAGGAACAGCAGCAGGAACAGCAGCAGTATCAGCAGCAGGACCAGGGGCCTGCCTACGAAAACTTTTCACGCGACCAGCTCGACAATCTTCTATCCCCCGTCGCCCTGTATCCCGACCCGCTTCTTGCCCAGCTGTTTGTTGCGGCAACGTTCCCGGACCAGGTCGAAGAAGCCGCCCGCTTCGTTCGCGGCAACGGCCCGAATGGAGTGGATGAGCAGGATTGGGATGTCAGCGTAAGAGCCATCGCCCACTATCCGACGGTAATCGGAATGATGGCCGACAAGATTGATTGGACCACCTCGCTTGGCCAAGCCTACGTCAACCAGTCCACAGAACGTGGCATTCTCGGTGCAACACTTGCGGCGCTTGGCGCGCAGCGCAGGAAATCTGCAGTCGTCGGAGCAACAGGAAGTCTTGGAACACGACAACTACATCGCCATCACTCCCTACCAGCCGGAATATATCTACGTTCCCGTCTATGATCCGGGAATCATTTACTATCGCCGGCCGTACTACGGGCCAGCCATCACCTTTGGCGTCGGATTTCCTATCGGCGCCTGGCTGAACCTGGACTTTCACTGGGGTTACGGCGGTGGCTGGGGAGGCCTTTACTACACTGGGTGGCGCAGCGAAGGCTGGGGCAGTGGTTGCTGGAATTGCGGATGGATCGGGCGCAGCCGCGGACGCGTGAGTTTCCAAAACAACGTCTACGTCAACAACCGCTATAACAACATCAGCGTGAACAGAAACGTGATCAATCGCAGCGTAAATGCGAACAACCTCAATCGCCACAATTCCGTCCACAGAAGTGTCGGCTACAACAACGTCCAGGTGAACAACAATCGCGCCAACCGGATGACCAACGCCAATAACGGGCGACCGGGCAACGGCGCATGGAACAATGGAAATAACGGACGGGCTGGCAACAGCCGGGTAAACAATGGGAATAACGCTCGGCCGGGCGACAGGCCGCTAAACACTGGGTACAACGCCCGGGCCAACAACACGCCCAGCGGCTCCGGCCGTGGAAATAGACCGGGAGACCCTGCGGGCAATTATGGCTCGTCAAACTCGCAACCCGCCGGCAACGATCGCCCCCCCCACAACCAACCAGAACATCGACCGCAACATCCATCGCGGCAATCCGCGCATCGAGCAGTACCGCGGCCGCGACAACAATGCCAGCCATGGCCGTCCGGCCGCTACGCCGCAGTGGCCCCTGCCTGGGTCGGCTCAACGCATGGACAACCGCCCCGTTTCCCAGCCGCCTCAAACGCACCAGCAAAACCAGCCAACGCAGGAGCGCCCGGCTCCGCAATCACAGATAGCGCGGCCAACTCCGCATACTTTTAGTCCCAACGAGGCACGTTTCGATTCGCGCGCCACCAGCCAGCGCGGCCAGGCTAGCCGCCAGCAAGCTCCTCCACCGAGTGCGCAAAGCAGGCCGACGCCGCACGGTGGCGAAAAGAGGAAGCCGTGAGAAACCTCCTTCGTAAATGGATCAAAACCGAAAAGGGAGATCAGCAAATGATGGGCATTAAGTCCAGATTCGCATTCGCCGCAGTATTGACCGTGGCAGTTTTCCTGAGCGTTAGCCTGTCGGTCATGGTTCCGTCCACTCTCGCCCAATCGTCCTCACAGCGCACTTTTTCTTCCGCGGATGGCGCTTTGCAGGCTCTCGTTTCTGCTGCCGTGGCCAAGGACCGCTCCGCCCTCGCCAGACTCTTCGGTCCGGATTATGACCAACTTCTCTCCGGCGATGACGTAGAGGACGCCAAGGATCTCAACGAGTTTGCCGCCGCTGTTGGCGAATCCGCTGAACTCCAGAAAGCCGGCGATTCCCAGTACACCGTCACCATTGGCAAAGACAATTGGCCCACGCCCATTCCGCTCGTGCGTAACAACGGAAGGTGGTTCTTCGATACGAAAGCAGGACTCGATGAAATCATCAATCGTCGCGTCGGCGAAAATGAATTCTCCGCCATCACTACCTGTCGCGCTTACGCGGTTGCTCAGTGGGAGTATTACACCGAGGGCGATTGGGACCATGATGGCGTCGCTGAATACGCTCAAAAGCTCATAAGTTCTCCCGGTAGTCATAATGGTCTGTACTGGGAAACGGCCGAGGATGACAAACCCAGCCCGCTCGGAAAGCTGATAGGAGCGGCGCAGGCAGAAGGTTACGGCCCCGAGGCGTCAAGCGACGAGAATGCGGGTAAGGGCGGCTCAGACAAGGACGTTCCCCAGATCGATCGCGCGCCCTATCACGGTTACTACTTTAAGATCCTCACTCGCCAGGGCCCGCATGCACCGGGCGGAAAATACAGCTACATCATCAACGGCAACATGATTGCCGGCTACGCGCTGGTCGCTTATCCCGACAATTGGGGCAATTCCGGTGTGATGACCTTCATCATCAACCAGCAAGGCCGCGTCTATCAGAAAGATCTTGGCCCCAACACTGGCACGCTCGCGCCGGCAATGACCGAGTACAACCCCGACCCGACCTGGAAACTGGTAGAAGTACAACCCTGATTGTTGAGTTTCCCAACTGCCGCCTGTCCCCAAGGCTGCGTGGTTGGCCCAGTGCAAAACGGGCCCGCCACGCAGCAAGTCAAGTAAAAGTGTCACTGCAAGGGGGAAGCCCGGTGAAGCGAATCCCGGCGTCGTGAACTTTGTAGCGCGAAAAACGATCGACCACTACGTGAAGGACGCCAGTGGTCGTATCTACGCAGCAGGTTCGATACCCGCCACACGATTAGCGTTGGACATTTTGACGAGAAAAACGGCCTTAACTGCCGAACCGCTTTGTGGGCCAGATCTTACCTACCCACGTAGTCCACACGCCACCCAGCTTCTCTAACGGAATTTCTGGTTCGCGCAACCACCCGTGGCCCGCAGGACCTATTATGGATGTCTTAGGGGCGCCGCCTGCAGAGTGGTTGTTTGCGTGGATGTTGTATTTGTGGGCGCAGTGCCGTGAAAGTGGATGGCAAAGGCTAACATGGTGCCGACTAAGGCGCCCAAGATGGCAAATTCGACGTTTTGCGTCGTGTACGAGAATGTAATCCCTAAGATGTCGATTGTACGGAGAGAACCTGCAGCCAAAGCCTCTTGGGTGGCCAAAACAGACCGGAAGAGACTCGGCACCACGATTCCAGCGATGAACAGAGTGAATACCACTTCGATTAGCAGTAGAACGAATGAGGAAGCCTTTTGCCTCTTCATGTTGTTTCCTTTCAGCATAGGGCGGCTATTTCAAGAGGGAATACTCTTAGCGTGCGCTCTCACGGTCGGACACATTCGTCTCCGAAAACAAAAGCTTAGCCGCGCCACTTTCCGGGCACATACCGGCTCGGTTCCAGTGGTTGACTGACCATTGCCCTGAGGAAGTGGTCCCTACGGTGCTCAGAATTCTGGGTCTGGACACCACGATTGGAGGGTGGATTGGTTCAGTAATTCCTCTCTAGTTTGCGGAAGCACGTAGTGTACCGTTTTGCCCGAGGCCTCAGACTTGAGGCAACACATTGGTAACGAGGGACATACGAAGGAAGCTGGTTGATTTAACGGTCGATGCTGAGGTGCCAATTGGCGAATTTTTCGGCACGAATGCGCAATCTGTTGGAAAAATCAAGCCGTACTTGCTCACTATTTTTGCTAAGGGTAACCCAAGGCCAAGGCAGATTGCTGAACTCATGGTAGAGCGACCCCGGAACTAGCGGCAGTTTACTGCGAGTGCTCTCCCGAAACTCTGCGCATTCCCACTAAATCGTTCCATCCATAGAACTTAAGCAGGTTCTTTTATTGTTAAATATGTATTACCCCCTATATTTGGACTTGCCTGTGATTATTATCGCATTTTATGCTTGACAAGTATGGCTGTCTCGTTTATGTATTACCCTTGATGGCCAGCCTCGTCAAAAAGAAAAAAGGCAACCGCCTCTACTATTACCTCGTCGAAAGCGCTCGTGTCGACGGTAAACCCCGCATCGTCCATCAGGCCTATCTCGGCACCGCCGAAAAACTCGCTGAACTCGTCCAGCAAAATACTGCCCCTGTCCCCCTTTCCGCCACCTTGCGTAACTTCGGTCTTCCCGGTGCCTTGTGGCTGGCGGCAAAACAGTCCGGCTTGTGGCCACTGCTGGAATCCCTGTGGCCGGCTCCGCGTTCCGGACCCGGTCCCGCTCACTATCTTCTGCTCGCGGCCATTCACCGCATCTGTGATCCCGGTCCGAAGACGGAAGTCAGCGACTGGTACGAGAAGACCATCCTCGCTTCCGAGTGGGGTTTTCCTGCTGAGCGCTTTACCTCGCAAGCCTTCTGGGACGCCTTCGAACAGATTCTGCCGGAGTCCAGTGAAACCCTCGCTCCCGAGGAAGATCCTCTCGATCAAGCGCAGTTACGTTTACTCGGTCTGTGGAAAGAGAAGCACCTGGTCGGCCGTCGGCTGCTGGCTTACGATACCACCAACTTCTACACCTACATTGCTAGCACCAACACGCGGAACCATTTGGCGCAGCGCGGCCACAACAAACAAGGTCGCCACAACTTACGCCAAGTGGGCCTGAGCTATGTTCTGGACGGAGAGAGTGGGTTGAGCCTATGCCACCACGTGTACCCGGGCAACATAGCCGACGTCGAAGAGTTCTCCGTAGCGTTGGCACGCATCGTGCGTCTGCTGGATCAAAATCAAATTGCTCGCGACACGGTCACGTTGGTCTTCGACAAGGGCACGGCTGCACTGGACAACACCGTGCAACTGCAAGAAGCCGGGGTGGGATGGATTTCCGCCCTGCCTTGGAATCAAGCGCCGGCGGAGTTGCGCGAGCGAGCCAGCGAAGAGCTGCCGTCGTGCAGCGCCGCACAACCCGGCGTGCGGGCGGTGGCCGAGAAGCTGTTGGTGCACGGCCAGGAATATCTCGCGGTGCTGAAGTACTCGGCGCCTTTTGCCGCCGAGCAACTGCACAGCCTGACCACCAGCATCAGCCGCGCGCTGCAGTCCCTGCGACGCTTCTCGAGGGAATTGAATAAACCTCGGTCGCGTTGGACCGAGGAAGGGATCAGGCGCAAGATCGCGAAGTGGTTGTCCGGGCAGTTCCTCTCCGATGTAATTCGCTATCAGCTGGAATCTCGCGACGGCCAATGGCAGCTCCAGTTTGATTTCGATCAGGCCGCGTTTGAGCGCCTCCTCGGTCGTCGTTTAGGCCGCACCGTGCTGCTCACCAGCCGCTTGGACTGGACGGCGGAACAAGTGGTGGCCGGTTATGCTGGCCAGCAACAGGTCGAGCGTGTCTTCCGCGGCCTGAAAGACGGAGAGTGGCTGGCTTGGGGACCGATGCATCACTGGACCGACCGCAAGATCCGCATCCATGCGTTTTACTGCATGCTGGGCATTTCTCTATTGCAGTACGTGCATCGTCAAGCCAAAGCCGCCTGGAGCGATCTTTCCATGGAACAACTCCTGGAAGAGTTGCAGGAGATTCAGCAGTTCGTTCTGCTCTACCCGCGGCAAGGCGAGAAAGGTACCCCTCGCGCTGCCTATGTGCTCTCGAGTCAGACTCTTGCGCAGCAGGCTTTGGCCAAGGCGCTGAAGCTGGACGAGCTGCAGATTACCCACCGTAGGTAATACCAACCGGACGACTTAAACTACACAAAAAGGAGTTCTTAGAAATCTGTTGACCGAACTCGCAGTAAACTGCCGCTAGG
>Ga0209161_10004798_pt1 | contig 10737 bp, 7 predicted proteins | sample GraSoiAngelo_155_FD_186169 | JGI IMG/M metagenome (GOLD analysis project Ga0209161, IMG submission 186169) | Grasslands soil microbial communities from the Angelo Coastal Reserve, California, USA - 14_1009_13_30cm (SPAdes) (version 2) | ecosystem: Environmental > Terrestrial > Soil > Grasslands ...
GCCGACCGCGATCCCGATCAGCCCGTCGCTGTAGCCAGCCAGGTATTCGGCCAGCTGGTAGTAGGGCTCGAACCGCGAAATGAGCACGTCGAGGCCGAGAGCGCCCAGGATGTCTGCGCGGGCAAGGGGGGCGAAAGTCCCTCCCCCTGAACTGTAACGGCATAGGAGACGTGGCCCGGTAATTGTCTCGACAGCGGACTCGGACCTGCCTTCACGGGCACGAGAACTCCTGGATGCGCTGGTTGTTCGTATCCGAGACGTAGACGTTCCCGCTCCCGTCGGTCGCTACGCCTTGGGGGTAATGGAACTGGCCGTTGCCCGAGCCGTCGCTTCCCCACGCGGTGAGGAAGGTGCCGCTCGCGTCGAACTTCTGGATGCGGTGGTTGCCGTCGTCTGCGACGTAGACGTTCCCGCTCCCGTCGGTCGCTACGCCGTAGGGGAAGTTGAACTGCCCGTCTCCCGAGCCGCCGGTTCCCCAGGTCGTGAGGAAGGTGCCGCTCGCGTCGAACTTCTGGATGCGGTTGTACGTATCCGCGACGTAGACGTTCCCGCTCCCGTCGGTCGCCAGGCCGTAGGGGTAGTGGAACTGGCCGTTGCCCGAGCCGGAGCTTCCCCAGGTCGCGACGAAGGTGCCGCTCGCGTCGAACTTCTGGATGCGGTGGTTGTTCGTATCCGCGACGTAGACGTGCCCGCTCCCGTCGGTCGCCACGCCGTCGGGGCCGTTGAACTGGCCGTTGCCCGAGCCGGAGCTTCCCCAGGTCGTGACGAAGGTGCCGCTCGCGTCGAACTTCTGAATACGGTCGTTGCCGTAGTCCGCGACGTAGACGTTCCCGCTCCCGTCGGTCGCTACGCCGAAGGGGAAATCGAACTGCCCGTCGCCCGTGCCGGAGCTCCCCCATGTGGTGAGGAAGGTGCCGCAGAGTGGCACCGTCGTGGAGGTCGTGCCGGATGGGGAGGTTGTCGTGCTCGTGGAGGAGGTGGTCGAACTAGTCGAGGACGTGCTCGTCGTGGGCGGTCCAGTAGTGGAGGTCGTGGTCAATGTGGTTGTGGTCGTCGTGCTCGAAGTAGTCGGCGGCGGTGCCATCGTCGTCGTGGTCGTGGTCGTGGTAGTGAAGTTGACCGAAGTCGTGGTAGCGAAGGTGACCGTCGTCGTCGTGGTCGGGGGACTTCCGTTACCTAGCTGGCAGCGATCATCGCAGGGGACAGTACCGGGGGGTTCACACTCCTCTCCGCCGTCGATATCAACAATCCCGTCCCCGCACTCCGAGAGCTTGGCGCTAAACGACCTCTTCCATTTCTCGCGCCGGGCTCGAAGCGTGCCGGTCATCGTTTTGCAGGTAGGATCGATCCTCGCTTTGAGACGTGCTTTGCCCCTCAGACCGCCGCACGAGGGCCAGACGGCATTGACCTTGGTCCTCCTCTTGGCGACCCTGATCCTTCCCGAGGTGGCGCCGCAGCCGCTCGTCAGGGAGACCCTGATCCCGTCGATGACTACGGCGTCAGGCTCTCCGTTGGGTGTCGCGCCGATGAGCGGCGGACCCTCCACGAGAAAACGGCCTCCCCGACACGCAGGTGCCGCCTCTGCGACAACGCGGAACGAACCGAGAAGACCGGTCGCCAGAGCAGCAGCCAGCACCATCGACGCCTTCATTGCCACGCTACCCCCTCCACACGGGCGTCGAGCTAGGAAGCCAGCACGTGCCGGGTCATGCTCAACGGCTACGGCCGCACTTCGAGGAGCACCGTCTCGCTAGCGCTAGCGCCTGATGGGTCGGTACACGTCGCACTGAAGCGCACGTCCACCCCTCCTCCTGCGGCACTTGCCTGCCCAGCGCCGATGGAACAGCCTTCGGCGCCACCAGATGCGAGGAATTGGTTAATGGCGCCCTGCATTGCCTGCTCGAATGCCGCCAACTGGCTGATGGGGAACGTACCGACCAGCGTGCAGGGAAGGCTGATAGTGCCCGAAATGCAGATCGTGACGTTGTAGTTCCCGGGTGGGAGGGTTGGAGGCCCGGTCGGTGGCGGGACGCAACCACCCTGACCGCACACACCCCCAGGGGTGCAGCAGTAGGCGCCGCAATCGACGGGATACCCGCCGGGGCAGTTGTCACGCACACACCTCAACCGAGTGGCGTTACAGATGGGGCGCCCAAGCGGGCAGAAGACGCCATCTCGGCACCGGTCCGTCGGCGGGGGCGCCATCACCGCCCCGCAGCCGCCCGCGTGGTGGCAAGCGTAAACGATCCGCCGCACGCAGTCGCGATAGAAGCGGCCTCTGATGAACACGTCGCGGCACCCTGTGAGTTCGACGGGGCAATCCGCGTAGCAGCGCGTGACGTGAGCCGCGGCCGCAGGCGCCGGGGCGGCAGCCAGTACGGTGAGGGCGAACAGGAGCCCTGTGGCGGCGCGTAGTCTCTTCATGCGGTCCCTTCCTCCGGGTGACGCGAAGTGGTGCATGGCTTGGCAAGAGCCATGCCGAGGCTGCGCTCGCCGTGCCTTCAGCTAATGAGCGGGAGACGGGGGCAGGCGGCGGACACCATCGCCATTTATGTGACGGCATGGACGATTGCGGACGCTCCCGCTCACGCCAATGGCCGGTTGCGTGACGGACCTCAGCCGCGAGGTCGGCGGCCTCTCGCACGCCGATGCCGAGCCGCCGAAGCCAGTCCCTCTCGTGGCAACGACGGTTCCAGATGGGGGCGCTCGTCACCTTCTTTAGCGAGGCTAATGACGGGTTTTTCTTGCTCTGACCCCCCAATCTGATCCCCCAGCCCTCCCGCAGAGCCATGGTGCACTGGCCGGCCCTGCAGCGTAACTTCGATTCGTGACGCCGCCGATGGGGGATGGTGTTTCCCGAACGCCGAGCCAGGGAGGGCTTCGGATGGAAAGAGTTCACGGACGGTCAGATCGCTTCCTTGGCTTCCTCTGGTATCGAGCGCCTGCTCTCGCGGGCGTGGCGGCGATGTACGCGATGCTCACGGGCTTTTCCGGCTCGGCCAGGTCGACGGTTGCCGTCATGCACGGCCCCAGCTACGGATCGGGGATCTTCCCGGACAACGCCTTCACCGTCGCAGACGCAAGCCAGCTGACGGGAAGGCGCATCAACTTCCGCGAAGGCATCGACTACCCGAACATCGGAGGCGTCGTGCAGCCGTCGTGCACCAACGCCGATTACTCGATCTGCGACGCCTTCGCCCAACTCAACAAGCTCGACGGGTTCGACCTGCAGCCGCGGGTGCTCGTGCCGTTCACCGGGGCGATCAACCTCGGATCCGTGAACGCATCGGACTTCTTCATCAGCACGGACAAGGGAGGCTTCGTCAGCGGTCTGCGCCAGCTCACCTTCGACCCGGCCACGAACACCTTGGCCGGAATCAGCGATGGCTTCCTCAACGAGAACACCTCCTACCGTATCCACGTCACCAACGGCATCCTCGACAACGCCGGCCGTCACGTCAATGCGTGCGGCGGAGGGTGCGTGGTTCGGTTCACGACTCGAACGGCGACGGGCGAGCTCGCGCGCATCCGCCAGTCGATGGACCTTCCCCTGTCCAACAGCGCGAACGCCTACGTGCTGGCGGGATTTCCTGGCGCGTCGACGTCGACCGCGAGCCGCAAGCTCACGTTCACCCAGAACGGAGTGGACGACGTCTTCCTGGCGGCGAGCGTCGAGCCGTCGCTCGTCGATCCGTTCGACGGAATCGTGCGCACCGACCAGGTGAAGGTCGATCCGACCGCCCCTGGGGCCTTCCAATCGAGCGCGGTGCCCAACCTGATCCCGTCCGGGACCGCGGGGTACTACGCCTTCGGCAGCTTCCTGTCCCCTCGATACCAGTTCGCCTCGGCGTCGGGGCAACAAGACAATCCGTACGGCGTCGGCGACGGCTTCACCGATGGGGAGATCCCGCCGGTCCCCACGACCCGGACGCCGGTCCCGTTCGGGGCCGACCGGATCGGCGTCATCGTGGTGACGCCCGACCCGGCGCAGTTCCCGCCACCGTGGCCCGCGGCGATCTACGGACCCGGGTTCACGCGCAGCGACTACGACCTCTTCGTCACCGCCGACTACAACGCCTCGCTCGGAATCGTCACCCTGGCCACGAACCCCTCCGGGCACGGCTTCGGGCCGCTCAGCACGACGACGGTGACCGCCAACGGCACGCCCACGACCTTCCTCAGCTACGGACGCGGACGCGACCTCGATGGTGACGGTGTCATCGGCGACGGCCTCAACGACGGCGTTGGACCGACGGGCCACGTTCAGCCGGACGGGAGCCAGCTGCCCTCGCGCAAGCCGATCGACGGGCTGGAGTCGGGGCTCATCCAGACCGTCGTCGACAACATGGCCCTGGGACGCGCCCTCCAGGCCGGCCTCGACATCCCCGGAGTCGGGACCAACCTCGTCGACCCTTCGAGGATCATGTACTACGGGCTCAGCTTCGGCGGCATCTACGGGACGATGCTGATGGGCACCGACCCGCTCTTCCATCAGGGCCTGCTCAACGTGCCCGGAGGGCCCATCGTCGACATCGCGCGGCTGTCGAGTTTCCGCGGCGATCTGGCCGACAAGCTCGCGATCTCCAGGCCGAGCCTCCTCAACGGTGGTCCCGGGCTCGACGGCTTCACCGAGGACCTGCCGCTTCGCGTCGATCCGCCCGAGGTCATCACGCACCCGGGCGCCGCTGCCCTCCAGGAGCTGTTCGCGAACACCAACTGGTACGACCGCAAGGGGAGCCCGGAGACGTTCGCTCCGCGCATCCGGCTGCGACCCGACCCGGCATGGGCCTCCAATCCCAAGAATTTCGTCTTCCAGATCGCTTACGCAGACGGGACCACGACGGACGTGGCCGGGGGAACGATCGTCCGCGCCGGCGCCTTCTTCGACCGTGTCGTCTTCTACCGCAACGACAAGACGCCAACCTACTCAACCGATCCGCACGGCTGGCTCGCGGATCCGAGCCTGGCCGGGCGCACGGCGGGGGAGCAGCAGCTCGGCCTGTTCCTTTCCACCGGCCAGCTCGTCAACACCAACCCGGCGTGGCTCGAGGTCCCGATCGCCAATCCCAACAACCTCGAGTGCCTGCACTTCGCGGATCCGCAGACGGGCCAGGATCAAGTCAGGCAGCCATTCCCCGCGAGCGGCGACTGTCCTCCGCTGTCCTCCGGCGGCTGACGCATAGCCTCCGCAGGAGTCCACCAATGGCTTCGCTGCCGGCCCGCTGGCGTAGCTACGACGCGGCCCGCCGGCACGTGGGCCCATGCGACGCGCCGCCATCGGAGCACGCGGAGGCCGCCGTGGCGCAGACTCCTAGAGCGCCGCGAGGATGCGCCGCGCGCCCTCCGCCAGCTCGCGCACGATCGTCGCAGCCGGCTTCACCTCGCCGACCAGCCCTGCGCTCTGCCCCGCGTAGAGCGACATCGCGGCGATGTCGCCGGTCGTGTCGGCGCTCGGCGGGAGCGACATGAAGCGGGCCACCGGCACCGGCTCGCCCCCCATCCGCGTCTCGCCCACCACCGGCTCGTCGGGCCGCTGCTCCTGTCCACGCCGCTCCTGCGCGAGCCACTGCTCGACGAACGGCGTGCGCAGCACACGGTGCGGCGCGTCCGGCCAGCCGCCGCCGAAGAGCAGGGTGTGGACGGTGTCCTCCTCGCTCGCGGCCATCACCCTCGCCTTGTAGAGCGGGTGCGCCGCCGCCTCGGGCGTGGCGAGAAAGCGCGTGCCGAGCACGACCGCCTGCGCACCGAGCGCGAGCGCCGCCACCACGCCACGCGCGTCGGCGATGCCGCCCGCGGCGGCGACCGGCGTGGGCGCGACCGCGTCCACCACGCGCGGCACCAGCACCATGGTGCCGACCTTCCCCTCGACGTGGCCCCCGGCCTCCACGCCCTGCGCGACGATGACGTCGACCCCGGCGGCGGCCGCGCTCCGCGCCGCCGCGACCGAGCCCACCTGGTGCATCACCGTGACGCCCGCCGCGTGCGCCCGTGCGACGTAGGGCGCCGGGTCGCCCCAGAAGAGCGAGAGCACCGGGACGCGCTCCTCGAGGCAGACCGCGACCTGGTCCTCGACCGGGAAGTAGAGGAGCAGGTTCACGCCGAACGGCCTGTCGGTGAGGCGCCGCAGGCGGCGGATCTCCTCGCGCAGGACGGGCGCCGGGTTGCCGCTGAACGACATGACGCCGAGGCCGCCCGCGTTGCTGACCGCGGCGGCCAGCTCGGGCCCGGTCACGAAGCCCATGGGCGCGGCGATGATCGGCAGCTCGATGCCGAGCCGCTCGCAGAGGCGGGTCTTCAGCACGTGATCCCTCCACTCACGCCGCGTCCGCCGCGCGCGCCGCGAGCGGCACGTAGTCGCGCCGCGCGCGGCCCAGGTAGAGCTGCCGCGGGCGGGCGATCTTCTGCTCCTCGTCCTGCACCATCTCGAGCCACTGCGCGATCCAGCCCGCGGTGCGCGCGATGGCGAACAGGACCGGGAACATGTCCACCGGGAAGCCCATCGCCTGGTAGATGATGCCCGAGTAGAACTCCACGTTGGGGTAGAGCTTGCGCTCGACGAAGTAGTCGTCCTCGAGCGCGATGCGCTCGAGCTCGAGGGCGACGTCCAGGAGCCGGTTCGGGCCCATGACCGCGAGCACCTGCTGGGCGAGGCGCTTGATCACCCTCCCGCGCGGATCGAAGTTGCGGTAGACGCGGTGGCCGAAGCCCATGAGTTGCGCCTCGCCCGCCTTCACGCGCTTCAGGTACGCGGGGACGTGCGCGACCGACCCGATCTCCGCCAGCATGCGCAGCACGGCCTCGTTCGCCCCGCCGTGGAGGCGCCCGTAGAGCGCCGCGCACGCGCCGGCGAGCGCCGAGAACGGGTCGGCCTGCGAGCTCCCGATCGAGCGCATGGTATTGGTCGAGCAGTTCTGCTCGTGGTCGGCGTGCAGGATGAAGAGCACGTCGAGGGCGCGCTCGAGGAGCGGGTCGGGCCGGTACTTGAGCTCGGTCATCTTGAACATCATGGCGAGGAAGTTCCCGGTGTAGGAGAGCTCGTTGTCCGGGTAGACGTACGGCTGACCGATCGCGTGACGGTGGGCGAAGGCGGCGATGGTCGGCATCTTGGCGAGCAGGCGATGCGTCTGCACGCGCCGCGACTCGGCATCGTGGATGCACTGCGCGTCGGGGTAGAAGGTCGACAGCGCGCCCATGGTGGCGACCAGCATGCCCATGGGATGCGCGTCGTAGCGGAAGCCGTCCATGAACTGCTTGATGTTCTCGTGCACGATGGTGTGCATGGTGATGTTGTGCGTCCAGTGCGCCAGGTGCTCGGCGTTGGGGAGCTCGCCCTTGATGAGGAGGTAGGCGGTCTCCAGGAACGTGCTCTGCTCGGCGAGCTGCTCGATCGGGTAGCCGCGGTAGAGAAGTATGCCCGCGTCGCCGTCGATGTAGGTGATGCGGCTCGTGCACGAGGCCGTGTTCACGAAGGCGGGGTCGTAGGAGACGAGCCCCAGCGGGCGCAGGTCGGCGGCGCGGATCGCGCCGTGCTCGATCGGGATCTCGTACCTGCGCCCGGTGCGGTTGTCGGTGACGGTGAGTGTGTCCTTCGCCATGGTCACCTCCCCGCCGGGGAGGGATCCCCCCTCGGCGCCCCGGCGTCAAGGGCGCTGCGGCTTGCAGTTCGGCGGCGGCCTGTTACCAGGGGGCATGCCGCCGCGCGCCTGGCTCGCGCTGCTCGTCGCGCTCCTCGGCTCGCGCGCCGCGCTCGCCGTGCAGCTCGAGGCGCTGGAGGCGGGGCGCGAGTGGAGGCTTCGCGCGCTCGTCTTCCGCGGCAACCACGCGCTCGCCACGGACGAGCTCCGCCGCGCGCTGCTGACCGGCGAGCGCCCGTGGTACCAGCGCTGGCGCGTGTGGCGCCCGGCGCCCGAGTTCGACCCCGTCGCCTTCCGCGCCGACCTGGAGCGCCTGCGCCGCCTCTACCGGAGCCGCGGCTACTATCAGGCGCGCGTCGCGCACGACCTCGAGCTGCCGGCCGAGGGCGACGCGCTCACCGCGGTCGTCTACATCGACGAGGGGCCGCCGGTCGTGGTCGAGGAGGTGGCCGTGTCGCTCGGCGGCACGGCGCTGGCGCCCGCCGAGCGCGAGCGGCTCCTCGGCGCGCTCCCCATCGCGCGCGGCGCGGTCTTCGGCGAGGATGCCTACGAGCGCGCCGTCGCCTACCTTCGCGCCTACTACCGCGAGCGCGGCTTCGCGCGCGTGCGGGTGCGCAAGCGGGCCCGGGTGGACGTGCGGCAGGGGCGCGCCCGGGTCGCGTACGAGGTCGCGAGCGGCCCACCGTCGGTGTTCGGGGAGGTGCGGGTCGCCGGCACGCGCGCGGTCGACCCGGAGGTGGTGCGGCGCGAACTCGCCTTCCGGCAGGGCGATCCGTTCAAGGCGAGCCTGCTCGAGCGAACCCGCGCGAACCTGATGGCCCTCCGCCTCTTCCGCACCATTCGCATCGACGAGGACAAGAGCCGCGATCCGCGTGTCGCGGTGCGCATCAGGGTGATCGAGGCGCCCCGGCACGAGGTCCGCTTCGGCGTCGGCTACGACACCGAGGAGCAGCTCCGCGGCCTGGCGGGCTGGCGCGACTACGACTTCCTGGGCGGCGCGCGCCAGCTCGGCTTCACCGCGCGCGCGTCCTTCCTCCGCCGCTCGATCGCCGCCGACTTCCTCCAGCCCCACTTCCCCGGCGCGCACCAGCGTGTGCGCCTGGTCGCCTCCGAGGACCAGGAGGACGAGGAGACCTACACCAACGACCGCACGCGCCTCACGCCGCGCCTCGAGTTCGAGCCACTGCCCGCGCTCACGGCCTACGCCTTCTACCGCCTCGAGTACGACTCGCTCTCGGGCGTGAACCGGATGGTCGCGCGCCGGCTCCCCGACCTGGCGCCCCACTCCGGCCTCCTTTCCGGCGTGGGTCTCGGCGCCGACTGGAACTGGACCGACGATCTCCTCGACCCGACGCGCGGCTGGGTGACGAGCGCCAGCGTCGAGCCCGTGGGCGGCTTCCTCGGCGGCAAGTTCTCCTTCGTGCGCCTCCAGGGCGAGGGGCGGCGCTACCAGCCGCTGGTCGCGGACCTGGCGGCGGCGTTCCGGCTCCGCCTGGGCGCCGAGGAGCCCTTCGGCGGGAGCCGCGACGTCCCGCTCTTCGAGCGCCTCTACGCCGGGGGCATCGGCTCGGTGCGCGGCTACGAGCGCCGGCACGTCGGGCCGCTCATCGACGACGACCCGATCGGCGGCCGCTCCCTGGTCGAGGGCTCCGCGGAGCTCCGCCACCCCGTGACCGAGCGGCTCGGCGCGGCCGTGTTCGCCGACGCGGGGCAGGTGTCGCTCAGGAGCTTCGACTTCCCGTTCGACGACCTGCGCTACGGCTTCGGCTTCGGGGTCCGCTACAAGAGCCCGGTCGGGCCGCTGCGCGTGGACCTGGGCTTCCCGCTCGAGCCGCCGCGCGGTGACGCGCGCTGGCAGGTCCACCTGAGCGTGGGGCAGACGTTCTAGGAGTCCGTCCGGGTAATCATGGTGAGCGAGGCGAACGAGCCGGGGAGCGAGAGCGGCAAGCGCAGCGACGACCGACGAGGTGCGGCGCGCGGGACGTGCGCCGAGAGTTGGTCGCCGCAGGAGGGAGGAGCGAGCAACCATCTGGCAGCGCGGCTGCCGCCGCGCTCCCCCGGATCGTTCGCCGCAGCCACCACGATTACCCGGACGGCCTCCTAGCATGCGGCGGCTCCGGCGCTGGCTCGCGCGCCTGCTGGTCGCGATGGTGCTGGTGGCGCTCGCGCTCGCCGTCGGCAGCCGGACCGGCGCGGTGCGCGCGCTCGAGCGCAGCGCCGTGGTTCGCTTCCTCGAGCGGGCGACCGACGCGCGCGTGCGGCTCGGCCAGGTCGGCGGCACGCTCGGTCGTTCGCTCGTGCTCGAGGACCTCCGCCTCGCGGCCGGCGGCCGGACGGTGGCGCACCTGCCGCGCGTCGAGATCGTGTACGCGCCGCTCGCGCTGCTGCGCGGCGTCCTGCGCCTCGAGCGCGTCACGCTGACGGCGCCGCGCGTGCGGGCGGTGCGCGAAGGGGGCGCGCGCCCGTTCGCCCTCCAGCCGGGCGGCGGCCTCGCGGTCGAGGTCGACCGTCTCGAGGTCGTCGACGGGCGGGTGGCGGTCGCCCTCCTCGACACCGAGCCCCCACGGCGCTTCGCCGCGACCGCGCTCGCGCTCGCCGCGCGCGGGCACGTCGAGCCCCGCGGCGCCGAGCTCGAGGTGACGAAGCTCCGCTTCGTCCCGCGCGGGCTCGCGCTCGCGCCGGTCGAGGCGGCAGGGCGCGTGACCGCCAGCCCTGACGGCACCGTGCGCCTGCGCGGCTTCCACCTGGCGAGCGGACAGAGCCGGCTCGCGGCCGAGGCGGCCCGCGACGGCACGGGCGCGATCGACGCACACCTCGCGCTGGCGCCGCTCGCCGCGACGGACGTGCGCGCGCTCGCGCCGCCCAGCGAGCTCGCGACCGATCTCCGCGCGCGGATGCGGATGCGGGGGCCGTGGCACGCACTCGCCGTCGCGGCCCATGCCGACCTCGGTCGCGGCGGCCGCCTGCACGCGCGCGCGGCGCTCGACGCCACCGCCCGTCCCGTGGCCTATGCGGCGCGGCTCACCTTCGCCCGGCTCGACCCCGGGGTGGTGCTGCCGCGGCTGCCGCGCGCCGAGGCCGACGGCCAGCTCGCCTTCCGCGG
>Ga0209161_10004800_pt1 | contig 10736 bp, 7 predicted proteins | sample GraSoiAngelo_155_FD_186169 | JGI IMG/M metagenome (GOLD analysis project Ga0209161, IMG submission 186169) | Grasslands soil microbial communities from the Angelo Coastal Reserve, California, USA - 14_1009_13_30cm (SPAdes) (version 2) | ecosystem: Environmental > Terrestrial > Soil > Grasslands ...
CTAGTGGTCAGGATGCTGACAAGATTCTCGACGGCATCATCTATAGCCGTGTTTACAATAGTGACCATCAGATACTGACTGTTGATCACGCTTTCAAGATCTGCAAGGAAGAAAATATCAAACTGCTTGTTGTCGATTCTATCCTCTCACACTTCCGCGGGGAATATATTGGTCGAGAGTCCCTCAGTGAACGACAGCAGCGTTTGAACAGCCATCTCCATAAGCTCCTCCGCATCGCTCAAGCTCTCAACCTTGCAGTCGTCGTCACCAATCAGGTGCAGGCTAATCCGCAGGCGTTCTTCGGCGATCCTATGCGCCCTGCAGGCGGGAACATCATGGCGCATGCATCAACCCATCGTATCATGCTCAAAAAGTCCAGTCAGGGACTACGCGTTGCCAAGGTCATAGATTCACCCTATCTGCCAGAATCCGAGACCTACTTCCGCATCACGGAGAAGGGTGTGGAAGACGCTGTCCCCCGCAACAAACGCGACGAATAGGATCCTTACAATGAGCCGAAAGCATGGGAACTCGCCACTCCACTGAACCTCTACAGTCCAAGATCTGGCAGCTAGACCAGGACCAGTCAAGCCCTCAAGGCTTTCTGTACAGTTGCAACCTATGCGATGAAACTCTAGTCCTCTCGAAACCGTTCATCAATCCCCGCAAAATCCAGCTCGCCTTCTCGAACACCTGTCCCGGATGCGGTTTCGAGCTTGACAAAACCCTGAGAGTACAAACGTCTACTCTTCCACTAGGAAGACGGTTTCTTACGAACCCGGTCTGCAAAGACCCCGAGCAGCTAATCGAACCTGACGAGTCGTTTGAGGCGAAGCTGAGTAGAGGAAGCACACTTCTCCGAGATGTCCGATCGGATCTGCCTTCAGGGATTGAACTGCTTGATCAGACCCTTGTTCTCCGCTTCGGCCAGCTAGTCACTCTACAGGGCGAAGCGTCCAATGCTCTCAGTCATCTCCTCTCCGTCCGAGCAGTCTATCCTCCTCCGCCGGGGCTGGATAGTGATGTCGTGTTTGTTGATGGGGGAAACGTTTTCGATGCATATACGGTATCTCGGCACGCTTTCAGCCTCGGGCTTGATGAAGAGAGGACGAAGCTGCGGATTCATCTCAGCAGAGCGTTCACCCATCACCAGCTAAGCGGGTTCATTACTGAAAGGCTCGCTAGGTCAATTGGCGAGTGCGATGCCAGGCTGGCGATCGTATCAGATATTACAGCTCTATACTGCGATCCGGATGTCAAGGAGAAGAGGGAAGCGTTCGATCTCTTCTCCAAAGATACTCGTTCCTTGGCCACTCTTGCAGAGCAGAGAAAAATGATCATTGTCGTAACGAACTTACAGTCACGAAGACAGGCGATGGATGATGTTCTAGCTAGAACAGCTCATGTCTCTGCTATACTGGAGGATAAGGGAGCGCATACGCAGCTCACTGTTACCAGGCATCCATTCATCCCGACGGGCAAGACCGAGATCGCTACACTGGACAATCAGACACTGACAAGATACCTCTAGAACCGTTTATTTCTGGATAAACCACTCTTGGGTCGCGAGGTCGAGTCACTAAGACCCTCTTTCTCCCGAGAATACTTGCTGTCTGGCAGTGGTTATGGGCGAGACAGGCGATTCGGGGCAAGGTCCAGGCTTGGATAGCATAGCGTTCTGGGCCAGGCGCCAAGAACGACTTGCTAGGAAATGCAGGGAAGGGCTCCCATAACCGAGGTCAGGGCTTGTTCCAGGCGATTTTCTATGAGAAGCGCGTTATGAAAACGGTCTTTGGTGGGCTGTAGGCCGTTTCATCTCGGTTGTCTTGAACATGGATCGAAGGTATTTCGTGTCGTACCCGAGGGGTAAGAGGAGGTTTGCTGTTGAAGAGCAGAGAAGGTCGACGTACCGCTCCGAATCATAGACTGTGCCTTGATCGACAATCTCGGGCGGTACAGCCGTGCGGGTCTGGTCATTGGTTAGGATGTAGCTGACTTGCTGTCCCGCGTGCACTGAACCTCCATGTGCAACAAGATGTCTCGCAGCTATCGCCTGGGGAACCTGGTGACTGTACTCGTCCGGATTCTTGCTCAAGTTCCTGACTATCACAAGATCCTCCAGGGGAACGCTGCCGTCTCGCAGCGAGCTTACGAACTTTTCCAGAATCTTGAGAGCGCTGGGAATGAGAAGTCTGAACTCGTTTGAATCACGAGCCCTGGTGAGGATATCTAGCATCTCCGTCTGGCACTGTCGAACGATATCGGGAGTATCATGTCTTCGAAGGTCTATTCCGCGAACTTTGAGTGTTCCATCTTCGAAAATACCATAGTACCTGTTTAGCACTCCGACCTTCGAGTCTGTCTTCGAACTGAGAAAAACAATCCACTTGTATATTCCCTCGAAAGAGATCGGTAGCCTAAGCTCTTCACGGATGATTCTGCAGAGGTCCTCGTACTCGCTTCTTGTCGCTTCATGCTTGCGCAGCCAGAACGAATCGACTATTCCATGGACAAGCTTGAAACCACGAGCCTCAGCCAGAGCTGCCGCCTGTCCCAGAACCTGTCTGCTGAAAGCGCAGGTCGCTATGTGAGCATCTATCTTTCCAAAACGAGCATTCTTGAAGCCAAGATAGCCGAAGGAGTTGTGGACAAGAACCCCACCGGATCCTGTAAAGAAAGCAGGAAAGTTCTCATCGTTCGAGATCTCAAAACAATACACAAAGGGAGAAGAAGATTCGATCTGCTCGATTTTTTTTACGGCGACAAAACCAATATCAGAATCTAGCAGATTCATGATTCGAGAGTGGGCGTCTCGTAGTCGAGAAGAGTGAATGTGTCTTCGTTCCTTTTTCAGGGCAAATTGAAGAGTGTTCGAAGAAGAGCTCACGACTGATTGGAGGCTATCACTTTTGGCGCGCCAAAGGTTGTTCTCAGTCTGGCCTATCTCCTGTCTAACTCGTTCTAGAAGATCTAATCTCGAAACTGTTGCATTGTGAACGATTCCTTTGGCTACTGGTACGAGGTCTCCTTTTGACAACTTCTCCGCGTTTATTTCAACCAGGTGCCCATTTCTCAGAACATAAAATGAATGATTAGGAGTGCATTCTACTTGCCTACCATCATCCATTCTTACTCTCAGGAGTTTTTCTGGAGAAGGAGTCTTGATTAGTTTCGAGACTCTGCAAAATTTTGACCTTAGATTCTTATCGACTCCTGCAACAAACAATTCCTGAGGACAATCAAAGACTCCTACGTTCTCACCTAATAGCTGGTCGATGATTTCGCCAATTTGTTCGTAACTGACCCTTCCATTCCGAGAGATCAGTACAGGTGATTCAGGCGGTAAGCAACAAACTAGGATCCACTTGAGCGCAGCCTGACGTTGGTCATAAAGCGTCTTCAACTCCTCGTCCACGACAGTTTTCTTGGCAACCTTGTACCGGGCTCGCTTGTCGAGCAGGATTTTCAGGGAAAGAGGAACGATGCCAGCCGATCGTTCGCAGATGTTGAACTCGAGCTCTGGAACACGGTTCGCGGAATCGGGGCAACATGTACAGTTGACAGTTTCACCGCTAAGATTCATCCGCGTCATGAGCGTCGGATAGAGACTGTTATGGGTCAAGATGCCGTTGGCAAAATAGTATGGGAATTCTTCCCATTCAAGCGTTATGTCATACACGTAATCATCGTAGTCTAGTATCTCCTTGTTGATGACTCGTACCTCTCGCAAGAACGAGAGTGCGTTGTTTTTTCGCGCTTTGAGATATACTCCAAAGCGAGGATTATTGTAGTGTTGGGCTTTCCTAATACGAGTAAGCATTATCTGGCGAAGTTTTTCTTCTTTATTTTTCGAAATAAAACCAACTTGTGTGTAATACCTTACATGCGCCTCTAAGCCTGAAAGTTCTAAAAAGAGTGTTGGGTTAGTTGAATACGCATACTTGTACGTTCCGACGCGATTTTTGATGTTTAACTCGCGCAGATAGTTGCACACAATTTCTAGTTTTTCAGTGTTAACGAATGATTGGTTGCATTGAATTGTATTTCGTCTGGTGTTTACACCGCCGTCACCTTCAAAGAAACCTCGTAGGAATGATGCTTTTTCGTCTAGAGTCAGGTAATGATTTGCGATGAAAGAATTGTATTTGGATAAGAAATCATTCACGATGGCTTTCTGTGAAATTGATATGCTGAGGGCTCTCTCTCCTTTCTTCCTTCTTTCATAGAAGTGTATCCCTGGATAGATTCTTGACAGCGTATTAACTATGAAATCACGAAAATCGGTCTCGTGCTCTCCAATATCGAACTCTATCTTGTACTGGTGAGAAATGCGTTTCTTATTCCTGACTTTATCAAAATACTGATAATCACTCCTTATACTGCTTCCTTCCGCGGTAAATGCGCCGAATATGCAAGCAAGCTCGTTTTCTTGAAAGACTTGCAAAATATCCGCAACAATAAGCCTGCTGCCCCGATGAATGTCGTTTGATCTTCTTTCTTTGAAACTATCCTTTATCAAGACAGGAAATTTATGACGTGCAGTGCACGTCAGGGTCTTTCCATCCTCAAGAGTTAGTCTGAATACTTTACTTTTTATTCGGTATTTGTGAACTGTCGATACTCTTTGCCATCCGAATGGAGTGAAGACCTCGTCGTATTCAGTAACGTCAACAACGTACTTTCTTCCCTTTCTGGTTTCTACAACCGAATTCTTAGCAAGACATGCGAAGTCCAGCTCTCCAACATGATCATGAATCCCGATCTGAGGCTCGTAGATGAATCCCCCGCGATCGGCGGTTACCAGTTCGCCGCTGTTCTTCAGTTCTTCAGGCTGATTCTTGTTCCATGGAATGAGGACGTCTCGCTTGACAGCGTGGTATAGCTGGAGGCTTGTCATGTTGGTGCCGATGGTCGCACGGCTTGCTCTCTGGATCGGCATGATACATGTCCTTGAGACCTCGAACAGGCCTTCAAGACCGCAGTCGGCGCTCACGTAGGCGTTTCTCTGGTCAACGTGCAAACGGCCCAAGAGACGAATAGCGGTCTCACGATACAGTATTTTTCCGTAGGAGAAGTAGCTGTGGCCTTGAACCTCATAGACTCGAAGAGGCGAGATGTCTCGGCCAAGGATCAACCGGTCCAGTATTCCATGCTCTTGAGCTCTTCGAGCAAGATAGGGAAAGATGAAAGAATCGCCACCATGGGTTACGATCACGTCAGGGTCCTCGGCCCTGAAGGTTTCTACGATCCCCAGGATCTTGTCTACTTCATCGCCCGAGTCTATGGTGAGTGTTTCCTTTTCGTCGCGGGTAAAGGTAACAGATGCTATTTTATCCTCGAAACTCCGAACTTTCCTGATCTTCTCAGTTTTGATCTGAAGTTCGATTTCTCTTAGTGGTGGTAGTTGATAGTCAATGGATTCTCTTGAGTCTTTGAGAGTCCAGTTGACTCCTCTACTGGTTTCTTCTGCTTCAACAAGTGCGAGGGGGAAGAGGCCTTTGCGATACAGATACATCTGCGGAGAGGGAACGTCGATGTCGTAGAAGCGGAACTTGGAATAGCGGCCGACCTGTTCGAGTTTCCTTGCTAGTCCAACCGCTTCACGGTCTCCATCGACCTCGATCTCTAAAACTCTCGATCTTTCACGGTCGCCAGCTTTTTCGTACATCTCTACGAAAATCGCGTTTTCAAGACCGGGACGACACGCGAGTTCTAAGAGATCGCGATAACTTCCGCCGATGTGGATTTTGGGCTTCCAAGGATCAGTGAGTCTTACACAGCTACCATCTGTTTTCTTTAACCATACGATCATCTGGCCTGCTTTGTGGTAGAGGTCGAGAATCCAGCCTGCGTGCTTCAAGCCCTTGCAGCCAACGCCAGGTTAGTTTTGGCCCATGTCTAATCCAAGAGAGAGAAGCGAATGGAGGAATGAAACTATTCGTTAGGTGCGAGAGTGTATCTTGGCAAAAGCCCAATAACCCTGCGTGAGAGGCGAACCTCATCGGAGGAGTGGTCTGAACGTGACGCCTGGAAGCCCGAAAGGCTCCTGGCATAACACTGCCATGATCTTACTGATATTAGCGTCTCTCGCCATGTTCGGAACTATCGCCTATACCATTGCTCTTCAAGAGATCACGAATTCTGCGATTTCCTACATTACGGGTCTCCTCATCAGCGTCACGGGTATTCTACTCGGGCTCTCAGGACTCACGCCACAATCAAAGTCTCTGGAGAGAATGAAGCTGCAAGTCACGCTTACTATAGCCACTCTCTTGTGGCTGGTCGCTGTCGTCATGATCGCCCAAACTGCCGGGCCGTTCAACTTCGCAGCCTCTACGGTCGTTCTGCGATATCTCTTCCTGGTAGGAATTGCACTCTTCACCATTCTCGTCGTGATGTACTCCACAGCTACGATAGAGGCGACAAGGCAACGGCTCATTGCCGAGCAAGCGGCGAAGTCGAACCAGCCCGGAAGAACCGCTGGCTAAGCAAGAAAGGGTGAGCCTAGTCAGGAATAACTGTCAGGCCGGCGGGAATTATCGCCAGAACGCCCACCAAGGCTTCATCTCGGCAGCGACCAGCCCCAAGACTCCGGCGACGAGTACGAGTAGCACAGCGGTGCCTGCGCTTCCTGTCAACACGAACAGGATTATTCCGGCGAGCAGTGTCATTATCCCGCCGAGTTTCCGAATGCCGGTGTAGATCAGCCAGCCTCCAAGTATCGCGCTTAGTCCGAATAGGAAGACAAGGCTGTTGACGGCGAGTGAGCCGATGCTCAGATGTCCGAGTCCACCGAGGGCTGACATGACGACGAGTACGCCGCCGATTAGGGCTAGGACGAACGCTATGAGAGACAGTAGCCTGTGCATTTTCAAAGGCATCTTCAACCTCACAAGAACGAGACCGGTCTGACGCGGATAATAACTCAACGGATTTGAACGGAGAAGCAGCGACTGTTCTCGATCAGAGGTAATCGCTTTTGAGATAAGATGGTTAATCAATTATGCCCTGTTGATCTCCTCGGTCCAACTCGCGAGTGTTTCCAAGATCCTCTTAGCGAGCTGTCAAGCACGGTTTCCTAGGCAGTGTAGGAACGGGGCTTCAGACTCGAGATCAGGGCTCATTCTGGGCTTATTCTCCCCACAGATGGAAGGGTTATGATAGAGAATTGCTAGGAAGGGTGGAGAGTTGTCTGAGAAGAAACGAGTGCCTCCATGGGAACGTGCCCAACTAAGCTTCACACTTGCAGAACGTAGACGTCTCCGGAAAGTCGAAGAGAACGAACGCCCAGGCAAAGCGCGTTTGCTGGATCTGGAAGAGAACAGGAAGAGGCTTGCGGAGATTAGGAAACACTTCTGCGCTGATTGTCAACGCTACATACGCAGTGACCAGCTGACGAGAGAGGAGAGAAAGATCGGTGAAGAACAGGGATTCTGCAAGTGCGCAAAAAACGCACCCAAACCCTCGCGTTAACCACTCGAAAGAGCGGCCAGACGTGTCGGGTTTCTACGACTTCAGGGCTGTGCTGCAGCTGTGGCAGTAGTTCTTCCCAAGAGATAGAGTGTTACAGACGGGGCATCGGAGTCTAGTCCCACAATGACCGCAGTACTTCCAACCGGCTTGCTGCATGTGACCGCAGACTGGGCAGGTGTCCTGCGGTTGAGGTGGAACCAGTAACAGTAAACCCTGCGTCGTTGCCAGCTGCACCGCTTGTCCGGTTGGGCTTTGTCCGTTTCCCTGCATCGGCTGGTGGGCATGCATTCTTGCTATAGATCGATGCCTCCCTGGCTCAAATAGATTCTTGGGTAACACGAGACTTAGGATTGGCGACAGGTCAGCATAGCGTCGGTGCCGGCCGTGAGCTCGGAGGACTATGAATCGCCTGAGCAGCTATTGCTCTCTGATCCTGTACGCAGAAAGGCGCTTGAGCTGTTTGAACACGAGCAGGAAGCAACAGGGGAAGAATACAATTTTGGAGAGCTGTTTGCCCGAATACTTTGGGAGAGAGACTGGACAGACAAGCTAGCCTCGACCATCGAAAAGATCCGAAACCGATTCCGTCTACGCAACACAGATACGGAACTTTCCATGGAGCTCAAGGCACTCATTCCTGACATGAATGAAGTAGCGAAAGCTTTTGATGAGATGACTAGCGGCTACAAAGAATTCATACGAACAGTGCTACAAGCGAAAAATCGCTGGCAAGAAGACGAATAAGAAAACACTCCGGCTGAGGATATGGAAAATGTCGAGATCTATATTGACGAAGTAATGCACTGAAGTCGGCTCGTAGCCTCTCGACAAACCAGCCTTTATCCAACAGAGATTTGAACGAGCGGCTGATCTGTAGTGTCCGAGAACAAACCGGGTCTTCGCAAAGCTGTGACAATGCGCTATGCCGTCGCATTGTATATGAGCTCAGTCCTCGGCTCAGGGGTTCTAGTCCTGCCTGGACTAGCAGCACAGATTGCAGGCCCTGCCTCGCTGCTCGCATGGCTCTTGTTATCGCTGGCAAGCTACCCACTCGCATACACTTTCGCTAGCTTGTCCGCTCGAAAGCCAGAGTCAGGCGGAGTCTACTCGTTCGCACGCGAAAGCTTCGGACTCCAGATGGCGGATGCAGTAGGTTGGCTCTTCATAGTCTGGTACGTTACCGGCGCTCCAGTCGTCACGGTCATCGCCGCTTCCTATCTCTCATACGCAATTCCATTGACCAAGACGATGATCTACGTCGTTGCGGCTCTGATAATTCTGGGAACATTCCTGATCAATTACAGAGGAATTGTAATCAGCGGGAAGGTTCAGCTCGCAGTGATAGTCGCGATTGTTGGACTGCTGCTCACAGCGGTGATCGCGTCCGTTCCACTTGTCCGGGTCGAGAATTTCACTCCCTTCTTTCCGTACGGGGTCCTGCCAATCGGCGTGGCGGCAGCATTGATCTTCTGGTCATATCTCGGATATGAGAACGTGTCCAATGTTGCTGAGGAGTTCAAGAACCCAGAGCGAGACTTTCACAGAAGTATTATCCTAAGCGTCGTAGTGATCAGCGCGCTGTACCTCTCGGTTGCTATCGCGACTGTTGGGACCAGAGCGTATACAGCTGGAGGGAGCGTCGCACCATTCGCTGCAATCCTGTCCAACGCCCTCGGAGTTTATGGCAGTGTCAGCACTGGTGTACTGGCAGTCTTCATAATATTTGGAACCGTCAACGCGTACACAACTGGAATGTCGAGAGTCATCTACTCTCTGGCTAGAGAAGGAGGTCTTCCAAAAGCCGTGGCCCGAATCCATCCGAAGACAGGTGTCCCCCATCTCTCCTTGGCCTTGCTCTCCGGATTCTCTTTGGTCACTCTAGTAGCATCGTATTTCCTGGATATCGATTTGAAGACAGCACTATTGATTCCGAGCGGCGCGGCAATACTCGTCTATGTCATAGGCTCTGCATCTGGAATACGACTCCTTAAGGGAAGCCGGCTAAGGTTGTATCCGTGGATCTCTCTCGCCGTTTCCCTTGTCATGCTGCCTTTCGTAGGGGTCGTGCTTGTTGTCAGTGTTCTGGTTGCGTTGTTCGGTTTCTTCTATAGAAGAATCCGTGGATTACGCCAATAAATACCGACACCAAGTTTCGTGTGCAGGAGATGCGCCTGTGAAGTTCGGTGTTCAGATCGAGAACCACCTGGGAATGACATACAACGGGGTACGGAAGGTTGCGTTGGAGGCCGAGAAATCTGGGTTTGACGGACTCTTTGTCTGTGACCACCTGATGGGAAGGAACGAGGAGACATTTCGGCAGCCATGCCTGGACCCATGGGTGACATTGGGCGGTCTGGCTCAAGCTACAAAGAAGACTACCCTCGGGACTCTTGTTAGTGCTGTCGGGTTCCGTCATCCATCATTGCTGGCTAAGATGGGCGCAACCCTTGACCATGTTAGCGGAGGAAGGTTGCAGCTGACGGTTGGCGCCGGTTGGCACGAGCCAGAGTACAAGGCGTATGGTATCCCCTTCCCACCGGTTGGGGAACGGATGCAGCAGTTGCGGGAAGCAGTCCAGATCATACGATCGATGTGGACCCAAGACCAAGCAACGTTCGAGGGCAAATACTTCAAGATCGATGGAGCCTGGTGTTACCCGAGACCGGTGTCGCCTAAGATCTGGGTCGGTGGAGTAGGGGAGAAGACGCTCTTGCGGATTGTTGCCGATCTCGCGGACGGATGGAATGCTGTCGGTCTGAGCGCTGACGAGTACGCACGTAAGCTGGAGATTCTCCGACTGTTTTGCGAGAATGCTGGCAGGAAGTTGAATACGATCAAGAGATCCTACTACGGCACCTGTTTGGTCGGCAGTAACGAGAACGAGTTCCGCGAATCCTTCAACCGATACTACGGGCAGTATAGGAAGCCGGAGGAATCGACGAAGACGTTTGTTGAAAGGATGCGATCCACTAGGCCCTTCATTGGGACAGCTGGTGAAGTAGCTGACAAGATGAAAGGGTTTGAGGAGCTCGGGGTTTCTTATTTCATCCTCTACTTCCCAGACAAGGATGGTTTGGGCTTGCTGAAGCGTTTCTCGGATCTGGTGATGCCTGGATTCGCGTCTGCGTCGTAAGAGGGGGGCGGTCCCCTAGGAGAATTGCAAGCGGAGAAACAGAAGTCCGAGTAGGAACAAGACCATCGCGAGAGTTACGAATCCGCGGGAAAGACATACGTCTCCTAGAGACAGGAAGCGCGGTGTCACG
>Ga0209161_10004802_pt1 | contig 10734 bp, 6 predicted proteins | sample GraSoiAngelo_155_FD_186169 | JGI IMG/M metagenome (GOLD analysis project Ga0209161, IMG submission 186169) | Grasslands soil microbial communities from the Angelo Coastal Reserve, California, USA - 14_1009_13_30cm (SPAdes) (version 2) | ecosystem: Environmental > Terrestrial > Soil > Grasslands ...
CACGGCCACTGTGGATTGGATGCCCGGCACAGGCTGACCCCTGTGTCCTCACAGCATGAACTGGGCATCGCACTCCGAGAGTGCGGCGAAACATAACGCCCCCTGGTGCGGAGTTGCTGGGGTCAGAGCGGTCGGTCCGTTTTGACCCGGCACTCGTGCTAAACTTTATGGATTCTAGGCCCGTAGCTCAGTTGGTTAGAGCGCTACCTTGACACGGTATTTGCAAATGTTGAAAACAAGTGTTTTCAATAATTTAGAGGACGCAGTAGCACGGAAAAAGACGCAGAAACACGCATCCGCTGTCACAGTTTGGTCATAGGTGCGGTCACAGGAGAAGGCTCCTGGATTTGATTCTAGAAACTTCTGTATTTCTAATCTCCAAGTCCGGGCTTAGCCAAAATTCGGTGGTCTTCTGAACCTTCTAGTCATCATCGGCCCGGCTTCAAACGCTGGTAGCGCGAAGAAATTACCGGCGCGGACCGCCAATGGGCCGGGAGGTACGAGATTGACGACGTGGTGCGGTACACAAGAGGCAGCAAAGCACACGGCATCGAAGCCGGAGAATACGCGCGTGTGGAACGCGTGAACGAGAAAGACAATGGGTTGACGGTCAAGCGCTGGAATGGCGAACAGGTTAGTTATGATCCGTGCCGGTTGCATGGTGTGACGAGAAGATCGACGTGTGCGGCAATCTGCAAGTTCGTCTGGACTCAGGCCGCGCGGTCGCGTTCAACATTAAAGACAATCCTCGATGAGTTCGGGCCAGATCAGGCGTGCAGCAAACTATGACAGCCGGAAGAAATCGAACAAATGGTCCCGAGAGGAAAAAAGCACGAACCGGGGGAGTCGTGCGGCACGGCCTCCAGTAACTCTGAGTCCACGGCTACTCACGGGTCACCGCCGCGCCCGCTTTTATGTTCTTTGTTCCCAGCGTTCAGTTGTTTTTCGAGATCGGCGACCACGGTCATTACGTCTTCGAATGGGGGAACCGCGCCGAGAATCATGGGTGCCATGGCCTCGTAGTCACGCCGAAGAGGCTCCCGCATCCCGAGGGACGGCGTCAGTGCGAACGATCCTGGTTCGGCATGCGCGAGGTCGAGGTCTCGACTGTCGAAGAACATTCGCGCGTGTCGTGCGCAGTCAATGGCCAGATCTCGCTTACCAACTGCACGCCTCCCTGTGTCTGATGCAAGGAGACGAAAAACGTCGTAGTAGTGGCGAGATACCCGTTGCCCACCCTGCCGTAGCTCGCTGCGAATGTCGTACCAGCGGCGAAGGCCATGCAGAATCACGACTTTGTCCCAAAATGTGCGCTCCGCTTCGACGGTCGTGATGCCGGATATACGAAGGTCGACGCCCGGGAGATCGTCGTTCACATATGGCTTTATCGTCGTCGGAAGGTTCGGATCGAGAGCCGATTTTCCGCCGCCCTCGACCTTCACGGCGGATCGAACATACTGTCCAGCCGCCGCCGTAACCGTGGGGTACCAAAATAGGAGACTTTGTTCGTCTGGATCATCACGATCGACCTCGATACGATAAGCGTCCTCCGGAATTCGCGCTGTTGACACCAGTTGGCGTATGGCCGCGCGAAGGTCGTCGCGGAGAGGTCCCTTGATGAAGGCTTGGCACGCGGTCTTGATCGCGTCTAACTTAGCTTTACGCTTTTTGCCACTGAGTGCTTCAAGGTCTTCTACCGTCGCCGCTTGTCCCAGGTCTCCGCGGAACACCGTGATGTCGATATCTTCGGAGAACCGATTAATGAGCCCAAAGCTTTTGGACAACGATGTACCGCCCTTGAATAGCAGCCGTGGCGCGCCGGCTCGCAGTCCATGAAACAAGGCATCCAAGGTCCAGCAGACCCAGAAATCTTTTTCCACGTACTGGACGGCGGTTCCCATTCGACCCGCCGTCGTCACGAAGAGATCTCGACGCGCTTCGTCCCCTTCAGAAATCACATTGCAAAAGGCTTCATTCACCGCCGCCTCCGCACGTTTTTCCTTGAAGCCTTTTTAGTGCGACGCACTCTGCCGGTCTGCGGCGCATCACTATCGCTTGGGGCTTGGTGACCCGTTGAGTTGCGAAGTGGTTGAGCTGTCTCATGGTCAAGCGACGGGGTTCTTGGACCACTGCTAGGAAGGGCATCGTTGTCACCGAGAAGCTCGCGCATGACTCGTTGCATCCACGCGGGCAATGTTTTCAGACCGGTGCGCAAATCTTCTCGGATTGCCAGGCCATGCGTGGGGTCCGCGAGAATCTCGGATAAACGTGCCAATATTCGATTGCGATCGTTCGCGAGGAGATCTTTGAGCCAGTACAGCGCCTGCACGATGCGCATCGCGGGACGCCCTGCCCAATAGAGTTTGCTGGGTGCGGTGACCTTGAATTCGATCGTCAAGTTATCGAGACGAATCGAGCGACGGCGCGCGTCCGTGTGGATCACGACGTGCGCGGGGACGGCAGTGGTCAAACCGAGATCATTGGCGGCCGACATTCCATCGATGAGCATGCGCACTTGATCTCGGCGGGCGAGGGCTGCGATCAGCTGGCGGTAGTCTGGAGAGTTAGGGCGGTTGGTGAGAGGGTTTTGTTGGGGTCTGTCGTAGAGTCCGCGGTCGATGCGACGGAGGTGCTTCGCACGGACCAGCCGTTGGAGAGCCTTATCGACTGCATCGCGGCTTCCGAGATCGAGGAAATCGCTGGGAGTCCAAATCGTTCCCCGTGCACCATTCTCGATGCGGCTTACTATCTGGTTCTTGAGGTCAAATCTGGCCATTCTGTCCGATATTTGTACCACTTTTTCGGACGAAGTCAAGTCCGAAGTTTGCTTACAATTATCGGACAGTCGCCCATTAAGATGAGGCCGTAGCACTCTTGGTCTGCCCGCGTTCGGTGACACAGCGAAAAGCTACATTCAAATTAGCTCGGCTGCTCTGGCGATACCGCTTTTATTCACGCAAGCGATTTTTGGCGAAAACGCTGCAAAGCAGGGCTTACGATCTGTAGGCGTACCCTACACCGTCTATGGCGCATGGTTCTCCATGGTTCTGCTTTGTATTGGCGATTGTATTGGGCGTCCTTTATCGTTGGGCATCAGTCCGGCGAGTGTGGGATGACCTTCATGAGATGCAACGCACCACGAAAAATGCTGATAGGCCCGGATTCCGCGTGATGTGGTGGGTCATCCATTTCCCAAATTTCAACCTGTCGAGGCTTTACGGCGGCATGATGGTCTTTTTCTTCATGGGCATTTTCCTGTTTGCGGTGTTCGCCATTACAGTTCTGACCAAAATGGCCATAGGTTGAAGCGTTTATTTGGGCCGGATCGGCTTCACGCCACGCGAACATCCACGTGGTTTTCCAGCCCATCTCGCGTTCCGTTCAACGAATAAATCAAATGCAAGGGACCCTCATTAAAACCGATGTAGAGGTATACCTTGTTGAATGGACCGATACGTAGTTGACATTCGATGCAGTGTCTCCAACACTTCGATTTCAGTAACTTACAGGTGAGTCCCAAGATGGGGGATTTGTCCGGGGAATCCGGGCTAGAGACTCGCCCGCCACTGTTTATTGTCGGGAGCCTCCCGTGCTCCCGCTGAGACTCAATCCGCACTCGGAGACAACCGCCCGGTCGTCCTTCGATACTCCTACACCCCCCATCGCCCGCGTAATGGTCGAAGCCGAACACGACGCCGACGCCAAGCGCTACGGTCAATCCATCGCTAACGCCCTCCACTCCTCCATCGGCGCTTAGGTAGGACAGGCCTGCTTGTCGCGCCGCAATTTCCCGCAAATCTTACACCGCGACCGCGGGAACCTTTCTCTCGCTGCGGTTTCTATGTATTGGTATGCGCAATGCTTGCTTGTGTGGAAAGAACCATCCTTCCGCGCAGGAGGAAACCTATGCCCGAGACCACTACATCTTGGTTCCGTCCCCTCAAGAAAGTTCTGCTCGGCATTTCCATGCTCGCCGGACTCTACCTGTTCGCGTTCCAAGTGTCACGATTGGTCGTGAGCTCTCTGTTCATGGGTATCGAATCATCGCGAGCCACCGGCCTGAGCGCTATTGCTCCTGTCGCGTTCCACGCCTTGCCCGCTTACCAGTCGGCGGACGGTCTCTTGCAAGCCGGCGGGATTAATGTTGTTCGCGCCTTGAGCCTGGCGATCGAAGTGTCCCATTTCGAAGCCACTGAATCGCGCGTAAGGGAAATCATTCAACAGTCAGGCGGTTTCCTGGAAGAATTTAAAATCCACAGGCGATCGGAATCCTCGCCCTGGCTCGAAGCGAGGTTGCGCCTACCGGTTAATTCGCTTGATTCCGCGCTCACCACGATCCGAAATTTGGGCAGCGTCAGACAGGAAACCGAATCCAGCGAGAACACCAGCGCCGAGAAAGAATCGCTGAACACTCAACTCGAATCCAAACGGGCTGAGGTTTCGCGCTTGAACGATATTGTCCACCACCGCAGCGGCTCGCTCAGCGACACGGTGGCGGCGGAGGAGAAACTCTCCGAACGTCGGAATGAATTGAACGATCTCGATAAACGATGGAAGAAGCTGGAATTGCGCGTCGAATACGCTTTAGTCGAGCTTCAGATCGCGGAACAATATCAAGCCCATCTCGACTGGCGCACTGGGATCGTTCTTTCCGATCTTCGCAATTCCCTGATTGAAGGCCTGGATGCCTTGCTCTGGTCCTTTGGGGAAGTCCTCAGTTTTCTGCTTCGCTACGGTGTACTGATCTTTGTATGGGCCGGCATCCTATACTGGCCGTCTCGGATCGTCTTGCGCCGCTACCGCCGCTTGCATCCGCTTGCTTCAGCCAGCGCCTAAATCGGCTCGGAACGGCTGATGGAACTAAGCCGAGGACAAGCAATCAACTCGATCAATACCAAATCCGTGCCCGAAGCGGGTAATCCTTGTAGGATGGATTTGCACAGTCGCGCTTTAATCAGCGTCGAATGAATGAAGATGACGAGTCTTCTGAAAGACCTGAGCCACGCTCTGCGAAACCTTTGCAAAGCTCCAGCCTTTGCTGCAACTTGTGTTGTCTCCTTGGCCCTCGGTATCGGCGCCAACGTGACGATTTACAGCATCGTTCGCGAAATGGTTCTGGATGACATCAGCGCACGGCAGCCTGACCGGCTCGAGCGCGTCGCCGCTGAGATTCCTTACGGCCGCTATCGCGACCTGCGCGCAGCGGGCGTGTTCAAGGACCTGGCGTTCAATATCGGGCTCCAGGACGTTAGATGGGATACCGGCACCCAGGGCGAAGTTGCGTGGCAGATGATTACCAGCGCCAATTTCTTCGATGTCTTGGGCATCGGCCCGTCTTTTGGGCAACTCTACTCCCAACGCGATGAGGGACAGCCCGTGGCGGTTGTCAGCTACGGCTTTTGGCGAAGGCGGCTGGACGGCGACCCGCATATTGTGGGCCGCGCGCTGAGGCTGAACGGAAAGCTTTACACCGTCACTGGGGTCCTACCGCGCGATTACCGCAGCATCGTGGGCCGCGGCGTATCGCCGGAAATCTATGTGATCGCTCCGCGCGATTCTGACCGCTGCCATCCGTTCGGCCGCCTGCGCGACGGCCTTGCTCGCAGCCATACGCGGGAAGAGCTTCTGCTTGCTGCACGGAAGATCGGGGGCGAGGATTTCGCGCACAGCGTCTCCGTGCTACGCCCCATGGCGGGAGTTGCCGCTAATGCAAGCGGCCAAGGCGACGACCGCCGCTTTTTCCTGTTTTTCGTGATGCTGTTCGGTACCGCGGTCCTGCTGGCTCTGATTGCTTGTATGAACGTTGCAGGCTTGCTGTTGGCGCGCGGCGCTACACGGCAGAGGGAACTTGCGATTCGCAAAGCCCTTGGCGCCAATCGCAGCCATCTCATTTATCAACTTCTCGTCGAAGGTGCCTTGCTAGTGGCGCTGGGCGCGACCAGCGGACTAGTGCTCGACGCATTCTTACGGCGACACCTCAGTTATATCCGGTGGCCCTCGGCTTACAATCTTCCATTCGAATTCCATTTCCAGAGCGATCGTGGTCTGTTCTTTTATGCGTTCGGAGCGGCTCTGGTTACGCTGCTCGTATCCTCCTTGCTGCCCGCGATCCGCAGTTCGCGCGCTGATCTCGGTCTTGCTATGAAACAGGGCGAGCCAGTGTTGTCCATCCGGCGGTGGAATCTGCGTAACGGCTTTGTGACGTTGCAACTGACGCTCTCGGTCGTGTTGTTGAGCCTCGGCGTACTATTCGCTCGCAGCTTCGCTCACTTGGCGGATACGAATCCCGGATTCAATATCTCGGGCACCGTTATTGCTCGCGTGTTCCAACCACCCGGGCAGCCGCGCGGCGAAGCTGGCTGGGCTTGGCGGGATCGCGTCGTTCAGGTGATCCGGCAAGTACCGGGCGTCACAGGCGTGACCTCCGTCAGCACTCTGCCGCTCATGGGCGAACTACAAGCCCAAGATTTGGTACGCCGCCGGAACCAGTCGATTTCCACCGCACGGGAGGCGTACGAACTCGGTGGCGGCGAGCAATTCTGCCGCGTCCTTGGCATTCCCATCTTGCGCGGCCGAGATTTCCGACTGGCCGACCGAACGCGGCGACCTGTTCCCGTAATTCTCAACCGAACACTTGCTCAAAGCCTCTTCGGCGAGACTGACCCGATTGGCGAGGAAATCGCCGTTGGCCGCGACCAGGCACGCACACTCGAGGTGGTCGGCGTCGCGGCTGACGCCAAACTGCGCACCCTCGGTGAGGACCACCCCGCTGTATTCTTTACGCCCTTTTCGTTCGCTCAGTTGCTGATTGCCACTGCTGGCGATGGTGCACGGTGGGTTCAGCCTCTACGCAATGCTCTCGCTCCGGTTGATCCCGGAGCCGCTGTGGATGTTCGCCCCTTGGCCGATGCCGCCGCGGGCGCGCTGTTCCCGATGCGGATCGCCGCCCTGTTCGCGGGATCACTTGCGGGAATTGGTCTGGTGCTTGTACTGACCGGGCTCTACAGTTCGGTGTCATATGCCACTCGCCGCCGAACGCGAGAGATGGCGATTCGCGCAGCAATAGGCGCCCCACGCGCCATGATCGTGTGGGCGGCCATCAGCGATGGCGTCGCGGTTCTCACGTCCGGGGTTGTGCTGGGCATTCCTCTTGCAATAGCTACCATTCGGCCCTTGACTGATATCCTTCCCGATGGCGTGAATGCGTGGAGCGTTGGTATGTTCGCTGCCGTTGCGGTGGTCCCGCTTGCCGTGGGCGCGGGTGCAGCCTGGATTCCTGCGCGACAAGCCGCGGACGTGGACCCAGCGCTGGCATTGAGAGAGGAATAAGCGAGCGCCGCTGCCAATCAGAACAGTTGAGTTACACCCTCGATTAAATCGGCGCTTTTGGCCAAGTTGACGTGGAGGGCCGAATCCGGCGAGGTGGAGACAGGTTTCTGGGAGGTTGGTCGGCAACCCTTCCCTGATCCCATAAGGTGAGGATTGCCCGTCACTCGGCCAGTACTTTCGCCCTTCGGCGGATTCGTTGATAAACGCTAGGCGGCTAACGGCAACCTAGGCCGCCCTTGTCAAGCCCAGTGCGAGAAGCGCCCACAGGGAAGTGGTCAAGGGAACGACCAGAGGCGCGACTTAGCAGGCACGAGAACGACCAGAAGGAACCGTGGTAAATTTGAGTGCTAATCTTCATGGGGGGCACTAAGTGGGGCAAACATGGCGCTTTGGTCTAGTATCCGATTTTCACTGCGCATTCTAAGGAAGCACTGGAAACTAACATCCATTGCCGTTTCGTCGCTGGCGATTGCGATGGCGGCAGGCACGGCTGGGTTCAGTGTTTTCAATGCGCTATTGCTTCGGCCTCCCGCGGTTCTCAGGCCGGACCAGCTCTTGACGGTCTATAGCTCGACGCCGACAGAGGAATTCAACGGCTTTTGCGACGACGACTACACGTTCTATCGTGACCACAACGAGATCTTCTCTGACGTGATGGCTTTTCCTTATTCGATCTCGATGAGCCCCGTCGTCCACGAAAATCGCACCAAAGCAGGCTTGACCAATGCGGTGTCCGACACCTACTTCTCGGTTCTCGGAGTGCCACCCTTCCTAGGGCGTGTGTTTAAGCGAGGTGACGACGATAATCCATCGGCTCTCGCAGTCTTGAGCTACTCCTATTGGAGGTGGCTCGGAGCGAATCCGAACATCGTGGGAAAGACGGTAAGCATAAACAACGTCCCGCTTACGGTGATTGGAGTGATGCCGAAAGGTTTTGTTGGGACGATTTTCAGTGACCTGCCGGACGTGTGGTATCCGCTATCTACAGATCTGACCGTTAATCACCAAGGATTAGCTTGGCGGACCGACCGCACGAATCGCCCTCTTCGCATGGTAGGACGCCTAAAGCCAGGAGTGACCCGCGAGCAAGCGCTGGCCAATCTTCAAACGATCTCAAAACAACTTGCATCCGCCTATCCGAAAACCAATAAGGACCGGCTCGCCCGTGTCACGGACACCAGGATGCTGCCAGAGGATTCCTTATCCTCCGCAAGGATCATCTCGGCGATCATCTTCGGGATTGTCGGGTTGATTCTCTTTGCAGCATGTTCGAACGTCGTGAATCTTCTGCTGGCGCTGGCCAGCACGCGACGCCACGAAATTCTGGTTCGCGCAGCGCTGGGAGCCACGCGTAAACAGTTGATCCGCGAAGTTCTCGTTGACAGCACGCTGATAGCGGGAGGAGGGGGTGTACTCGGTCTCTTCCTCGCATTTCTCGGGTTCCGGCAATTGCTGCAATTCAAACCATACTTTCCGGGCCTAGGTTCCCTTCCGCTCACGATTGATTTTCTCCCGGACATGACGGTCATGGCAGCCACCGGCGCGCTGGTCTTTGTTGTTGGCCTCGCTACGGGCTTTGTCCCCGGCCTTTACTCGTCGACCCCGAACTTAGCCGCTGCGCTGAGCGGAGAAATAGCGGTTGGCGGAACACGTAAAGGCCGAATTCGGAACCTCCTGGTGGCGGTGCAAGTCGCGGTTTGCACGCTAGTATTCATTGGTGTTGGGCTTTGCTTTCGAAGCCTGGAGAACCTTCGCAACGTCAATCTGGGATTCACCCATCGGAACATCGCTATTTTAACCACGGATTTGCAGGCAGTCGCATCTTCCGAAGACCAAGGACGCAAACTCTACGCCAGAATTCGCGAAGCCGCCTCACAGATCTATGGAGTTGAATCCGTGTCGATCGCGGGTGATGTTCCTGTCAGCCAAAGCGAAGGCAATGTCGAGCAAGTCCGCGTGGCAAATAGCTTGACACAGGGTGAAGCCGGAGAGCGTATCGCGTTCGCTATGGTTGACGAGAATTTCTTTTCGACCTTGGGAATCCCGCTGCTAGCCGGACGGGTGTTTGCTTCGGCCGATACGCCGAAAGGGCCAGAAACCATTGTTGTAAATCACTTGATGGGCGAAAAATTCTGGCCGGGGGAAAGTCCTACAGGCAAAACCGTGCAAATTGAAAACGGCCATCGTGTCGCGACCGTTGTGGGGGTTGTCGCTGATGGCAAATACGTCGATATCGACGAGGCTCCTCGCCCCTTCATGTACTTCGATTTGAACCAGCATTACCAGCCTGGGCTTTATCTGTTAGCACGCACGAAGGGATCGCCGCGTCAGTGGCTTGCTCCGCTATCTGATGCGCTAACGAAGGCTGTGCCGGGTCTTTATCCCCTCACATTGACCATAGACGATTGGCTCAACTTCGCGCTTTTTGTTCCCAGGATCACCCTGTTTTGTATTGCCGGGTTCGGTAGCTCGGCATTTATGCTGGCGACGGTGGGCCTCTACGGCGCGGTTTTCTATTCCGTTAGCGAGCGAAAGAAAGAGCTGGGCATCCGCGCGGCTCTAGGCGCGAGCCCACAAGATCTGCGGAACATGATCTTGCGGCAAACAGGCATAGTCACAATCGCGGGAGTTTGCATCGGCACGCTCTGCGGAGTCATTGCCACTGGATTGGTTCGGTCTTTCTTATACGGGATAAAGCCGGTGGAGTGGACGGTGTGCGTGGCGGTCGCACTGACGATGGGGCTTATGACCGTGCTCACGGCCTATTCCGCAGCGCGTCCCTGGCTACGCACCGATCCAATGGCATCCGTCCGCCACGTTTAATTCCACAGAGGCCTACGGTGAGCTGGCTCTCATAAAATACAAGGCTGTTACCCACGCGGCACTTCTTGCCGCCTTCTGTCTCAAGTCGCGCACGGAGAGCTTCATCGACGGCCCCAGCCCCAGCTAATAACTGCTTGACGCTCTCCAGATCCGAGGCCGCCTCGCGCAGTGCGGTTTTGCGAACGGGTGGGAGAGAGGAACTCGAACGCAAAGCGGGGTCGGCCGGCGGTGGAGAACAGTCACGCCCTTTCCGGGGAGAGCAGGCGGGCAGGTCCAGCACTTGGTAAATTCCGGCTTCATAGGCGATCAGGTCCCGGGCCACCAGTTCGTTGCGAGTCGCTTCCAGTTCGTGGGGAAAACGGATGTCCAACAATTCCGCCAAACGCGCTTCGGAGTAAAAGCTGACTCCGTCTTGATTGGAGACCGCCACCAGCACGAAGTAGAGCAACTTCTCCAAACGAGTGAGGCCTTCATCGAACCCTTCGCGCAGGAAGCGGTGATCAATCCAGCTGAAGGAACCGCGAATGGAACGTCGGCGATCGGGTCGAGGCGGCTGGGGTCGGGGCTTCGGCATTTTCATTC
>Ga0209161_10004808_pt1 | contig 10730 bp, 10 predicted proteins | sample GraSoiAngelo_155_FD_186169 | JGI IMG/M metagenome (GOLD analysis project Ga0209161, IMG submission 186169) | Grasslands soil microbial communities from the Angelo Coastal Reserve, California, USA - 14_1009_13_30cm (SPAdes) (version 2) | ecosystem: Environmental > Terrestrial > Soil > Grasslands...
GCGGTGGCGCTCACCGCCGCGCGCGCCTTTGCGCGCGAGGGCGTGGGCTTCGCCTGGCGCGCCTTCGTCGCCAGCGCCGCGGCGCTCGGACTGGCGCTGGTATCGCTCACCCGCTGGATGCCCGCGCCGATTTCCCTCACGCCCGCCGAGCGCGCGGCGATCCCGCCGGCGGCATTGGGGCTCGGCATCGCCCTGCTGGTGGCCGCCGCCCTCGTGGCGGTCGGGGCGCGCCGCGGGAAGACGGCGCTCGTCGCCGCGGCGTACGGACTGGGCGTCGCCATCATTCCGTTCGCCGGCGCGCGGCTGCTCGACGCCGTGGGCGAGGACCGATCGGCGTTCGCGCTCGCCGCGGCGGTGGGAGACAAGGGGGTGATCGTCGGCGTCGGCGCCTACCCGCCGTCGCTGCCGTTCTACCTGCGGCGCCACATCTTCGTCTCCACGGAGACGGGCCGGGAGCTCACCAGCACCTTCATCGCGGACTACGTCGAACGCCTCCGCTTTCACGAAGGGTCGCCGCTGCTCTCCGGTGTGGTGTGGGCGACGCTGCGCGACCAATGCGCGCAGCCCACCGTGTTCGTGTTCCGCGCCAACGACCGCGACCGCCGCGCGACGATGACGGGCTTGCCGCTGCTGTACGAGGACGGGCGGTACGCGGCCTATGGTCCCTGCCGCCCCCCTTCCCAACCTCCACAACCTCCACCAACGGGGTCGGGAGGAGCGGTGCGGTAATGTGCGGCATCTTCGGCGCAGTGTCGCTCTCGGGCGCGCCGCTGCGCCACCCCGACCGCCTCGCGGCGATGGCCGCCGCGCTCGCGCACCGCGGCCCCGATGGCGAGCGGATCGTCGGGCACGAAAAGGCGCGGATCGGCGCGCGGCGGCTCGCCATCATGGACTTGACCACCGGCGATCAGCCGTTTCAGAGCCCCGACGGCGCCGTGTGGATGGTCTGCAACGGCGAGATCTACAACGCGGCCGATCTGCGGCGCGACGGCGAGCGCGCCGGCTATCCGTTCCGGTCCAAAGGCGACATCGAAACCATCGTGCCGCTGTACGCGCGCCAGGGCGCCGACGGCGTCGCGCGGCTCGACGGCATGTTCGGCCTCGCGATCTGGGACGACACCCGCCGCCGTCTCGTCCTCGCCCGCGACCGCGCCGGGGAGAAGCCGCTGTTCTGGACACAGGCTGGCGACGAGCTGCGCTTCGCGTCGGAGGTGCAGGCACTCCTCGTCTTCCCCGACCAGGCGCGCCGCGTCTCGCCGCGCGCCGCGGCGCTCTACACCGCGCTGGGGTACGTGCCCGCGCCGCATACGATGCTCGAGGGCATCCACAAGCTGCCGCCGGGGCACCTGCTCGTCGCTGAAGGCAAGAGCGTATCGGTGCATCCGTATTGGGATCCGGCGGCCGCGGCCGCGGCGCCGTCGCGTCTCGAGTCGGCGTCGCAGCTGCGCGAGGCACTGCTCGCCGCGGTCGCGCGCGAGCTGATGAGCGACGTCCCTCTCGGGATCTTCACCAGCGGCGGGCTCGACTCGTCGTTTCTCGTCGCGGCCGCCGCCCTCGCCATGCCCGGCGAGCGGTTGCACACCTACTCGGCGCGCTTCGTCGAGCCGGGATACGACGAGAGTCCCTTCGCGGAGCAGGTGACCCACGACATCCGCTCCGTCCACCACGTCGTGACCGCGGACGATGCGGCGCTGCAGCGCGCGCTGCACCTCGTCACCGAGCGCCTCGCCGAGCCGATCGGCGACCCCGCGTTGCTGCCCACGTACCTGCTCGCCGAGGCGGCGCGGGCGGACGTGAAGGTCGTGCTCTCGGGCGAGGGGGCCGACGAGCTGTTCGGCGGTTATCCGACGTACCTGGCGCATCGGGCGGCGCGCACCTGGCAGCGCCTGCCGCGCCCGCTGCGCGCGCTGCTGCGTGGGGCCATCGCCCGCCTCCCCGCGTCCACCGGGAAGGTCACCCTCGAGTTCATGCTCAAGCAGTTCGTCGCCGCGGCCGAGCGGCCGTGGTTGGAGCGCCACCTCGCGTGGTTCGGCGCCCTGGGTCCGGAGGCCGCGGACGTGGAAGCCGTCGCGGCGCGGCTGCAGCGTTTTCCCGCCGGCGATCCACTGAACCAGGCGTTGTGGCTCGATTTCGTCACCTATCTGCCCGACAACCTCCTCGTCAAAGTCGATCGCGGCACAATGCTCGCCTCCATCGAGGCGCGGGCGCCGTTCCTCGACCGCCAGCTGCTGGAGCTGGTGCTGCCCGCGCCGTCCGCCCTCAAGGTGCGGGGCTTCACCACCAAAGCGATATTGAAACAGGCGGCGCAGGGCCTAGTGCCCGCCAACGTGATCTGTCGCCGCAAGCGCGGCCTGTCCGTGCCGGTGGCCCGCTGGCTCAACACCGGCCTGGCGCCGCTCGCGGACCGCTACCTCGCGGCGCCGCACCTGGCGCCGGAGCGCGTCCGGACGCTGTTCGCCGAGCACCGCGCCGGCCGCGCCAACCACGCCCGCAAGCTGTGGCCCGTGCTGATGGCCGAGATGTGGGCCGAACGCTGGAAGGTGACCTGGTGAATCGCGTCGAAGCCCTGGCCTTGATGCAGGAGCACACGCAATCGCCGTCGTTGCGCCAGCACATGCTGGCCGTCGAGGCGGCGATGCGCGCCTACGCCGCGAAATTCGGCGAGGACCCGGAGACGTGGGGCGTCGTCGGCCTGCTGCACGACTTCGACTACGAGCGCTATCCCAACGCCGCGCATTCCGCCACCGAGGAGCACCCCAGCTGGGGCGTGCGTCTGCTGCGCGAGCGCGGGCTGTCCGAGCCGCAGTGCCGCGCGATCCTCGGCCACGCCAGCTACACCGGCGTGCCGCGCGACACGCCCCTGGCGAAGAGCCTGTTCGCCGTCGACGAGCTGTGCGGCTTCCTCGTCGCCTGCGCGCTGGTGCGGCCGTCGCGGAGCTTCGGCGATCTCGAAGTCTCGTCCGTCAAAAAGAAACTCAAGGACAAGGCCTTTGCGCGGGGCGTGAATCGCGACGAGGTCCGCCAGGGCGCCGAGGAGCTCGGCGTGCCGCTCGAGGAGCACGTGACGTTCGTGATTCAGGCGCTGCGCCCGGTGGAGGCGACCCTCGGCCTGGGCGGCGCGGGAGCGCCGGCCGGGTGAGCGACCCGCTCGGTCTCGCGATCGACCGCGCGGCGGGTGCCCGCCCCATCGAGGGCAACACTCTCGAGCACCACCCCGATAGCGCCGTCGCCCTGGCGACGATGCTCACGGACATGGCGGCCGCGCGCCGGTGGATCCACCTCGAGAACTACATCATCCGCGACGACCACACCGGCCGGCGCTTCGCCGACGTCCTGATGGAGCGGGCTGCGGCCAAGGTGCGCGTGCGCGTCCTGTACGACGCGCTCGGATCGATCGGCACGTCCCGCCGCTTCTGGCGCCGCCTGCGCCAGGCGGGCGTCGAGGTACGCGGGTTTCATCCGCTGCTGTCCCTGCGCCCCCTCGAGGTGGTGAAACGCGATCATCGCAAGCTGCTCGTCACCGACGGCCACACGGCGATGATCGGCGGCCTGTGCATCGGCGACGAGTGGGCCGGCGACCCGGCGCGCGGCCGCCAGCCGTGGCGCGACACGATGGTGCGGGTGTGCGGTCCCGCGGTGACGTCGTTGGACGCGGCGTTCGGCCGGTTGTGGCAGCGCGCCGGCGATCCGCTGCCCGCCGACGAGCTCGACGCCGACCCGGAGGAGTGCGGTAGCTCGTCGGTGCGCGTCGTCGCGGGCGCGCCGTCGCGCGCGCACATCTACCGGTCGGTGCAGCTCCTCGCGGCGAGCGCCGCCGAGCGGCTGTGGGTCACCGACGCGTACCTGCTCGCGCCCCCGCCGCTGTACGCGGCGCTGCTCGACGCCGCGAAAGCCGGCGTCGACGTGCGGGTGCTGGTACCGGGCGCGAGCGACCTGCCGGTGCTGCGCAACTTCACCCGCGTCGGTTACCGCGATCTGCTGCGCGCCGGCGTGCGCGTGTACGAGTGGCAGGGACCGATGCTGCACGCCAAGACGCTGCTCGTGGACCGGCGCTGGGGGCGCGTAGGGTCGAGCAATCTCAACGTGTCGAGCCTGCTCACCAACTACGAGATGGATCTGATCGCCGAGTGCCAGGAGCTGACCGAGGCGCTCGCGGCGCAGTTCCGGCGCGACCTCGCGTACAGCCGCGAGATCGTCCTCGAGCCGCGACGTCTGCGACTCCCGCCGCGGCTCGTCCCCGCGCCCGCGGTGCCGCGGGGGCAGGAACGCGCGGTGGCCCACAAGCGTTCCGGGTACGAGATGGGCGCGGTCGCGGTCGTCGCGCTGCGCCGGGTCGCCGGGGGGCTGCGCCGGGCGATGGCGTGGACCGCGGCGTTGGCGTGCGCCGGCATCGGTGCGCTGCTGTTGTCGTTCCCCCGTGTGATGAGCATCACCATCGCCGTCGTTGCGTTCTGGCTCGCGTTGTGTTTCGGGTTGTTCGCGATGCAGCGCCGGCGCTCGCGTCAAACGGCCGATGAAGCCTGATCCGCCGCCCGTCCAACCTCCGGGGGGTTCCGCGCGTATACAGGACGAGGCGGAGCTCGCGACGCGGGCGCGCGCGGGCGACCGCGCGGCGTTCGGACAGCTGGTCGAGCGGTTCGCGACGCAGGCGCGGCGCGTGGCCCGGGCGGTGTTGCAGGATCCGCACGACGCCGACGACGCAGCCCAGGACGCGTTTCTCGCGGCGCTGGTGAAACTGGATCAGTACGATCCGCGCCGGCCGTTCGGCCCGTGGTTGATGCGCATCGTCGCGAACGCCGCGACCGATCGCCGCCGGCGCCGCACGGTGCGCCAGGTGGAGCCGCTGGCGCCCGAGCTGACGGGCGGCGGCCCGCGGCCCGACCGCGACGCGGAGCAGAGCGCGTTGGGCGACCGGCTGCGCGACGCGCTGGCCGAGCTGCCGGAGCGGCGGCGGATCGCGGTCGTGCTGTTCGACGTAGAAGGGTATTCGCACGCGGAGATCGCGCAGATTCTCGGAATTCCCGAGGGCACCGTGCGCTCCGAAGTGTTTCACGCGCGCCGCCGGCTGCGCGAGCTCTTGAAGGATTGGAGATGACGGACATGACGGGACCGATGACGCCGTTCGACCACCGGCCGGATGTACAGCTGGGCGAAGCGCTGCGCGCCGCGCTCGACGCCGGCGATCACCCCGCCTTCGTGGCGGCCGTGCTCGCCCGGGCCGACCGCCCGGCGCGCACCATGGACGTGCTGGCGACGTGGGCGCGTCGCGGCTTGGCGGCCGCGATGGTCGCCGCCGCCCTCGCCGGCTTTCTCGTGGGCCGGGGAGGCGAGCCGGCCACGCTGCCGGAGGACGCCCTCGCGCCGACGAGCGCGGGCGCGGCCAGCATCGCCCTCGTGACCGCGACGCGGCCGCCGGACGCCAGCGTCGTGTTCGCTTCGTTCGTCAGCGGCAGTCGCTGAAGACTCGACCAGGAAGGCCGTCATGATGTTCAATCGATCGAAGGCGTGGGCCGTGGCGTTGATCGCCCTGGTGTTCGTCGCGGGGGGCGCGACCGGGTGGGGCATCGCCACCGCGCGCGACCCGCATGGGCGCCGCGGACCGGACGCCATGGTCAATTATCTGGGCGACGAGCTGCACCTCTCGGATGCGCAGAAGGATTCGGTGCGGGCGATCCTCGCCCGGCACCGTCCCGAAATGGAGGCGCTATGGCGGGAAGTCCATCCGCGCTTCGACTCGATCCGGACGGTGATCCGCGGCGAGATCAGCGGGCAGCTGACGCCGGCGCAGCGCGAGGGTTACGTGCGACTCCTGGCGGAACAAGAGCATCAACGTCAGAGGCAGGACAGTGCCAACGCGAAACGGGATGGAGGCAAGCGGTAGCATGCGGCGGATGATTCTCCTGGCGACGGCGGGGCTGCTGGCGGCACCGATCGCGGCGCAGCAACCGGTGGGCGTGGCGGGCAGCCCCCAGCAGGTCACCCTCGACGAGGCGGTGCGCCGCGCGCTGCTGGTGCAGCCGGCGATGGTGCAGGCGAAGGGCGACGTCCGCAACGCGGGCGCCGCGTACCGCGCCTCGCTGGGCGCGTTCCTGCCGACGGTGTCGGCGAGCGGGTCGGCCGGCCGCAGCAACGTGACGGCGATCGACCGCACGACGGGGCTGCCCGTCCCTCCCCGGTATTCGTACACGTCGGGGCTGTCGGCCAGCCTCGACCTGTTCACCGGGTTCCGCCGCCTGTTCAACTGGCGCGCCAGCGGCGCGAACGAGGATGCCGCCGACGCGGGGTACGTGACGTCGCGCTATCAGGTCATCCTCGCCACCAAGCAGGCGTTCTACAACGCCATCGCCACCGAGGAGCTGGTCCGCGTCGCGGACGCCCAGGTGCGCCGTGCCCAGCAGGAGCTGCAGATCGCGGTCGACAAGCTGCGGGCCGGATCGGCCACGCGCTCCGACTCGTTGCGCGCGGCGGTGGACCTCGGCACGGCCCGGCTGGCGCTGCTGCAGGCGCAGGCGAACTTCGCGACCGCGCAGGCGACGCTCGGCCGGCAGATCGGCGCCGCGGCGGACGTGCACGCCGTCCCCGACACGGCGATGCCCGCTCTGCCGGACACGACCGGGCTGCGGGCGGAAGTGCTGGGGCAGGCGCCCGCCGTGCGTCAGGCCGAGGCGCAGGCCCGCTCCGCCGGCGCGGGAGTCTGGTCCGCCCGGTCCGCGTACCTGCCGACCCTCAACGTCTCCTACAGCGACAACCGCCAGGGAACGGCCTCGCCCTCGACGAGCCGGCTCTTGGACGGCGGGTACCCCGAGACGTACCGATGGAACTTCGGCCTGTCGTGGACCCTATTCAATGGGTTCGTGCGCGAGCAGCAGCAGACCTCGGCCGCGGTGTCGCGGGACGTCGCCGACGCCCGCGCCGCCGACGCGCGCCTCCAGGCCAACGCGCAGCTCACGCAGTTGCTCGCGGCCCTCACCACGTCGTCGACGCAGATCGACATCTCGACGGCGCAGGTCGCCGCGGCCACCGAGGACCTGCGCGTGCAGCAGGAGCGCTACCGGGTGGGGGCCGCCACGATCCTCGATCTGCTCACCTCGCAGGCAAGCCTCACGCAGGCCCAGGTGAACCTCGTCCAGTCCAAATTCAACTACGTGATCGCCCTGGCGTCGCTCGAGGCGCTGGTGGGACGGGCATTGTGACGGCGACCCAGGCGTCGACCTTCCACACCGGCGACACGCCGCTGCCCGATGTCGTGATCCTCACGCACAACCTGCAGCGGGATTACGAGCTCGGCGCCGAAATCGTGCGCGCCCTGCGCGGGGTGGACTTCCAGATCAAGCGGAACGAATTCGTGGCCATCATGGGGCCGTCGGGCTCCGGCAAGTCTACGCTCATGAACCTGATCGGGTGTCTCGACACGCCCACCGCCGGGGAGTACTGGCTCAACGGCCAGAAGGTCAGCGACCTGACGGACGACGATCTCGCGCACATCCGCAACAAGGAGATCGGGTTCGTCTTCCAGACCTTCAACCTGCTCCCCCGTGCGGATGCGCTGCACAACGTGGAGTTGCCGCTGATTTACGCGGGCAAGCCGGCGCGCGAGCGCCGGGCCCAGGCCACCCGCGCCCTGGAGCGCGTCGGCCTCGGCGACCGCATGCATCACAGACCCAACGAGCTCTCCGGAGGTCAGCGCCAGCGCGTGGCGATTGCCCGGGCGCTCGTCAACGACCCCAGCATCCTCCTCGCCGACGAGCCGACAGGCAACCTCGACTCGGCTACCGGCGAGGAAATCATGCAGCTCTTCCAGGAGCTGTGGCGCAACGGGCAGACCATCGTCCTGGTGACGCACGAGCACGACATCGCGGCGCACGCGCACCGCCAGATCCACCTGCGCGACGGCAAGATCGAGCGCGACGAACGAATGGACGTGAAGAAGTGAACCGATATCTCGTAGTGGCCGCGAGCGCGGCCCTGATCCTCGCGGGCTGCCACAAAGACCAGCCTGCCCCCGTGTACGAGATGGTGCCCGTGCAGCGGCGCGACATCGTCGTCACCGCCTCGGCGGCCGGAACCATCAACCCGATCCTGACGGTGCAGGTGAAGTCGCAGGCGTCGGGCGCGATCACCGAGATGCGCGTGCAGACCGGCGACGACGTCCGGCCCGGCCAGCTGCTGGCCCTCATCGATCCGCGCCTCCCCAAGAGCGGCCTCGATCAGGCGAAGGCGACGCTCGAAGTCGCGAAGGCGCAGTTCCAGAACGCGCAGACGCAGCTGGCGCGGATGGACACGCTCCTCAAGACCCAGGCGGTCACGCAGACCGACTACGACAACGCCAAGGTCGCCTTCACGCAGGCCGAGGCCGCACTCGTGAACGCCCGCTCGAACTTGAGCGACGCCCAGATCGCCTACGATCAGACGCGCGTCACCGCGCCGCTGTCGGGGACGATCATTCAGAAGAACGTCGAGCTGGGGACCGTCATTTCGAGCCCCACGCGCGACGTGAGCGGCGGCACCGTGCTCTTCCAGATGGCGAACCTGGATACGGTGCAAGTGCAGTCGATGGTGGACGAGACCGATATCGGCAAAGTGCAGCCCGGCCTCCCGGTGACGATTACCGTGGACGCCTACCCCAACCGGCCGTTCCAGGGGACCGTGCTCAAGATCGAGCCGCAGGCGACGGTCAACCAGAACGTGACGATGTTCCCCGTGCTGGTGAACATCTACAACCCCGAGCACCTGCTGAAGCCCGGCATGAACGCCGAGGTGGAAGTGCACGTCGGCCAGCGTCAGGGCGTGTTGGCGATCCCCAACGCCGCCCTGCGCACGCAGCGCGACGTCGCCTCCGCCGCGCAGGTGCTCGGCCTCGACCCCAACGACGTCCAGGCCCAGCTGGCCGCCAACCCGGCCGCGCCTCCCGTGCGCGCCGGCGGCGACACCGCCCAGCGCGGCGGTGCGACCCTTGGCGGCGACCCGGCGCGTCCCAACGCGCCGCGCGACACGGCCAAGGCCGCCAGCAACGTGATGACGACGCCTGACGGACGGCAGATCACGCTGCCGGCCGGATACACGCCGGAGAAGGTTCGCGAGCTGTTCCGCAAGGCGATGAGCGGCGGAACGCTCACGCCCGCCGAACAGGCGGCGATGACCCAGGTACGGTCGCAGTTCGGCGCCGGGCGCGGCGGCCAGGGCGGCGGCACCTTCGGCCCCGGGCAGATGCGCCGCGGCGGCGCCTTCGCCTCGAGCTACATCGTGTTCGCGCTGCGCAACGGCAAGCCCACGCCGGTCAACATCCGCACCGGCTTGACCGACCTCGACTACATCGAGGTGTCGAGCGGCCTGACCGAGACAGACACCGTCCTGCTCTTGCCGAGCGCTTCGCTGGTGCAGGCGCAGCAGGACATGCGCAACCGCTTCCAGAGCATGACCGGCGGCGGGCTGCCGGGCCTGCGTCAACAGACCCCCGCGTCGGGCAGCACCGGCAGCGCCACGACCCGGAACCGCTAGGACCCGCGATGCTGCTCGACGAGATCTTCAAGGTCGCGCTTCAGGCGATCCGGGCAAACAAGCTGCGGTCGCTGCTCACCGCGCTGGGCATCATCATCGGCGTGGGCGCGGTGATCACCATGCTGGCCCTGGGGTCCGGGGCCCAGAAGGCCGTCCAGGACCGCATCGCGGCGATGGGACCCGACCTGCTGAGCATCTATCCGGGCCAGAACTTCCGGGGCGGCATCGCCATCATGGGGAACATCAATCTCACGATGGACGACGATACCGCGCTCGCCAACAGCGCGCGGTACCTGAAGGCCGTGATCCCGGAGCTGACGCGCAACCTCCAGGTCAAGCGTATCAACCAGAACATCAACGTCAACGTCGTGGGCACGATCCCGAATTACGTGCCCGTGAAGAACTACACGCTCACCGCCGGTCGCATGTTCACCAATGGTGAGAACGAATCCCGGCAGCGTTACGCGGTGCTCGGCTCCTCGATTCCGGACATGTTCGCCGCCAACCCGGCGGGCATGATCGGCACCACGATCCAGATCCGCGGCATCGAGTTCCAGGTCATCGGCGTTTTGAGCAGCAAGGGATCGGGCGGCGGCTTCGGCAATCCCGACGAGCAGATCCTCGTCCCGCTGCAGACGGCGCGCTACCGGGTGATCGGCACCGACCGCCTGCGCACCATCACCGCGCAGATCCAGAACATGCAGAGCATGAACCTGGCGCTGATCGAGATCGAGCGCGTGTTGCGCCGCCAGCACCACATCCGCCCCGGCAACGACAACGACTTCCAGATCCGCAACCCGACCGACATCCTGGCGACGTTCGAGCAGACCACGCAGACGTTCAAGCTGCTGCTCGCCGGGATCGCGGCGGTGAGCCTCGTCGTGGGCGGCATCGGCATCATGAACATCATGCTGGTGTCCGTCACTGAGCGCACCCGCGAGATCGGCGTGCGCAAGGCGCTGGGCGCGACGCGCAACAACATCCTGTTCCAGTTCCTCGTCGAGGCCCTGGTGCTGTGCCTGGTGGGCGGCATCCTGGGAATCTTCTTCGGCTCGTTCGGCGCGATTCTGCTGGCCAAGGTGGCCGGCTGGAATACGCTGATCTCGCCGCTGTCGGTGATCCTCTCCTTCTTCTTCAGCGCCCTCGTGGGGCTGTTCTTCGGGATCTGGCCCGCGCGGCGGGCCGCCTCCCTGGATCCAATCGACGCGCTGAGATACGAATAGTCAAAGAGA
>Ga0209161_10004809_pt1 | contig 10728 bp, 9 predicted proteins | sample GraSoiAngelo_155_FD_186169 | JGI IMG/M metagenome (GOLD analysis project Ga0209161, IMG submission 186169) | Grasslands soil microbial communities from the Angelo Coastal Reserve, California, USA - 14_1009_13_30cm (SPAdes) (version 2) | ecosystem: Environmental > Terrestrial > Soil > Grasslands ...
GTAAGGGCATGCGGACCCTCTTCTACGAACATGCCGCAGATCGGGTCTTTAGCCATGAAACCCTAATGTTCCTCCACAACTAAACTACGCGTCTTTACAAATGTAAAGTCTTGGCCAAGCCACCCTTCGCAAGAGGCCAGCTGTCCCAGTCAGTTCTCTGTATGGAAGCGACGATACGCAGGGAATCGAATAGTCATCGAGTCGCAGTTGTAAAGCGATAAGCCTGCCGCAACGATCATCAGTTCGGTTGCGCTGCCGCGTAATGCACTCATTTTCACAGCCCCGGAACGCTGAGGTAATCTTTCTGACTTAAGTGGTAATCGAGAAGGCTACGCGAGCGTCTTCGGGAGCTGAAGTAAGATGACTGGAACCGAGAAACATGAAGATCATTCCAGTCATCACGAAATGAATTCTAACCCAACGATTTACACTTGTCCTATGTATCTAGAGGTCAAATCGACTTCCCCTGGAACCTGCCCAATATGCGGGATGAAGTTAGTTCTTGTTACAAAGACAGATGGAGGAGTGGGATCATCACGCGCATGCGATCAAGCCCGCCTCACAGATGTCCCGCCCTTCGAGTTCCAATTTTTACTATCAAAAGTGCTCCGAGTACTATGGCCGTACTCCCGAGGACAGTCAGCCAGGGAATGATCACTGCACAGCTTCTCGGAGGATACGTGTCTATGCACGGTGGTTTCTTCACCAAAAAGTCTGCTACCACCATTATCAGTCCTGAACATAAGATCCCAATCGCAATGATTGTAGCCCACCTCATGTCTTTCTCGCCGTTCCTAGCATCAAGTTACCACTCCTAACTTCCGGCTCAAGTTCTTTGTCCTCCCCGCCATCAGATTTTCTGCTGATGTCTTTGGTTAACGAATGCTGCGGGCACACACAATTGCCTTGTTCAAGCGTTTCTGCAGTCGAACAGGCTGTTCTAATGGGTAGTATTATCACTCGGTACTGACAACGAGAAGGAGATAGGATTGAGTACAATGTTCCTCAAGGAGCTGTCGTGGCTTCCTGTGGGCTTTCTTTCAGCCCTTGGCGGATGTACGCTTACTGTTCTATCATTGTCATCTCATACAAGAGAGCTCGTAATCGACGCCGAGATCCATCGCTATGGATATCCCCAGCCATGGTTATCGGAAACCTTGGGCGGAGCCGTCTCGACTTTCGAGAACCTTCTTCAGCAGGCCGCCTCTCCACCACAGATTGATGTCGCTGCATTCTTATTCGACTCGGTCCTCTACACTTTTGGTATCGCATTAGTCCTTTCTAGCATTCTCGTTCTGGCGAGGCATCTTTGGGGAGGTAGAACTTTGAGGCACCGATCGGCCATCGTACTCGGATCACCTTAATCAAGCCGAAACGAGCTGCGCCTCCTCAATTCCCAGCTCTAAAAGACTACCTAAGTGTCTCCGCATCAGCTGATGCGCAGTTTTCGACCTTGTTGTATGATGAAGCCAACGTAGAGAGCCCATAGACCAGTGGCAATCACGGCGACGGCCGTGATCCCGAGTGTGAAAAGAATGAGAGCTGGCATCGCGGTCCCAAGCATCAAGCTCACCACGAACAACGAATCACCTCTCTGAACCAATACCCTCTTTCTAGCAATACTCGTCTTCGCCACGCCAACCACTTCGAGATAGTAAACACCGGAGATGCCAAAGAGGAAGATTGCTAGCAACGTCGTTGTTAGCGTCACCTGAAAGAGAACACCATTCAACTGGTTGGAAGCGTAACGTGGAAAGAGGAAGACGAGCACGAAAGTGAATATCGCTAGGTTCGAACCGATTAGAGTCACTGTCCGGTTCAGATTCGATGCAACAAAGTCCCGATCGATCCCCGTCTCATCTAAAGCGGAAAACGAAACCTATCTCCTCTAGTACTTTCTCATGCCGGCCATGACTATTTAGGCGGTCGATGGCTTGCCACCCGCTACTTGAGCTCAAACGAGACCCTCTCTTTTACTCACTCCGGAGAAAGGACACCCGTCGTGAGTAATTCGCGCTAATCGACGATGAGTATCCTGACGGGGCGAATCCGTCCCAGGAGGATGGGGAGGACGATGTAGACGTCAACGACAACAACCGCGGCCACGACAGAGGTGACCAAAAGAGCTAACGTGTCGTCAGCACGTACCGCGAACACTTGCTCGTTTTTACGCCCGCTAGCCGCTCCACTGCCACGCATACCAGACTGTGAGGACATTAAACCCGAGTCCTACAATTATCAGGAATTTGTCGTAAGCGGAAGGATAGTTGGGCAGATCCAATGAGATTGAAACAAAAGAAGATTATGGCTACGATGATGTTTGCCCAGCGATTCAGAGGATAGTTCAATGTCAGTGAGAGAAAGCCATGACAATCGGAGTCACCATATTAACGCAGCAACTCCCAACCACTGATTCCCAGTTATTTGTACGCCTCCTAGTTTTCCTGCTTGAAAGTCGCTGTAAATTCGCAACACATCCCCCAGAAGATAAGTCAACATTAGAGCCACCCGGGATGCTGAAAGGATTATTTTCACATCTTCCATAATTCAATCACCCCTAAAACTATTGAAGGATTGTTAATTGAATTCGTCTTCGATGTTCCTGTTCAGATCTTTCGCCGTTGAAATGCTTGACCAGTTAATACTTGTTCTTAGAGGCTTGCCTCTTTTCGGCCTGACGGGCTGCACATAATCCGAGGGAAAGCACGGTGAAACAAGCGCAATTCTTATTCATAGGCTCGGCCCTGGAGCAGGCGAAGAGTTACTTTCCTGATAACTTGAGATTCTCTAGCATACCGATCATCATGCTCTTTCTGGTAATGTTATTCCCCAGTGGGCCCTTGAAAATTGCTACCATTCAGAAGGCACATGGGACCTCACAGTCGGTCTCGCTAACAGGATACGCTGGTTCCGGGTGGAAAGCTCCGGATGGCACAGTAAATCCCACTATAACCATACCGCATGGAGAACTCTTCAACCTGACCAGTTCAAGCGGGGATGGCGTAAATCACGAGTTCTACGTGGATGTCGACGGGAATGGTCAGCGTGACTATCCAATCGACCCAGTGGCGGACACTGGCTCGACTACCTTGGGCTACTTTGCACCAGGCACCTACGCGTACTATTGCGCAATCCACCCCCAAACAATGCACGGCGCCCTCACAGTACTGCCCCCGCCCGGCTCGAACTTTGCAATTACACCGAACTGGTGGCTGTCCATCATAGTCCACGGAACTCAATCCGGCTCTACCACAATCACGGTATCAAGCGTCAACGGATTCTCTGGCATAGTGAACCTCTCGCCGAGTGCCCCCGCCGGAATCACAACAGCCCTCTCCAAATCCATCGTATCAATAACCCCCTCTGTCCCCGCTACTACAATCCTCAACTTGACCGCGGGCGCGTCAACCCCAGAAGGCAAGTATGCTGTTACATTGACTGGCTCAGACGGAACAGGTTCTCAGACCGCGAGGATTACGACCCTAGTCTATGTAGCAGATTTTCAGTTGAGCGGCACGCAGAACCTTCCGGTGCTTGCGGGATCCTCGCGGACTGACACCGTTGGAGTAATTAGTACATGGGGTTTCCGGGGAAACATCACCTTGGCAGTGGCGGTTCCTCTGATGGGACCAAGAGTATCCCTCAATACGACCCGCGTAGCTATCACCCCGTTCAGGTTTGCTCAAGTGTTGATGAAAGTTGACGCTGTTGGCATCGGGCTAGGCGACTACAATGTTACCATAACGGCTACCGCCAGCCCATCAATGTCCCACGAGTTGGCATACGACGTGTCAGTGTGGTCCGAGCCATCATCGTCAAGCCCCAGACCTGTAATTGATCCGTCACAACTGACGATAGTTGGCCTCTTGATCTTTGTAATCGCTGTTGTCATGTTAGATGCGCTACGGGATAGAAGACGTGGAAAACCATCCCAGCCAGATCTCGAAACTTGGAACCCACCTCCGAGTCAGGTGTAGAGAGGTCAGATCCGCATTCCTTTCATAGTTTCCCGAATCCAGGCGACCAAACGTCGGTGCGCGTCAATGCCCTGTGGGGAAAGTGAATAGAGTTCCGCGCCGCCTTCATCTGTCTCGGGTTGCACAAAGCTATGAGAAACCATCCATTCTAGGTATTCGATGAACCGTGGATAGTTGAGACCGACCCTATTCTGCAGATTCGTCTTCTTCATCCGTTTCCCATTTTGGTAGAGTGTGTCGAGAAAGCGAGCGAGGACGTAAAGGTCGGGGCTCCAAACCCAATCACAGGCTCTGGAGAAGTTCTTTCTTTGAATCCTCGTATCTCTTCTCTTCCTTATCGTACCCTCTGAGTGCCTCGAACCTGAAGTAGAGATATACGATGACCCCGGCAAGCGCGCCAATAGCCGCGTTTAGCCCTATCAGGGCGACAATGGCGAAGGCTACGACTCCATACTTGAATGCTGAATCCATCATCCTCTTCTTCGCCACCAGCGAGGCCTGGCGAACCGCGTCCATCAGGTGAAGCCCGTCCTCGGATGTGGCTCCTCCCTGTTTCATCTTGTTCAGCAGGACACCGAGTTCTGCGAACTTGAATCCCCTTCTCCGCCTGATCGTGTACGTTGCTAGCCCGGCCGCGGTGGCAATCACGATCGCAACCAGAAAGGAGACAAAGACATAGCGGATATCTCTCCCGTATAGAGCGAGTGCGCTGAGTCCAACCCCAGCGAAGGAGGCAAACCAGACAACAAGGCTCACCACCCCGACATCTAACCGCGTGTCGCTCACATGTTTCCGACGAAGGTTGTTGTAATACTCGTCCGCGTCTCGTACAATATCATCCAGCTTCTGATCAGAGCGTTGTCCCGATTCTTCTCCAGTAGTTGTCATGGATACGATATGATCAGGTTTTCGCTAAAAGGGCTAGCGGGTCGTCAATACGTATTGCGAGCACGTGATTGCGAATCGGTGAAACTCTGTTTATCCGAAGTGAATTTGGGTTCCGACGCTTCCTTGAACGTAGGCCTCGGGCATTTCATTACTGATTAGATGGGTGGCCTTCCAGCCTGTGCAGTGTCCGGGAACGATGATGTCCGGATGGATTGTCTTTACGTCTTGGATTGTTTGTGGGATTATCTTTTCGAAGATTCCACCGGTTAGGTGCATTCCACCGATGAAGCCGTGGACCTTCTTTACCCCTGTTACTCGTTGGGCGTTGCGGAGAACGTTGACGGCGCCAGAATGGCTGCAGCTGGACGCCACGACCAGTCCTTTCCCGTTGACGTTGAAAACAATGCCCTGATCATCCCACGTCCAGGGATCAGGCTCCCAACGATCGTCGTCTTTCTCTTCGTATTGAAGGGGGAGTCCTTTCTCGTAATCCGTGACCCTTTCAACTTGCCCCGTAACCAGAGCTTGGTCCGACAAGAGTAGGCTTGGAGCTCGGCTGTCGATTATCCGGACATCGTTTTTTTCGAGTGCTCGACGGTCCGGGGGAGGCATGTGCATCTCTGATCCAGATGGAAACCTGATCTTCCGGTTCTTCCAGGCGTCCGGATGGAGGACGAATGGAAGGTTCTTCTTGCCGAGGCTGTGGACGATGCCGAATAGGCCGCCATGGTGGTCCGCATGACCATGGGATAGGACGATAGTATCTAGATCAGTAAGCTTGATACCCAGAACTGCTAGGTTATGAGTGATTATATCAGGGCTTAACCCGGCATCGTAGAGAATAGTTTTCACACTGCCTCTCTTGTGGACGTTGAAGAGCAGGGAGTAGCCGTGTTCTGCAATCAACTGCGGCCTCCTAGACCAGTCCCAAGTCAACGGGGCCCGAATAACGTGATCCGTGGAGGGCAAGAGAATATCGATCGAGTTGTCGACGAGGATCGTCGCGTCCACTGAATCAACGGTCTGAAGACCGACAGTGCCTGTGGTAGAACCTGTGAACCTTAGAGACGCGAGCTTGACACTAGGTTGCACCTCGTTGAAACTCAGCCCGTCCGATAGACACAATGGATATGCCTCTATTCTCGTTAGGCTTCGAAGGCAAGGGGTACTTCGAAGATTCGCACGTTAGGCTGCGCACCATGAGTCCTAAAGATCTGGACCGCAAACGGAACCTTGGTATTCTTCCTCATCTGCTCAAGCGCTTCTCGGCTATCCCAGAGAGTGGATATCCGGTACAGCCCTTCCTCGTCTGGATCGTGAAGAAGCATCGACCTCTTCCAGCCGGGTGGCTTAGACTGGGCTCCCACTGAAGCGTACCTAGAGAGGAAATCCTTGGTTCTCGCTTTCGAAATTTCTCCTTCAACCACGGTCATGACTTGCAATGCTGGATTTGCCTAGTTATTTTTGATTAATAAGGTGTAAGCGAGCGCTGAACGGTCGCGAGCGACGTGGCCCCTGTAACCGGCGCATCCACTACCGTCCCGTTTGGGGTTATGCATACGCGGAGCAAAATTTCAAGCAGAACTCTCCTTTTCAAGCAGGTGTTACTTTCTGCGATCTCACCAACTTGAAGAAGTAGCCCCATATGCCCTTTCGAATCCCAAACAACCAAAAATAGTGTCCACGAAGTGACGGAACTGTCCATAGAGCCTCCAACCGTAGAAACAGCAACGAGATCTCAAGCCAGCAGAGCTGCCCTGGTGTTCATCTTCGCCACGGTCCTCTTTGATACCCTCGGATTCGGCATCATAATACCCGTCCTTCCCGGTCTGGTTGTCAGCTTCGTAGGAGGAGACCCCGCAAGAGGGGCTGAAATCTTCGGTCTCTTCGGGACAACCTGGGCGCTGATGCAGTTCCTATTCGCTCCGTTGCTAGGAGCACTGTCCGATCGCTACGGTCGACGACCAGTCCTCATCCTCTCCGCCTTCGGCCTTGGAATCGACTACATCATCATGGCTCTCGCACCCAACCTCACTTGGCTCTTCATCGGGCGAGTAGTCAGCGGTATCACAAGTGCCAGCTTCACCGTAAGCTTCGCATACGTAGCAGATACAGTTCCAGGAGAAAAGCGGGCAGGCGCATACGGAATGATAGGCTCCATCTTTGGCGTAGGATTCATCATCGGACCCCTCGTCGGCGGACTACTCGCAGGAATTGGCCCACGCTTCCCATTCTGGGGCGCAGCAGCACTCTCGCTCGCAAGCGCCGCTTACGGACTGATTGTGCTGCCAGAATCCCTTCCTCTCGCGCACAGAAGCCCGGTCTCGTTTCGAAAAGCTAACCCCATCGGCTCCCTCTCCATGATACGCGCACGACGAGGGCTCGCAGGCTTTGTCACAGTGAATTTCCTCAACTTCCTCGCCTTCCAGGTCCTCCCCAGCGTCTACGTACTCTACGCGGCCTACAGGTACGGCTGGGGATACGCACTAGTCGGAACAGCACTCGCAATAGTCGGCGCCTGCAACATCATCGTCCAAGGTCTCCTCGTCCGGCGCGTCGTCGCAAGGTTTGGCGAGCGCATCGCCCTACTAATCGGAATAGTCTCTGGCACACTAGGATTCGTGATCTGGGGCCTAGCACCAAACAGCCTTCTATTCATGATTGCAATAATCTTCTACGCGCCCATCGGATTCGTCCAACCCGCGTTGCAGGGCCTGATGACTCGGCGAGTAAGCCCATCCGAACAAGGACAACTGCAAGGCATCAACGGAAGCCTCATGGGACTCACCGGTGTCATCGGACCCACACTCTTCACACTGATATTCGCATTCTTCATCGGAAGCCAAGCACCCTTCAATCTCCCAGGCGCGCCCTTCTTACTCTCAGCAATCTTGATGATCGGCTCTCTCATCCTAACGGCAAAGATCACCAATGCTAGAAAGCTGGACCCGCTGACCAACGACTTCTGAGCCTAGTTGAACGAGCGGAGCAACCAATCTCTTTTTGTATCGATAAGCTGGTAGGGAAGAACGTCTTGATGTCCTGTCGCGCCCGTGAATCATCTCTGCGAGTCCCTTGCGACAACTGTGAAGACCCCACCTGTCAATGTCCGATCTGCCGCGAAGCAGCCCTCACGGCACAACTATCCAAGTCAACCCGGAAACCCTCCAGGTCAAAGTGAGCCAACAGCCTTACCAACAATTTCCTCAAATAAGAATCGGGTCAGAATGATGGAGAACTCGAAAAAGGGGTTTGAGTAATTCGCGTTACTTGGAGTAATCACTATTGAACTGGGAAACGGGAACGATTGATTAGCAAAAAGGGTGAGAGTGATGGGGGCGGGGGGGATTTGGAATTGTCTAGTATCCCGCGCTTCGAGCCAACCAAGCTTCCCTCTCCGTGGCGTGGAGTGCTTGATAGAGAACTAGGCAAGCTCAAGGCTAGAAATGACGTGATCGCATTAGGAATCTGTGGATCAGTAGCCCAAGACGATATTTGGCCCGGATCGGATCTAGACATAGAAGTTGTTGTGAAGGGGGACAGGCCAAAGGAGATTATCACTACTGAACAGGAGGTCAGTGTCGACTGCGGAATCTTTGGAGAGAACCAGCTCAACGAAATTCCCTATGACACGAGACCCGTTCATGATCCCTCAGGAATTCTCACGAAGGAGCTTGAGTCCCGCGTGCGTGACGAAGTTGTTCGGAAGGCACTCGATGCCCAGCTAGACCGAACACAGAAGGTCTTGGGCTGGGCTGAAAACGCTCTCTTCGAGGATCCTCGCTCGGCGCTTGCATGGGTTACTTCTAGTTCACAATGGTTGGCTGAAATTTTCACTTTGTCGGCAGGTCTGAATTGGACCCATCGACGAGTGATAAGCCGTCTAGAGAAGGCTACGACAAAACTGCACCGGGATGACATCTTTCAACGGTACGGCGAGTTACTTGGTTTTCCCCGGACGTTGGAAAAAGCTGGAGAACTTCAAGAGTTGCAGTTGGGGTATCGAGAGATATGGAACTATTTCAGGGGAAAGCCCAACGGACCCGTCTGCATGGTACAACAACCTGATTCTGAAGCGTGGTTCAAGAACAGGATTGTGCCGCTCTATGATTATGACAGGCGTGACTTGGTCAACCTTGTCTATTCAGAGTTCCGATTCATTCTGGCCTTCATTTTCAGCGTGGCTGGTTATGAGAGGACACCGGACGTTGTCTTCCGTGACACTGCACGTTTTGATGGACCGCCCGCTCGATGGGTCAACCGATATGGGAAGATTCTCCATTACTTCTCGACCGCTGACATTCCCGATCTTCTAATCTTGGCGAAGGATCTCCTGGAGGAAGGCAGAGCCCTTGCCTTGATGAACCATGGACGCAGAATCGATGACCCAACTAAATTCCGCATCCGAGCGGTATGACTTTTCTCCGGTCTATTTATTTGCTGACCTGACCTTATTCTAACAGAGGGACATGTTAGCCGGCAAGTTCTCGATATTTGGAAAGGTCAAGTCCCCGCTGTTCATTGGGACAATCAGTGACTCAATTATTCACTCAGACTAGAGTTAGTAATTCGCGTTTATCAGCGAAATCTTGATAGGATATCGGCGCCTGGGTCGCGCACGATGAAACCGCCAGGCCTAGACTGGCTCCTTGAGCGAGAGGATCCTCCCATTCGACTATTTGCACTTCATGACATCCTTGGACGGTCTCCCAAGAGCAAGGAAGTGCTCGAGACCAGGGAGCAGGTCAGAAAATATTCTACTGTTCGAAAAGTTCTGAGGGCTCGAACAAAGGATGGATACTGGCCACCGAACGAGACATGTTACTCGCCCAAGTGGACATCCACGGTTTGGCCCTTGATGCTTCTGGGTGAGATGGGGTTCACCCCGGACGACGGCGTAAAGCGAGCCTGCGAGAAATTTCTTGACCTCCACCAGCTGGACAACGGCGCCTTCACATGTCCTACCCCTCCGGAGGTGAAGCGCTGGGTAAGGCGGCACCCGGGAACAAAGGCCCATCGCTGGGAGGAGCCTTGCCTCACTGGCAACATGATCCGGACCCTGCTCGTGTTCGGGTACGGAGAAGACAGGAGGGTGAAGAAGGCGATCGATTGGATGCCCGAGCATCAGCTCGATGATGGGGGTTGGAACTGCAACTATCCTGAGAAGAAAGTAAAGCACAGCAGCTTCATGTCAACAATCGAACCGCTCTGGGCCTACGCAGAGATTCCACGTACAAAGTGGACGCGTAAGATGAAACGGTCCGCGGAGCAGGGAGCGGAGTTCTTGCTGATGCATCGAGTCTACAAGAGTGACCATCATCACTGGAAGCATAGCCTACCATTCGCTACAGCGTTCCATTTTCCAATGTACTACTATTACGATGCCCTGCACGGTCTGAGGGTCCTCGCAAAATTGGGGTACGGGGACGATGAGCGTGTTAGGGACGCGGTCCACCTGATCCTATCCAAACGTTCCCCAGATGGGAAGTGGTTGTTAGAGGGAGACTGGTCTCGCGAGCCGGAGGCGCAAGAGAACAAGAGGAAGGCGCTGGTGGATGTTGAAGAGCTCTGGAAGCCAAGCAAATGGGTTACCCTGAACTGTTTCAGAGCCCTTAACGCAACTGGAGACCTGGTTATTTCGAAAAAGTAGTCTGCTGAACCCGACCGTTGAGCGAATATTCTACTAGGTAGCTCCGTGACCGATGATTACTTAGCGTTAGTCGGAGACAAGACTAAGAGTAGTTTACATTAGTCAAAGAATGTGATAAAGGCCACACATTAGCGTATTCGAGGCATGGTTCTCCTCAGAACCGCGTTACTATTTTCTCAGTGCTAGTCAATAAATCCCCCTTGTAGCGAGTCT
>Ga0209161_10004814_pt1 | contig 10723 bp, 9 predicted proteins | sample GraSoiAngelo_155_FD_186169 | JGI IMG/M metagenome (GOLD analysis project Ga0209161, IMG submission 186169) | Grasslands soil microbial communities from the Angelo Coastal Reserve, California, USA - 14_1009_13_30cm (SPAdes) (version 2) | ecosystem: Environmental > Terrestrial > Soil > Grasslands ...
GGCGCGTTTTTCTACTGCGGCGTCCGGGGGGAATTTGCCCAGGCTCTTGCAGAACTCCGGTTTCAAACGCGATTGCAAACTCCGCAATCGGCTTCTTGTCACTTGCGGCAGATCGCTCGAATCCGCCAGCGGTTCTCCGCGAAAACCGGGGAACATCAGGCTCATCAGCTCGGCGCAGGCGTCATCGATGACAGAACGCGAGGGAAGCATAGCAGCAGCGGCGAGATAATTAATGCCACCATCCTCAGTGTAAGTTTGGAGCAACTCCTCGGCCCCGTCGCCCACGGTTGGTTCCATTGGGACAATATGCCGCCGGCAAGGCGTGATGGAAAACGGAAAGTCACGCCGGTGACGGAAGCAGCTGCGATTTATTCAGCGAAATATAACTTTTCGTTTTCTATGAGACACAGCCGTCAATCGGGAGCGTCGCGATATTCTTGTGATAATTAGAGCGGCCAGCTAACTCCGTTTCCGCGGGGCATGGTGCGCCTGCTCGCAAACCAAAAAAGAAAACTAAAAGGATGAAGAAACTACTACTGAGCATTGCGGTGGCCGCGGCTGCTCCGTTTGCGTGGGCCCAGGTCTCGGAAACGACCACAACGACCACGACGACGGAAGGCGGCGGAACAATCACCGAGTTTACACCCGGCAGCGCCATTGTTTTGAAAGAAACCACTGGCCCGCGCCGTTATCGCTTCGGCAAGACGGTTACCTATGTGACCAAGAGCGGCAAGGTGCTCGACGAAGACACGGTCAAGACACGCATCAGAGTCGGCGTTCCCGTTCACGTCCACTATGTGGGCACGGGCGACGAGATGACAGTGGACCGCGTTATCCTCGACGAGGACTAAGATTGGCTAGCGTAGGGATTATCCGCCTTTCGCGGCACGTGCCCGGCACGTAAACGCGGAAGGCGGAATTTTGTTTCGGGCAAGAGCCCGTTCAGCGGCTGAGTTCGAGCATTCGCCGAATTGGCAATTCCGCGCGGGCACGCAACGGCTCGGGTAAAATGATTTGGGGTTCGAGATCGCGCAGTGCGTTAAATGCTTTCTCTAAAGTATTCATTTTCATGAACCGGCATTCGGCACAGGCGCAATGTTCCGTCGGGCCGGGAATAAAATTTTTGCCCGGAATTTCCCGACGCAAGCGGTGGAGCATCCCTGCTTCGGTAACGATGATGATATCGCGCGCCGGTGATTCCTTGCAAAAGGTGACCATTTTTTCAGTGGAGCAAACTTCATCGGCCAGCATTCGCACCGCGGCTGTGCATTCCGGGTGAGCAACGAGAGGAGCGCCGGGATATCGCTCGCGGATTTTTCGAATGCTGCGGGCGGTAAACTCGACGTGCACGTAACAAGTCCCCCGCCATAAATCCATTTTGCGTCCCGTTTTTTCCATTACCCAGGCGCCGAGATTCTGGTCAGGCACAAAAAGAATATTCCGATCGGGCGGGGCGGCCTTGACGATCTTCTCGGCGTTACCGCTGGTGCAGATAACGTCGCTGAGTGCCTTCACGCCCGCGCTGCAATTGATGTAAGCGATGATGTAATAATTTTTGTCTGCATTTTTTTTCAAAAACGCGGCGAGCGCGGGAGGCGGACAGGATTCCGAAAGGGAGCAGCCGGCGTCGAGATCGGGCAGAATGACGCGCTTAGTTGGGTTGATGATCTTGGCCGTCTCAGCCATGAAGTGAACGCCGCAGAAAAGAATAACCTCGGCGTCGGTCTTGGCCGCCTGATAACTAAGCCCGAGAGAATCGCCGACGAAATCGGCCACTTCTTGAATCTCCCGGACTTGATAATTGTGCGCTAGGATGACGGCGTTACGTTCGCGCTTCAATTCCGCGATGTCCGCCGCCAAATCCAACCCATAGTTTACACCTGCGGTAACCACTGATTAATATCGCCCTTCGAATTCAATGCACAAATGAGCGCCTCGCCATATCAATTTGGTTTCATTGGCGCGGGGAAACTCGCGGGCTCGGTCATTCGCGGATTGCTCCTGAAGAATTTTTGCGCACCGAGCGCGATTCTGGCGAGTGAGCCTAATGCCGAGACGCGCACACAATTGCAAAACGAGCTGGGAATTTCATTGACGACGGAGAACGGCGAGATCGCAGCGAAAACGGAAATTGTTTTTCTCGGCGTGAAACCGCAGATGGTCCTCCCAGTTTTGCGCGGACTCGGCGTTGCACTTACGGACAAGCTGGTGGTGTCATTCGCGGCGGGCATTCGCATCGCACAGATGGAGGTAGTAACGCCCGCGCGAATTATGCGTGTGCTCACGAACACACCGAGCGCAATCGGACGCGCGGCAAGTGCGTTTGCCAGCGGCCCGCGCGCGACGGATCAAGACCGTGAGAAAATTCGCACGATGTTCGGTGCGATCGGCATCGTAGTGGAAGTTGATGACGATCAGATTAACGCGGTGACTGCACTCGCCGGCAGCGGTCCGGCCTTTGTTTATGCGATGATCGAAGCGCTGGCGCGCGGCGGCGAAAAGATGGGGCTGAACAAACAGGTGTCACTGCAACTTGCTGCCCAAACTGCGCTCGGCGCGACCGAAATGATGATAACGAGCGGAAAATCGCCGGAGGAATTAATTAAGATGGTGGTGACGCCGGGCGGGACGACCGCCGCCGGTCTGCGCGTGATGGAAGAACGCTTCGTCGCTGACGCGCTCGCGGATTCGGTGGAAGCCGCAACAAAACGCGGCCAGGAAATGGCACGCGAGAATTTGTAGCCGTCGCGCCCGGCGCGACATGACGCTTCGCAGAGCGAAGCGGCTACATCAAAGCTTCCCGCATCGCCTCGATCGGTGCTTCGCGTTCAAACCAAATCTCAAACGCGAGTGCGCCTTGATGCAGCAACATCGAGAATCCGTTGGCGGCGCGGGCTCCGGCCTCGATCGCTGCCGCAACAAAAGGTGTCCGGCCTTCCCGATAAACCGTGTCGTAGATCATTAGGTGCGGCGCGAGCAACCGCGCCGGAATTGGCGACGGATCGCTCCGATTCAACCCCAGTAGAGTTGCGTTCACAATCAGATCAAGATGCGCGATTTGGAATCGAATGGCGGCTTCTTCCCAAGGAATCGCCAGCAATCTAGGGACTGGACCCAAGACCCTGGGACCGGCAAAATATTCCCGCAGTTCCTCCGCCAGCTTCTGCGCCGTAGCGAAATTGCGGTTGGTAATGACGAGACGCTCGCAATTTTCCCGAGCACATTGCAAGGCGACCGCCCGTGCTGCGCCACCACCGCCAAGGATCATCACCCGCAAATCGCGAAGATCGACGACGAATTCCTGGCGAACGGCACGGGCGAATCCTTTGCCGTCGGTGTTGTGGCCGCAAAGTTTTGCGTTATCGACCCTGACCGTATTGATCGCGCCAATGCGCCGCGCGTTGTCACCAATTTCGTCCATCAATTTGGAGGCACCGATTTTATGCGGTGTGGTTAAGTTCACCCCGACGAAGTTCAGTTCGCGGATTAGGTCGAGCGCGCTTTGCAGTTCGTCGGGAGAAATTTGAAAACGCGCGTATTGCATATCGATCTTGCATGACTTCAAGGCCGCGTTCTGCATTTGCGGTGAAAGCGAATGCCCCACCGGATCGCCAAAGACGCCGAGGCGAATCGGGGGATCGATATTCTCCCACCTTTGCAGATCGGTCAGGGTGTAAACTTCTTTCGCGGACTTCTTTTTCATGTCATCCCGAACGGAGTGAGGGACCTGGCCCAAGCTGCTCTGTCACACAATCTAGCTTGCGTAATCCATCAGCTAAGCGAGATCCTTCGCTTCGCTCAGGATGACACGCATTAGCATTTAAGCTATCGGCGCAAAAGTTTTCGCTCAGCGCTTTCGTCTGCTACTGTCGCCCAATTACAATGACCGAACTGGCTGTTGCTCCAGCTCCATCCGATTTCATCCGAGACGTCGTGGCCGAGGATCTGCGTACCGGAAAACATACCAGGATCGTGACTCGTTTTCCGCCGGAGCCAAATGGCTATCTGCACATCGGTCACGCCAAATCGATCTGTCTGAACTTTGGAATTGCGCACGAGTTCAATGGCATCTGCAACGTCCGCATGGACGACACTAACCCTACGAAAGAAGAAACGGAGTACGTCGATTCCATCATGGCGGACGTGTATTGGTTAATCGACGGTTGGGCCGACAAAAATCTGGGCGGCGCGCCACTTTATACCTCGGACTATTTTGATCGCCTTTACCAATTCGCCGTCGAGCTCATTGCTAAAGGCAAGGCCTACGTGGATGACATGACTGCGGAAGAGACGGACGAGTTTCGCCGTCTCGGAAAGGCAAGCCGCTTTCGCAACCGACCTGCTGAAGAAAATCGAGATTTGTTTGAGCGAATGAAAGGGGGCGAATTCCCCGATGGCACGCGAACGTTGCGAGCGAAGATCGATGTCAACGCACCCAATGTCTGGCTACGCGATCCTGTGCTTTATCGCATCCGGCACGCCTCCCATCACCATACCGGGGACAAATGGTGCGTTTATCCGATGTACGACTGGGCCCATACTCTGAGCGATTATATCGAAGGCATTACCCATTCGGTTTGCACGCTCGAGTTCGAAGTACATCGGCCTCTTTACGACTGGATTTTGCAGGCGCTGGAATTGTCGCCGCCGGTGCCGCATCAATACGAGTTCGCCCGCCTCAATCTCACCTATACCGTGATGAGCAAGCGAAAGCTGATCCAGCTGGTTAACGAGAAGTTGGTCAATGGCTGGGATGATCCACGCATGCTAACGATTTCTGGACTGCGTCGGCGTGGAGTTACTGCCAGTGCATTGCGGGCGTTCGCCTATAATATCGGTATCACGAAGTATCCAGGCATGACCGACATGGCAGTGCTCGATCATACCATTCGCGATGAATTCAATCGCACGGCCGAGCGGCGGCTCGTCGTTCTTCACCCACTCAAGGTGTTGCTAACAAATTACCCTGAAGGAAAAGTGGAAGAGCTGGAAGCGGTCAACAACCCGGAAGATGAGAATGCTCGAAGACGAAAGGTGCCATTCAGCCGCGAGCTATTTATCGATGCGGCCGATTTCATGGAAACACCGCCGCCAAAATACTTTCGCTTGAAACCGGGAGGCGAAGTGCGGCTCAAGTATGCCTACATCATCAAGTGCGACGAGGTAGTGAAAGACAGCTCTGGCAATGTGACCGAGCTTCGGTGCACGGTCGATCTCGATAGTAAGTCGGGTGGCGCAACCTCGAATCGCAAAGTAAAGGGGACCATCCACTGGGTAAGCGCGGCCAAGGCCAATGACGCCGAAGTTCGACTTTATGATCGGCTTTTCACTGCCGTCGAGCCGGACGCGTCGGGCGATTTTAAATCGTTCATCAATCCCCATTCTCTTGACGTTGTGACCGCGAAATGCGAACCAGCGCTTGCCGACGCGACGCCGGAGAAGCGTTATCAATTCGAGCGCCTTGGCTACTTCACGCTTGATCCTGATTCCACTGCGACGAAACAAGTGTGGAACCGGACGGTCACGCTGAAGGATACCTGGGCGAAGGAAGCTAAGAGATCGTAATCGTTCCTCGGGTGTCATCCTGAGTCGCGGAGACGACGAAGGATCTCTCGCTAACTAAAGGATCACGCTCATTAGCTTGTGTGCATCAAGGATTTGTGCGAGGTCCCTCGGTCCGAGCCGGACTGGCGTTTGTCTGCGCGGCTCGGGATGACGGAGCTAGAACATGACAAGCGCGCGATCGATTCTTGCGAGCACTTGTTCTTTCCCGAGTACTTCGAGCAAATGATAAAGACTCGGACCGGCGTTGCTCCCGGTTACGGCGAAACGGGTCGGATGCACAATCGCGCCCACCTTCACACCAAGCTCTTTCGCGGTCGCTTTCATGGCAGCTTCAATTTCGTTTGCCGAAAAATTTTCGATTCTGACAAACGCTTCGCGGACCGCTTGCAATCGTGGCTTGTTCTCGGCCGTGAGATTCTTTGCGACGCCTTTCGGACTGTAACCGATGTCGTGCGTGAAATAGAAACCGCAGTAAGCCACTAGTTCATCAAAAGTATTGATCTTGCCTTTGCAGGTCTCGAATGCGGCCCGAATGTAATCATCGGGGAAATTCTCCAGCCTCACACCACTTGCGCGTAAAGCATCCCTGGCCAGCTGCTGAAACCTGTCATCCGGCAACTCGCGCGCGTATTCGCCATTCAGCCAATGCAATTTGTCCGGATCAAACGTGGCGTGACTGCGCACGACCTTGTTGAGATCGAAAAGCGGGATTATTTCTTCGATTGGAATTTTTTCCCGATTATCTTTGGGCGACCAACCGAGCAGGCAAAGGTAATTGCGGACCGCCTCCGGCAAAAAGCCTCTCTTAATATAATAGTCTACGCTCGCACCCTGATCGCGCTTGCTCATTTTCGAGCCGTCTCGATTAAGGATAAGGGGGATGTGCGCGTAATGCGGTGGTTCGACGCCAAGAGCGCGAAAAAGCTCGATGTGTTTCGGCGTATTCGAAAGATGATCTTCCCCACGAATGACATGTGAAATTTTCATTTCGAGGTCGTCGATCACGTTGACGAAATGAAAAATCCACGAGCCATCGGATCGGCGCACCGTCAGGTCGGGATGGGTTTGTTCGTTCGAAAGATCGAAATCGATTTTGCCGGCAACCAAATCATCGACAATCACATGTTCGCGCGGTGAACGAAACCGCAGCGCACCTTGGTCTTCGAAAATGTGACCGGCGTCCTGAAGTTTTTTTAGATAGCGCTCATAGATTTCGTTGCGTTGACTTTGGAAATAAGGCCCGAAATCTCCCCCAACGTGCGGGCCTTCATCCCAATTTAATCCGAGCCATTGCAGACCTTCGTAGATTGCGGCGGCGGCTTCTTCGGTGTTACGCGCACGGTCGGTATCCTCGACCCGCAAAACAAATGTGCCGCCGTGATGTCGGGCAAAAAGCCAGTTAAAGAGCGCAGTGCGTGCCCCGCCGATGTGAAGATAACCCGTGGGAGACGGAGCAAAGCGGATACGGACCGCATTCATGGGAACATCCTAGCCACGGATGTGGCATCTGGAAAATGACGAAGCTCGAATGACGAATGACGAAGGAGTGACAAAGGGCATTGAATTTAGGCCTTCGACATTGGGATTTACTTCGTCATTCGTCATTCGGATTTCGTCATTGGCGGGGATTGTTGCAGTCTAAGTGAGGATCACATCACAGGAGGGCCGCCTACAAATCAGTCCAAAAAGATCTTCCCCGCCCGCCGGCGTGCGTGCTGATCGCGCGGAAGATTAACTTTTGCTGCCTTCGCTCCGGGCTCGAGGAGCGAGCGAACATTTTCCACGGTATCGAAACTGACATCGGCGACTTTCCGTGCGCGCAACCAACGATGGATTGTCCGGCGTTGCAACGCGACTGCCATTTTCCGCAATGGCGCGACCGAGAGATTCGCGGCCGAAATCGTTTCCGTTGAGACGAGGGAGTCGAGCACGGCTTCTTCTTCGCTCCAGATTTGCGCGGCCCGCCAGATTGTTTTGCGCACATCACGGCTGAATAGTTTTTCGATGTCCGGAAGAATGCGGTGACGAATTTTGTTTCGTGAGGAATGCAGTGCGGCGTTGGTTGAGTCCTCGCGAAATTCCAGCTCATTCTGGCGGACGTATGAGTCAATCTCGCTCCGCCATACCCCGAGGAGCGGTCTAAGAATCGTTAGTTCTGTTTTGCCAATGCGATGAATGGAAAATTTGCGCATCGCCGCCATGCCCCCGGAACCGGCCCCGCGAAAAAGATTCAGCAGCGCGGTTTCAACCAGATCGTCGGCATGATGGGCGAGAAACATTCGGGAGCAACGCCGGCGACGCGCGACCTCGACGAAAAATGCCAGCCGCGCGAAACGCGCCGCCGTTTCAATTGACAACTTCGACCGCTTGGCCAGAGCGCCGACATCAGTCGACCCAATCTCGCAGTCGAGCCGAAGGTTGCGGGCTACTTTCTCGACAAAGCGAGCATCATCACGCGAGGGCGCACCGCGCAATTGATGATTCAGATGGCAGACGACCAATTTCTTGTAGCCAAGATCAACCATGAGATTCAGAAGCGCGATGGAATCGCGGCCACCGGAAACGCCGATGAGGTAGCGGCTGGACGGCGGAAAGTCGCGGAGGAATCGTTCGGATTCAATTAGCCCGCGACGTTGTTGCGACTTCACCAGGCAAACGTCCAACGCTCAACGCTCAACGTCCAACGCTCAGTGGAAGGCGTACGAAGCGGGGCAATGCGAACGTCTTTCGTAGCACAGGCATCTTGCCTATGGGCCAACGGGACATCTTGTCCGTTGTGAAATGCCCTAGCACTACGGCCGACTGCTTATAGGTTTGGCAGCCTCAGACGCGTGTTCCCGTCTAGTGGCGCCTCGCGGCTGAAATATCTAAGGAGCGCAGTCGCCCTCGCGTGTGTTGACCCTCGGCGGTCTCGCCGACGCCAACTTCGAAGAGGTGCATCCGGGAAAAGTTCGTTTTGGCGGGACGCCAAAACAGCACGCGAGACGCGCGCGCTACCCGGCAGGCTGCGCTCCCCAGAATTAAGGGTCAAACTTGACAATGAATGAACGTTCATTCATCTTTCGATCTCATGTCCCAACCCCAGCTCGAACCTACTCTCGATCGACGGACCCAAATCCTCGACGCCGCCCTGGTTTGCTTTGCCAAACGCGGCTTTCACCAGGCCAGTATGCACGACATCAGTGCCGAAGCGGGCATCAGCGTCGGCCTGATTTATCGCTATTTCGCCAACAAAGAAGCCGTGATCTCGGCCATGGCCGACCGACACAAAAAGGAGATCCAGGACGTGCTGGAACGCGCCCGGCAGGCTCCCACCTTGCTAGAATCACTGGACATTTTGTTCACCGCGCATTGCTGCGAAAATTCGCCGAACGTGCTTTCGGCCTTCGTGGTCGATCTTTACGCCGAAGCCTCCCGTAATCCACAGGTGGCGAACCTGGTGCGCGACGTTTTGCAAACCTCGATGGACGGCGTGACCGATTTAATTGCGCGTTCGCCGGAAGGCAAAAATGCCGCAGGCGGCCTCGCGCCCGACGAATTGTCGGAATTAATTTTCGCGGTCGCCCGCGGAATGTTGATGCGAGATGTTTTGCAACCACAAGAAATGACGGCGGCGGAAAGACGCACCGCACAGTTGGAAGTTGTGCGACGTTTGTGGCGCCTGCTTTTCACCAACACCATGGAGCTGGCTGGAGTATGACGATCGCAGTTTTGACTATTACGATTGTCGCGTTGTTGTTCGCGATTGCCGCGATTTTGTTTTTTACGCTGAAAGCTCCAACGGCAGGAGCAATTTTTGCAACTCTTGCCTTGTTCCTCGCGCTCGCGGACGTGAAGGCTTTTCAATTTCGCAAGATGGGCGCTTCGCCAATGATGATGCCTCCGACAACGGTGACGAGCGCGTCGGTGAAGGAAGAAGATTGGCCGCCCGTTCTTTCGTCCGTTGGATCAATATCAGCAGTGCAGGGCGCAGTGGTCTCGACTGAGCTCGGTGGAACTGTTAGCGAGATCAAGTTTCAAAACGGTGGCGAAGCGAAAAAGGGCGACGTCTTGATGAGACTCGATGCTTCATCGGAAGAGGCGCAGTTGCACACGGCGGAAGCGGACTTGGAATTGGCGCGCGCAGATCTTCAGCGCAGTCGCGATCTCGCCGCACGCCACGTCATCTCGAAGGCGGAGCAGGATGCATCTGAATCGAAATTCAACAGGTTGAAAGCTGTGGTCGACCAAATGAGTTCGATGATTTCGAAGAAAGAAGTGCATGCGCCTTTTGATGGGCAGCTTGGTATTCGCCAGGTAAATGTGGGGCAAAATATCAATGCAGGTCAGCAGGTCGTTCCGTTGACCGCACTCGACCCGCTCTATGTCGATTTTGCCGTGCCGCAGCAGGAGCTTTCAAAACTTTCCAATGGATTGGAAGTCCGCTTGCACACCGACGCGATGCCCGGCCAAGAATTCAAAGGCAAGCTTACCGCGATTAACTCAATGGTCGACGCTGTGACGCGGAACATAACGCTGCAAGCAACGGTGCAGAACCCTGATCACGTTCTGCGGCCGGGGATGTTTGGGAAAGTGGAAGTGGAGCTTCCGGAAAAACACAAGACGCTGGTCATTCCGGGCTCGGCAATTTCATACGCGCCGTTTGGCAACTCGGTTTTTGTGATCGAGAAGAAGAAGGACGAAAAAACCGGGAAGGAGATAGAAGCGATTCGGCAACAATTTGTGCGGGTGGGCGAAGCGCGGGGCGATCTGGTGGCAATTACCGACGGCCTGAAACCGAATGAAACGGTTGTGAGCACCGGCGTTTTCAAGTTACGCAACGGCATGCCGGTGACGATCAACAACGATCTCGCACCCAAACCGCAGATAAACCCAACGCCGATAGATTCGTGATGAACTCGCAAAGACGCTTCTTGGTAGCGCGACGGAGTTCTTCGACTCCGCTTCGCTCCGCTCAGAATGTCGGACATTTAGGATGAAATCTTTCACCGATCTATTCATCAAGCGGCCGGTGCTGGCGATGGTCGTGAGCTTCGTCATTCTTATCGCCGGCTTGCAGGCGATGAAGACGATCAACGTTCGCCAATATCCGCGCAGCGATATCGCGGCGATCACGGTGACGACGGTTTACGTGGGAGCGGATGCGGAACTGGTGCGA
>Ga0209161_10004815_pt1 | contig 10723 bp, 9 predicted proteins | sample GraSoiAngelo_155_FD_186169 | JGI IMG/M metagenome (GOLD analysis project Ga0209161, IMG submission 186169) | Grasslands soil microbial communities from the Angelo Coastal Reserve, California, USA - 14_1009_13_30cm (SPAdes) (version 2) | ecosystem: Environmental > Terrestrial > Soil > Grasslands ...
GGGCGCAGGCCAACACGGCGTCGCGACGGCAACAGTTTGCGCGCTGTTTGGATTGCGCTGCGTGATTTACATGGGCGCAGAAGACGTACGGCGGCAGGCGCTGAACGTTTTCCGGATGCGATTGCTTGGAGCCGAAGTGATCACGGTAAACGCGGGCACGCGCACGCTGAAGGACGCGATCAACGAAGCGCTGCGCGACTGGGTAACGAACGTGCACGACACTTATTACTTGTTAGGCAGCGCGCTTGGTCCGCATCCCTATCCACTGATGGTACGCGAGTTTCAAAGCGTAATCGGGCGCGAGGCGCGCGAACAAATTTTGTCCGCGACAGGAAAATTACCACGCGCGCTCATAGCCTGCGTGGGTGGCGGCTCAAATGCGATCGGCCTATTTCATCCGTTCATTGCAGACGAACAGGTCAGATTGATCGGTGTGGAAGCTGGAGGGCGCGGCGATTCGTTGGGCGACCACGCCGCGAGATTTCACACTGGCGAGAGGAGCGGCGGCGGTTGCATCGGCGTTTTGCAAGGCACTATGTCTTATGTGCTGCAGGACCCGAACGGTCAAATCGCGACAACGCATTCGATCTCAGCCGGACTGGATTATTCGGCGATCGGGCCTGAGCACGCGTTCCTCCACGACAACGGGCGCGCCGAATACATCAGCTCGAGTGATAGCGAAGCGCTCGAAGGCTTCGAGCTTAGCGCCAGACTTGAGGGAATCATTCCCGCGCTCGAAACAGCGCACGCAATTCTGCCTGCCGTGCGTATCGCTCGCGAGTCGACACGAGATGACGCGATCATCGTTAATCTGTCCGGTCGCGGTGACAAGGATGTCCAGCTCATCGCGGATTTACAGCGATGAGTCGGATCGCGGAGACGTTTGCAGCGCTGAAACGCCTTGGACGCGGCGGCTTTATTCCATTCATCACCGCAGGCGATCCCGATATTGCAACCACTGAGCTCTTGCTCATCGAGCTGGCTGCAGCTGGGGCAGACATCATTGAACTGGGCGTTCCCTTCAGTGATCCAGTCGCCGATGGCGAAACCATTCAGCGCGCATCTGAACGCGCGCTGCGCAAAGGCGTGACGCTGCACGACGTACTAACCTGCGTTGCACGTGCAAAACAACATATCGATGTTCCGATCGTCCTCTTCAGTTACTTCAATCCTCTCTTGAGATTTGGCGAAGACAGGCTGGCGAACAAAGCGAAAGAAGCCGGCGTGGACGCGGTTCTTGTGACGGACCTTATTCCTGAAGAAGCCCAGACTTGGATCGAGATATTGGTTCAACGCGACCTCGAACCGATTTTTCTCGTCGCGCCCACAACGTCAGACCAACGACTGAAAGAAATTGCTCGGCAGGCGCGCGGATTCATCTACGCTGTTTCACGTGCTGGGGTGACTGGCACACGCGATGAAATGACGGGTGACGCCGAAGCCCTCGTGAAACGTGTGCGGTCAGTAAGCGATTTGCCAGTGGCAGTTGGATTCGGCATCTCAACGGCGGAACAGATCCGCCAGGTCTGGCATTTTGCAGAGGCGGCTGTTACCGGAAGCGCAATCGTCAGAGAGATTGAAAAACTGGCCGGTTCCGCGGATCTGGTAGATCGCATCGGCGAATTCGCGCGATCATTACTAGCGCCGAAAACTAACGATTCGCCCCAACAGGGAACATTACCCTCTCGGGCGCAGCATTGAGTGCGACTAGAAGCTTTTTGATCAATCGCGTTTTGACGCGACCCGCTTCGCGCGGTGAGACGACATAGCGGACAATCGCTTCAAGCCACGTATTTTCGCTCACACGAAAAATAACGCGTGGTCGCTCCCGCACTTCCAGTTCATCAACTGGCGTACGGGCAAGCAAGTCACGAAATGTTTCGATGCGTTTCAGCATTTCCTCGCCCAGCTCCTCCTCGGTAATTCTCTGCATTGTGCTGGCGATGAACTCCAGATCGGCATTGTAGGCGACATGGAATTTGATTTCGTTCCAGATGTAAGGAAAAAGCGGCCACGAATAGTTATAAACGATCTCTTCAAGCACTTTTTCGTTCGGAAACTTGATGAGACGTCCACTCGGATGATCACCCGAAATGTACTGACCGCCGAATTCCCACAGGGTGGTATCCAGGTAACCAACATCGATTACGTCGCCAGTGGCGTCACCAATCTTAATGCGATCACCCACCCGAAAAGGCTGACGGACGAGAATATAGATCCAAGCGATGAAGCTTTTCATCGGGGTTTGTACAGCCAAGCCAATGACGATTGAGCCGACACCGAGCGCGGCAACTGCGGCATACCAATTGACAAAGATTACCGACACAACAATGAACGCAATAAGGAGGGCAACGACCAGATGCATGATGCGCTGGAGCGTGAAACGTGCAGAAGCATTCTCAACACGACCGAGCCCATACACGGAAACACCTCGTGCAAAGCCAAGAACCACCACGATCAGGGCTGTGCCGCGTAGAATTCGCCCCGCAATATTGATAGTTGGCTGCGGCAACGGAATCAGTTTCGAACCGATCAGAAAATAGAGCACAGCGCAGCCGACGAGAAACAATGCGTGTGTAACAAACCAGAATTTATCCCTGCCGCCTGCTTGAACCTTGTGGCCACGTTTTTCGCCGGTAGCCCGTTGAAGCTCTTTGCGCACTTCAGGTTGCTGCGAGATTTCCTCTGCTGTTTCAGGCATCACTATTAAAATCGCATCGAGAGGAAGGAACGCGCGCCAAGCCTCAGCAATGTCAGCTGGTCGCCAGCTTGGCGTCCTGAATCGCTGGCGACCTCAGTTTGGCTGCAACGATGCGCGGTCTCTGGACAGCAAAGCAAAAAAAGTTGCTCGCGTACTCCCCAAAGTGGCTGGTAGTGCATGACCATGTCATACGCGTGCGACGCGGTCGTGGTCGGGTCGGGACCGAACGGTCTCGCGGCCGCGATCACGCTGGCGCGCGCGGGATGTTCTGTGCTCGTTTGCGAAGCAAACACGACCATTGGCGGCGGCGCGCGCTCGGCGGAGCTCACGTTGCCAGGTTTTGTGCATGACGTTTGTTCAGCAGTTCATCCTCTGGCAGCAGGGTCGCCGTTTTTCAAAACGCTTCCGCTCGAACGATTCGGGCTCGAATGGATTCAACCCGAAATTCCGTTGGCACATCCGCTCGATGACGGTTCCGCGGCATGCTTGCATCGGGATGTCGATTTTACAGCAGAGCAACTCCCCGGCGATTCGCGCGCTTATCGGCGCCTGATGAAGCGGCTTGCGAGCAACTGGGAAAAATTGGCTAACGAATTTTTGCAACCGATGTTGCATTTGCCCCGCCATCCCCTGGCGCTGGCACGGTTTGGAATTCCGGCGCTTTGGCCGGCAAGCTCGCTGGCGAAGATTCTTTTCAAGCACGACCCAGCCCGAGCATTGTTTGGGGGAATCGCAGCACATTCGTTTCTGCCTTTGGAATCGATCGCTTCATCCGCATTTGGTTTGGTCCTGGGAATGGCTGGACACGCCGTGGGTTGGCCAATTCCGCGTGGTGGATCGCAGGCCATTGCAAATGCGCTCGCCAATTGTCTTCGCGAACTCGGTGGAAAAATCGAGACCAACCATCGTGTCAAAAATCTGAACGACCTGCCGAAATCACGGGCGGTTCTTCTGGATGTTTCGGTGTGGCAATTTTTGCGCATTGCTGGCCAAGGAATGGCGGCCGCGTACCGGCGTCGATTGGAATCATTTCGACACGCGCCCGGAATTTTCAAAATTGACTATGCGCTGAGGGAGCCGATTCCGTGGAAAGCAGAAGCTTGCCGTCGCGCCGGCACAATTCATCTCGGAGGCACCATGGATGAAATCGCTGCTTCCGAACGCGACGTCGCTCACGGAACAATTCCCGAGCGTCCGTTTACACTGGTCGCACAACAAAGTCTGTTTGACGAAACCCGGGCACCACCCGGACAACACACGCTGTGGGCCTACTGCCACGTTCCATTCGATTGCAAGATCGACATGTCAGATCCCATCGAATCTCAAATCGAGCGGTTCGCTCCGGGATTTCGCGATTGCGTTCTCGCCCGTCACAAAATGAGCGGCGCTGATCTCGAGAAATCGAACGCGAATTTAGGCGGCGGCGATATTAACGGCGGCGCGGCGAACCTGATGCAGTTAATTGCGCGGCCGACTTTCAGCCCGACGCCATACCGGACCCCGTTGCGCGGGGTTTATTTATGTTCGGCGTCCACTCCGCCAGGCGGCGGCGTCCACGGTATGTGCGGTTATCACGCTGCTCGATTGGCGTTGCGCGAAATTTTCGCGAAGCACTAGCAGAATACGAGAAAGTACCTGCCCCGTAGATACGGCCGGGGAACCTTTGAAAGCCGTCTATAAGTTGATGGGAGACCCACGCAACATCGCTCACGCCAAGAAAGTCACTCAGGAGAAGCATCACAAAGCCAAGCATGCTCAAAAGGCTGGTGCGTCCCAGCCTGTCAAGAAGCCGCAAATCGAGGAAACGAAATCGGCTGCCGCCGAGCAAAGCACTGAGTCCAAGCCGGAGGCCGAAAAGTCGGTTCAACCACCGGATTCAACGCAACTGGAAAAATCGCTTGCCGTTCTCTCCAAGCTAAAGGAGTTGGAGTTTCACTCGCGGGCGAATATCGAAAAGCTGGCTGAACTTAGCTTGACGATCGAGGAAGAGCTCAAGCAAAAGGCGTTCGCTGAGCCCATCGGAGCGCTCTACTCGGCGCAGGATGCCTTCCAATCCAAAATCGTAAAGTTGATTGAAGACTACGAAGCGGAGTGCACTCGCTTGAAACCGGCGGGATAAGATTTTGCTCTCAACTGCAAACGCGTTGGACATGGCGCGTCCCAATCTTCAACGGAAACCAGCCAGCGTATAAATCAACCCGAGCAGTCCGCTACCTAGAATGACTGCGATGATGTTCCATTTCCAACGGAGCATGCCGACGAAAGCGATTGTGCAAACCACAAGCGCAAACCAGTCGACGTTTCTGCCAGGCGGAAAGATGACGTGAATTCCGAACCAGACGGCGAGATTCAAGATCACGCCCACGACGGCGGCGGTGACAGTTGAAAGCGCGGCGGTCAATTGTTTGGCGCCGCGCAACTTCTCGATATACGGCGCGCCGAGAAAAACCCAGAGAAAACAGGGAACAAACGTTGTCCAGGTGGTGATTAGTGCGCCGAGTGTAGCCGCAAGAAGTGGCGGCAGACCACCCGGTTGATTCCAACCGCCGAGGAATCCAACGAATTGCAAGACCATGATGAGCGGGCCGGGCGTCGTTTCGGCAAGGCCGAGTCCATCGAGCATCTGATCGGCACGGAGCCATTGATAATGTTCGACCGCCAGCTGAGAGACGTAAGGCAAGACCGCGTAGGCGCCGCCGAATGTCACGAGGGCCGCTTTGCTGAAAAATAATCCCTCACGAAAGATTGTGTGTCGCGGACCAAGAAAAATTCCGGCGAACAAAATCGGCGCCCACCAAAGAAAGATCCATGTCCCGGAAATCTTGAAGGCGCGAATGAGTAAAGATCGCGCAGTCGGAGGCGGGCCGACCTCTTCAACGAAAGATGTCGATCTTGCGCCTTGATCGAGCGAACCGAGAAAAAATTGCGGCAGAATCTTCCCGCCAATGAGCCCCATGATTCCGGCGCCGATGATGATCAATGGAAATGGCACGCGGAAAAAATAAATCGCCACGAACGCCGCCATGGCGATTGCCCACATGACGGCGTTCTTGAGCGCTTTGCTGCCGATGCGGATCACGGCCGCGCCGACAATCGCGAGCACGGCTGGTTTCAATCCGTAAAAGATCGCAGCAATCGAGGGAACGTGACCATAGGCGACATAAATGTAACTCAGCGCCAAGAGAATGAAGATTGATGGAATGACGAAGAGCGCGCCCGCCACGATGCCGCCACGCGTCTTGTGCAAAAGCCAGCCGATATAAATAGCGAGTTGCTGTGCTTCCGGTCCGGGCAGCAGCATGCAAAAATTCAGGGCGTGGAGAAAATGCGTTTCGCCGATCCACTTCTTTTTCTCGACAACCTCCGCGTGCATCATCGCGATCTGGCCGGTCGGCCCGCCAAAGGAAACAAAGCCAAGCTTGAGCCAAAAGCGGAAGGCTTCGCGAAAGGTTGGATGACTTGTTTGGTATCCACTTTCCGCGACTGCAAGTTGTGGCGAGGCCTTATTCATCGCTTTTGCAAAAATGAGTAAAGCGCGTCAAAACACTCAAAACCGCGACGGAGAATCTCCTCGTCAGGCAATCCCTCTTTGGCCCAACCTTTCAAGACACGATCAATACCGATGCACTCCGAGCGCTGGAACTTCTCGTCTTCGAGATCGGCATCATGAATCATTTCGGCGATTTTCCTGCCGGCCTTGTCTTCAATTCCAAATCGGCGAATCAATGTCTCGAATGTGCAGCAATCACCGTGATGGGAGAACTCCACGTCCACCATGTCGAATGGAATCACCTCGCGATTAGACGGAACTGCCGCGGCGAAAATAAACCTCGCTCGAGGATCGATGAATCGTCGAATCAACCACGCTGACCCTACCCGATCGATTTCGGGACGAGGCCGTGTCAGCCAGGTTTTGCCGCGATAATTTTCCGCTTCGAGTCGCGGCAGCGTTTTTTTAGGCGCGCCTTCAGCTCGGCGCAATAGCATCTGCACGTCCTCCCCTCGCGCGCTCTGAAAAAAATCGATATCGCGGATTGCCCGGAACTGACGCGTGAGCCGTTCCAGTTCTGTGGCTTTTGTCTCGGGATCGGTTTTCTTGCTCCGGGCTAAAAAGTCATGCAACGCCGTTTTGATCGCGCCGTATTCTTCGTCACGCGCCCGGTTAAAAAGCGCGATCAACTTCTCATTCGGCATCCCCTCGATCTCTTGAACTCGAACCAGAGTCGCGTCACCGCTGAAATCTCGAATCTGCTGCGCCAGCCACTGAAAATGCTCGTACTGCGGCGGCAGATCGGGTAGGAGATATGTCGATGTTTTTATCTGGATGGCGCCGATCTTTTTGAACCGCCGCCAGATCGCGACCCGCTCCGTCTTTTGTCTGGTAGGAAGGCTATAGAGAAGAAGAAGCCAGGAAGTTGCGCGCATACAATCAGTGCCTAGAATGAAATACGTATAGCACGTCGTCCCTGCGCTTACATCCAACGTTAGTAATCAGTGCGAATTATCATGACGATCATGAAACAAATTGTTACCATAGCTTTAGTCTTCGCCGCGTTGCTTTGTACATCGGTAGCGGCTGGCCTCGAGACCGCGCGTATCGATGAATTAACCGGACTCAAAGGGAAGATGAACGAGAAAGAGGGCGTTTATCGGGTCACGTTCCCGCGCGATGACGTAAAGGTCGTTGTGGATGGATGGACGATGCCGCCGTTCATGGGTCTTGGCACTTGGGCAGCGTTTACTGAGACTAGCAATGGCGCAATGGTGATGGGAGACACCGTTTTGTTTGAAGACGAGGTGAACTCTGCGATGTCAGCTGCACTCGACAACGGGCTGAGCGTTACCGCGTTGCATAATCATTTCTTCTTCGATCGACCCAAAGTCTTCTTCATGCACATCGAAGGCGAAGGCAGCGTCGAGAAGTTAGCAAGCGCTGTTAAAAAAGTTTACGACGCCGCCAAACAGATTCGAGCCGCAAGTCCGAAGCCGAAAGACTCTTTCGGTGCTCAGCCGTTGCCAGACAAGAGTTCTATCAGCGCTGCGCCTCTTAACGAGATCTTCGCAATGCAAGGCGAGGCGAAGGATGGAATGGTTAAGTTCACCATTGGTCGACCGGCAACAATGCATGGCGTCAAAATCGACAAGGACATGGGTGTCAACACTTGGGCGGCGTTCGCTGGTGCCGACGACAACGCGATTGTCGATGGAGACTTCGCAGTCACGGAAGATGAACTGCAACCGGTCTTGAAATCGTTGGTCAAGGACAAGATCAACATCGTCGCCATCCATCAACACATGACGCACGAAGAGCCGCGCATCATGTTTTTCCATTACTGGGGACGAGGCCGGGCAAAAGATTTAGCGCAAGCTGTCAAAGGCGGGATTTTAGTAGGTGGACTGCTCAAGGTCAGCTCGCCGCTGCCGTAACCCTCAGATTTATACAGGAGACTATGAAGTCATCGCTCTGCATCATGCTTGTGACGACAACGGCAATGGCGCTCGCCGCCGCTGAGACGGTAAACTTTGACAACATGAAAGGAGGTCCGCCTCCGGGTTGGACGGCGACGCAAACCGGCAGCGGCACAGCAAAATGGGCGATCGAAAAAGACGAATCGGCGCCAAGCAAACCAAATGTTCTAAAGCAATCTGGCCAGGCAACGTTCCCCGTCTGCATTAAAGACGACACGTCGCTGAAAGACGGATTCGTCGAGGTGAAATTCAAACCAGTCAGCGGCAGGGAAGATCAAGCCGGCGGCGTGATCTGGCGCGTAAAAGATTCGAACAACTACTACATTGCACGCGCGAACGCGCTCGAGGGCAACGTGGTCCTTTACAAGACTGTGAACGGCAAGCGCAGTTCACTCGACATCGTGGGACGCAAGGGCGGTTACGGCGTGAAGGAGACAGTCGCATCTGGCCAGTGGCACACGCTTCGCGTCGAATTCGCGGGCAACCATTTCAAGCTTAGCTTCGACGGGAAGCATCTGTTCGATGTCGAGGACACGACGTTCACCGAAGCTGGCAAAGTCGGCGTCTGGACGAAGGCTGACAGCGTGACGTTGTTTGACGATTTTACCTACGGCGGGAAGTGACGCCGCTCACACGCGAACGACATCGTGAACCCCATCGCTTGTTTCAATTTCTTGAAGCTTGCAGTTTGGCCGATGGTTATTTAACAAGACATAAGACCCATGAACTCGGCACCGAAAATCTCGAACTCGTTGGCGCAACAACTTAACCTAATGGCCTCCGCGCTTCTTCCGGCCTTGCCGCCTTTTGATAAAACCGCGCCGGATGTGGCGGCGTTGCTCAAGCGTTTGACGAAAAGTGAGGACGATCAGGACATCGCTCAGTCGGCGGCGGTATGGCGGGCGAGTGCGGCGGATCCTTTGCGGCATCAGCCGGCGGTGCGGCGCACGGCGGGTTGGCGGAAGAAGCGCGGGCTCGATGCGAAGGCCGTTTTTGGCGCGAGCAAGAGCGGAAACTTTCAGCTCATTGGCAAAGTCGGCGGAGAAGCTGTGCCGATGTCGCGCGCCGAATTCTACGGGCTCACGCTGCCTGCTTTTAAGAAAACGGTGGCTAAGATTAATCCCGGAACCGATCCGAAGAAATGGCAAGAACTGGCCGCTGCCTTCATGACGGATGCCGTAAAGGATGGCACGGGCAAAAATGTCTGGCCACCGGAGCCGGCAATCAGTGGGTTGAAGGCTTCCCAGTTTGCCCAGCAACTCCTGCGCGATTGCCTGATGGAGGCGATGGGGATGCTCGACGGCCCTCCGGCGACGCCTCCGCCTTTGCTCGTGGCTCTCGGCGAGCACCGCCGCTCCGGCAATCACTACACGCGGGAAGACGCGGAGTTGCGGCGCAATGAATTGATCAAGGAACTGCAAAAGCCGGCGGCGCCGGCCGGCTCACCTGCCTGAACAATCCGGACACTCATCTTCAACCTCTATGCGGTCATGAAAAAGAATCCGAAAACGAGCTTCGTGGTAGTCGGCAGCGGCGGTGGTGGAGGAACCATTGCGTGGCTGCTGGCAAAGGCCGGGCACTCGGTCACGTTGTTGGAACAAGGGCCGGACGTGGCGGACCGGTATCGGAACGCGCACGATGGCCGGCCCGCACCGGCCGGCGGCGACCCGGATGGATTCAACTCCGTGATGCACGACGAGTATTACTTCCGCGTCAAACGCCCGGACCCGAAGCGCCGCCTGCGCGGAGACTATAATACCTTCCGCGTCGGGGGCGTGGATACGGCGAAGGCTCAGCCTTTCGTGAATGGCTGGACGGCTTCCGTGCTGGGAGGGGGCTCCGTCATTTGGGGCACTTGGGCGTTTCGACCGCTGCCCGTGGACTTCAAGCTTGGCACGTTCTATCAGAACCTGGGCCGCCTGGAGGAGCTTCGGAGTTGGGGTTATTCATTGATCGACTGGCCCGTTGGCTACGAACAGATGGAGCCTTTCTACCGCGTGGCGGAGGCGCTGCTGGCTGTTTCCGGCGACCGCGCCAAGCTGAATGCCAGCATCACCGCCAGTGCCTGGTTCAAGGAACTCGCCGGCAATGCGAAGGTGGGCGCTCTTTTCAACGGCGCCACGGTGGGCGAACCTTACCCGTGTCCGCCGCACCCGATAAACCCCGTCGGTTACTACGTGGAGCAGGCGATGAATCGCGCGGAACTCGGCCTGGCCGCGGCGCCGCTGCCCGTGGGTATCGTATCGCCCGGCACCTCCACCTACCGCACGCGGGAAATCCTGGCGCAAGCTGCGCAAGCCGGTCCAGCCCAGCTTGAAGGCGCCGATTTTTGGAAAAAGACTCCCGACCAACTCTGGTCGGAACGCATCCGGCAGGCGTGCAACATGTGCGGTTTCTGCGGCGAATACCTCTGCTGGGGTGGCGCGAGAGAAGTGCCTGGCCAGACCCTCATCCCTGGCGAGCCTAAATCCGGCGCGCACGCGACCGTCATTCAGGAATTGCGCGACATGGGGCAGCAGCCCGGGAGCAAAGTCCGAGTGCTGTGTGCCGCCC